>Ga0222658_1000015_pt1 | contig 175174 bp, 213 predicted proteins | sample AntAcemetagen476_FD_179830 | JGI IMG/M metagenome (GOLD analysis project Ga0222658, IMG submission 179830) | Saline water microbial communities from Ace Lake, Antarctica - #476 | ecosystem: Environmental > Aquatic > Non-marine Saline and Alkaline > Saline | place: Antarctica: Ace Lake... | reverse complement strand
TTGCAGGTTCAGGACATAGTGAAGGCCCAGCTTCTAATGGGGCCTTTATGCATTTGGGGTATGATTCTAGTGATGCTTATGGGGGACAAATTTTTGTAGAACATAATGCTAATGAAATGTGGTTTAGAAATAAAGATTCTGGAGTGTTTGGGCCTTGGAATAAGTTATGGCAGTCAAATAACGATGGAACAGGTTCAGGTCTCGACGCTGATTTGTTGGATGGTTTAGAAGCAACCCATTTTTACAATCTTTCAAATCCTTATAATTATTATAATTCAACAAATCCAAGTCCTGTTTCAGATGTTTGGGTAAATATTACTGGAGATACAATGACTGGAAATTTGAATATGAATGGTCAAGGAATTTGGTATGCTGCTAATGGGAGTTTGGGGTTGGGGACACTGAGTCCTGAAGGGAAATTAGCAGTAAGACAAGGTATGTCTAATTATAGTACATCTTTTACCTCACCTCATATAAAATTAATGTCAACTAATACTGTTGATACTACTGGTTTTGTTGGAGTAACTTATGCAGGAAGTACTAGTGATAATTATGGGTGGTCATCAGGAGCTTTAAGAAGTACTAGCGGTCAATCAGATTTTATATGGAAACACCACAGTGCTAGTGAAGCAGGTACAGAGTATATGAGAATAAAAAGTACGGGGGAAGTAGGAATAGGAGATTCTACTCCAGATTATTTATTAGATGTTGCTGGAACTTTTGGAGTAGATAGTGTTGCAACTTTTGCAAGCAATGTAACAATAGCTGGAACTTTTGATCCTAATGGTGCAATAACTTTGCCAACAACAGGGATTAGTGGTGCTGGTTCTGGTTCTGGTTTAGACGCCGATTTATTAGATACTTATACTTCAGATGTTTTTTTAAGAAGAACTTCAGATGGGTATTCTGGAGATGTAGATAGTATTATTACTGATGGTTGGGTTAGAATTACTGGAGGAGCTACAAATCTCCCTTTAACTGCAAATAATGGTCAAGCAGTACTAACTCAGAGATATCTTGATGCAAATTACGGATTCCAATTATTTACTGATGATGATGCTTGGATGTATATTCGTGCAAGAAAGGCAGGAAGTTACAATTCTTGGTATAAAGTTTGGGCAGAAAATAATGATGGCTCTGGATCTACTTTAGACGCTGATTTGTTAGATGGTTATGATTCTAGTATTTTTTATAATGCTTCAAATCCTTATGCATATTATAATTCAACAAACCCCAGTCCTGTTGCAGATGTTTGGATTAATTCTAGTGGGGAAGCAACAGGTGCATTAACTACTGATTTGAATATTGATGCAAATACTTTGGTTGTGAGTTATAATGATAATTATGTAGGAATAGGAACAAGTAGCCCAAATGTAAGCTTAGAGGTTTTAACAGGTAGTTCTGTTTCTACTAGTGGCCAAACAGCTCTTCGTTTAGACGGTGCTATTAGTTGGGCAACAGTTGGTTCGGGTCCTAAATTATCCTTTTATTCTCAAACAACAAGTAATGAGTTAGCAACAATAAGGGCTTATGCATATACTAGTCAAAAAATGGGGTTGTCTTTTGATACAGGATATGGAAGTCCTAGTTCTAAAATGTTTATTAATAATGAAGGGCTTGTGGGGATAGGAACAACAAGTCCTAGTGATTTATTATCTCTTTATGATGCAGATAATACTGCCTTTGATGCTTCAGTTAATCAATCAGGAATTGGAACAGGTATGAATATTAATAATGCAGGAGGGGGGACAAATGGATTTTCACAATTATTGTTCACACATTCTGCAGATGTTGGATTTTCAAGAATAGCTTCTATAAATAGGGGAACTGGAGATACAGATTTAGCATTTGTAACTTCTACTGGTGCAGGAACTGGTTCAGAACAAATGAGAATAACTCAAACAGGAAACGTGGGAATAGGAACGACAAGTCCTACAGACCCTTTAACAATTCAGGCAGATGGTGCAAATACTCCAACATTTAGTTTAAAAGATACAGAAGGGGATGTTTCTTTTGAGATTAGAGCAAGTAATGATACTAAAATGAATGTTGTTATTGGGGTAGACGCAGGAACAGCTTTGAGTGGCACTGCTTATTTAGGACAAGAACATGTTTTTGTAGGTTATAATGCAGGAAAAGAAGTAACTACTGCAGAAGCTAATACAATTATTGGTGCAAGAGCAGGAGATGCAATAACAACTGGAAGCTTTAATTCTATTTTAGGTAGAGATGCTTTAACTACTTTAAATACTGGGCTTTATAATACTGGAATGGGTGCAAGAGCAGGACAAAGTTTAGTGACCGGATCTGATAATGTTTTTTTAGGAATGGATACTGGAAGATTTTTAGGGGGTGCATCTAGTTCTAATACAATGATTGGAAGGGGTGCTGGTTATGGTTCAAGTGGCAATTCTTTTTATAGTAACACTTTAGCATTGGGTTATTATGCGGGGGGAGCCTTAACTACTGGGAATAATAATATTTTGTTGGGTTGGCAGGCAGGAAATAGTTTAACTACTGGAGGAGATAATATAATAATTGGTTATGATGAAGATACTCCAACAGCTACAACTTCTAGTCACTTGAATATTGGTGGAGTGATTTATGGAAACTTATCTTCAGGAAATGTAGGAATTGGGACAACAACACCACAAAATACATTAAACGTCGTCGGAGATATCAACGCAACAACAGGAGTTACAATACCAAATGATCAAACTTACAAACTGGGTGGAGATGATTTTATTAAATATTGGGCAACAAATGAATCTGCTGCAGTTGGAAAAGGTGCAGGTTCAGATACTTTTAGATCTTATGCTTTTGGAAATGGGGCAGGCCAGTATAATTCAGGAACTTATTTAACAGCAACAGGTTATCATGCGGGTCGTTCAAATGATGGAAATAGTGTAACAGCAACAGGGTATTATGCAGGTAAATATAATACTGGAGGTGAAGTAACAGCACTAGGTCGTCAAGCAGGTTATCAAAATACAGGAAGTGGTTTAACAGCAACAGGGTATTATGCAGGTCAAGAAAATAAAGGAGATTATTTGACAGCAACAGGCGCTACTGCAGGTTATAAAAACATAGGAAATAAGTCAACATTTGCAGGCACCCAAGCAGGTCAAGAAAACACAGGAAATTATGCAACTTTAACAGGTTATCGGGCAGGTTATCAAAACACAGGAATTTCTGCTTCTGGATTTGGTTATCAAGCTATGATAAGTAACTCTGGAGGTTACGTAACAGCAATGGGTTACCAAGCAGGTCAAGGAAACACTGGAGATTATTTAATATCAATGGGGGCTTTAGCAGGTTATGAAAACGATGGAGATTATTTAACAGCAATGGGTTACCAAGCAGGAAGGGAAAATTTAGGAAATCAATCTTCTGGATTTGGTTATGAATCAATAAGAAATAATACCGCAGATAATGTTGTGGCAATAGGTTATCAAGCTGGAAAAGATAATACTATTGCTGATCAATTTATTGTTCAACAAGCAAATGTAAATGCAGTGCCTTTGATCCAAGGTAATTTTAGTTCAGGGAATGTAGGAATAGGAACAGCAAGTCCTGTTGGAAAATTCCACGTTCAAGCTCCAAGTGGAACAAGCCAAGTAACTGCCGAATCTGGTAGTAACCAAAATGAATATATCTCATTTTTTACTAATCCTTCTTATGGTCCTGCTATAACTTGGGAAAGTGCTGCACATAATGATTTGAGGTTTGGAACTACAACTGCTATTTTAGGAACAGGATTTTCTGAAAAAATGAGAATTACTTCAACAGGAAGGGTGGGTATTGAAACAACAACACCTCAAAACACATTAAATGTCGTCGGAGATATTAATGCAACAGGATTGATTTATGGAAATGGTTCTCAATTAACAGGAATTGACACAAGTGTTTCAGATGTTTGGGTAAATACTACTGGAGATAATATGACTGGTAATTTAGAAATGAGTGGTCAAGGAATTTGGTATGCTGCTAATGGGGGTATGGGAATAGGGACAACAGATACAGTAGATCTTTTAACTGTTGCAACAGATTCTTCTCCAAGAATAGGTATTTATGATACGGATGCAGGAGGTTCAGCAAGTATGGATGCAGGAATTGTTATTGGAAGAAGACCTTCTTCTCCTGTCCAATATGCAGAATTAAAATTTGATACAAATGATTTATATTTATCTCATCAAGTTTCAACCGGAAATTTATTTCTTCAAACAAATAGTTCTACAAAAATGACTATTTCAAATGATGGAGATGTAGGAATAGGAACAACAAGTCCTGATGCAGTATTACATTTAGCCAAAGGAAATACCCCAAAACTTCGTATATCTTATGATGAAGCAGCATATCCAAGTAATTATTATGCTGAGATTTATAGTGGGGGTTCAGCAGGAGTTTTTATAGACGCTGCTAATGTCGACCAAGGTATGTTTTTCCGTACTTCTACAGTAGCTGATGGTTCAGATTTAAGTACGAAAATGGCAATAAAGGGTGGTAACGTAGGAATAGGAACAATTGTTCCTGTTAATAAATTAGATGTTGAGGGGGCGGCTGTAATTGGTGCAACTTATTCGGGGACAAATACAGCACCAACTAATGGCTTATTGGTTGAGGGAAATGTAGGGATCGGAACAACAAGTCCAACAGCACAATTACATACTAATTTTATAAAAACAACCAATGTTGATCATACTTCTATGAAAATTTTTAGTGATATGCAAATGCCTGGTGCTAATCTTGTTACAGAAACTTTTGGGCTTGATGTCGATATAGATATGACAGATGGAAGAGATATTGAATCTGATATTAAAGGAATAAATGTTGATGTAAATACAAGTGGAAGCGATGTTAATAGCCACACTAATCCAATTTATGGAATAGATGTAAATGTTTTAAGTAATCCTTCTTCAGATAATACTGCTTATGGTATTAAAATAGATATGGGTAGTTCAATTGGAAATAATTACCCAGCTATTTTTGAAGGAGGAAACGTAGGAATAGGAACAGCAACACCTCAAAATACATTAAACGTCATCGGAGATTTCAATGTGAGTGGAGCAACACCATCTGACGCTTCAGATCAAGTAGTTTATATGGAAAATACTGGCGGAGCTACTGGTAATTATATAACACTTAGAGCTGAGGGTTATTCAGTTTTAGGCGGGCTTAGAATTAATGGAGTAGATACAACCAACACAATTTATGGAACAGCAGCAGGAAATATAGGAATTACAACCTATAATACTGCAAGTGATATAACTTTTAATGGTGGAAGTGCTAATGAATTAATGAGAATAGAAGGAACTGGAAATGTAGGAATTGGAACTGCAAGTCCTTCTTCTAAATTAGTTATAAATGGAACTACTACAGATGTTCCCTTGTTAGGTTTAGTTTCCACAACTAGTGATGCTTATATGCAATTTTCTCGTGGTTCAGGTTCATATCAATGGAAAATAGGTCAATTTGCAGAAGCATCTTCTGATTTTGAAATTAGAAATCATGGAGGAACCCCAATTCTACATTTAGATTATACAGGAAATGTGGGAATAAATACAACAGCACCAGGTGCACTTTTAGAAATAGCAGGAATAGATCCAGTTTTATTAGTACATTCTGATAATTGGAATAAAGATACTTCTTTAAGGGTTCTAAATGATGGAAAAGCAGCAATTCAATCAACATCATTAGGATTTGCAATAATGAACTCGGCTACATCAGGATATAATTTATTTGTTAAAGATGATGGGTCAGGAGTAGGAATAGGAACAACAACACCACAAAACGAATTAAATGTCGTCGGGGACGCAAATATTACTGGAGATTTATTTGTAGGTGGGGCGAATATTACTGGAGATTATGTTAAGAAATCTGGAGATACAATGGCTGGAACATTAAATATGAATAATAATTTAATAACAAATATTGGAGCTGCTGGAACAGATTTTACTGCTGGAGGTGGTTTAAATATCGCAACTGATATAACTGTAACAGATGATTTATTTGTAAATGATTTTGCAAGAGTTGATGCTTTAAGAGTTGGAACAACAAGCACAGATCCAGGTGATGGACAGTTACATGTAGAAGGAGATGTAATCTTTGAAGATGAAATAAAACCAGATGGTTTAACATGTTCAAATGGGCAGATTTTAGCAAAAACTGGTGCAGATAATTGGGACTGTGTTTACCCTGGGCAATGGACCTATGTTGAGACAATTACTCCCTCTAGTTCAGCTTCAGTAGTTATAGACAATATTGATTCAAGCTGGAGACAAGTTAAAATTGTACTCTCTGATTTTATTCCTGCAACTAATAGCGTAGATGTTAGATTCCAATTTAGTACAACTAACGCAGCTAGTTGGATTGCAGCTGGATATGTTTTTGCAAATCTTGGTCTGGCTTCTAATTCTTATACTGTTGTTACATCATATGATTATTCACAAACCTCTGGAGCAATAACATCCCGTAATGTTGGTTCTGACGCGGGGGAAGGATATAATGCAGAAATTATTATCTGGAATCCTGGTTCAACAACCACACCTTGCAAATTACAATTTCAAGCAGCATATGAAGATTATGATGGTCATCTTAATACTTGGTCTGGGACATCAGGATTTAAAGCAGATTATAGTGATGTGGATGCAGTTAAATTCTATTTCGCTAGTGGGAATATTGAATCTGGTAAAGTCCATGTTTATAGATCAACATGGAATTAAATATAAAAATGATAAAAAAAAACTTAATAATTATTGGGTTGGTTTTTTTTAGTTTATCTTCTTTATCTTTCATATCTGCAGATAGCCTTTACGGAGATGGGATTTATGGGGATTACCTATATGGTGAAGGTACTGAAATAACTCTTTATTGTGGAGATGGAATTTGTAATAATGAAGAAACAACTGTAACATGTCCTGCAGATTGCGATGATGGTGGCGGGGGAGGGGGTGGTGGCGGTGGATGTAGAAGTGTTGATGCGGCAGCTTCAGATGGTGCTAATGGTGGATCTGGGGTGGTAATTGTAAGATTTACAACAGCAGTCCCAGCAGTTACCTATGATGGGGATTATACTATTCATACATTTACATCTAGTGGAACTTTTACTAAACCAGCTGATGTGTCTACTGTTGATGTTCTTGTTGTTGCAGGAGGAGGAGGTGGTGGTGGAGGTAATGGTGGTGGAGGTGGTGCAGGAGGATTACATTATGCTGGTAGTTACGACGTTTCTGGGAATGTTGGTGTTACTATAGGTGGTGGTGGTGTAGGAATGGTCTGGGCAACATCTAATTCTGTTAATGGTGGAAATTCTGCTTTTGGAACAATAACTGCTTCAGGAGGTGGTAGAGGTGGTGGAGGAATAACAACTACTGTAAATACTTTTAAGGATGGTAGTTCAGGAGGATCTGGTGGTGGCGGCGGTGCGTGGTGGGGAAATGGACTTAATGGAAGTGGAACTGGGATGCCGTGGCAACAAGGAGAAAGAGGAGGCTCTGGAGGAAATGGAATTGATAGTAGTCCTTATATGTCTGGAGGAGGTGGGGGTGCATCTGGACCAGGGATAATTGGCGGCGGAGGAAATGGAGGAGATGGAGGAGATGGGTTAGCTTATTCTATTACAGGTTCATCTTTATATTATGCAGGAGGGGGGGGAGGAGGTGTTGCCGTTTCAGGTAGTGGAGGTAGTGGAGGTCTTGGTGGAGGCGGAGCTGGAGTGCGTGATGGAGATGGAATAGCTGGAACCGCTAATACTGGTGGTGGTGGCGGAGGAGGATCACTTTCTGGCGGGGGAGCTAGTGGAGGAAATGGTGGCTCAGGAATAGTAATTGTAAGATTTTTAACTACACCATTAATGTGGACAGTTAATAATTCAATAATGTCGGGAATAGATGAGCCTATTTACTACAATGATTGGAAATTATCACCTGATTTTTTTGTGTGGAACGATGAACTTTTTTTACTTGCTGGGGAATATTATATGAATTATGGAGCAGACCCTTATGATCATAGGTTTTTTGGTTACAAATGGAATGGTTCTGGTTGGGATGATAATTCAACTATTGAAACTGGATTAATAGATTTTGGATATAAAGGTCATCCTACTGTTTGGGAGATGGGGGGGAATCTTTATCTCCTTGTGGGAACAAATGATGTTCCAGGTTATGGTTTTCATTGGAATGGTAATGGATGGACAGCTAATTATACTGTAAATGCTTCTTTATCTGACCTATCAAATACATATGCTCCTGATGCATTTAAAATTGATGGTAAGGTTCATTTAATTATAGGAGAATCTGGGGGTGGCTTTACAGGATGGTCTTGGAATGGTGCTGGTTGGACTTCTAATTCGACAATGATTAGTGGATTAACTTCTGTTGATGACGATTCTACTCCTGATGTTTTTGAAATGAATGGAGATAGATATCTAATTACTGGGTCGAATGATTCATATTATGAAGGTTATAAATGGAATGGTGCAGGTTGGACTTCTAATTCAACAATTATTGGTGGGCTTCCAGCTGAAACTAATACAACTCTTGCTCTTGATATGTATTCCTCCCCAACAGTTATTAGGATGAATAATAAATATTTTTTGATTAGTGGGGAAAGATCAGGACTTCATGATGGATTTACTGCAGATGCTGTAGATACTTGTTCTCATGACGCATATTCTAAAGTAGATTGGAATATTAATTGCGCAGATAATTGTACTGTAGATTCTTCTACTGGTGTTGGTGGTAAAGATATCTTTATAACAGGTTATGGAAGTATTTTAGTAACTGCTGATGTTACTAATTTTGGAGATTTGACGATCGCCGGAGTAAGTTCTTCTAATCAGTGTACAGTAACTTGTAATGGGGGTTGTTTTAAGAGTTGATAAAATGAAATTTAAAAAAAACATATTAATTTTTGGATTGTTAATTTTAATAGCATTTTTATTACCAAATATTTCAGCAGATGTTGTAGATTCTGATTCTTCAATAGGCCTAGTTGTAAGCCCTACGGAAATTAATTTAAATTTAGTTGCTAGTTCAGATTCGAAAGAAATAACAACAGTTACAAGAGTTATAAGGGTTTCAAATTATTTTCAGAATACTGCTCAAATAAACATTATTCAAATAGGTTTAGAGGATATGGTGCTTATAGAAGAAACTTTTTTTAATCTTTCTTCAGGTCAATCAAAAGATGTAGAAGTTATTTTTACAGCTCCAAGTCAAGAAGGAGTTATTAACGGGAAAATTTTAGTTGGGGATAGGGAAGTTCTTGTTTCTCTTAAAGTAAATCCCTCATTATTATTACCTATTTCCGACCCTTTAGAAGAAAACCCTTTTCCCAAATCTTTAATAATTATTTTAATTTTGATAGTAATTGTTTCAATTATAAGTAGATTAATCAAAAAAAGGAAAATTACCAATTAGAATAATTAATTTTAAGAAGTGCTGTTTTATTATATTAATATGTTAAAGCGAATGTTTTTGTTGGCTGGTATTTTAGTTATTCTCTTAGCACCTAGTTTATCTTCTGATCTTGTTAGTCTTAATTCTGGGGGAAATGAGAATATTGTAATAATTCCTAGTCAAGAACTTGAAGGATTCTTTTTTGCAAGTGGGGCTACGCTTCCTGTTTGTGGTAATGGTGTTATTGAATCTGGTGAGGAATGTGATGATGGGGCAAATAATGGGGTGGTTTGTTCACCTGCTGCGGGAAGTTCTTGTAGTTATTGTAATAATTCTTGTGAAACTGTTGTTGTTCAAGGAGCAGACTTGCCCGGGCCAGATCCAGATCCCGACCCTGATTTAGGCTTAGTAGTTTCTCCAACATCTATTGATTTGGATCTAATGGCAAATTCTGATTCTAAAGATTTTTCTACAAGTGTTACAGAAGTAATAAAAGTTACAAATCAAGGAACATCAACTGTTTTAGTTGAAGTTAATTTAATAGAATTAGGGGGTGTTGCTTATATTAATGAGACTTCTTTTAATCTTAATTCAGGAGAATCTAAAGATATAAGTGTTCTTTTTGTTGCTCCAAGTCAAACAGGAATTTTTACAGGTAAAATTCTTTTTAATAATGAAGTTGTTCTTGTTAAAATAGATGTAACCGAAAGAAGATCATTATTTGATGCAAATATAGTTGTTTTAAACAAAGATTATCAAGTTGAGAAAGGAAGGGTCCTAAACACAGAAGTTACTTTAATTCCAATGGGTGAAAAACAAAGGTTAGATGTGACTCTTAATTTTGAAATAAAAGATTTTAATGGAAATACTTATAATAAGAAAAGTGAAACACTTCTTTTAGAAGATAGAATTACATTTAATAGAGATTTTGATTTAGGGGATCTTCCATTAGGAAAATATGTTATTGCTCTTGAATTAGTCTATTCAGAAGGCAAGGCGCCTGCAAGTGCGCATTTTGAAGTTATTGCTGGGAAGTCCAATTTCTTTTGGATAATTTTAATAATTTTAATGATACTTATTTTAATAATTTTAATAATTTTAATAATAATCCTTATTAAAAGGAGAAGAAGTAAATATTATAAAGTTCAGGAAGGAGATGTTTTTAGTGGTATAGCAAATAAGTTAAATGTTCCAGTAAGTAGATTAAAAGAGTATAATCCAAATATACTCAATTATAATAAATTAAATATCGGCCAAAAAATAAAATACAGCAACTAAATAATATGTTAATAGGACTTATTGGTAAACCTTCTGTAGGAAAGAGCACTTTTTTTAAAGCAGCAACTTTAGCAGAAGTTGAAATAGCTTCTTATCCTTTTACAACAATAGATGCTAATCATGGGGTTGGTTATGTTAAGGTAGAATGTCTTGACAAGGAATTTAATACTCAGTGTAACCCAAGTCATGGGTTTTGCATAAATCACCATAGATTTGTTCCTGTTGATTTGATGGATGTTGCAGGATTAGTAGAGGGAGCTAGTGAAGGAAAAGGTTTGGGAAATAAATTTTTAGATGATTTAAGACAAGCTGATATTTTTATTCACATTATAGATGCTTCTGGAACAACAGATGCAGAAGGTAAACCTGCTAAAGGTTATGACCCTTGTAACGATGTTCGATTTTTAGAGATAGAATTAAATAAATGGTTTTATAATATTTTAATGAAAGTTTGGAAAAGTTTTGCTAGAAAAGCTGAGATGGAGGGGGCTAGTTTTGCAGAAGCTGTTGCAAAACAATTTTCAGGATTAAAAGTTAAAGAATTTCAGGTTAAGACTGTTTTATTAAAATTAAATCTTCCTGAAAAACCAAGCTCCTGGAATGGGGATCAATTAATGGAATTTGCAGCAGCTTTAAGAAGGGAAAGTAAACCGATGATTCTTGCTGCAAATAAATGCGACCACCCTGCTGCCGAAAAAAACATTAAAAAAATTCAAAAGGAATTTCCTGAAGAATTAATTTATCCTTGCTCAGCAGATTCAGAACTTGCTTTGCGTGAAGCTGCTAAAGCAGAACTTATTGAATATATTCCTGGTGAAAAACATTTTGAGATTAAAGGAAATTTAAGTGATAAGCAGAAAGAAGGATTAGATAAAATAAAAAATAATGTTATGGATGTTTATGAAGGAACAGGTGTTCAAGAAATTTTGAATTTAGCTGTTTTTGATTTATTGGAATATATTGCTGTTTTTCCGGCAAGTGCTAGTAAACTTGCAGATAGTAAAGGAAATATTTTACCAGATTGTTTCTTATTACCTGGAGGAAGCACGGCCCTAGACTTTGCTTTCTTTTTGCATACTGATTTTGGAAATAATTTTATTAAAGCAATAGATGCTAGGACAAAAAGAGCACTTGGTAAAGAATATAAATTAAAACATAGAGATGGGTTGGAGATAGTTACTAGGTAGAATGAATAAAGAGAATATAAAAATTAAAGTAAAACCAGGTTCTAAAATCCAAGAGATTAAAAAGGAAGAAGGTAAATATATTGTTAAGTTAAAATCTCGTGCAGAAGATAATAAAGCTAATTTAGAACTTGTTAAGGTTCTAAAAAAGCATTTTAAAACAGAAGTTAAAATAAAATCAGGATTTAATTCAAGAAATAAAATAATAGAAATAATAAAATGAAATTAATAATAATTGGGCCTCCGGGAAGTGGAAAAGGAACACAAGCTAAACTTCTCTCTAAGAAATTAAATCTTCCACATATCTCTACAGGGGATATGTTAAGAGAAGTTAAAGGAGAATTAAGAAAGAAGATAGATTATTATATTGCGGGAGGAGATTTGTTTCCAGATGAATTGATGTTTGAAATTCTTAAAGAAAGGCTTGAAAAAGAAGATTGTAAAAAAGGATTTATTTTAGATGGTTTTCCTAGGACAATTCCCCAAGTAGATATGTTAAAATCATTTACAGAGATTGATTATGCTATTGAAGTAAGTGTTTCTGATAAAGAAATAATTAAAAGACTTTCAGGAAGAAGAACTTGTGGGAGATGTAATAGTCTTTTTAATATTTATACTAACCCAAAACCTAAGCAAGAAAATATTTGTGATAATTGTGGAGAAGAACTTCATGAAAGAGATGATCAAGCTCCAGAAGCTATAAAAAATAGGGTAAAAGTTTATGCTAAGCAGACAAAACCGATTTTAGAGAGATATAATACTATAAAGGTGAATGGTGAACAAGATATAGGTCAGGTTTTTCAAGATATTTTAGAAGAATTTTTAGTATAAACTTTTTAATACAAATGCCCTGGGCAAAGAATTTTATATTTAATTCCATTTAATTTTTCTAGGCTTTGTTTCATTTTTTTAGGTTGACTATTGGGTAAATCCGTTCTACCAATATAGCCATTATCAAAGATAGTGTCCCCTGAAAATAAAATATTTTTGTAAAGAATACAAAAGCTTCCACTTGTATGGCCAGGTGTTTTGATAATTTTAAATTCTTTAATCTTTAATTTATTTATATCAAGGATTTTGTTTGGTTTAAAATCTAATTTGCTCCCGTAAATTTTAGCATTTTTAAAAAGAGAATTATTTCCAATATGATCAAAATGGTTGTGGGTTAAAATTATTATGTTTATTTCTTCTGGTTTTATTTTAAGAGTTCCTAAATTTTTTTTTAGTTCATCTCTAGCTAAAAATGAACCTGTGTCAAATAAAAGTATTTGTTTTTTTAACTTTACAATATATATGCAAGAACTAAACAATTTAAAATTCAGTTGCCAGATATTTTTTGTTATTTTATTTATCATATTTTAGTTTATCGAAGTATTTATATAAAGATTGTTCTTTTTGCTCAAATGAAGTATGTTCCTGCACCAGATTTACAAAAAATTTCAGATGAAATTTGCAAGTTAATTTTTCCACATATTGTAGTCGAAAGAGTAAAATGTTTTAGGGGCTATGGTTCTTCTGCAAAAGGGACTATTGCTAGATGCCATGGTTTAGGAAAAGTTATGCAAGAAGCTATAGGTGTTAGGGCTTATTATGCTATAGAGTTTTTAGTAGAACAATTTGAGAAACTTAGCAAAGAAGATAGGATAAGAACAATTATTCATGAGCTAATGCATATACCTCAATCTTTTGGAGGGGGTTTTAGACACCACGATTATGTTACAGAGAAAAATGTTGAAGTCAATTATAAAATGTATTTAAAATTTAAAAATGCAAGAGCAGAAAATAAAATTAACCTATAGGGGAAAAGAATTCAAATTAAATTTGAAGGTATGTGGCAAATGGAATTTTGGTTTAATAGGTAGGACAAGGAAAACAAAGCCATTATTATTTAATTTTAAGAAGTTTACTAATGTTCAAATGTCTTCTTTATGGGTGTTCTTTCCTTTTATTATCGTTTGGCTCGACGATAAAAATAAAATTATTGAATCTAGAATTATTAAACCCTTTACTTTTACTGTTCGCCAGGAAAGAAAATTCAAAAAATTAATAGAAATTCCCTTGAATTTTGAAAATCGAGAGATTGTTAAAATCCTCGTCGGGAAGGAAAAGATTTAAATAGGAAAAAGTTGTTTATATTTTATCTAATTAAAAGGAGGTTTATAATGGGAAAAGTTATTGCTAAAAAGGTGGTTACAAGAAAGCCAGGGTATCTTTACTATGTTGACGGAAAAGGAAACGTATGTGAAGCTAAAATGGCTAGAGGTGGCAAGAAGAAAAAGAAAAAGGCTGTAAAGAAGAAAAAGGTTGTTAAGAGAAAAGTTGTTAAGAAGAAGAAACCTGTTAAGAAGAAGAAAGCTGTTAAGAAGAAGCCTGTAAAGAAGAAAAAGCCAGTTAAGAAAAAGAAACCAGCTAAAAAGAAAAAGAGAAGATAAGTCTTCTATATTTTATTTTATTTTATTTTAATATATTTTTATTGTTGTATTGTTTTTTGAATTTGAATTTCATCACCAGGGTTTGTAACTCCAAACCATTTTTCAGGTGTTTCATAAAGTTTTATTTTTACTTTTCCTTCTTTGATTAATTCCCCAAGTTTAACATTAAGATAACATTCTGCTGTCCTAGATTCTTTATTTTCTTGTTTAAATTCTTGCAATTTTTCACTTAACATATTTAAAGTATTTGTCTGTAAAGCAAAAATGCTAATACTTGTCATATCATTTTCCTTCAAATTTTTTTCTTCCAAGTTTTTATGATTAATTTTTTCTATTTCCCGGATTTCTTTTACATTATTTTCTTTATCAATATAAAATATTCCTCTGTTAACTGTACCTTCTTTAGGTAGCATTTCATGTAGTTTTTTCCCGATTGTAGATTCTTCTCCATCTCCAATACTTTTGAATAATATTTTGAAAGTTTGTTCTCCATAAATATCATCTCCTGCGCATACCACAAATGGGCAATCTAAATATTCTTTTGCAGACAAAAGCGCATCACAAGTTCCCCAAGGTTTATCTCTAGTTTCTTCGTCGTAATCTTGAAGAGCATATTGTATTGGAATCCCCTTGTAGTTATTTCCAAACTTTTCTTTGAAAGCTGTTTCAGTTTGTTTTCCAACGATAAAAATAATTTTTGTAAATCCTACAGGTATTGCTTGATTTAGAGAATATTCCATAAGTGATTCATTATTAGGACCTACTTTTACAAATGCTTTTATCTTTCCTTTAAACCTACTTGACAATCCTGCAACCATATAAACTAATGCTTTTTCAGCCATGTAATTAGTATTGAAGTATATTTTATAAAGTTATTTTATATTTTTCTTTTATGGCTATTATGTTGGGGATAGAATCTACAGCCCATACTTTTGGAATTGGGATTGTTAAGAACAAAAAAGTTTTAGTTAATATTAAAGATACTTATACAACTGATGAAGGGGGAATAATTCCTATGGAAGCTGCAAAACATCATAGGAAAATTGCAGATGAGATTTATTCTAAAGCTTTGAAAGAAGCAAATATTGGCGAAGATAAAATTGATGCAGTTGCTTTTTCCCAAGCACCTGGTTTAGCACCTTGCCTTATTGAAGGTATGAAATTTGCTAAAAAACTTTCTAAGAAATTAGGAAAACCTCTTGTCTCTGTAAATCATTGTGTTGCTCATTTGGAAATTGGACAGACAACAGGTGCTAAAGATCCTGTGATGTTATATGCTTCTGGCGCAAATACTCAAATAATTGCTTATGCTGCAGGAAAATATCGGATTTTTGGAGAAACTTTAGATATTGGAATTGGTAACTTCATAGATAATTTTGCTAGATTTCTTGGTATTGGTTTTCCTGGAGGTCCTAAAATTCAAAAACTTGCTGAAAAAAGTAAATCTGAAAATTACATTGAACTTCCTTATAGTGTTAAAGGAATGGATATAACCTTGTCAGGGATGTTAACTAATTTAAAACAAAAAATAGATTCTAAGAAATTTAAAAAAGAAGATTTAGCATATTCAATGCAAGAAACAGCTTTTGCAATGCTTGTTGAAACAGCAGAAAGGGCACTTGCGCATACAGGTAAGAAAGAATTGCTGTTAGGTGGTGGTGTTGCATGTAACTCTAGACTTCAAGAAATGTGTAAGATAATGTGTAAGGAAAGGGGTGCTAAGTTTTTTTGCCCCGAGATTCCACTTCTTGTTGACAATGCAGCTATGATTGCTTATTTAGGTGAAGTAATGTTTAAATCAAGTATAAAGTTTTCTGGAAAACAAATTGAAAAGGTAGATATTTTGCCTAGACAAAGGACAGATGAAGTAGAAGTTAGTTGGAAATAATTTATTCTTTAGCTTTTTTTCTAATGTAATGAAATATAGAATATATAGTTATTAAAGCTCCAACATAAATTAAAGGATCATAATTTGTTTTTATGTTTGTGTCTAGAGGCAGAAGTGGCTGTTCTGTTGATCGAATATAATTACTTTTTTGAGTAGTAAGGCTATCCTTTACACTTAAAGAATCAGTTAATACTGTTTCTAGTTGCATGCTGCTTAAGATATACCCTTCTTTAAAAGGTTTTATATCATCGGAAATCAATCCAAAACTTTTATAAACCAATTTCAACCATAATAAATATCCGATGAACGAAGAGTGAGGATATTCTTTCGTTCTCGATGACTAAATTGAAAAAATTTATAAAATGGATGCATATCAAATAATAGAAAAAGCGAAAAATACAGGAAAGATTGAAAAAGGAACTAACGAAGTTACTAAAGCGATTGAAAGGGGAACTGCAAAACTAGTTGTTTATGCTACTGATGTTGAGCCAAAAGAAATTGTGCAGCACTTACCTATTTTGTGTAAGGAAAAGAAAATTCTTTGCAAAGAAGTAGATAATAAGCAAAAATTAGGAATCGCTGTTGGTATTTCTGTACCAGCATCTTCTGTAGCAGTTATTGAAGCAGGTGAAGCTGAAGCAGATTTAGCTTCTTTAAAATAATTAATATTTAATCAATCTTAACTAAAATGGCAAAGACTCAGAAAAAACAAGAAAAGAAATCTCAATCTTCTAAAGGTAGTAATAAAATTTTAGGAGAAACAGTTCCAGCTGTTGTTGAAGAAATTATCGGTAGAACAGGTTTTAGGGGCGAAATTTCTCAAGTAAAGTGTCTTGTTCAAGAAGGAAGAGATAGGGGGAGATCAATGAGAAGAAATGTTAAAGGTGCCATAAGGCCTGGTGATGTTTTAATGCTTAGGGAAACAGAGATTGAAGCAAGAAGAATAAGATCTAAAGTATCAAAAGGGGCGTATACTTAAAATGGTTTTAGAAGGAAATTTAGATTTAGATAAATTAGAAAATATTATAAGGACAAATTTAAAATCTCAAGATGTAGGTAATACTGTGGTGAAATCTGGTTTAACAAAAACCCAAGCAATCAATCTTTCAGGAAGATTTGGAGAAAATTATTTAGTAAAATATTGTTTAATTAAACAAGGATCTGATATTTATGAAGAACATATAACTAGGGTTGGGGGCAATTAAAATGCCTAAATGTGTTTATTGCAAAAAAGTGTATAATCCCCCAAAAGGATTAACATTGATTATGAAAGATGGTACTATTAATTATCTTTGTTCTGCAAAGTGTAGAAAAAATATGGCCATGAAGAGAAGAAAGGTTAGATGGATTTTAAAATCTAAAAAGGAAAAAAAGGTCGAAGAAGTTAAGAAAGAAGTTGTAACTGAAAAAGTTGAAGAAGTTAAGAAAGAATCAAAAGTCGAAGAAAAATCAACTGCATAATTCTGAAGTAGGTTTCTTAGGTCGATTATCAACCCAATTTTCTGAAAATTGTACTGCAGCACCTGTTATAGGGGCAATTTGGGTGATTGTGGTGTCTTTACAGGAAATATCATAGTCTTGACAGTAGTTTATTTCATTACAAATAGCTCTTGTGAAGGTGTATTTTTGTTCTATTGCAGCTCCTGTAATTGTTGGATAAAAAAGAGATATAATTGCTAATAAGATCACCCCTATTATCCATAAGGATAGGGAAATCTTATTCATGTAATTTGGCTAGTTAATTTGCTTTTTTAAATATTGCTGTAATCGGATATATCTATTAAATTTAGTTATTTTATCGTCGATAAAAGCTATTTTAAGGTAGAAAGATTTATAAAGGATTTCCGCTTTTTTTAGAAGTAGATTAAGGAAAAGTTTAGATCGATTTTCTGATCTATTTTAGAAAAAAAATCAAGAGATTTTAGCAAAAGCTCACTAACAAGAAAAACAAAAAATGGCAGCAAAAATAGACAATTATGGCGCGGAAAACATTAAGGTTTTAGAAGGTTTAGAGGGTGTTAGAAAAAGACCTGCAATGTATGTTGGTAGCACTGCTAAAGAAGGTTTACATCATTTAGTTTACGAAGTTGTAGATAATTCTGTTGACGAAGCTTTAGCAGGTTATTGCAAAGATATTAATGTTTCAATAAATAAAGATGGTTCTGTAACTGTTGAAGATGATGGAAGAGGGATTCCAACAGATTTGCACCCTATTTTAAAAATTCCTGCTTCTGAAGTAGCATTGACAAAACTTCATGCCGGTGGAAAATTTGATAAAAAATCTTATATGATTTCTGGGGGTTTGCATGGGGTTGGTATCTCTGTTGTAAATGCTTTATCTAAAAAACTTGTTATTGAAATTAAAAGGAATGGAAAAATTTATACTCAAGAATTTTCAAGAGGAAAAACTAAAACAAAAATAAAGGTAATTGGTAAAAGTAAAGAAACAGGAACTAAGGTAACTTTCTGGCCCGATGAGGAAATATTTTCAACAGTTGTTTTTGATTATAAATATCTTGAAACAAGATTTAGAGAAATCTGTTTTTTAAATGCAGGACTTAAGATTAAATTAAATGATAAAATTAAGGAAAAGAAGGAAGAGTTTTTTGCGGCAGGAGGTTTAATTGAATTTGTAAAATGGATAAATAAATCAAAAGATGTTTTACATAAACCAATTTATTTTAAAAGAGAAACAGAAGGAACTGCCATCGATGTTGCTATTCAATATAACGGTAGTTTTAGAGAAAATATTTTTGGTTTTGTAAATACCATTAATACTGTAGAAGGGGGGACCCATGTTTCTGGATTTAAAACAGCTTTAACAAGAGTTATTAATGATTATGCTAAGAAAAAAGGAATTTTAAAAAATGAGAGTTTATCCGGAGATGATGTTAGGGAAGGATTGGTGGCTATTGTCAGTGTAAAAATTCCAGAACCTCAATTTGAAGGGCAAACAAAAACAAAGTTGGGAAATAGTGAAGTAAAAGGACTTGTTGGTTCTGCAGTAATTACAGCTTTATCCGAGTTTTTTGAAGAAAATCCTGCCATTGCAAAAAGAATAGCTTCTAAAGGTTACGACGCTGCTAAAGCTCGTCTTGCAGCTAAAAGAGCTAAAGATCTTGTAAGAAGAAAAAATGCATTTTCATTGGGAGGTCTTCCTGGAAAACTTTCTGATTGCGCAAATAAGAAAGCAGATAATACTGAATTATATATTGTAGAAGGTGAATCTGCAGGCGGTTCTGCTAGACAAGCTAGGAATAAAGAATTCCAAGCAATACTTCCATTGAAAGGTAAAATTCTAAATGTTGAAAAATCAAATCCTGCCCGAGCTCTTTCAAGCGAAGAAATTACAAATATGATTACAGCTATTGGAACAGGTGTTGGAGATCAATTTAATCTTGAAAAGTTAAGATACAAGAGGGTAGTTATAATGACAGACGCAGATGTTGATGGCGAGCACATTAAAACACTTTTATTAACATTTTTCTTTAGATTTATGCCAAAATTAATTGAAAATGGAAATATTTATGTTGCACTTCCTCCATTATTTAGGGTTAGAAAAAGAAAAGATTATTATGTTTATTCTGAAAAAGAACTTAAAAAACTTACAGAAAAATTAGGAACAACAAATGTTACAAGATTTAAGGGTTTAGGAGAAATGAGCCTCCAACAACTTTGGGATACAACTATGAATCCAAACGCAAGAAAAATTAAAAAGATATTTATCGAAGATGCAGTAGAAGCAGATAACACATTTTCAATGCTTATGGGTGATGATGTTCAAGCTAGGAAGGAATTCATATCTGAAAATGCAAAGGAGGCTAATTTAGATATTTAAAATGGTAAAGAAAAAAGGAAAATTAGAAACACCTGCCTGGATAACAGAAGGTTATGATTCACCTGCAGAATATAATAAAGCTAAAGGAATCAAAACTGAGAAGAAAAAAGGCAAAACTTTCAAAGTTCGAAGATGCCCTAAGTGTAATAGCGAAGCTGTTGGGCTTGTTTTAAGTAACAGCGAAGGCGAAGAAGGTGGTGGAAAAGAATGGGAATGTAAAAAATGTAAATGGAAAGGATTAGAAGCAAAGGAAGAAGAATTAACAGAAGATGGATTTATGAAATATTTAGATGAAAAAGGAGAGGAGGTGGCATAAAAAATGGAAGAAAATTTTAAACCAAATTTAGAGAATATTCAACCTGTTTCAAATGGAGAAGAAGAAATGAATGAAGTTGAACTTTGGGAGTTTGCATTAGATGAAGTTGAAATAGACGAACTTATAGGAAAACTTCAAGAACTTAAACAAACTAAAAAACAAGTTACTTTTGATGTTGATGAAACTAATGAACTTGTTATCCATTATCAGGAAGAGGAAGATGACGATGAAGAAGAAACTGAAGAAGGTGAAGAAAATACGGGGGACAAAGAATGAAAATAGTAGCTGTTAGTGGATATTTTGATCCAGTTCATGTGGGTCATATAGAATATATCAAGTTAGCTAGGCAATTAGGGGATAGGTTAATAGTTATTTTAAATAATGATAAACAAGCTGCTTTGAAAAAAGGAAAAAGTTTTATGCCGCTTGAAGAAAGAAAGAAAATTTTAGAAGCATTAGAATGTGTTGATGAAGTTTTTATAAGCGTCGATGAAGATAAAACTGTTTGTAAATCTTTAGAAGCTGTTAAACCAGATATCTTTGCAAAAGGTGGAGATAGGTTTGCTTATGAGATCCCTGAAACACCAATTTGTAAGGAATTGGGAATTAAGATTATTGATGGGGTTGGAGAGAAGATACAAGCCTCTTCTAATTTAACAGGAATTAAAGAAAATAAAGAAGAAAAATGAAAGCAATGTGTGAATGCCCTAGATGTGGAGAAACAATAGAAACATCAGATGATAATCTTATAGAAAGAGGAGAATGTTTTCATGTTTGTAATGGAGAACACGAGGTTGTAAAAGTAAAATGGAAAACAATTGTTCCAGAATCTGAAAAAGAATTAGAAAGAGTAAAAAAAATTGAAAGAAAAATAAAAAATGGATCCTAAAAAACCAGAAGAAAAAATACAAGTGCAAGAACCTGAAGAAAAAGGAGTAATTAATGCAGAAGTTTCAGGTGAAATGAAGAAAGCTTATTTAGATTATGCTATGAGTGTTATTGTTTCTAGAGCTATCCCTGCAATAGAAGACGGGTTAAAACCTGTGCAAAGAAGAATTTTATATTCGATGAATTTAATGGGGCTTAAGCCAAATACTCAAACAAAAAAATCTGCGAGAATTGTAGGGGATGTTATAGGTAAGTATCATCCTCATGGTGATTCAGCTGTTTATGAAGCAATGGTTAGGATGGCCCAGCATTTTTCATTAAGATATCCTTTAGTTTTTGGTCAAGGAAATTTTGGTAGTGTTGATGGGGATCCTCCTGCTGCCTATAGATATACAGAAGCTAAACTTATGCCAATTTCTAGTGAGTTGCTTCAAGATATTGATAAAGATACTGTAAAGTTTAATCCTAATTTTGATAATTCTATGCAAGAACCAGAATTATTGCCTGGGAAATTACCTACACTTATGTTAAATGGTGCTACAGGTATCGCAGTTGGGATGGCTACAAATATTCCTCCACATAATCTTTCAGAAGTTTGCGATGCTATTATAGCTTATATTAAAAAACCAACAATAACTATTGAAGAACTTACAAAATATGTCCAAGGGCCTGACTTTCCAACAGGGGGAATGGTTCAAGGAGACATGGTTGAGCTTTACAAAACAGGTCGTGGAAGGATGATCATGAGGGGTAAGACAACTACAGAGAATATTAAGAAAAAAGAAGCAATTGTCATAACAGAAATTCCTTATATGTTAAATAAAACAACTTTAATTACACAAATAGCTGACCTTATCCAAAAAAAGAAAATCAAAGATGTATCTGATTTAAGAGATGAATCTTCTAAAGGAAAAATAAGAATTGTTATTGAATTAAAGCGGGGTGCGAATTCTAAATTTGTTATAAATTCCTTATACAAATACACAAGGCTTCAAGATAATTTTAATGTTAATTTTTTAGCATTAGTTGGTGGGCAACCAAAAATTCTTACATTAAAAGATGTAGTTGAAAATTATGTGAAATATAGGAAAATAATAATTACAAAAAGAACAAAATATGAATTAAAGAAAGCTAAAGATAGGTATGAAATTGTTGAGGGATTATTAATTGCTTTAAAAAATATAGATAAAATTATTTCTTTTATTAAAAAATCTAAAAATACTTCAGAAGCTTTAGAAGGTTTAATTAAAAACTTCAAATTAACAAGAAGACAATCTCAAGCTGTTTTAGAAACAAAACTTCAGCAATTAACTTCATTAGAACAAGATAAATTAAAGAAAGAACAAAAAGAATTAAAAGAAAAAATAGCTGAATTTGAAAAGATTTTAGCAAACATAGGAGAAGTTCTTAAGATAATTGAAAAAGAAGTTAATGAATTAAAAAAGAAATATGGAGATAATAGAAGAACATATATTTTAAAGAGAATTTCAGATATTTCTGAAAAAGATCTTGTGCAAAAGAAAGATGTTGTTATTTCAATTACTGAAAAAGGTTATTGTAAGAGAATGGATATTCAAACTTATAAGGAACAAAGAAGGGGTGGGCAAGGTGTTATCGGAAGTCATTTAGCTACAGGGGATTTTATAAAACAACTTATAACTTGTTCTACTCACGATTATTTAATGTTTTTCACAACTCGTGGACGTGTATTATGGTTAAAAGCCTATGATATACCTGCTGCTGAGAGATATAGTAAAGGTAAGGCAATAATTAATTTGTTAAGCCTTAAAAATGAAAAAGTTACAAATGTGATTTCTGTTAAAAACTTTGATGGGCATTTATTTATGGCAACTCAAAAAGGTCAAGTTAAAAGAATTTCTTTAAGCAATTTTTCAAAACCAAGAGCTTCTGGAATAAAAGCGATAAATTTACCAGCAGATAATTCTGATCAATTAATTGGTGTTGAAATTGTGCGAGCTGGTCAAGAAGTTTCATTATCAACTAAGAAAGGCAAAGCTATTAGGTTTACAAGTGATGCTGTGAGATCTATGGGTCGGGCTAGTTATGGTGTTACAGGTATTAAGATGGATAAAGACGATAAGGTTGTGAGTCTTCAGATACTTTTAACAGAAGATATTTTAACAATAACTCATAAAGGGTATGGGAAGAGGACAGCTATTAAAGATTATAGAAAAACAGCCCGTGCAGGAAAAGGAGTTATTAACTTGAAGGTCACAGAAAAGACAGGAAAAGTTGTGACAACTATTCCAGTAAACAAAGAAGACAGCATAATTATTACTACAGCAAAAGGAATGGTAATTAGAACAACTTTGAAGAATATTAGAATTATGGGAAGGGCTGCGCAAGGTGTTAGGATTGTAAAGCTTCACCAAGGAGATTCTGTAACAGATTTAGTAAAAGTTCCGGATGTTAAGAGTAATGGGGTTGATTAATTCCAAACAGGGCACATACTTTTATATTCACACCAACCACATAGCACAGATTTATTAGGTGGGAAATTTGTTGTTGATTGTATTTCATTAATTAAGTCAATTGTTTTTTGTTTTAATTGACTAAGTTGTTCATTTGTTCTTTGGGATTCAACTTTTTTGTTGTGCGCTAAATAATGCCATACTAACATAACTTCTTCGTCGTAGCCATTTAATTCCTTTATAGCTATTGAATAAAGGGCAAGTTGACGATCTGTATCAATATCTTCTTGTCTTGGCATGCTATTGGCTGTTTTATAATCGTGAACTTCATATCTTTGTTTTTCAAGATTGTAAACAAGCCGGTCTATAAAACCGATAATACAATATTTTCCTTCAGCATCTAAGTTAAAGAAAACTTTCTTTTCAAGTTCAAGTGTGCCATCTTCAAAAGGTTGATGCTTTGTATAATAATTAATAAGAAATTCAACACCTTTGTTAAAATAATCTTCAGCAGTGAATTCTCGTTTAACAATCACAAAGTTTGGTTTAAATTTATCTTGCCAATCTTTAGAATAATACATAATAATTTCATCAAGTGTTGGAAGTTCTTTTTCTTTTACTCTTTTGTAAAGCCATTCAAGTGTATTATGCACCATTTTACCTAGATGTGATTCAATACTTTGTTCAACATCTGGTTTTATTTTATCAATGTATCTAAATTTATATTTAAGACGACATTGTTCAAAAGTGCTTAGTTTAGAATGTGAATAAATATCAGCCATAGGTTATAATAAAAGAAGACTAGTTATAAATATTATTGATATTAGAGAATATAAATTCTTATAAATGGTCTGAAATAAAGTTTAATATGGTAAAATCACTTATTAAAAAGCTTGTGGACGTGGATAAAAATATTAAAGATCCTTTAGAGATATCTAAAAGTAAAAATTTAATTATCTCAAATTATCTTGAAAATCCTTTGGTGGTAAATGCAATTAATAATGAAGAATCTATTTTAGAAGCATATGAAAGATATAAAATAGAAAGAATGAGCATACATGCTTCTAGTTCTGTTAAACAATTTGGGGTAAATCTTTTAAAATTAATTCCTGGTGGACAACATTTTGATGCTGTTGGAGGAACTATTGCAGGATATCTTGACGTAGAATTAGAATCATATAAAATAAGAATTAAGAAATAAAAGTTTATTGAGTTTCGTTAACTTCTTCAGGAATATCTCTTGCTAACCAGCCCCACCAAGAATTTCTTATTCTTTCGATTTCACCTGTTTCAGCATTAACATCCATTTTTACTTTTTCTTTAACTTTGAACATCCAGAAAAGTTTTGCTTGCTTTCTAGCCCGGTATTCATAATTTCCATCTTCATCTAATTCAAGAGTTTCATCTTCAAGATGAGCTTGAATTCTTTGCCTTATTTTTTCTTGAATATGATCTGGAAGCATAATTTCTTTTGTTTCATTATTTCTGAATAAACCATAAACTTTTTCACCATCTTTAAATAATTCAACTTTTGTAGAAGCATTTATTCCTTTAACTTGAACAATTGTGTTTCCAGAATTTCCTGCCTGTATAATCATTTTTCTTTCACCTTCAAACTCACATTGCATTTTTTGTCCTTCACATTCACAATTTCCAGGACATTCTCCAGAAGCATTAAATCTTAATCTATTTCTTGTTTGAATAGCGTGCTTGTATTTTTCTTTAATTCTTAATTTTTTCCCATTAAATTCTATTTCTACTTCTGTTTCACTTTCTTCTTCATCCTCGTCTTCCTCTTCATCTTCTAAAGGAATAGTATCTTCCGCTTCTAATTCAACACATGTCGGAAACATTTCACAACCATTTTCATCAAGGCCAGAACTTGGAATTATTGTTCCATTTTCACACCAGCCACTAGATTGAGATTCATGATATAATGGACATGTTGGTTCTGCAGTTAGTGTTGGGGTCACATTTGTATCATTATCTGCCAAAACAAAGCTAAAACTAACTAAGAATAATAATAGTGTAATAAAAACTAAGCCTCTTTTCATAGAAGTTAAATGAGATGGTTATTTATAAAACTTTAGAAAACAAATAATAAAACAAGGCCAATTAATGCTATGACTCCTAATGTGGGTGTTATATTATGGAGTCATTTTTTTAGGAAAATAAAATGCCCAAAAACCTATTTCATCTTGGTATTTCCTATGTAATGGGGAAAGTGGGCATTCCCTCCAGATAATCAATCCGAAACCTTCTAAGATTAAAAGGGAGGTTCCTATTAATAAGATAAGTCCATTATAACCTGTGAAAACAGAATAGTATATAGTAATTATAGAAATTATAAATAAAATTATAATAAAACTATGTATAATTCTGAGTAATAATAATTTTGTTGAATTTTTCATTTTTGTTTTAAAATTTTATTTTATAAAATTTCGCCCCAACCAATAAGTCTCCAGTGATTATTAATATTCCTTGCAAGACCAACATTGTCTCCTGGTAAAGCAACAATCGGAATGTTTAAATCTAATTCAACTTCATTTCCTTTTATTTTTTTAACAGTCCCAACAGTAATTGTTGTATTTACACTAAGCATTAACATTTCTGGCGTTTTCAATTCTCCAACTTTTTGGTGTTCAGACATTCCTAAAACTTCTTTAAATAATTCTGATTTTATTTTTATTTTATCACTTATTTCCGGGAGATTCCCTTTTGTTGAAACTAAGCAACCTGTTAATGAATCTGCCTTTGTTAAAAATGGGTCTAATTCTGTTTCAATAGAAATACTTGCACCTGGTTTTATTTCTTTGACAGTTGAATTTCCTTTATGTAATGAAAGTATTTTTGTTGTTAAAGACTGATAAGTAAATTGATTATTTTTTTTAATACTTAATCCAGGTTTTATTTCTATTTCATCTCCAACTTTCAATGTCCCTTTTTTAAGAATTCCTCCAAGAACCCCGCCTTTAAGTTTATCTATTTTTGTTCCTGGCCTATTAATATCAAAACTTCTTGCAACTAAAAATATTGGTTTAGATTTTTCATCTTTTTGAGGTATTTCTAAGTCATTTAAAGCTTGTAGTAATTTATCTATATTAACTCCCTGTTGAGCAGAAATAGGAATTATTGGGGCATTTTCAGCAAGGGTGCCTTTTGCAAAGTCTTTAATTTCTTTATAATTTTCTAAAGCTCTTTTTTTATCAACAAGATCTATTTTATTTTGAACAATAATTATGTTTTTTATTCCCTTTGCTTGTAGGGCCATGAAGTGTTCTCTTGTTTGAGGTTTAATTCCTTCATTAGCTGCTATAACTAATATAGCTGCATCAACTACTGCTGCTCCTGAAAGCATTGTAGCCATGAGCATTTCATGTCCAGGTGCATCTATAAAACTAATATAACGTTGGGCAACACATTTTTCACCTTTTATTTCTTCATGGGTATAGGTATCCCCACATTTGTAAATAGTAAGTTCTGCATAGCCTAATTTAATAGTTATTCCTCGCTTTAATTCTTCAGAATGGGTGTCTGTAAATTTTCCAGTTAACCTGCTCAGCAAAGTAGTCTTACCATGATCAATATGTCCAACTACACCAACATTTAATTCTGGAATTGATTTATTGCTTTCAGTCATTAAAATAAAATAAAGAAAGAGTTTTTTAAAGTTTGGGTTTTATCTTTGAGTGTTTACAGCTACAGAATTTTCCCAATCTGCCCCAACTTTACCATTTCCATCAAGATCTGGAATTTTGATTTTTCCCAGAGGTTCCCCGGTACCATATTTTGACCTAAGCCCTGGATTTCTTTTTTCAACTTCTTGGAGATATACATCAAACTGTTGACCAAATTCAAGACCTTCATAGGTAGCAAGCCATGTTGGATTGAAACCTTTATAATTAAACTCAGCCCAAGCTGCTTGTTCAAACTGTTTTGGTGTTAAACCACTAGAATCACATCCAGTTAAAAGAGCCAAACCTGTTCCAATTCCTGCAAGACCTAAGGCTGCTTTTTGAACATATTTGTTTTTACCAAATTTGCCCATTTCTTTTACAAATGTCTCTGGCATGTCTTTTATTGTTTGTTTTATGTTTTTCATTTTATTTTATATCAATTATTTTTTTTGAAAGAGGACCATCTAAATAGGTTATTTCATAATTTTGTCCAGTTTTAGCTTTTATTACTTGAGTATTTGCAAAAATTTTTCCAGAAGGAACATCAGGAGTATCATATAACCTTATAGTATCAGAATCTGTTGTTACAAAATCTGCCCAATAAGTATTACTTCTAGGTGTTTTAATATTCCCTTTTTTAATAAGAGTAGCGTTAATTTGATTTTTTTTAGCACCGATAGCTCTTTCAAGGCCATTAAATGCCAATTCAAATGGAATCATTACTGCATTTAATCCAACAAATGCTGTTAAAAGAATAGTTGGTACTGCAAGAACAGATGCAACTTTGGTACACGCTTTTTTTACATTTTGTTTATATGTGTTTTTCATTTTGATTATTATTTTAAATTATTAGTGGTTTTACCAATTAATCTTCCATGAGGAATATATTTTACAATTTTATTTTTTGTTACAGGTCCTTTTGGAGTAACTCTTTCAACACTTTTTTCTGTAATTAAACCATTTTCATCGAATTTCATAATTATTCTTGCTGTAGGCTGATAACTTATGGCATCGGGTGTTCTTGAATATGTCTCTTCTATTACTTCCATTGTGTAAGTTCCGTCTTTTTCTTTTTTAATTGTTTTATTATGTTTTGTTGTGTTAAGTTGAGGTATTGCTGGCTCATTATTAGAGATTACTACATTTGTAGGTTTTCCGTCTGCCTCCCAAGCTGCATTATGAGCTGCATTTGTTTGTTTCCCAGTTAATTTTTTTCCAGATAATTTTTTTATTAAGTTAAGCGGCCCTTTATTTTTTGCTCCTATCCAACTTCCTGCAGGATTATGAGTTTTTTCAAAATTAAATTGCGAATGTTTATCACTATAATCTACTTTTTCAAGATTACCTTCTGTATCATATCTTTTAGTTTTTGAATTTCCGGCATAATAATTTGTATGGGGTCTCGCCATTCCATATGATGCGTCAGGAGTAGTGTGCAACCCAAAGTCTCCTCTTATGATTTTAGTATACCCACCTTTACTGTTTTTTAAAGTATTTCTAGATTTGTTACTATCATCTTGATCACTAGATTTGGCCTTTCTCATACTTCTTTGAGAGAGTTTTCTACCGGTCATTATTTTTAAAGTATCTGTTACATTTTTCATATTGATTGTGTTCTTGATTTTATAGCTTCTTGATATTTTTTTTGATCAAAAATTCTTGTTGCGTCATGAATATCTCCTTTAGAATCTAAATCTAATCTGTATCTCGGATACCCTTCACTTTGAACAAGTTCAAATTCTCCTCTGTTTATACAAGAAGAATCTCCCCAACAATTAGGTGCATGTATCTTGTCATTTAATTCATTTAATATATTGGTTAAACCTAAATCATCTTTTGAAAATTCATTTTTTAAAATATTTGATTTTTTCCCATCTATTAATCTTGGAACATTGCTTGTAGGAATTATGCAGGAAATAAGATTTTTTCCATCTTTATTTATCATGATTATCTCGTCAGCTTGTTCAATTATTTGATATTGCTCTTGGTTATCTAGATTAATAACATTAATTGCTTGAAAAGGATTGAAAAGACTATTTTTATAACCAATTGCATGTCCTCCAGAGTTAAATGCCATTGTTGGAGAATTATTTTTTCCATCATAGATATCATTAATTATTTTATCCCCCCTCATGCAAGGAGTACTTTCGGTTTGAATTATAACTGGTTTTGAAGAAATAACAGAATTGGAATCTTCTGTTTTTTGTAGAGCATAATCCCAATTAGCCCAACCATCATAGGCTCCTTTCCTGATAGCTGAAACAAGATATGCTTCATTACCTTTTTGCAGAATCCCTTCAACATCTTGATTTGGATCCATTCTGATTCCTCCGGTTTTTTCATTATTTTTATTCAAAAAAATAATTCCATTAGATAAATGAATTTTATTTAAAAGAGGAATATTTGTAATAGGAAGCCAACCTTCTGAAGCATTAACTATTGGTCCATCTCCTTTAATTTTTGAGTTATCTATTGTTTCCATAAAATATTAAGAAATAAATGCTTTATAAATCTTCCTATATTGTTACTACTCTAAAGAAACACCACTATTCTTTCTTTTCTTCAACAGGCTTTTCTTCTACTTTTGGTGCTTCTGCCGGCTTTTCTGCTGGCGTTTCAGGAGCAACTTCTTTAGGGGCTTCTGGAGCTTTGTTTTGGTCTTGGAAAACTTCACTAAGCTTCCTTTTCCCTTCTTTGCTTACTTTAAGATTAATTTGTGTAATAGCTGGAGAAATTGTATGCCCTCGAACAGTCTTTCTTAATCTAAGTCCTTTTGGCTTGTTTCTTGTTATTTTCTTTTTCCCTTCTTTTCTAGGTTTCTTATTCATACCTTTTCCATAGGTCAAAAGAATCTTTTTCAAACCGATTCCACTAACTTCTTTCATCATTGTGAAACCTGATTTATCGCTACCACCTGTTATTTCAAATTCATATCCCTCTAACCCGGGTAGGATTTCCTTACCATCTATTTTATCATGAAGCGATTTTTCTAATAATGCTTCGCTTTCTAGTTCTAACTTGAAAGTCTTTCCTGTTTTTTCGGCTATATTTATTTTAAAAACCATGTTAGTTAATGATAAAATTTACTTAAAAAGCTTTTGATTGCCTAAGCACCCCAACCATCTTTAGATCTTCTCTTGATTTCAGCTATTTCTTGAAGAGTTTTAATTTCAGATTGTGATAATAAATCTTTGTTTTCTTTAAATTTTTTAAATTGTTTTTCACCGATATCTGCATATAGGTGGGTTTTATCTTTTATTTTTCTTTCAAAATTACTACCTGTTATTGAAAGTGCTAATTCCATTCCTTCTGTAGCTTCGTTTACAGATTTATTATCTGATTGAATATTTTTAACCCTACCAACTTTTTCACCATCATTATCTATTATTGGTAAATTTTTCAAAAGCCGACCAGCTTCAACTTTAACACCAAAAATAGCAGGGTTACTATTTCTAAAAACATATTCATGCAAAATTTTAAGTTTACATATGGTTGTTAATTCCATTAACCTCTTTTTCTCAATTTCTTTAGCTTTTTCCAATCTCCACTCTGTTAAATCTTCTATTAATTTGTAAACAACATCATCCTGAATAATTTTGGTTTTTCCAACTATTTCTTTAGCTTCTTCATCAATGCCTGTGTTAAATCCAATGATTATAGCGTCAAGTTCGTTTATATCTAGGTTAGCTTTAGCAGAAATTATATCTGTTTTACTAATATTTCCAATCCCTGCTTTAACAACAGGAATCTTACTTTGTTCTAATAAAACTAAAAGTGCTTCCAAACTTCCCAAAGAATCTGCCTTAGCAATTATTCCTTGTTTTTTTAATTTGATATTTTCAGAAATTTCTTTCTTAAACATTTCTTCAATTTCTTTTTTGTTATTTTTAAATTCTACAAAAGGCATTCCTGGCAAAATTTCTGCCTTATCTATTAATTGCATTCTTAATCCTGTAGAAGCTTGTGCTTGTTCTACTGGTTTAAATTTAGCACATAGGGGTTGTATTTCTTCTAATATTCTTATTTTAGTTATAATTGGTTTTCCATCGAAACTTGCAACAGCTATTTCAGAATTTTTAGATAATTCACCGTCGTAAAGAATAGATTCAATATAATTTGTAGATTTCTCTTTTTTAATTTCAAGCATAACCCCTTTAGCTTCTTTTCCAAGTTCAAGCTTATTACCTAAATATTTTTCACTTAATCCACAAAGCATCATGATAAGTTCTGGAATCCCTTCATGGGTTTTAGCAGAGCAAGGAACCAATGCTATTTTTTTTGTAAAATCTTCAACATTGTAATATAAATCAGATTCAAATCCATAGCTGCTTAAACTACCTATTAGGGTCATATACCTTTCTTGAAAAACTTGTTTAACATTTTCTCTTTGAGATTCTATGCTTAAATGTAGATCATCATTTTGTTTTCTCCAACCAGATATATTATCTATTTTATTTAATGCAATCATAAATGGTGTTTTATTGTGTTTTAATATTTGAATAACTTCAGCTGTTTGAGGTTTAATACCTTCATTAATATCAATAACAAGAACAGCTAAATCTGCAAGGCTTCCTCCACGTTTCCTTAAATTAGTAAATGCAGCATGTCCCGGGGTATCAATAAGGAGAAAACCATTGATATTAAGGTCTAATTTTAATTTTTCTATTAAAGGACAAGCTTTTTTTAATTGGCCTATTGGGTAGGATGTAAATGATATTTTTTGAGTAATTCCCCCAGACTCTCCTTCTTGGACGCAGCTGCCTCTAAGGCAGTCCAATATACTTGTTTTCCCATGATCTACATGTCCGACAACTGTTACAATGGGTTGTCTTATTTTCTTTGATGTCATAATATATATTGGAATATAGTTTTATTTTTAAAGCTTAACTAGTGTGTATTTTTATGATTGGAACAAAAGAATTACTTGAATTAGTAAAGAAAAAGAAACTTGTAGAAAATTTGTGTGAAAGAGAATTGAAAAATCCTGAAGGTTCTGGATTTGATTTAAGAATAGGTGAAGCTTTTCGGTTTAAAACTTTTAAAGGATTTTTAGGTGAAGAAGATAGACACACCCCGGAAGTGAAATCTTTTGCAAAATATGGTAAAGAAAAAGGAATTATTCTTAAGCCTGGGGCATATATTTTAATGAAAACTATTGAAAAAGTAAATCTTCCAGATAATGTGGGTGTTATTTTTAGACCAAGAACTACATTATATAGATCAGGATTAACACTTTTTACCGGTGCTGGTTCTCCAGGATATAGTGGGGAACTTATTTTTGCAATGGTTAATCTTGGAGGAACTACTGTTAAGATAGAATTGGGTGCTAGGGTTGTTCATGCTTTATTTTATAAAACAGGCCCAAATAAATCAAATTATCGAGGACAATGGGTTTCTGGAAGAGTTTCAACTCAAGGCAAGAAAGAGAAGCAGGTTTAAACTAAAATCTTCTTAAGCAATTCTTCAACTTTAATTTGAAGTTCATCCAGGGTTCCATTATTATATAATCTATAATCTGCAAGTTCCATGGATTTTCTAACTTGTTGGCCTTTTTCAGCTTCATGTTCTCCTAGATCTCTTTTATCCATTTCAAGGATTTGTTGAATTTCTTTAGGATCTTCTCTTTTATTTCTAGAAATTAGTCTTTTATACCTTATTTCTTCAGGAGAGTCAACAGCAATTAAAACTCCCCCTCTTTCTTTAATTGCAAAAACTTCTCCAGGATTTCTTATGCCTCCTAAAGCAATATTTTTTTGCCCTTTTAATTTATCCAAGCTTTTTTCAACTAAAATTCCTGTTCCAAATTTTTCTCTTAAATCATTACCAATATCTTGCAAATTTTTTATAGTGTAATCTGGTTTTTCTCTTACAATTGCTTCTTCTCTACATCTATCTGATATAGAACTAAATACAAAACCAGCTTCTCTAAACATTCCTGCAACAAGGTCTTTTCCAGAACTCTTAGTACCAGTAATTCCAATTATCATTAAGATAATTGTTTATTTATTTTTATAAAGATTTATTGTGCCTAGGGAATTAAAAGATTATTTTATACATTTACAAGGTTTGTAACCTTTGTTTTCAGCTGTCTTTTTTGCCTTAAACACTAATTTTCTTTTAGGTTTAATATTTTTAGCAAATGGGCAGGCTTTAATATGATAACTTTTTCCTTCTTTTGAAACAACAAAAACTTTTTTAGGGGTTTTATTAATAGTTCTAACAACCATCCTTGTTTTTGTTTTAGTCTTAGTTATTGTTTTAGGTTTTGCACTTACAGCTGCTTGTAATGTTGTCATTTTTTTAAGAATAAATTCTTGGGTTCTTAACATGCTTTTTATAGAATTTCTTAATAGTTCGTGTTCTTTCTTAAATTCACTATGTTCTTTTGTTTTTTTAACTACAAATTGTTGGGCATTTGCAAGTTCCTTGATATTAGAATTTAAAATCAATAAATCTTTCTTAGCAGAAGTGAATGAATCAACCACATTTTTTTCTATTTGTTGCATTTTAACCTCTTAAGATATTATGAAATAGGATTGTGGGTTTATAATATTTTCTTAGAGGATTATTTAGGAAGGGTTTTTTCTAAATATAGGTTTCCAGATACTCTTTGAGGTATAATCCCCCCTAATCTCTTAAAATGGTATCTTGCGTCTATTAAAAATAAATTATTATCTTGAAGATGTCTATCGATTAAGCTTAAAAATTGTTCATCAGTTAAATTATTAAGGTTTTTTTTGCATGCAACTTCATATATTTTTGAACCAGATGTAACATATCTTCCTTTAGTTATACTTGTGTAGGTTTTTACATCTAGAATTTTTGGATCATTGAATTTTGGTTTTAAGGTTGCTGGACCGAGTCTTTTAAAATTTTTATCTTCTGAGAAGGTGTTAATGTTTCCTTGATCTAAGGTAATTCTTGATAGTTTCATTTTAAATTATAACTTAAAACTTACTTTATACATTTGCAAGGTTTGTAACCTTTATTCAAAGCTGCATTCTTTGTTTTGAAAACAAGCTTTCTTTTAGGTTTTATGTTCTGTGCAAATGGGCAAGTTTTTAGGTGAAAACTTTTTCCTTCTTTTGAAGCAACAAAAATCTTTTTAGCAGCTTTTGTAATTGTTTTAACAATTGTTCTAGTCTTAGTTATTGTTTTAGGCTTAGACTTAATAATTCTAGTCTTAACAACAGGTTTATTTTCAATTCTAGAAACTTTCCTAAGTAAGAACTCTTGAACTTCCACTAATTCAGCCATCTTATTTCTCAAAGCAAGAATATCTTTCTTTGCTAAGTCAAATGAAGTTATAACGTTTTTTTCTACTTGTTCCATTTTAATATAGAAATCAGTAAGAAATATTATTTATAAACCTTTCTATTTGTTACTACACAAGAATTACATCTAACAGTTTGTTAATCTTTTTAAGGTGTTAAGTTCTTGAACACCCACATAGGCCTTTCCACCAATAATCCATGTAGGAGTTGATCTAATCCCTGCTAAATCACATTGTATAATATTAACCTTACAATCAAAAGAATTTAGAAGATGATCATACTGCCCAAACATTTCTTCTTGAACTTCACAAGCAGAGCACCCTTCTTGAACATATAGTTCTGATTTTTGATCTATACAAATTGCAAGTTCTTCCGAAATCTCAATTTTTGGATTATAAAATAAAAATATGAGAACAATTAGTATAACTGCTGCAAATACAAACTTCGCAATATTTTTTTGTTTTTTCTTATCCATATTTTATATAATAAATATTTACTAATAAAAAGGTTTCTATTTTAATCAAAGCATTTCATACACATGCTTTTGCTTGGGGTTCCTAGAATAGTTTGTTGATATGATTTAATATGCCTTTTACTACAAAAAGATTTTTTAATAGGCTCTGCAAATTCAGGAACCTTAACTTTTTCAAAAATTTCTTTACCTTTGTCTATTTTCTTTCCACAAAATTGGCACTTTTTTCTTAATAATTTCATTTTTCTATTTTTATTGCTTTCCCATTTATAATTGCATCACTTAGTTTTTTTCTAGCTGATTTTAAAATTCTAGAAAGTGTTGGTTGAGAGATTTTCATTTTTTTAGCAGCTTCTTCTTGAGGGCTTTCTTGAAAATCTATTAATCTTATAGCTTCAAATTCATCTAAAGAAAGTGAAGTTTCTTCTAAATCTATTTTTCTTATTCCAGCTGGTTTAAAGTAAGAAGAATTTGGCCGGCCCATTATTCTTCTTCTTTTACAGGGTCTTGGCATTTTATTGATTCCTTCTTCTAGGTCTTTGTCTTCTTCCTAGTCCAAGCCCTTTTCTAGGCAAATTTTCATTAGGTTCAGCATCTTTGCAATTCCCTTGCTGTCTACCTGTTTTAGATCCTTTACCTTCTGGCCCTGTTCCGTCTTTGTTTGGCATTTTAATTTAACTCCTATTTTAGTTATGAATATATATTCATAATACTATATAAATGTTTTGTTTTGAATACTCATTCATATTTCCTTATAGAATTAATAATCCGGAAGCTTTTCTTTAGCTTCTTCTTTTGGCTTGTCTTCTGTTAGCTTTTCTTGATCAGCTGGAACTTCTTTTTTTTCTTCAGCACCTTCAGGTTCTGCAGCCATCTCTTCTTCAGAAATAGAGTTCACCATTTCTTTAAACTTTGAGAAATCTGCTGCTAAGATTCTTACACCTGATTTTGTAAAACCAGTGTATCGATCACTTGTAACAAATTCTCTAATAGTAAATCCTCTTCTTCCACCAAAGTCATCAATTCTTAATACAATTTCAGTTGTATCGTTTTTTGGAATTTTTCCTATATCTTTTTCCATGATTATATTAATATTGTTTTATTTTATAAAGGTTTAGATAAAGCGCCCTGACCAGGGATATAACTTTTTGTTAGATTTTGTGGGAACCAGGTTATTTATTTGATTAATTTGATTTATTTTACCTGCAGAATTGAATTATTTTTAAATCAAATAATTAAAATTATTTTTTAGCTAACCAAACCACAAAATGTTTTTCAGATTTTAACTTGAGTTTTTGAACTTTAAAACCTACTTTCTTCATCATTTCTTCAAGTTCTTTTTCTTTTAAATCAAAAGTAATATTGGGAATTCCTTCTTCCTTTCCATTTGTTTTTTTTCTAATCATCATAGCTTCCCTAGATCTTTTTTTAGGTATCCTTTTTGTGTAGAATAAAAGATCTTCTTTTTTTTGATTTTTAATTTGAATAAAGCCAACGAGATTTTTATGTGAAATTTCATTATCTGGAAATTTATCAATATATAAAAATCCTCCAACTTTTAATTGATTATAAAATATCTGGAGTGTTTGTTTATAGGATTTTAATGCTGATTTTTTATTAATTTTCTGTTTTTCATTCCAACCGCCATCTGCGTAGATAAATGAATTCCCCCTACAAAAGATAAAATTAAATTTATTTTTTTTGTAAGTTGTAGGGATATTTGTCCAGAATATTTTTTTTATTTGTTGACTTGTTCCCAATTTTTTGGCTTTTCTTTTAAATACAGAAATTTCATCATCCATTGGATCCATACAATTAACAGAATATCCTTTTTTCCTTAAATATAATGCTATAAACCCTGTACCTGCAGAAGAATCTAATATTAAAGATTTTTTTGAAATAGCAATTTTTTTAAATAAAGAAATAACCTCGGATAAATACTTTTTTTTATCATAAAGAAAATTGTACAAACATGCATCCCAAAGATCTGCATATTGCGGTTCTTTATCAAATTTAATTGTCTTCATTTTAGATTTTTTGAGCTAACCAAACCACAAAATGTTTTTCAGATTTTAACTTGAGTTTTTGAACTTTAAATCCAACTTTTTGCAATAATGATTCCATTTCATCTTCAGTTAGATCATAAGCCATATTTGGGATTCCCTTTTCATCCCCCTTTTTATTTTTTAAAAGCATTTTGGCATATCTTAAATCTTTTTTAGGTTTTCTTTCAACATAGAAAATTATGTCTTTTTTCTCTTTTAAATTTTTAATTTTTAATGTGGCAACTATTTTTTTGTCAGGAATTTCTGAATCTCTGTATTTATCAACATACAGATATCCTCCTTTTTTCAATAAATCGTAATATATCTTCAAAGTTTTCTCTAATGCTGTTAAAGTCTTCTTTTTATTGGGGGTCTTCTCTTCATTCCAACCACCGTTAGCATACATAAAGGTATTTCCTCTGTTGAATAACATATCAAAAGAATTGTTCTTAAAATGTTTTTTAAGATCAAGCCAGGTTGAAATTGTTGTTTTGTGTTTAATCCCTAAGTTTTTTAAATCTGTTTCAAAAGATGAAATCATTCTTTTGCTTTTATCTGCAGTTTTAACATTATATCCTTTTTGTAATAATTCTTTAATAAAAAAACCAGGCCCAACACAAGTATCTAAAATATTTGATTTTTTGGTAATATTTAACTTATTAAATAAGCTAAGCATTTCAGAAAGGTAATCATCTATATTATACAAAAGATTGTATTCACACAATTTCCATAATTCTGGGAATTCAGGTTCTTTTTCAACTTCAATTTGTTGTAATAAATCTTTATCACTGATATATTTAATTTCGGTGCCTGTTGCTAAGTATTTTGCAGAATCTGGACCAAATGGAACATTAAAAAATTTAAAGCTTCCGTAATTTTTTTCTTGAAGCATAAGTTTAGAATATAATTCTGCACCACTTGTTACAGCATTATCACACATTGCAGGTGTGAACATCACCATTGTTTTATTTTTAGTAGTAATTTTTTGATTTTTTACATTGTCTGGGAGATATTCAAATTTAACATCTTTCGCTTTCCCAAATAATTCTGAAAGAAATTGACAAAGCTCAGCAATACAAAAAATTCCCCCTGTTTTAGAGTTAAAAGTATCAAATCTACAAGTTTTAATTTCTTGGTTATCTAGAATTTTTATTGATAAATCTATGTTCTTTGCATCTGCCTTATAATCAATTACATTTTCAAATTTTTTCTTATTTTTTTGTATAAACTTTTTGAAACGACCCCTAAGTAAAGATTCCCTTACATAATATTGTCCATCTTCAAATTTCATAACATCCTTTTTAGTAAGATTATTTTTTTCTAAGATATTTTGATATTCTTCAGGTATTTCGCAGTTGCCAAATCTTTCTAAAAATTCTTTTCGATAATCTTGAGCATCCTTTTTACTTTTATTAATTGAAGAATTCTTCAATTCATTAATCCCCGTTGTATCATTCGCAATAATTGCTAATTTTGCTTTCATACCATTAGATTTTAAAATGTTAACAATGTTACAACCCAAATTCCAAGTAAAAAGAGGAAAAGTTGTCATCCCAAATTCATCCAATAAATTATGTAAATGTTTTGGAAGAATATTTTTTATACTCGGGTAAAACGAATTACTTTTTTTATCAGGAATTGCTAAAAAATGGCCAGCCATAATAATTACTTCTGTATTTTCTTTTTCTTTAATAGAATGGAATATTTCTGAAATAATCTTTGCTTGAGAACTAATGGGAATTATCTTTTTGTAGTAAATTTTATCTCTTAAGATCTCTAAATTTTTATTTTTAATTAATCCTTTCTTTTTATCTAAATAAAATTTTATTTCTTGAACTACTTTTCCAATATCTTCTTCATCATTATAACACCCTAAACTTACCCTAAGTGTTTCTCCCCTAATTTCATCAGCTAAGGGAAATGCACAGTGAGAACCGTACCTAATTTGAATTTTTCTTTTATTTAAGTAATCACCAATTTCTTTAACAGATTCTTCTTTGACCATAAATGAAAGAACACCAATTTTATTTTTCAAATTTTTTGGACCAACAATTTTTATTTCTTCTATCTTTGATAATTTTTCTATAAGTAATTTTAATAATTTTTGTTCATGTTTCTGAATTTCATTAAAACCAACTGATCTTAGAAAATTAATAGCTTCAGATAAACCAATAATATTTGACACATTTGCAGTGCCGCCTTCTATACCAATCAAAGAATTAAATTTGTCCATAACTAATGTATCTTTAAGTTTGCCTTTCACTATTGAAGCATTGCTGACTGTTCCTCCACCCATCCTAACCATTTCAAGAAAAGACCAAACTTTTTTTGAGATAAAAAGAACTCCAATTCCGTCTGGACCATACATTTTGTGACTTGAAAAAGAATAAAAATCACATTTGATTTTTTTAAGATCTACCGGGATATGGGCAATTGCTTGGGCTCCATCCACCATATATAAAATATCTTTGTTAAATTTTTTGATAATGGTGCCAATTTTTTCAATTGGATTAATGTTTCCTAATACATTAGAACAATGTTGCAATGAAATAATTTTAGTCTTTTTTGACAATTTAGTTTTTAGATCATTAATATCGATAATTCCTGCTTTAAGCCCAATTACTTTCAAAATCGCACCTTTTTTTATTAATTTATTAAAAGGAAGCAAATTTGAATGGTGCTCAGCAATTGAAACAATAATTTCATCCCCTTTTTTTATATTGTGTGAAATTGTATCTATTGCTAGATTTATAGAATCAGTAGTATTTCCTGTAAAAACAATTTCTTCTGGTTCACAATTAATAAATCTAGAAACATTTAATCTGGAATGATCAATTAGTTCTTCATTTTTTGTTGCTATAATGTGGGCACCCCGGTGAGGGTTTCCTTTGTATTCTAGTGATTCTTTTATACTATTGATAACTTTATCTGGTGTTTGAGTAGTTGCAGAATTATCCAGGTAAACAAAATTATTCTTTCTAAAAAATTCAAATTGTGATTTTAAATTAAACACCTTTTCCATAATACCCTTAAGAATAAATAACTTATAAATTTATTCCAAAAAGTTCGATGCCCTAACAGGGAGTCACGCCCTGACCAGGAATTGAACCTGGGAGCCCAAAGGGCCACGAGTTCCAGTCGTGTGCAATAACCACTATGCGATCAGGGCTTAAGTGGATAAATCATTAAACTCTTTTAAACTTTGACCTGCAGACCAAGAACGAAAAAAGTTTTCAAAGTCTTTTTGAATAGCTTGCATAGTTATCCAGCTAAATTTAGAAGATTTAATCTTTACTATTGGACCAAAGAACTTATGATTTTTCTTATTTTTTGCAACAGAATTCACCAAGCCCCTGTAATGGTTTATTACTTCTTTAACAAACTTAGGATTATTTTCAAATTTGTCTAAACTGGGCCTTTTTCCTAATCTTTTTATGGCGACACCCGGATTAACATCCAAGAAATAAGTTATGTCCGGTGTTGGAAGGTTTTGTTCTTCATGTAATTTCATGATAGTATTAAATGGAACTCCTTGAGCCCTTTGGTATGCAAATGTAGATGGTGTGTACCTATCACAAATAACAATTCCCCCTAAATTTAATATTGGTTCAATTAATCTTACTGCATGGTTTTTTCTATTCGCAATATATCTCTCGGTCATTAGTTCTTTTTTAGAATAGGCATCTGAATCCTCTCTTAAAGTAGCATTTATCGAATTACTTTTCCAGGGTTCTGAAGTAGTTATAATATCTAAGTGGGGGTTGTTCTCAAGCATATACTTATGCAATCCTCTTACTTTTGTAGAGGTGCCTGCACCATCAATTCCTTCAATTACAATAAATAATCCTTTTTTTGCCATGATTCATAAAACAAAACTCAATTTTATATAAACAAATAGATACTGGAGAATATGATTTAAGGAAATTCAAGAAAAATTAAATAAGTTTTGCAGAAATAATTTTCACTTCTTCTATTGGCCTATCACCAGCACCAACTTCAACTTTTGCCATTTTATCAATAACATCCATTCCTTCCACAACTTTTCCAAATGCTGGATGTTTTGAGTCTAAGAAATTATTATCAACAAGGTTTATGAAAAATTGACTTGAACCTGTATTAGGTCCTGCATTTGCCATGCTTATTGTTCCCCTATCATTTTTGTTTCCACCTGCATGGGTAAATTCATCTTGAATATTTGGAATGTTGTCATCTCCATAACCTGTACCTGTTGGGTCTCCCCCTTGGATCATGAAGTTGTTTATAATTCTATGAAAAATAACACCATCGTAGGTTCCTTTTTCAGCTAGGTTTTTGAAGTTATTTGTTGTGATTGGCATATCTCCATATAATTCTATAACAATATCCCCGTGATTTGTTTCAAGTTTAATTTTTGTAGTTTCTGTATCCATTTTTACTGTGAATATAATAATTAATAGCACAATCAATGCTAATATAATATAAAGAGTTTTTTTATTCATTCTAATCTTTCATCTCTATTTTAATATTAACGCTCTTTGGGATTTTCATCCTCATAATATGATGTAATATTTTTTCATTTGCAGGAAGATCAATTAATCTTTTATGAATCCTCATCTCGAATCTATCAAAAGTTGCTGTGCCATCTCCACAAGGAGATTTCCTTGTTGTAACTTTAAGCTTTTTAGTAGGTAATGGGACTGGCCCGCTGATGTCTATGCCGGATTTTTTTGCTAGATTTTTAATAGAATCGCAAATATTGTTAAGCATGGTAATATCCGTACTGTTTAATTTAATTCTTACTTTAGGCATAGTAGTTCTATTTAAAATTGATTTAAAAACCTTTTTATACCTAATTGTTTTATTATAATCACGAGGTGTAAAAATGGAAGTAATATTTTTTGAATTAGCAATGATGCTGCTTATAGCATTTGTAATTTCTTACATTGTTAAAATATTTAAGCAACCAATAGTTGTGGGTTATATTATAGCAGGAATGTTGATTACTCCCTTTATTATTTATTTTGGAGCCTCTCAAGATGTTATTACTCTTTTTTCTAAATTTGGTATAGCTCTTTTATTATTCATGGTGGGGTTACATTTAAATCCAAAGGTTATTAGGGAAGTTGGCACTTCTTCATTATTTATTGGTCTTGGGCAAATGATCTTAACATTTGCCTTATCTTTTTTAGTTTCAACATTGGTTTTAGGATTTAGTGTAATTACTTCTGTTTATGTAAGTATAGCAATGATGTTTAGCAGTACAATTATTGTTATGAAACTTATTTCAGATAAAAAACAGTTAGATTCTCTTTATGGTAAGATTTCTATCGGGATTTTAATTATACAAGATTTAGTTGCCATAGCTGTTTTGATAGTAATATCTACAGTGTCTGGGGGAGTGAATGAATCTTCATTAGTATTAACAAGTCTTTTATGGGGCGTTGGATTAATTATAATTTTATTTTTTATAGGTTATTTTGTTCTACCTAAATTAACTAGAAGTATTGCAAGGTCTCAAGAATTATTATTTTTATTTGCAATTGCCTGGTGTTTTGCAATAGCCGCATTATTTAGTTATTTTGGGTTTTCATTGGAAATTGGGGCTTTGATAGCAGGAGTTGTTTTAGCTATTTCTCCTTATAGTACTGAGATAAGTTCTAAGATTAAACCTTTAAGAGATTTCTTCTTAGTAATCTTCTTTGTAATTTTAGGATTAAATATCCAACTTTCAAGTATAGGGTCAATAATTGTGAATGCAATTATTCTTTCATTAATAGCACTTATTGCAAAGCCGATTATCTTAATGTTTTTATCAGCACTGTTTAATTATACAAAGAGAACTAATTTCTTTGTTGGAACTACTTTAGCTCAGATATCTGAGTTTTCATTAATTGTTTTAACGTTAGGTTTAGCATCAGGGCATATTACCCCCGAGATTGTTTCAACATTAACATTGACAGCTGTGATAACAATTACATTATCAACTTATTTGATAATTTATTCTCAGAAACTTTATGAGAAAATGAATACTTTTGCTTCTTTATTTGAAAGAAAGAAAGTTAGAAGAAAAAGAAAATCAAGAGAAAAATATAATGCAATACTTTTTGGATACAATAGAATTGGTTTTGGTATTTTACAATCCTTAAAAAGATTAAAGAAAAGTTATTTGGTAGTTGATTTTAACCCGGACACTATTGCAGATCTTTCTAAATTAAGAATACCTTGTCTTTACGGAGATGCCTATGATTCAGATTTGCTAGAAGACTTACCTTTGGAAGAAGTTCAAATAGTTGTAACAACTATTCCTGACTTTGAAACAAATAAACTTTTATTAGAAACTATTAAACCAATAAATCCTAGAGCAGTGGTTATTTTGAGGGCTCATAATATTAAAGATGCTTTAGAATTATATAAGAAAGGTGCAAGTTATGTTTTAACACCTCATTTCCTTGGAGGGGCGTATGTTTCAAAGATGATTACCCATTCGAAAACTAAGCGGGGCGATTATAAAAATGAAAAAGAAAAACATATCAAAATGCTTGAAGGAATAAAAGGGAAGGGACATGAACATCCTGATGTAGAAAATTAATTTATTCAACTGTTACAGACTTAGCAAGATTTTTAGGTTTATCAACATCTATATTTTTTAAATTAGCTATGTGGTATGCTAAAAGTTGAAGGGGTATTGCATTAAGTATCGGAGAAAGTTCTGTAGTTGTTTCTGGAACTTGGATTATGTTATTTGTAAGGTGTTTTAATTTTTTGTCTTCTTGATCAGCAATAACAATTATTTTTCCACCCCTTGCTTTTGTTTCTTCCATGTTGCTTAAAATTTTTTCATAAGTGTGATCTTTTGGAGCTATAAAAACTATGGGCATATTTTGATCTACAAGTGCGATGGGACCATGTTTCATTTCAGCTGCAGGGTAACCTTCTGCATGAATATAAGATATCTCTTTAAGCTTAAGTGCACCTTCTAAAGCTGTTGGGAAATTAATCCCTCTTCCTAGATATAAGAAATTTGGATTGTTTTTGAATTTTTCTGCGAGCTGTTTTATTTCTTCTGATTTTTCTAAAATTTGTTTAATTTTATTAGGAATTTTTTTTATTTCTTGTAAAAATTCAAAATTTAATTCTTCTCCTTTTTCTTGCTTAATATAAAGTGCAAAAAGTAAAATGGCCATGACTTGACAAGTAAAAGCTTTTGTACTTGCAACACCTATTTCCGGTCCTGCATGTAGATAAATGCCAGAATCAACTTCCCTTGTTATGGAAGAACCCACAACATTTACAATGCCGATTGTTTTAACATTTTTAGATTTAGCTTTTTTCAAGGCAGCCAAGGTATCTGCAGTTTCCCCTGATTGAGAAATTGTGATAATTAAATCTCCTTCATTTACAATTGGATTTCTATATCTAAATTCAGAAGCGTAATCAACTTCAACAGGAATTCTTGTTAATTTTTCAATAATATGTCTTCCAATAAGTGCCGAATGCCAGCTTGTCCCGCAAGCAAGAATTATTATTTTTTTTATTTTTTCAACATTAATATCTAATGTTAATTTTATTTCATTATCTTTTATTCTCCCTCTTAGGGTGTTTTCGATAGCCTTAGGTTGTTCAAAAATTTCTTTAAGCATGAAATGTTTAAAATTACCTTTTTCAATTTCTTCTGCAGCCCATTTTATCTCGCAAATTTCTTTATCGATTTTTCTCCCGTTAATATCTCTAATAGAATATCCATCTTTAGTAATTGTTGCTATTTCATTATCATTTAGATATATTACTTTTTTGGTATGATTTAATATTGCTGGGACGTCTGATGCAACAAACATTTCATCTTCCCCAATTCCAATAACAAGGGGGGAGCTTTTTTTAGCTGCAATAATTTCTTCTTTGTTTTTATGAATAACAGCTAAACCAAAGGTTCCTTCAACACATTCTAAAGCCCTTATAACAGCTTCTTCAAGATTTCCAAAATAAAATTTTTCAACAAGGTGTACTAATATTTCTGAATCTGTTTCAGAAGTTATTTCATGCCCTTCTTTTTCTAGGAGAGTTTTTAATGCATGAAAATTTTCAATTATTCCATTATGGACTATTGCAATTTCTTTATGGCAATCTAAATGAGGATGAGAATTTTTTTCGTTAGGTGCTCCATGGGTCGCCCATCTTGTATGAGCAATACCTATATGTCCTTTTAATCTATTTTTAGAAACTTTTTTTTCTAATTCAATTATTTTTCCCTTGTTTTTTACAACTTTTAAACCATTTTTTTCTAAAACACAAATTCCTGCACTATCATACCCACGATATTCTAATTTTTTTAAACTATTAATTAAAAGGGAATCAATTTCTTTATTACCTATATAACCGATTATTCCACACATGTAAGAAATTATTAATTAAACTAAATAAATTTATGTGTTAACCTGTGCAACGTTTACAACTTCTTTTTCATCTTCTAATCCAAATAAAGAAAAGAGAAAATCAAAAAATCTTAAAGCGATTTCTAAAAAGATAACAAATATTAAATAAGTAATAATTTGATTGAAAAATAAAGGAATTTGGCTAAATTGACTAAGTATTCTGTCCATGCTAAAGAAATCAACAGATCCTAATATTGAAACAGCTAACAAAGTAAATGGAAGTAGTTTTGCTATATCCCTTGAAAGATCTTCTTTATAATATGCAGATAATCTTATGGTGGCTACAATTGTTGCAGAAATAAGTAAAATCCTTTGCATTTCTAGGTTTTCACTTAAAAATATGAAGAAAATTGCAAATACGGCAAACCAGAAGAAGACTAGGAAAGGCAAAATAATAATATATTCTAAAAGATATAAGCTTCCCGCAATAATTTTAGTAAAAAAAGGATGTTGGGATCTGTTATATTTTCTAAGGTTTAATTTAAGTATATTTTTTCTAGCAACAAATCTGTAAAAATTCCAGATAAACCAAGAATAAACAAACACTAACAGAACAATTAGAATAAGATTAATAAAGGCCCCTGCCCAGCTCGGGAGGGTTGCTATAAATGAATCATATAAGTTAGTTATAACTGAAACAAAACCATTTGTCACCTCTACCATAATTTAATTAAATTATCATTATTTTTAAATGTTTCAATAAATTTAAATACAAAGTTTCTTTATTTTTTACATGATTGACATTAAAATTATTAGGGAAAACCCTGATCTTGTCAAGAAGAACATTAAAAAAAAGTTTCAAGGTGAAAAAGTTGTTCTTGTTGATAAAGTAAGAAAATTAGATGAAGATTGGAGAAAGTTCAAGTATAAAGAAGATAAATTAAGATCAGATAGAAATAGGGTTTCTGAAAATATTAATCAAGCTATGAAGGCTAAGAATACCAAGGTTGCTAAAGAATACATTGCAGAAGCTAAAGCCATTCCAGGCAAAATCGAAAAACTTCAGATTAAGAGAAAGAAACTTGAAGTTGAAATTAGAAAAATTATGTATCAGATTCCAAATATGATTCATAAATCTGTTCCTGTTGGAAAAGATGAGGCTAAAAATAAAACACTTAGAAAATGGGGTAAAATTCCTAAATTTAGTTTCAAGCCAAAATCACATGCAGATATTGTTGAAAATTTGGGATTAGTAGATACTGAAAGAGGTGCGAAAGTTGCAGGGTCTAGATTTTATTATCTAAAAGACGACATTGTCCTTTTAAATTATGCATTACAGAAATTTACCCTCGATTTTTTGGTAAAAAAAGGATATGCGCCCATTCAACCCCCTTACATGTTAAATAAAGAATCAATATCCGGGGCAGTATCTTTTGAGTATTTCGAAGAAGCTATTTATAAGATTGATAAAGAAAATTTATATTTAATTGGGACAAGTGAACATGCTCTTGCAGCTATGTATAAGGATGAAGTTTTAGATGTGGAGAAGCCTCTTAAGTATGCAGCTGTTAGTTCTTGTTTTAGAAAAGAGGCAGGAAGTCATGGAAAAGATACTAAAGGAATTTATAGGATTCATAGATTTGAAAAAGTTGAACAATTTGTTTTTTGTAAACCAGAAGACGAAGATAAAATGTTTGAGGAGATTATTAAAAATCAAGAAGAGATTTTTAAGTTATTAGGAATTCCTTATAGGATTCAGGCATTATGTTCTACAGAGTTTGGTGGTTCTATGTCCAGAACTTATGACTTAGAGGCTTGGTTCCCTTCACAAAAGAAATATGGGGAATTGGGAAGTACAAGTTCTGCTAGTGATTATCAAGCTCGTAAGTTAAATACAAAATATCTTGGAGATAAAAACAAAAGAGATTATGTTTACACTTTAAATGGAACTGCAATGACTGTTCAAAGAACAATATGTTGTATTTTGGAAAATAATCAATTGAAAGATGGAAGCATTAAAATTCCAAAAGTATTACAAAAATATATGAATGGGAAGAAGAAAATAGAACTTAAAAAATAATCAAAAATGAAAGGAGGTAAAAATAAGTAATGACATTTACAGCAATAGAAATTTTAGCATTAATTTTAATAGTTATCTCAGTTGTTAAAATTCTTTTTTTACTGATAAATCCAAAGGGGTGGTTTAAGTTTGCTAAGAAGTCTTGGAAAAAGACAGGATTAACAAAGGCAATTTGTTTAATATTAGCATTGGTGGTATTTTATTATTTAACACTTAATTTCTACATTGTAGAAATTCTAGCTGTTACACTCTTTGTAGCTCTTTTATTTGCAGTGGGTTTAGCAGGAAGAATTGACGATTTAATAACGATTTATGATAAACAAATAAAATCAGGAAGACTTTGGAAAGAAAATTGGTTATATCTTGCGCTCTGGTTGATTTTGTTAGTCTGGGGAGTTATAGAACTTTTCTTCTAATCTAACTTTTATTTTTATTTTTCCTTTCTTTATTTTTTTTGATAGGTAGAGTAAACTTTAAAAACAGAATTCTATAACTTATACCATGCCTACGTGGTCTAACGGCTATGACTCATCCCTGTCGCGGATGTAACCCGGGTTCGACTCCCGGCGTGGGCGTATCCGATTCCCGGCGGGGGCATCTTTACCTCCCGGTGGGGGCATTTAGATACTTAGCTCTAACGCCCTGTCAGGGAGTCTTTTTCGATTCCCTGCTAGGGTGTCTAAATTGAACCCTTTCTGCTTTTCTTCTTGCCACCTTTTGAATGTAATTATTTGTTGTTTCATTTTTTATTTAATAGCTTTTCAATTAAATCTGAAAAATTATTATGATCTTCTTGAGTTTTCCTCATAGAAAGCTTTTTCCACACATCCTTCCTTATAGTGATGGTTTTCCTGTTCTCATCAGTTTTCACGCTCTTTTTTGCCATTATGGAGTTAGGAGGGGGCGTCACTATTTAAATGTTTCGTTCATTTGTTCTTGAATGGAAGAACAGAAGAGCTTATAAAGCAGGACGCATTAATTATTTTGAATGAAAGAGTGAAAGAATGAAAAAACAAATACAACAAATCAAAAAAATAAAGGCAACAAAAGAGACTATTTCTGTTGATGCGGTGGAAGTAGAAAACACTATAATCAGTTCAAATGATGACAATAATGATGTAAAAAGTGACATATTGAACCGAAAGAATATTACAAGTGGGTGCATTAATACTATTAACGAAAGCGCATCAAAAAGAGGCGATTTTGAGGTTTGCATGATGGTATCAGACCCACACAATAAAATAGAAAAATTCGATCCTTTGAAAAAGAATCAATTATATGCTAGTTGGAAGAATCGAAATAAAGATGGTATTGAAGGCATTAGTAAAGCCAATTCTGATATGATTCTAAGATTTTTAAGTGATATGGAAGAAGGGCTTAATACAGCAAAACAGTCAAAAAAAGGTCCAAGATCAAAGGCGAGAATACTGGCTTTAGCATATCATTTAAAGATGATCGCAAGGCTTATTGAAGAGCGACATAATAAAAATCTTGAGGATTTAGACAATAGAAGGCAAATTCATAATCTTTTTGAGGACTTCAAGAAAGGAGTATTCAAGACTAAGAAGGGGCAACCATTTCAAAGTGTGGATGATTTTATTAGAGATTTTGTCTGTTTTTGGAATTGGAATGTTAGAGTTATTGATGAGGATAATGAAGAAATTGATGAAGAAAATAAACGTATTGAAATTGAAAATAGCAAACTTCCAAAAAGCAAGAAAAAGCCATTAAAAGAGAAAATATATGTGATGGATGTTGTAAAATATCTCGCAAGATCTCCAAAGAAAAACACCTTTGTTCATACAACTTATGAAGAATTGCAAGAAGTTCTTCCAGCTCTTAGTGAAGATGATCAAACAGTCACTTTATTCTTATTTGATTCGATTATCAGAAGTCCTTTAGAATTCTCAAATATTTTCTTTGATGATATTACTTTTTATGAAGATGGGGTGTGTGAAGTGAATGTTAGAGATGAAATTGCCAAAACATATGGAAGGAAATTTGAGTTAGTTCTTTGTGTAGATAAATTAAAATCATACATAAGAAGGCATAAATTGAAGCCCGGACAGAGATTATTTCCACATTATAATTATACAATTTTCAATAAAATTCTTCAAAATGCATATGTTACAACCTTTGGGAATAAGATGACTAAGGGTGGAAAACCTTTCTCAAACATCACCGGATACAGTTTAAGGCATTCTGGGTCTTGTTATTTTAGATTTGAGACAAATGTTTCTACTGATAAAATAAGATTAAGAGGTGGATGGAGTGATATGAGAAGGCTTGATTATTACACAAAAGTTGTAGGATATAAGGGGAGAATAAGCAAGGCAGAATTAAAGGGACATTCTGAAAATGATATGGTCTTGAAATTAGTTGAGAAGCATAGTCAGGAAAAAGAGAGTATGAGGCAAAGTCAAACTCAAATAATTGTTGAATTAAAAACAGAATATGCAAGAAGTATGGAAGAGTTGAAAAGTGATTATAATGAAAGAATTGGAGAACTTAAAGAGATTATGTTATCCAAAACAAATCCACAAATGGAGGTGGTTCCAAATGCATAAAGGAGAGATAATAGCTGTAAGCCCAAAAGGCAAAGGGATGCAGAAAAATCATACTACTATTTTGATGAAAAGTGATATTCTAAGCTCACACAAGGACTCTCAGGACTGGATTATTGTTGATGGAAGCATAAACCTTAGAGATATTAAGAAAGGTTCTTGTGATTTTGAAGGAGATGAGAATCTGATTAAATCAATAGGTGCTCCTAAGAAAAAATATAATGAAAGTGTCAAGGCCTTCTCAAAATTAGACATATTCCAATTAGCTGAAAAATTAAATGAATTAGATGGGAGATGCAAAGCTACTCAAGTCTTCCCTCTTCAAACAACTGGCAAGCCGTTATATGATGCCCTTGCCTATCTTAAAACGTAACAAATGACATCCAAAAGAGGCTCCAAAAAAACCAATTTGCTTGTGGTCGGGGACGCCTCTTGGGCCGATACAATTCCTAAATGGATTCTTGATGAAGTTTCTATGGAAAGGACTATTGGTGCAGCGATTAATCTTGCAGGGAAAAAAAATCTTCAAGATCATGAACAAGTAGGGGACGCAGAAGTAGTCGCTTATTTAATGCCTGCTACAATGAATGCTCCTATTGACCATGACTATGCTGAAATTTATATTTATTTATCTGCAACTTTGATGTTAAAAGCCAAGAGAGTAAAAGAAGAAGCTCTGCCAAATGAGTTTAAAGAATCTTTGAAAAACGGTTTGTCTGAATATCGAAAGTCGCTTTTGAGAGAATTGAGATGTAAAATTTTTAGAGCAAGGGGCGGAAAAATCAGGCATCCTGTTTTTGATGCTTTAGAAGAAGTTTTTAAAGAGTCAATGAAAGGAGGTCAGCGAAAATGAGAAAAAAGATAGTTAAGGAGATCTTCCAAAATATTCAAATAGATTCATCTGAGTTAAATAATATAATTGACTTGCTTAAAGAGAGGGCAATAAAACCAAGAGATTTTATTAGGGTGTCAACAATCATCGAGGTATTGAAAGAAGTTCCTGTTAAAGAAGTAAGCAGTTTGGAGGTAAACTAAATATATCGACTTATCTTTATATTTGGATATTAAAATGGAGACCTTAGAAAAGTTAAAAAAGTTTCTTGAAAAAGAAAGAAAAGAATGTTTTGAAGAAAAAGAAGAGGGTGTATTGACTGCGGAAGGGGAAGGTATGGCCTTGATGATAGATTCTATTTATCAGCATATGGACTGGGAACCAATAAAATTTACAAAAAGGAAGATATGCAAACTAACAAAAGAAGAAAATGAATTTTGGGAAGAGACTTACAACTATTATGTAAGTCAAGGGCATGATGAAAGAGAAGCGCATAAACTAACTACTGAAGCAACAAAAAGGAGATTTTCAAGGCTAAAAGACTGTGATAAATTAATATAATATTTAAATATGGGGAGAGGTTTATAAGTAGTAAAATGTTAATATTATGAAAGATGGTGAAACAAAAAAAAGATGGTGAAACAAAAATTTTCTAACTGGTCCAAAGACGATTTAATTAAAGAAATTAAAAAGATTCAGAAAAGAAAAAAATATGGTATTGTGTGGGATGAAGAAAAAATACCTGAAACAGTAGTTGTCCAATGTAGAGAAAAGCTCCCAGTTCTTAAAGAAGTTAAAAATAAAGAAATTAAAAAAGATAAAGACCAAGCAGATAATATTTTAATTGAAGGGGATAATTATCATTGTTTGTCTGTTTTAAATTATACTCATAAAGGAAAAGTTGATTTAATTTATATTGATCCCCCATACAATACTGGAAATGCTGGATTTGTATATAATGATAAAATAGTTGATCTTAATGACACTTATAGACATAGTAAGTGGCTTTCTTTCATGAGCAGGAGATTAAAGTTAGCTAAAAATTTGTTAAAGAGAACTGGCACAATATTTATTTCTATTGATGATAATGAACAATCCCAATTAAAAATGTTATGCGATGAAATTTTTGGAGAAAGAAATTTTATAGCATTAATAATTGTTCAAGTAAATAAAGGTGGAAGAGATTATCTTCAACTTGCAAAAACGCATGAATATATCCTTTGTTATGGAAAATCTGAAGTGTCTGAATTAAACGAACTCTCAAAAGATGTGTCAACATTTAAATTAGAAGATGATCAAGGCAAATATGAAATTAGAGAATTGAGAAATAGAAATCCTAAATTTAATAGAAAGAACCGGCCTAATTTGTTTTATCCAATTTACATAAATAAATCAATTCAAGATAAGAATAAACATTGTGCTATATCTCTAACTAAATCTAAGGGTTATGAATTATCAACAATTCCTACAAATAGCAAAGGAGAAGAAGGGTGTTGGAGATGGGGAAAACCTCTTACAGAAAAAAATATTGTTAAAAATGATCCTGATAAAAGTCAAGTTGTTGCAAAGCAAAAAAAAGATGGAGGATGGAATATTTATGAGAAGAGTCGTAAATACACTACAAAAGCAAAAACTATTTGGGATGAGACTGAAATGAGAACTGAAAGGGGAACAATTGTATTAAGAGAAATTTTTGGCAAACCTGTTTTTGATCACCCCAAACCTGTTGAACTTGTAGAAAAAATTATAAGATTGGGCGCAAAGAAAGATTCTGTTATTTTGGACTTCTTTGCAGGATCTGGAACAACAGGCCACGCTGTTTTAAATGTCAATGCAGAAGATGGTGGTGAAAGACAATTTATTTTATGCACAAATGATGAAGATAATAATGGGCATGAAATGAAAATTGCTACGGATATCTGCCATCCCAGAATAGAAAAAGTCATTAATGGATATAAGGATTCGAAAGGTCAAAGTTGTGGGAATTATAAGGCAAATATGAAATATTATAGAACTAATTTTGTTGATGCTGAACAAACAGATATGAATAAGAAAAAGTTAGTTGATGAATGCACAGAAATGATTTGCTTAAAAGAAAATTGTTTTGATGAAGTAAAATCTGGAAAACAATTCAAAATTTTTAAGAGAAATGGTGGAAAGTATCTTGGAGTGATTTATGATGATGATGGAATAGAACCACTGAAAAAAGAGATTAAAAAATTAAATAAGAAATTTAATGTCTATGTTTTTTCTCTTGATGAAAGTGCAAGAGAAGAAGAATTTGAAGATATCATTGATTCTGTTGATCTAAAACCAATCCCAGAAGTTATCTTAAATGTTTACCGTAGGATATTTAAATAATGGAAAGGGTATATTTAAATGATGGAATTAAAAAATTATCAAGAAGATGCAGTAAAGAGATTAGTTTCTACAGCTGAAAATTTGCTAAAATCATCTGAAAATGAGATAGCTGTGTTTCAAGCCCCAACTGGTTCTGGAAAAACAATTATGGCTGCAGAGTTTTTAAAACGATTATCTAAAAATAGGGGTGACTCAAAACCACTTTCTTTTATATGGATCTCTGTTAGAAAATTACATGATCAAAGTAAAGATAAATTAGAGAGATATTATGAAAAAGACAAACTCTTAATTTGTTCCTATTTTGATGATTTGGAAGATAAACAAATTGGAGAGAATGAAATTCTTTTTATAAATTGGCACAGCATCAACAAGAAAGATATCAATTTATTTGTTAGAGAAAACGAGCAAGATAATAATCTTAATAGTATTATTAAAAACACAAATGAAGAGGGTCGGGAAGTTATTTTAATTATAGATGAAAGTCATCACACAGCAACATCTACAAAATCATTAGAATTAATTGATATTATTTCTCCTAAATTTACTTTAGAAGTTTCTGCTACGCCTCATTTAAAGGATAGGGTAGGCGGGATTACAAAGTTAAATCTTAGTGATGTGAAAGAAGAAGAAATGATTAAATCTGAAATTTCAGTAAATCCAGAATTTATGGATATGAAAACAGGCCCTAAAAGTTCTGATGAGATAGTGATTGAGCAGGCATTAAAGAAGCGTGAAGAATTAGTAAAAATGTATAAGAAAGAAAAATCAAATATTAATCCTTTAGTCTTGATTCAATTACCTGATAAAAAACAAGGATTAGAGAATAAACAAGATGATATTGAAAAAATCTTAAAAGATAAATTTAAAATAACTGAAGAAAATGGGAAACTTGCTGTTTGGCTTTCAGAGAAAAAATCTGATTCTTTACCTAATGTTGAAAAAAATGATAATGAAGTAGAAGTTTTAATCTTCAAGCAGGCAATAGCACTTGGATGGGATTGTCCTAGAGCATCAATTTTAGTTATTTTCAGAGAGTCAAAGAGTTTTACATTTACAATTCAAACAATGGGAAGGATTATGAGAATGCCTGAATTAAAACATTATGTTAAAGAGCCTGAGTTAAATAAAGGATTTGTTTTCACGAATCTTTCCAGTATAGAAATTGCTGAAGCATATGCAAAAGATTATATTACTCTTTATGAATCAAGGAGAAAAGCTATTTATAAAAACATCTCAATCCCTTCAATATATCTGAAAAGACAAAGAGAAAGAACAAGGTTATCTGGAGAATTTGCTAAAATATTTATGAAAGTGGCAGAAGATACATGGCTTGAAAATAAGATCAATCATAATCCTTCAAAAATTATTCACCCTGTAATTGCTGATGGAAAAATTATTAATATTGATAAGCCCGGCCAGATAACTCATAAAGGAACCATAGATATAAAATTAAGTAATAAAGAACTTCAAGATAGATTTAATGATTTTATTAGGGGCGCATGCTCTCCTTTTGCTCCTACAGATTCTAGTGATAGGATGAAGACTGCCCTATATCAGTTTTTTAGTAAGAAATACAAAATGCAAAAATTTGATCCGCGAGCACAAAAGATAATACTTGGAAAGGAAAATATTCAGGCGTTTATTGACGCAATAAATCTCTCTAAGGAAAAATATAATCAGGAAGTTATTGGCCAATTAAAAGAAAAAAGGGAATTAATAGAAACTAAAGAATGGGAAGTTCCACCAATCTCAACACATAATAGTAAGTATAAGGAAGAAACTCATCCAAAATCAATTATGCAACCATTTTTTGATAAAAAAGCTAGTGAACCAGAAAGACTTTTTATGGAAGCTCTTGACAAATCAAAGAAAATTAAATGGTGGTTTAGAAATGGAGAATCTGAAGTTAAATATTTTGCAGCATTATATATTGATGAACATGGTTTTGAGAGAGCATTCTATACTGACTTTATCATTATGTTTAATGATGGATCAATCGGGCTTTTTGATACAAAGAGTGGAATGACAGCAAAGGATGCAGGAAAGAGAGCAGAAGGATTACAAAAATATATTAATGAACAAAGTAAAAAGGGTAAGAAAGTGTGGGGCGGAATTGCTATTTATACTAGTGGAAGTTGGAGATATAACGATGAAGAAGAATATCACTATGATCCTAAGAATCTCTCAAACTGGAAGTTATTAGAAATTTAAATTATTTTTTATGTTTTTTTTCAGAATCAAAATAATTCTTTAATTTTTGCCGGATACTTTTGCTCTTATATAATTTTCCTGTTGCATCTCTATACCATGCAAAATCACAATCTTTTCCTCTTAATGTGTCTATTTTGAACCACTCAGTATGAGATTTGCCTTCCCCAAGTTCTTTGGGCAAACCAATTGTTTTAAGATGTAGCAAATCATCTTTTCCTGCACGAATTCCAACAGAAGATAAAGTTACAGATCTCCTGCCCTTATTTACTATTCCAACTAGAAAGGATGTACTACCAACTTTGTCCTCATAATATATTAACCCAAAACTAGCCTTAACCTTTATTCTTGGTCTATCTGAATAAATTTTCCAAATAATGCCAATTGTAGATAAAATTGCTCCGTAAACTGCTAAGAGTAATATATAGTTCTCAACAAAAAATTCTATTATTCCCATAAAAGGATATAGATGTTGGTTATTTAAAAAAGGTTAGGTAAACTTGTAAGCTCGTCATAATGAGTAAAACAATTGTTAAAAAAATTATAACATACTGAGATCTTCTTTGTATTATCATATTTTTATATTCGTAGTATTTTATTGCTTGTTCATGAAAAGCTAAACTCTTAGTTTTTCCTCCAGAAAAAGTAGTTCCAGCTAGCCAACCAGTTTCTCTTAGTATCTTATCTCTTAACCTTTTTGTTTTTGTAACATAGAAACTTGTATCTTTTTTCTTTAACCCTATTTTCTGTAATAAATATCTCCAATCTTCTTTTTTCATTTGACTAACTCCATCAATCTATCAATAATTTTAATCTCTGCAAGAGTGTCAAGCTCACAATATTTTTCCAAAGCACCCCTTACTTTCTTCTTTTCTTTTTCAGAAACATTTCCATAAGTTACATTTTCATAAGCAATACTTGCATCACCACCATTATTAATTTCCATATCCTTATAACTCAAATCTGACATAACAGGGAGAACTTTTTTTATTGATGCACTTCCACATTGTTTAGGATCATAATAATGAAATTGTCTAAATGGGATTAACAAATCTTTGATTCTTGGCATAATGTATTTGCTTAACCAATCTTGGAATTCTGGGAAAGCATCACAATGTTCTCTGAACACTCCTTTTTCAAAACTTTCATTATAAACAATTATATCTCCCTTCTTTCCTAGATTATCTTTTAATGATTGAAGAAACTTTGGCCTCGGATCATTAACACCATCTGCTAAAAAAGAGATATGCTTTGGCTTTGCTCCGGGTTTTTCAACAATATGAAGTGAATATTGAAAGCCGATTCTTTGATAAGGCTTCATGCCATCAAACTTTGGGAGTGCGGGATTGATGGTTTCAAAATCTAAATAATAAAGAGGATATTTTAAATCATCTAAGAATTTTTTAATCTTATCTTTGTCAATGTTACAATTCCCATTTATAGCACAATCCACTTGAATTTTTTGTCTCGGATTTAGCTTATAACCTTTTGGAATATCTTTTATTTTTAGAATCCCACCATTATATAATTCGTAGGACTTCTTTCCACCTAGATAAAGATTAAACACATTTTCTTCAGGAAGATGATCCCAACAATCGCATTTCATCCCACATTCATAAGGATCCTTGCAATGCTTTCCAATATCAACTTTTGGACATTGTTTTGAATTTACTATTTTTAACATATTATCAATTCTTTTTGTAATTCCATCCATTGCGCTATTTGCTTCTGGGGTTATCTCTGACTGCACAAATAATTCTTTAGGTTCAATTTCTCCATCCCTTACATATTGATTATTGATATGCATAAGAAAGCATTTCCGGATTTTTAGGCCACACTTTTCATAAAGATATTTTTGAAATGAAACATCATGAATATTTACATCCTTAACCTTAGTTCCACTTTTAACTTCGATTACATCCCATTCATCATCTCCAACAGGAAAGAGAATATCTGGTCTTGAAAAAGTATTATCAATAAGAAATGATGCTTCAAATAATGGCTTTCTTTCTTTAAGAAGCTCCTGTGTCTTGTTTAAATTTTCCTTAAAATCTAATTCAGAGAGATCAATTCCACCCTTGAAAACTTTTGTAGCTAATTTTCCTATTAAAGTTCCTTCTTTGAATCTAACCATAGCAACTTTATCTGGTTCTGGAATTTTTTCTTTTTGATTTTTATAATTCCAAAGAAGTTTTGGGCATTGTAAGCCTAAGAGGTAGTTTGATTTTGATAACATTTTATTAATTTAATCTATTTCCCCTATCTTTTTCCCCTTTTGGTATTTAGAATCTACAATAACTTCTTTAACCCGGTCATTTGGATATTTTCCACATAATATCCCAAATGTTTTTTCTGTAATCCTCCCTTCAGAATTTTTTGGGTATTTAATATGCAAAAGTTCATGTATGATAGTTTCTTCAAATTTTTTCTTACTTTTTAAGATATTAGAATGAAAGAAGATATCCCTTCTTCTTGAATTAATATATTTAATCAAGATTCCTGTTTTAGGCCTAATTCTATTATCTCTCCTGAGAATTATATTAAAAGCTTCTAAACCAAGCTGCTTTATCCAATCTCTTAAAATTAAATCTTGCTCCAGCATTGAAATTATTTTTTTCTTTTTAATTTTCATATTATAATATGGTTTAATATTTATATAAATTTTTTGTTTATTATTTTCTTCCTAAATCTTGAGGTGCTTGAATTTTATCAATAATTGAAAGAATAAGTTCATCTATTTCAGGAGATAATTCTTCATAAACTTCAGTATAAGGATAATCTTTAGTGATTTTTGATAAAATATATGCTCTTTCTTTTCTTGTCAGTAACTTTTGATTATTAAAAAATTTATTCCAACAATTTCTCGTGCAAAAGATTTTCTCGTTAACACTAACAGAATCTGAATTATTAATGATCAGGTAAGCAAATTCTTCTAAATCATTTATTTCCTTGCCACAAATAAAACAATTCTTAACCTCTTTTTCATCATTTTTTCCAGTAATGCATTGAATAGTTATGCCACCTTTTTTAGATGCTTTTGCAATACTTTCTTTTAAATCTCTATCATTAATTTTAACCATCAAAATCTCCTAAAAAAGCTCCATTAAGATATGCTTCTACAATGCTTCTAGCAAAACCAGAAGTGAAATCAAATTCTTTTATCAGTTCCTTAATTGTCCATTCTCCAATTTCTTTCTCTAACAAAAAATCCCACACTTGATCTTCTAAAAGCTTGTCTTCTACAATTTGTATTTTAGGTGGTAATTCTTTTATTGTTCCAATATTGGTTAAAACAGGACTAATTTTCATGTGAAAAGCATCCAAAAAAACCAACCCAAGAATAAAGAGTTAATAATAATTAATATTAAAGTAACCCACCCCAATATTTCTTTGTTTTTAGTTTTCATTTATATCCATGATATTCCTTTTCTAATTCTTTTAATTCTGGGAAAAGCTCTAAAAGTTTTAATTTGTTTTCTTCAGTAGATTTTAGATATAATTCTAAAAGTTCTTCTTGAAATTTGCTTAAATTTGGTAATTCTATCATTTTTTATTTTGCCCCCTTTTAATTTTTATCCATTCTTCAGGATATGAAAGCATTAATATTCTAAGGGCATAATTAACAAAATCTCTTGATTTATTCCATGAAATTTTATGTTTTTTTGCTAATGAATCAACTAAACCCCCAATTTTGTCATCTACATCTGCCATTATTTTTTCTTCAATTTGCAAATCCCCATATTTGATGGAGCTCAATTTTTTAAGGCTACATTCAGCACAAGTAAATTCTTGTGGTTGGGAGATTGGTTTTCTTCTCATTTTACCACATTTACATTTGAGTTCTATTATTTGCTTTTTCATTTTTTAGCCTTTTTAATTTCATCTTTTATACAATCTAAATAAAGTACTCTTTCGCTAAGTTCATCTTTTAATTCCCTAATTTGTTTTTTATAGTTTTTCTCTACTTCTTTTAAATATTTTAAGTCATGTTTTTTCATTATTCGTCATCCCCCTTGAAAAAATCTTCCCAGTCATCTTCTTCTTGCATTTTTTTATAGCCTACAACAGTTCCATCTTGAAAATTGATTTTAATTTGGACAGAATTAATCCCTTCATTATGGTACAATGTTTCCCCAATCTTTGAAATCATTTGATTTGTAACCTTAGTTTCTTTTTTACCAACTCTTAGAATTTTTGTCATAACAGAAAAATTACTAATTATTTTATATAGATTATGGACATTCTTAATGTAAAGAATACTTATTTCCTTTTAGAATCAGTTTTTTATCAACATACATTTTTTTTACTATTCTTTCAATTTGTTTGACTGAATGTCCTTTAAATTCCCTTTTTTTGTTTAAGAATTTACTAATACTATAATAAGTTAGAGAGCCTCTTACACTTAAGATTTGAAGGATTTTTTCTTCTATTTCTATCCGAGGGGAATATTTTATGTAAAAAACAATAGAGCCCATTAAAATAATTAACCATCCCAAGAAGCCTGGAAAGGATATTTCTCCAATAGGTTGATCAATTTCTCCTGGAAGGGGTCTAAATGACTGTTGGACAAGGGGTAGAACTAAGAATTGTAAACAAATTAGATTAATTACAACTAAAATAAGAATTAATTCATATTTTTTCATTTTTATTTCTTCTTTCCTTTACAAGTCCACTTTCCCAACCCTAATATCTCCCCAACTTTATTGCAATATTCATAATCAGAAATATTATCATCTTCCCAATTTGCCAATAAATATCTTAATTCTTTAACTTTTTCTTCGGTTAATTTTGGTATATCGGTTGCCATATAAAACTAATCAAATAAACCTATAAAATCTTTTCTATCCCTTAATTAATCACCAAAAACTTTTTTTCTTGGCATGACCTTTTCTATGCACATCTTTTTTAATAGCAGTTAAATTAGAAGGCTTATTATTATTCTTATTTCCATCTCTATGATGAACTTCATAACCTTTTTTTACAGGGCCCCCCATTTTTTTTTCAACAACCCTTTTATGAACTGATTGAGTTTTTCCATCACTATCTTTAAAGGTTTGATAGCCACTTTTGTTTTTCTTAAATTTGAATGCCATGAATTTTAAAAGGTATTGAACTATAAAATCCTTTCTATCACTTTACATAAACCCTCATCCCTTTAACTTCTAATCCTTTTTTAGCTTCATCTTTACTTGTGTAGATGTTCATGCATTTTTCAGAACAGAAAGAAAAGGTTTCCATTCCTAATCCAACATGAAGCCCTTTTGTAGGATTTCCACAAATAACACATTTCTCACGGTGGATATTTTTTTTCATTCTTTCTTTCAAATCAAGAATAGCTTCATCAAAAAATAAACTTGGGCTTATGTTATTTTTATCCATCCATTCTTTATTTTCCTTTGTAGTTCGGACAGTTAAAACAATATCTTTATTTTCAGGTTTTTGGATTTTAGATAATTCAACCATGTAATACTTATGTAATACGAATTTATAAATTTAATCCTTAATTAAAAACCCTAAAAACCCCCTATTTCCCCTATTCTTTCGTCCTGTCGCGACATTCTCCCATCTTAACTTAGATATTTGGTGTGTGGATGCACATTTCCATAAGTCTTTGTTTTTTCGTTAAATCTTTATAGTTTAAATTACATAATTATTTATGGAAGAAATGGGGAAAAGATCAACTAAAAAATATAATAAAAATGAAGTTAAAAAAAGAGCTGAGGAATTAGATAGAATATACGCACAAAAACAAGGTTGGGATCCTAAAGATGTTTCCACTGATAAAAAATGGATAGGGGTAGATAATATTTATTATAAGAATAAAGAACGTAAAATTATAGTAAAAATAGTAGAAGTTAAAGGTAGAGGGCCAATAGCTGGCCCCCATCTTCTTTACGGTGCTAGAAATGTTAAGGGATATAAATTATACTCAGCCGACTTATATGAGTTGCATATGATTTCCGGGATAAATTTTCCTCCACCAAGATTAACTATTTATTCAAAAGAAGAAGTTGAAAAAAGAGGATATGAAGAAACTCATATGGTTATTAAAACAAATAAAAAAGATTACGATGAGGGAATTATATTAAATAGTTAAAAATAAAATGAAAATATTAAATTAAAATGGGATTTAGAAAATGGTTAAAAGAATTTTTTGAAGAAGAAGGTGAAGAAGAAGAGAAACCAAGAAGAATAGCTAATGGGGAGATGTTAATTGTTAATGTTGGACAATATCAAGATGATAGTATTGGTATGAATGATTATAATGTTAGATATTTTGTGAATAAAGGAAAAGTTAAAAAAAAATTAATAAGAAAAAATACTTATAAAATAACTCCAAAAAGTGATTTTGCATTCATTGTTGTTGTAAAAACATATATGCATCCAATACCTACAAAGAAATGGTATGTAAATCTTCATAAAAAAAAGAAAGGTGAAAAAAATAGAACTATTACAATTTATAATGATGGTCAAATCCATGAAGAGATGACTATTCAAACTTCAAGAGGCAAGAAGAAAAAATAATTCAATTCTGCAGGTAAAATAAATCAAATAAATAACCTGGTTCCCACCAAATCTAACAAAAAGTTATATCCCTGGTCAGGGCATAGAACTTTCTACCCCCCTTTGTCTCTTGCATGGGTTTATTCTTTTAATTCAAAACTTATTTAAATGATAATCCCTCATTAATATTACTTAACTTCGGTTAGGTTTATCTGGCTTCGGTTAGATAAGGGAGGATGTGGATTTCGGTTTATGTTCTCCCACCTATTTTTCAAATATTAATTAACCCCAAGCTAATTAATATTATGCGTGACAAAAATAAAATAACCAAAAGTTTTATCTAGTAGCTATAACTATTATTATGAGTACAGACAGTTTGTGTGATATGCACGGAAGATTGTGAATAATTATCACTTTTGTTTTGAGTAGCAGTTCTAATTATGTCCCGGCGTGGGCGTTTGGTTTATATAATTCTATTTATACTAAGAACCATGGGAATTTTTAGTTTTTTCAAAAAGTTGGGAAAGGAAAAAGAAATTGAAGAGATTGTTATAAAAAAGTTGACTTTTTCCGAAATTGAAAGTTGGTTAGATAAAAAAGGGAAGGAAAACGAAGTCAAGGAGAAAGAAATCCTAATTCTCGTTAAAGACAAAATAAGGAATTTTAATACTAATTTGAGAGCAAAAATAATTATTCTCAATGAGTTTGATATTGAATCAAAGAAAGCTGAAGATAGAATTAAAGGAATTGTTAATGATAGCAGAATACAATACATAGGAGAAGTTGATAATCTTATAGCTAATCTAGAAAATCTTAAAGAAACAAAGCTTTCCGAGGTTATTAAAAAAATAGATAAAATCTTTTTTAATTTTAATAAAGCATCATTTAAGAATTATGAAAGGGCAACTATTTTAATTGGAAAAGAAATGGCAAATATAAAAGGGGAATTTAAAACTTTTTCCAAAGATTTACTTAAAATTTTTGATAATAATAAAGAAATTTCCGAATTATTCCAGAGAATTGAACTTATTAAATCAAAACTAGATTTATTAGGCCCTATTAAAAAAAGCATGGTTGGGACTAGTAAAACGATTGCAACTCTTAATGAAAAAATTAATCAAAAGGGAAAAAAGAATCAAGGGCTTTTAGATGAAATAAATAAAATTAAACAAGGTGAAGATTATAAAAATATGTTAAAGCAAAAAGAAAAAATAAGTATGCTTGAAGAAAAATCTAAAAATATTATATTTGCTTTAAGGCAATTTATTGATTTTAAAGCATTAGCTAATTTTTTCCACATAAACGAGAAGCAAATGCAGATATTAAAAGAACATAAAGAAAATTTTCATGCAAATTTTAAAAAAGATAAAGGTAAAAGGATAATGGATTTGTTAGATGAAGCTAAGTTAAGTAATAATATGATTTTGGAAAAAGTAAATTTAATAAAAACTAAAATAGAAGAAATTTCAAATTACAAAAGTGAAATTAAAAGAGATGAAACTCAGGAATTATATTTTAAAATAAAAGAGATTATTACAGAAATTGATAGCTTAAAAATTGAAAAAGTTAAAGAAAAAAAAAGAGATGAAAATCTCAGAGCAAATAAAGATGAATTAATTAGTTTATTAAAGCAAAAAATTAGTAAGATGAATATAGAACTAATTTGAATTAAAAGCGAGTGTAGCACCATTAGTGTTAATCTTGGTGTGGGTATATTGTCACTTCTAAATTAATACAATATCGGAATATTTATAAGTTAGAAATTTGTTAATTTTATATGCAAAATAAAGATGCTTAAAATTAAATAAAATGAAAAAAGAAAATAAAATAAAGAAAAAGCCCTTATCAAAAGGGTGCTTTGGAACAAAGGAATGGTCAAAAAATTCAGGTATTTGTTGTAACTGTAAATTAAAGGAAAAATGTGGTAAAGCAAGTACAGCTAATAAATATAATTAAATAATCTTACTCCCATCTTTTTTAACAAAAAGTTAAAGGGCTGGCATGGGCGTGTAAGAGGTTTTTTAAACTTCTAAAATTAATTATATCTTATTGGAGGAAAAAATAATGAAAGGAACAGTAAAATTTTTTAATGGCGAAAAAGAATTCGGATTCATAGCTGGAGAAGATGGAAAAGAATATTTTGTGCATAAAACAAGCCTTGAAGAAGGTGTAACTCTTGATAAAGATGATTCAGTTACATTTGAAGCAGAAAAAGGCGACAAAGGCATGAAAGCAGTTAAAGTTAAAAAATAAAAATAAATCTAGCATTAATTTTATGCTAACTTAACCATAAGTTGAAGAGAACATAGTTTGAATAGTTATAAAAGCCCACTTTTTTTAACAAAAAATTATATCCTCGGTGTGGGCGCTTAGTTTTATAATCTCTTATTCTTTTAATCTATTATGGAAAAAACTTGGTTTGTTTATATTCTTGAATGTGGTGATGGTTCTTATTATACCGGTGTAACCAACGATATAGATAAAAGAATGAAAGCACATGCCGAAGGGAAAGGCAGTAAGTATGTTTATAGAAAAGGTTTTAGAAAACTTCTTTTTGCAAAACCTTGTGGAAATAAATCAGATGCGTGTAAGATTGAGTATAGAATTAAGAGACTTCCTAGAAATCAAAAACTAAATTGGTTTGAAGAATAATTCTTAAACCCACAACCTTATAAACTCAAAAATTTGGTAATTATATAACAAACGTGTTAGTAAGTCTTGAGCAGTAAAAACGTCTCGAATGACTTGCGCTCAAGAAATATTTCTTGAAAATTATTTTGTTAAAGGCATTTATGCTAAAAAATTGAAAATGGAAAAATTCATAAAATTAGGATTAAGTAAAGATTTGACAGATGTGTTAAAACAAGCTGGTTTTAAAGATCCTACAGAGATTCAAGAGAAAACAATCCCCTTAGCATTAGCTGGAAGAGATATAATTGGTGGTTCTGCAACAGGAAGTGGAAAAACTTTGGCTTTTGCATCAGCAATTATAGAAAAATTAAGGCCAAATAAAAGGGTTCAAGCAATAATTCTAACACCTACTAGGGAACTTGCAGAACAAGTTGCAGGAGCTATAAGGGATTTTGGTAAAAATAAAAGACTTAATGTCTTAGCTGTTTATGGGGGTGTTAAAATAGATTCTCAAATAAGAAAACTCCATACAACAGATATTCTTGTTGGAACCCCCGGGAGAATTTTAGATCATATAAGTAGAAGAACCTTGAGATTAAATAATATTAAATTTCTTGTTTTAGATGAAGTAGATAGAATGTTTGATATGGGTTTTAGTAGAGATGTTGAAAAAATAATAAAAGAATGCCCAACAAATAGGCAAACCATGTTATTTTCCGCAACAATTTCTCCTGATATTGATTATCTCTCTCAAAAATATACTAAAAATCCTGTAGAAGTTTCTGTTGAATCTCATATAGATCCTTCTAAATTAAGACAAATATATTATGATACTCCAAGCAATAAGAAATTTTCATTATTAGTGCATTTATTAAAACAAGAAAAATCAGATTTTGTTTTAGTTTTTTGTAGCACAAGAAGAAATGTAGATCTTGTTGCAGATAATTTAATTAGGGCAGGAATTAAAGCTAAAGCTATTCATGGCGGTCTTGTTCAAAAAAGAAGGTCAAGGGTTTTAGATGAGTTTAAGAAAGAAGGAAGAGGAATTTTAGTTTGTACAGATGTTGCAGGAAGAGGATTGGATATCAAAAGTGTAAGTCATGTTTATAATTACGATCTTCCAACAGAATCAAAAGATTATATTCATAGAATTGGAAGAACTGCAAGAGCAGGAAAAAATGGAGAAGCAATAACTATTTTATCTAGTAGAGATTATGAAAAGTTTGGAATCTTAACTCAATCAAAAAAATTTACAATAACTCTTAAACAATTACCTATGTTTGAAAATGTTAGAATAACTATGAATTCTAGAACAAATAAAAGTGGATTTAATAATAGAAGAAATTTAGGTGGTGGGCCAAGAAGGGGTAATAGGGGTGGTGCAAGAGGAAATAATAGAGATGGTCCAAGAAGAATTAGTAGAAATAAATCAAGAAGAAATGATAAAACTCATACTTATGTTAGAAACAGGTTGAGAATTTCAAATAAAAGAAGATAATTTCGCAATTATTTTTTAGAATTAGCTTTTAGACTAGCTGCTTTTTGGGCTTCACGAATCTTTTTTCTTTCTGCTTTTCGTTCTTCACACATAGGTTTTTTGTTAGTTACTCCACGTCTAGTCATTCCCTGTTGCTTATTTCTCCTTAACCTTTTTCTATTAACCATGTAAAACTTGAAATAATTTGAGTATATATAGCTTATGCATTCTTGTTGTACATCAATACCTTTAAAAGGAGTTTAATACACTAAAACTTGTTAGAAAAGGCTCTGAACATCACCCTATTTCTAAGATAAGATGTAAGGAGGATAAAAAACAAGAATGAAAGTATATGTAGGAAATTTACCATACAGTGTTGATAGCGCAAAGCTAAAAGAACTTTTCGAATCATACGGAGAGATCGAAGAAGCTATAGTTATTCAAGATAAGTTTTCAGGTAGATCAAAAGGATTTGGATTTGTAACTTTTAAAGCAGAAGATTCTGCTAAGAAAGCAATAGCTGAAATGAATGATAAGGAAGTCGAAGGTAGACAATTTAAGGTTAACGAAGCAAAACCAATGGACCCAGATAGACCAAGAAGACCACCTAGAAGAGATAATCAAAGAAGATATTAATCTTTGATAAATCTTTTACAAATTTATTTTTTTATTATTAAATATTTTTTCTCGGGAAGTTTATTTACTTTCCCAAGCATCAAATAAGGGGCCTATTGTCTCTTTTCCAGAATCATCAACTACTACTGGATAAATTTCTACTTTGAGAATCTCGTCTGTTAAACCAGATTCACTTAAATCAAGAGTATATCTTTCTATTACTAAAAGTTCTGGAGGAATTACATCTTTATATGCAGAATTAGTTGCAGTAGTAAAAATAATTCTTATAAAGCTAACTTGGGTCTCAGAAATAAATGTTGTTTTAATCTGGCTTCCAATTTCTTGATAAATTTCTATTAAATCTCCTAAATCTTGTGCAGAGAAATTTTGCCCTTCACCACAATCTTTTGCAATTCTTTCTAACACTTCTTGATCAACATTTCCCCCTAAACCAACAGAATATATAATAAGATTATCGAATTCGTTGTAAGCATCACAAGCAGCTTCAATAGCATCTTGTCCAGGATCTCCAGTATTTTGTTCATCGCATTCTTTTGTAGCTTCTCCATCACTCATAACAATAATTGTTTTTGATTTTTCAGGAGGAGAATTTTGTAGCTTATTTACTGCATCATTTATTCCACAACAAATACAAGTAGAAGTAAAAGCTTCCCAAGAATCAATTATGTCTTTTAACGCTTGATCATCATTTGTTAAATTAGAAGACCACGCAGGTACAGTTTCACTACTATATCCAGAAAGGCCCATTCTACCTTCACTATTTTCATTTTCAAAAAGAAGGTCTACTAATTCTTTATTAGCATCTTGAGTAGGTGTTAACCCATCTACCAATGTTCCATCGTATTCATCAACACAATCAACCATATCTATTTTTAAGATTCCATAACAAATACTTTGAGCCCAATTATAAGATCTCCCATCCATCCCCCAATAACATTCTATAATAGAAACCCCTTCACATGCACGCATGCTCCCAGATAAATCTGCAACAGAGATTATATCAACGTCTAAAGACGTCCCAATTATTTCTTCTGTTTCTGTAGAAGTTATTGTCCCTGTTGGTTTTTGAAGACTTACAAAAATTTGAGATTCATTTTCAGGATCTATTAGAACAGCTAAAATATTTATTTGTTCTCCAAACAATTCTGCTTTTTCTTCTGATGAACTTGTTTTTTCTGTGATTAGTTTAGATAAAGTTGACCAGACAACCGTAATAAGAACTAAAATTAAAAGAACAATGATCACTATACTCATTACATTAGAAAATCCCCTTTTACTCATTAAATCGTTAAGTTTTCTTAATATATAAATGTTTTTTAGGATGTTTTGGTAAATTTCTTAAAATTTAAAATGCATAACTCAATAGTTGTCCAAAACCTTTAAAAGAGAATCCTCCGTTTTTAAATCACTTAAATTAAATTGAGGTATAAATATGACAGAAGAAACACAAACTCAGGCTCCTGTTGAAGCTCCGGTAGAACAAACACCTGTTGAAGCAGCTCCTGTTGAAGCAGCTCCTGTTGAAGCAGCTCCTGTTGAAGCTCCTACACAACCAGTAGAACAAGCTCCTGTTGTTGCTCCGGTAGAAGCTCCGGTAGAACAAACACCTGTTGAAGCAGCTCCTGCGCAACCTGTAGCAGAAACACTTACAGAAGCACCGGTTCCAGAGATTAATGAAAATATCGGCGAATCTGAAGAAGGAGTAGTAGAACCAGAAGCAGAGACACCTGTTGAAACAGCTCCTGCGCAACCTGTAGCAGAAGAGATGAAGCAACCAAACCCTCCTGCAGAAGCTGAGCAAGCTGCAACAGCAGAATCAACTCCAGTTGTAGAAACAACAGAACAACCTGCTGAAGAACCTGCTGAAGAAACTACAGCTTAATTTTATTTTTATCTATTTCTTTTATTTATATTTTTTTGAATATATATTTTTATAAGAAAGGTTAATTATCCTTTTGGATGAGAATAGATCATAAAAATGGATTGATAACAAATTCCAAAAAATTAATATCGAGAGTTGTAAAAAATAAAACAATTAACATAGAGTTGATTCTTGAAGAAGTGGAGTATCTTATTGGTGATCGTAAAGACTTTTTTTATAAAACTTATTTGAAAGGAGATTTTAAAGGGAAAAAGGAGCTTTATAATGGCACTAATAAAAAAGAATCAATAAGAAGTTATGTTTGTAATTTAAGAAAGTTTAATTTAGGAAATTACGAAATTAACACTAGCAGAAGATTAGTTTTTTAGAATAAATTTATATAATATAACAACAAGAGGTAAACATGGAGAGGAGATCAATTTTTAGCTTAATATTTATTATTTTAGTAGTTCTGCTTTTAGTTGTTTATTGGTTTATTCCTTATAATACAATTGATTTTGATATGGTTTCTAGTGGAGCTAATTTTAATTTAGAGGGTAATAATGATACCACTGGCATGCAATTTTATAAAAATATGAGATTTCCAGAGCCAAATATTTCTTATAAAATAGATGATTGCCCATTACAAAAAAAGAATGATATGGAACAAGCTTTTGAAATTGTAGCTAATTTGACTATGTTGGATTTTTATGCTGTAGAAAATAATGAAGAAATTTTAGTAACTTGTGATAGTGATGTAAAAGTAGATGGAAATATGTTTATAGCTGGAGAAGGGGGGCCTGTAAATATTACTCAAGCAGGAGATTATAATGTTATTTTTAAAGGACAAGTATTGCTAATAAAAGATTCAACTTGTCAAAGACCAAATGTAGCTATTCATGAACTTTTACATGTTTTAGGTTTTGATCATTCAGAAAATTCTAACAATATTATGTATCCTGTTAGTAAGTGTAAACAAATAATAGGAAATGATACAATGGAATTGATTAATAAAATTTATTCTGTTCCCAGTTATCCTGATCTTGCCCTTGAAAATGTTTCAGCTGTTATGCATGGGAAATATTTTGATACCAATATAAGCATAAAAAATTTGGGATTTAAGAATTCTTCTTCTGCGCAAATTTTAATTTATGCTGATGATAAATTTGTTGAATTTATTAGTTTAGAACCTTTAGAAGTAGGTTATGGCAAAATGATTATGTTGACTAATCATCGGATTTTACAGTTGAGTGTAAAAGAATTAAGTTTTATGATTGAAACTGATTTTGAAGAACTTGATAAAGAAAATAATATATTGAATTTGACATTAAGGAATAGTACTTGATTTTTATTTCTAAAAAAATCAAAAAAAGAGTTAGTCGTCCAGATCTAGATTATCTATAGAAGTTTCAAATCCGTCTGATTCGTCTTCATTAAATTTTGTTAAATCTTCCTCCATTTCAACCTCGTTTTTTAATTGAGTATTAAAATCTAGTAAGAAAGATGTTGTTTTTAAATGCTTCTGTGATGTAAAATATATTTTAAATTTAAGGGCGGCATGTTGTTTTCTCCTCGAGAATAGTGAAAATTAAGAATTATTTTTGATTAGATTTTATTTTAATATTTATAATAACAAACTTCTTTATCTTTATAATCTTTATCCAGTGAATCATATCTTTCTGTTTTAGAAATTACTTTGTATTTCCAATGCTTATACCCATACTTATTATCTAATACGTCTGTATACAGAAATCTTTTTTCTTCATCAGCACGTATATAATGATTTACTGTTTCAGTTTTTGTACGTCCAGAATAATCTGTAAAATAAAATTTTACTGCAAAATAACCTGGTTCATAATCTGTATTTTCAACCCACACTTTAAATTGATTTATTTCTTCACCAAAAATACCCTCTTTAACATCATGATCAGAATTTGATATGTATCTTAAATAATCAGGGTCTTTATCATAATAACTTTCAGAAGTTTTACAATAATAATCATCTTTATCTTTTATTCTATCTCTTGTATATCTTTCAGAGACATCTGCATATGTTTTTTGATTGTATGTGTTATATGTTTGATAGTTGTGCGTAACTATTGCTGTTGGTTGTGTAGATTTAGCTGTTATTTTATTTGCTGCTTCAAGATTAAAGAATAATAATACCATAATTATTAATAAAATCATAAAGGTTAATCCTGCGAATAATTTAATGATTAAATGGTCTTCTGATTGCATTAAATTTTGAACTAATTAAGATATTTAAGGATTATTGCGATTAAATCTGAGTTCGAATCCTCTCAGCGGGATTATTATCCCTGCGCCCAGTCTAGCAAATGTGTCGTATTTTACGGGTTTATCTTTTAGTTAAATTTTTCCCCCTTTCTTAAGTTTATCAAGAAAAATATTTATTCTTTTTTCTTTAGTTTCTTTTAACTTAGCCCTATTTATCCATCTATTAATACCTTTTCTATAGCTTGGTGTAAGATTTTGATAATCTTTCTCTGCTCTTTTGTTCTTTGCAAATAATTTTTCTAATTCTTTTGGAATTTCATAATTAGCATCATGATCATGTGGAAGCTTTTTCTTACCTAATTCATATGCCTTTAAACCAGCTGGCATCATTTTCTTTTCTTCTATTAATTTTTCTGCATAGCTTAGGGTATTTTTGCTCCAATTTGCATTTGATTTTCTTTTAACAAATGTTCTTTGAAATTTTTCTTCATCCAATCTTTTTATTGTTGTGTCAATCCATCCAAAACAGATTGCTTCATCCATTGATTCTCTATGGTTTATTGATGGAACCCCCGTATGTTTTTTATAACTAACCAAAGAAACTTTTTTCTCTTTATCGTGATTTTTAGAAAGCCAGTTTCTCCATTGTTTTCTAGTCTTTACAATTACACTTTTATTTTCCATAATATTAATTTAACTTTCAAGTTTTTTAAATTATCATATAAAATTATCTAAGTTCGAATCTCCAAAACCGGGATCATGAGTCCCTGCGCCCAGAATGGGTCAGAAGTGTTCATTGGGAGAATCGATTATTTTGGATAAAGATTAAATAAGCCCTTTTTCTTCAAGCTGTTTTCTTTTTCCTGCAGCTTCAACCCATTTTATAAAATTTTGATTATCTTTAAGCTCAGGATTATGTTTTAAGAAATGGTAAGGGGATAAAAGAACTACTGTTTGGTCAGAATGAAGATGTCTTTCATCTAATTTAGGGCCATAAACATAGAAATTCCCTATTTTCCCGTTTGTAATTTCATTCCAAAGCCTTTTAGATGCAAAAGGAAGAATATTCAAGTTAATTATTCTTAGTAAATTACTTTCTGTTGAAAAAGAAATTTTCTTATTTTTCAAATCTTTTCCAGAATAAGGATCATTTATTTTAATCATTTTTGTAGCAATATCTTTTACTTTTCCAAAATTTTCATAAAAAAATAACCTACCAAGATTTATGTCTGAACTTGCAGAACCATTTCCGTCTCCTCCTCGAACAAATCTAACATTTTTATGTTCTTTAGCAACATCTACTTTGTTAGAAAATAAATCTTTTGGGATTAAATTAAACATAAATTCATTCAGATCCTTAGTTTCATACAGGCCCCCTTTAGGGCTTATTGTATAAATTATTCCCTGTTGTGGAGAGGGGGGATAAAATTGATCCATGCTATTATAAGAGGTTGGAGGACTATCTCCAAAACTATTAACATTTTTAGTTTCAATTATCTCTACATTTGAATTTTCTTTCAAAGCTTCATCTATTGTTTGATATTTACTTTTTTTCATTTTTTCCTCCATATTGTTCTTGTACAAATTTTTCAGGATCAATTTCTATCAAAGAAACTCCTTTTTTTACTAATTCATATTTCATATCTTGCAAATGATCTGCCCCAAAGGGAACCATTGTAGACTTATATCCTTTTGAATCCATTTCTTCTAAAAGATTCTTTATTGAAGCATTACTTCTTTGTTGAGCATTTCTTAAAAAATCCCCATAAATTTCACTGAATTCGTCTGTTTGAGTAGAGTCTTTTTCAAACATAGACAACATTCTATCATTTAATTTCATTGCTTTATTAATCAATGTTGAATCTTCAATTCCATAAGTATGGAAATATTCAGGATCTAAAATTTCTAAAGCATGGGGGGCGTGTTTCTTAAATATTTCAGATAAAACATATTCTTTCTCTGAATTTGATTCTGGAAGAGATATTCCACTCCCATCAATTTCCCCAATAAGATTTCCCTCTGTTCCAATCATCTTAACACCATAATTCTCAGCAAGATGAACCATAGTTAACAATACATTTTCTTGATAAGATTCATTTTCAGGAATTTCAACATTTCCTACTTTAGAATGTTTATCAGGAATTAAATAAACTAATTTATCTGATTTTGGATTAATAGATCTACCAACTTCTCCAAGAAGTTTTGTATCTCGGATAATATTTTCAATATTTTTTGATTGAGCAGGAGCTATATTGGGTTTATTTACACCACATCCAAAAAGTGTCAGTGCTAATACTAAAGATATTAATTTTTTCATATCTCAAATAGGCCTCAATCACTTATAAAGTTTACTATTTGTTACTACTTTAAAGAAACAGAAGAATCAATACACTTATCACCCAATACTTATAAGTTTTTAATTTTTTTAATCCTGCTTCTAATTCATTAGATTTATGCCCATCTGTCCCAATTAAAAAGGAAATTTTTAGTTTTTTAGCTTCTTTTAAGATACCTAAACTAGGATATTGCTCAGCACAAGGGTTTCTCAAACCAGCAGTATTCAAATCAATTTTCATATTTTTCTTTTTAATTAGCTTTAAAGTTTTTAAGATTTCTTTTTTATACCATTTCTCTTGTTCAGAGAAATATTTTTTATTTTTATTCCAAATTTTGATTATATCTAAATGCCCAACAACATCAAAACACCCTGTTTTTATTGCATCTCTCAAAGATAAATAATAATTTTTTACAAGTTTCTTTATTCCGCCAATATCTTTAATCATTTTTTGAAAAGTTCTTTCATTATGGTCAAGAGGAATATAACCCTTCCCGACTTTTATAAAATGAACAGAAATAAAACGATAGTCATATTTTCTTTTAATCGCTTCTTTTTTAATCCATTTTTTATAATCTTTTATCCAATCAAATTCTACATTTACTAAAATCTTAATTTTATGGGCATATATCTTTTTTAGGTTGTTTAATTCTTTATAATGCTCGTCAGAATAAAACTCATTTCCCCAATTTCTAAAATTTGGTGGAAAATGGTAATGGTCTGTAATACCAAGAACATCAAATTTTCTCTTTATAGCTAATTTTATTAATTCTTCTGGTTTTAACTTTCCATCTGAGCCAGTAGTGTGTATATGATAATTCACTTTTTTCATTTTACCAATGCATGCAAGGAATCATTACAAGAGATTTAGTTTTTAAGACTTTAGATATAAATTTGTCTTTATCTTCGTAATATATCCCCCACCACCCTTTTTCCTTTTTGTTTGTTTTAGAATTTCCATAATCATAAAAAAATCTATTACATAATTTTTTCTCTGCTTTAAATCCCACTTTTTTATAGAATTCTGCAACTCTATTCCCAGTAAACCCAAGCCCTGTTTTATTTTTTTTCTTTAAAAACTTCAACATTTCATTCATTAAAATGGTTCCATAACCTTTCTTTCTTTTAATAGAAATAATATTTCCAATACCTAATATATTATAGGTTTTTCCAAGATAATTTATTTTAACTGGTTTTAAAAAACCAAAAGACATTATTTTTTTCTTGTCTTTAATAAAAAAGAATGTGCTTTGCATCTCATCTTGTAGTTCTTCTAATTCTTTTTCAACAGATTTTTTGTTATGATCAAACACCCTAACAGATTCTTTAGCTACAAATAAAAGTTCTTTTTTTGATAACTCTTTTCCTCTCTTTACTTCTATTTTCATTTTAACTTTGCAACCATTGAAATTGTTTTATTAACAAATCCAAATTTTTTGTAAAGATTTTTTGCTTTTGAGTTATTATGCATTACCGCAAGAGAGATGTATTTTACTTTTTGCTTTTTAAACCATTTTTTAGCCTCTTTCATCAAAGCTAACCCAATACCTTTTTTCCTAAATTTACTATGAACATAAATATAATGTATCCTTCCGAATCTCTTTATTTTTTCAATAGGTGATTTACTCCCTATGGAAATACTAGAATATCCAACTATTTTTTTATCAAGTTCTGCAACAAAGATTTCACTTTTTTTCAATTTAAGAATTCTTAAGAGTTCTTTTCTCATCCAGTTTTCTGGATTTTTTCCCATAGCTTCAAATTCTTTAATTTGTTTTGCTGATTTATATTTGTCTTGAGAATTTTCAAATTCAATCCATATCTTCACTAAGCTTTCTATATCTTTTTTTGTTGCTTTTCGTATTTTCATTTTTTAAATTTTTCACCAACTTTTTCTTAAAGAGTGAGGCTTGGGATGTTTTTCACTTTTTTCATTAATCTTTTTTAATATTATATTAAGCACTTCTTTAATAGAATTTTCACTTGTATTAATAACGATGTCCTTCTTATCTGGTTTAATCCTTCTTTCTCTCCATTTGCCTGTTTTAATCTCTTTTTCTAAACCCATTGTTGGTTTTTCTCTTTGCTTATCTCTTTTAACTACATCTTTATCATTTAAATCCAGAAAAAAAGAATAAATTTCATAATTGTGTTTTTTTAAATCATTTTTTAAATATTTTTTAATAAAACTTTGAGTAGTTTCTTGAACAATTATATTTATTCCTATTTTTCTAATAACTTCTCTAATAATAGTAACCATAGCTTTCTTAGAAATTGTTTTGAGGGGGGTTCTATCTTTTAATCCTAAAGGTTCAAACATTTCTTTAATCTTCCAGACATCAATAAATATCCATCTTGGTAATATTTTTGCCAATTCATAAGAAGTTGTTGTCTTACCTGAGGTAACTAATCCCCTTATTATAACTATTTTTTTCTTCATCTTATTATTTTCCCAAGAAAAATCATCCCATATTTATATTCAGATTTGGGATTAATTTCTTCAAGTTTTCCTATTTTTTTAAATCCAAGTTTTTTATAATAAGGTATTGCTTTATTTCCTTTGTAATCTCCTGTTCCAAGATACAAAACTGAAAAATTATTCTTTTTACAATATCCAATTAAAAATTTTAATAAAACAAGTCCAATACTATTTCCTCTTGATTTTTTTGCTACTGCAAATTCTTCTACAAAGATTCCTCCTGTAAAAGGGGGGTTTAGGTTATATTCTCCAAAACAAATATGCCCAAGATAATCTTTTTTACCTATGGCAACAAATATTTCTTTATTTTCTAATTTTCCAATAAAATATTTAGCTTGTTTTCTAGAATCTAAATTAGGGAAGGCTTCTTTCTGAACTTTTAGAAATTCTTTTTTATCACTTTTTTTTGCTCTTCTTATTTTCATTTTTTTCAATACTGCCCCCCCAAAAATAAGGCATAAGTTCTTTTAATTTAACTTTTTTAGAACTTGAAACAATTACTTCAGTATTCTTATTTTTTTTACTAACTTGAAGAAGCATTTCCCTGCATTTTCCACAAGGAGGAACTATCTCATATCTTTTTTTCTTAGAATCATAATATATTGCAACTATTTTTTTAATTACTTTTTCTCCATTAGATATCATTGAACCTATTGCTTGATATTCCCCACAAGAACCAATTCCACAATAGAAACCTAAGCTAACTCCCTGAAAAATATTTCCTTTTGAAGTAATTAAAGCACTTCCAACATCTCCTGTATCAATTAAATTAACTGGGCTTGATTTTACAATTATTTCTTTTGCTTTTTCAATAAGTTTATTATCTTCTTTTGTAAGTTTATCTATTTTCATTTTAGCCTCTTTCTTATCATCAAGAATTAAAAAGAATTTATAAAATTATCTTTTATAACTTTTTTAGATTACTTTATCACTTAAATTATTCTTTTTTTTAATCTGAATAATGTTTTTTCGTAAATTTTTTAAAATTTAACTTATATTTTGCTACTTTACATTGTTGCCATACATAATCACTAATAATGCCTATTGATGCTCCAAGTATTATTAAAGTTCCAAGACCAGTTTCTCCTATGTTTTTATCCAAATTTTCAATAACTTGTCTTCCCAAATCAACATAATTTTCAATATTTCCCATAAAAAACTAACAAATTTAATGTTTATAAATCTTACTATTATGTTGTTACTAAATAATGAAGAAAACATGAGTCCCTGCGCCCAGAGTGTATCAAAAGTGATCAGTTAGAGAATTTGGTTATTTTTCTTTTGCCTGTTCCATTATACTTCTCATCCCTTTAGTAAGCCAAAATAAGTATTCATATCTTTTATGCTTTTCTTTTTCCATTCCGTTATAAAAAAATTCGAAAAGTATTGCATAATGTCTTAATATAAATGGGAAAATTAAATCAATTTCTTCTTTAGTTAATTTTATTTTCTTCTGATATTCTTCAAGAAAAACCTTCATCTTTTTTCGATCAATCCCTTTCCCATGTGTTTTGCTGCAATATGTATGTATAGCATATGAAACATCAAATATCCTAGGCCTATAAGTGCAATTATCAAAATCAAGTATCCCGTTTATTTTGTTTTTCTTCCATAGAATATTTTGTTTATTAAAATCACAATGACACAAAAGAGAATTTTTTGTAAATTTTAAAACAAGAGATTTTTTAATTATTAATTCAGGGTATTGTAGATTCTCTAGCATAAATTTGTCAACCTTATTTTTTGGTTTAATCTTTTTCATTTTATTAAATTTTTTTAATGTCCAATCTGATTTAAGCCAAAATTTTGGAGGAACTCCAATTTTTCCTAATTTTTTTATTATAAAGTGATATTCTGATAAAACTCTTGCAAGTTGTTTTAAATGATTATTATCAAGTCTTAGAATGTGTTTCCCTTTTAGTTTTTTGTAAACCCAAATATTTCTATCTTTTATTTTAGAAATTTCCTTCCCTTTTTTATTAAGCAAAGGTTTGGGAATTTTGTAAGGATATTTATTTTTTATTAAGAAATGTAAGGCTTTGAATTCATTATCTTTTTGTCTTGGCCCTTGGCCTTTTTTTAAAACCCTAAGAATAAAATTTCCTTTATTTGTTTTAACATCAAAATTGTAATTTATAATCCCCCCTTCAATTAACTTGAAATTTTTTAATTCTCCAAGATTATAATCTTTGCAAACTTTCTTAACCTCTTTTTTTATTAGTTTCATTTCAACCTCTTATTTTTGCCATATTTAAATTAGTTACTTTTTAAAGAAAATACTTGTCTCTTTATCTTTACTCATTTTTGCAAGATTAAGATTCTCTTTTTCCATGAATTTGGAATGAACTTGAATCCTCTCCGGACTTGTTTTAAATATTATTGTTGGAGAAATATTTAACTTTCCCCAAGCCTTGTGGCCTTCCCACCCATAAACAACCCCTTTTATTCTCGCCCAAACAATGGCACTTGCACACATTGGGCAAGGTTCTTGTGTCGAATAAAGATAATATCCTTTTAAATGATAATTTTTATTTTTCCTGCACATTTTACTAATCACTTTTAATTCTGCATGAGAAGTTGGATCTTTATCTTTTTCAACAGTTGTTACTGCCTTTGCCATAATTTTATTTCCTTTAACTAACAATGCACCAGTTGCATTTCCATTCTTAACCCCGTTCTTTGCAACATATTTAATCAATTCTTGCATAATTTCTTTATTTGGATGTTTCATTTCAACCTCTTATTTACTATCAAGAATTAATATTATTATTTAAAATTATCTAAGTTAGAATCCCCCAACCGGGATTGAGAGTCCCTGCGCCCGGAATGGGTCAGAAGTGTTCATTGGGAGAATCGCTTTATAATTTAGTCCTTCTAAGTAAATTAGCATTAGCAACTACTGTAATAGAAGATAGTGCCATGGCAATTTCAGCAAATACTGGATGTAAGAAGCCCCCAATTGCTAGAGGAATCATAACTATATTATAAGCAAATGCCCAGAATAAGTTTTGTTTAATTTTTTTAAAAGTTGCTTTAGAGAGTGCAATTGCTTGAGGTATACTTCCTAAAGACCCTTTAGCAGAAACAATATCTCCTGCCTCTATAGCAATATCTGTTCCAGTTCCCATGGCAATTCCAACATTTGCTTGTTTTAATGCAGGAGCATCATTAATTCCATCGCCTACAAAGGCAACCATTCCAATTTTTTGTAATTCTTTAATTTTATTAGATTTATCTTCTGGAAGAACATTAGCTATTATTTCATCTATTCCAACTTCTTTCCCTATTGCTTGAGCAGTTCTTTCATTATCCCCTGTAATCATAACTGTCCTAAATCCCTTATGTTTTAAGTAAGAAATAACTTTCTTTGATTCTTCTTTTACAGTATCTGCAACAGCAATAGCCCCTATAATTTTCCCTGCTTCTGCGATAATCATAGTTGTTTTTCCTTTATTTTTAAAATTCTCAATAATCTTTTTAATTTTTGAAAGATCTATTTTATTATCTTTCATTAACCTTTGATTACCAATGATTATTTTTTTCTTATTTATTATTCCTTGAATCCCTTTTCCTCGGATAATTGAAAATTTAGTTACTTTTTGGTATTTCTTAAGATTAGAATAATTTACTATTGCTTTTCCAACAGGATGTTCTGATAATTTCTCTAATGATGCTGCTTTAGAAATCATAGAATTCTTGTTCTTTTCAATGATAGAATAAACATCTGTTACTTCTGGCTTACCTTTTGTGATAGTCCCGGTCTTATCAAAAACAATTATTTTAATTTCTTTCATAGTTTGAATAGCTTCTCCTTTTCTGATAAGAATACCTTTTTTTGCACCCATCCCAGAACCAACCATTAATGCAATTGGGGTAGCTAATCCTAAAGAACATGGGCAAGCAATTACTAACACTGCTACCGCAACACCTATGGACCTGCTCCAATCTCCGGTTATAGAAATCCAAGCAATAAATGTTAAAACTGTAACTATTAAAATAACCGGAACAAAAACACTTGTGATTTTATCAGCAGTTTTTTGAATAGGAACTTTAGTTCCTTGAGCATCTTCTACAAGTTCGATTATATGTGCTAAGAATGTATCTTCTCCAATTTTTGTAGCTTTTATGTAAAGTATTCCATCTTGGTTAATTGTTGCACCAATAACATTACTTCCCTTTAATTTGTCAGTGGGTATACTTTCTCCTGTAACCATAGATTCATCAACAGTGCTACCTCCTTTCGTAACAACTCCATCAGTAGGTATTTTCTCCCCAGGTTTAACAATTAAGATATCTCCTACTTTAACTTCTTCTATACTTATTTCTATTTCTTCTTTTCCCCTTAGAATTGTTGCCTTTTTAGCTCCAAGTTCTAATAGTTTTTTAATTTCTTTAGAAGCACGACCCTTAGCTTTTGTTTCAATATATTTCCCAGTAATAAAAATAGTCATGATCATTGCTGAAACACCTGAATAATCTTGGGTTATTTCAAAGAATGCTAAAAAACCAGTAATATATGCAATAACTGTCCCAAGTGCTATTAAAGAATCCATATTAAAATAAAATGTGAAAAATCCTCTAAATCCTAGTTTTATTGTTTGCCAACCTAGAATAAAAATAACTGGAAATCCTAAGATTAGAAGCGCAATTGGCATATATTGCATAGGAACTATATACCAACCAAAAAGAATTTCAGAATACATAATAATTATTATGGGGATGGTTATTGACCAGGCCCAGCCAAGTCTACGTTTCCAAGTTCTAATTTCTTTTTCTTCTATTGTTTCTTCCATTTTTAATTAAAAAGCTTTGTAACCTACAAATGCAATAGCTTTTTTCAAGTCTTCTTCTTTGACAGAATCTTCAACTTGAACTATTGCCTTATTTGTCATTACACTTACATTTACTTCTTTTACACCTTTAACTTTTTTCAATCCTTTTTCAACGTTTCCGGCGCAAGAAGCACAATGCATGCCTTCAATTTTTAATTTTACTTTTTTCATTTTTATTTGATAATTAATTTGTCTACTCCAATATCCATACTACATGCAAAAGCATATGTTCCAGGTTTATCAGGGGTAAATTTTATATAATTGTTTTGGGAGTAACTAGTTTCTAAGTCTTCTTTGTGGGTTGTTGTTTCTGTTGAACAGCCCAGAAAAGAAAAGCAATAATAACTAGTATCATAAAAATTCCCATAAACATGTTTATTGGATTAATCCCCCAATAACCACCCATCATTGAATGGTGGCCGAATTCATTATCTTCGGTATGTGCCATGATTGGGCTGATCATAGTTAAAAGGGTAAAAAAACCAACAAGTATGAAAATTGGGAATTTACTTTTCATTTTCTTCTCCAATATTTAATTTGCAAAGCCTATAACCCTCCCAATGAATGGGAGGGACGAATTTGTTAAATTTCCTTAACGTGTTTGTTTTGAGTTGTTTGAAATAAATCATTTTTATCTCCATTATTTTAATTAAAAAAGTTAAGAAAAGCCTTTATTAATGGCTTGTTAAAGAAAACTCAAGAAGTATCTTTCATAAGCTTTAAAAGGGATAAACACGACAAAAAATTAAGAAAAAGTGTTTTTCTTAAACTTAATAAAATGGCACATTTATTTTTAACATCTAATTGGTTTTTTTTGTACGACGTAATTTTTGAATTATTCTTTGCTATAACTGCGTTAATAGTTAGTGTATACTCTTTTAAGGTCTACAAATTATCTAATCAAAATCAGCCTAAATTATTTGGGATAGCTTTTCTATCTTTTTCTATTTCTTATTTTATTCAGTCTATACTTAATTATTTAATAATTTCTGAAAAAGCTCAAATAATATCAAATATTGGAATTTTAAATTCATTAGGATTGTTTTCACATATTTTTTTCTTTATAATCGGGCTTACAACCCTTGCATATATGGTTTTGAAAATAAGAAGCAAACAAACATATATCCTTTTGCTAAGTAGTTCATTATTATCATTTTTAATTATTGCAAATAAATTATATTGGTTTTATGCTTTTTCATCCTTACTATTAATTTTTATTTCAATATATTATTTTTTAAATTTTACAAAAAATAAAAAACCAAAATCTTTTATAATTTTCCTTGCATTTTTATTTTTGTTATTTGGTCATATCCATTTTATTTTTTCTGTAAATCATTTATTATATTATATTATTGGCCATTTTTTGGAACTTCTTGCTTATATCTTAATTTTAATTAATTTAACTTTGGTATTAAAAAATGGTAAGAAAAAGAAATAAACTACAAATAATATATGATATTTTGAAAGTAATTAAAGGGAAGAACGGAAAAATTAAACCAACTCATATATTGTATAAATCGAATCTTTCTTATAGTATGATGGAAGAATATCTTGGAGAATTAATATCAAAAAAATTTATAATTGAAATTAAAGAAAAACAAAGCAAAACATATTCATTAACTGAAAAAGGGATAAAATACCTAGATGAATATAAATTTATAATAGAATTTTCAGATTCTTTTGGGCTTATTGAAGAATAAAAACATCCCTGCGCCCAGATTCGAACTGGGGATCTCTCGGGTTCTATTCTTGACTTTTCGGGCTTCATCGTGGGTCCGAAGTGGACTCTCCACCTTAGTTAAAAAACTACAGCCAAGCGCTTTAACCACTAAGCTACGCAGGGATAAATATCTAAGAAATCTTACTCTTTTAAATCTTTTTTTCTTTGTTCTGCTATAAAGAAAGCCTTGTTAGATTCTGTTTCGTGGATCTCGCCTTCTTTTTCATAAATAGCTGTTGTTCTTGGTAATGCAAATTTCCCAAGCACACCTACTTTAGAATAAATAACATAAGTGATAATTCTTTTTTCTCCTGCCTCTAATTTTTCAAAACCCCATTCTATTTTCTTCTCTTTTTCATTAACCCTAAGGGGTTTTTCAGATCCAAATTTTTCATAAACTTTCACTAATGGTGGGAGCCGGTCTATTAAACTAACTCTTTCAATATATTTCTTAGCTTCTACAAATATAGTAACCTTTAGTGCAAACTCTCCGCCTTTAGCTTTTACAAAAGCTACTCTTTTTCTTAGGACAAGATTTGTTTTAGAATATTGTTTTGTTAATGCCATAATAACAAGAATAAGAATTATTATTAATAAAGGGAAAAGCCAATTTGTTTTCATTTTTATTTCTAAAGATTCTCCTGGTTTGATTTCATTGTCCCAAGTATAATATATTGAAAGTCCTTTCCTATTTACTTCGGTGGGTTCAGGGTTTAACGTTGTAAAAAGTCTTGAAATTATATTTTTCTTAAGAATTGTTTTAGAGGGGGTTATTGTATTTCCTTCATTAATCTTTTCTACTATTTCTGTGTTAATAATAAGCCCATAGGATTTGGTTGTTGTTACTAAAATATCTTTTTCAACAAATTTGATATTTCCTTCAATTTCAGCTGTTTTATTTTCTACAGTAACTTCTGTATTTAAAGTGTAAAATCCTGCCATTAATTTTTTGAAATCTTCTTTATCTAATTGAACTTTAAAATTCTTTCTTTCATTGGGTCCTAAAGTAAAATCTTCTTCAAATTCAAAGAACATGGAAGAGAATTTAGCGTGGGTATCTCCAAAATCAAAATTTACTTTATTATGTATATAAATTTCTAATGAATTTGATTCTGGATAAATTTCCCAAGAACCTACTTCAAAAGCATCTTTTAAGTCAATAATTTTGAAGGTTAAATCTTCGTTTATTTCAGAATCGTCCTGCCCTCGGATATAATAATTGAAAGTATAAAATCCCCGATAATCAAAAGCACTTATTGGACTTATTTTTAATTCGATATCCTGTGTTTCATCGGAACTAATCAAGGTTTCTGTAGGGGACATTTTAAAACCTAATAAATTATAAAATTCAAAATTATCTGAAGATCCTAAATTTTTTATTTTTAAATTAAATATAGCTGGTTTTCCCAAATCAGTAACTAAAACTTCATTTTTACTAGTTTTTTCAACTTCCAGATTTATAGCAGAAACTAATGAGAATATAAGAATGAACATTATAGGAATAATCAATATCTTTTTCATATTAAATTTAAAAAGAAATTGTATATAAGGATTTCGGTTTTCGGATTTATATTAAAATTATCGTCTACCTTCTAAATCTAAGTAACCTTTTGCGTGTTGCAAAAATTTATCGGTGTCTCCAATTACGTCTTCTTCGAATTGCTTTACTCTAGATGTTATAACCCACTTTTCATAAATTCCCCTTAAGAATTTTCTAAATGCAGAACGCTCGAATTTGCCATCATAGTCTCTTACAAGAATTCCTTTAACTATGAGCTTTGCTTCACCATGATTTGTTTTTTCTTTTACATTACCTTTTGTAACTTCAATTTCTTTTAAATTAATAATCATAAAATCAACTTTCATTCGAAATTTAAAATAATCTGTAATCTCTTTTTCACATACCCACTTGATTTCAATATCTTTTGCATCTCCTTTTAATTTTTCTTTGTACTTTTTTTCAATAACAGTTAAACTTAATTCTTCTACAAGCCAATCATAACAAAATTTATAATAATCTTTAAATGAAAGAATTCCTTTATATTTCATGTTGCTTGAAAATATTGTTTCTTCTTCAGCCATGTTATAATAATATCACCTATTCATAATATCAAATCTTTCTTTAAATATTTAACTAAAATGATTTCACATAGAATTTCTACAAGACTCACAAATTAACATTCCATTAATTCTGTATAAGAAATCTTGTGCGCCACATTCTTCACAAATACCTTCATGAATCGATTTTCTGTCTTTAGCTTTTTTAACTCTTTTTAATTTATTAGCTTCTTCTTTTATTCTTGCAAATTCTTCTAATTCAGGATATAACTCTGGATGGAAGTTTAGGATATCTTTAGCAGTAATTATTCCAACAAGTTGTTTTTCATGGACAACTGGAAGTTTATCAAATTTAAACTTTTTCATTTTACTTAAAGCTTCTTTTATAGTTGAATGTGGTTTTGTTGTTGCTATCTTTTTAGGAGAAATGTCAATTGCGTTGATATCTTTTAGATCTTTTTTAGATTTCTTAATCAAAGCCCACAATATGTCTTTTCTAGAGAGAAATCCCACAAGTTTCTTTTTTTCTATAATAAGAAGGCTTCCGACCCGCTTCCTAACCATTTTTTTAGCACATTCCAGTAAATTTGTCTCTGGCTTGATTACGATTGGAGACCTAGTCATTACATCTGCCACTATAATAGCTTTCATGATAAAGATAGGTTAATTTTCCTTATAAATATTATTCAATACTTATCAGTGACTTTGTATCACAATAATGCTTTTAAGTTCTGTTTAGTGTATATTTTTAATTGCTTTTCTCACTTTACCACAATAATGTTTAAATAAATAAGAAAGAAAATAATAATATGACAGATAGACCTATGACTTTAATGCCAGAAGATGTTCAAAGACTTATGGGCAAAGATGCTCAGAGAAATAATATTTTAGCTGCTAAAATGGTTGCAGAAGTAGTTAAAACAACTTTAGGGCCCCGAGGGATGGATAAAATGCTTGTTTCTCCTTCAAATGACATTATAATTACAAATGATGGCGTAACAATTCTAGATGAAATGAGAATAGAACATCCTGCAGCTAAGATGATGGTTGAGATTGCTAAGACTCAAGAAAGTGAAGTTGGAGATGGCACAACCACAGCTGTTATGATTGCTGGAAAATTATTGGAAAATGCAGAGAAATTGTTAGACTTAAAAATTCACCCAACTGTTATTACAAAGGGTTATAGGCTTGCAGCTGAAAAAGCTAAAGAAATTTTATTGGAGATTGCTTTAAAAGTTTCTCCTGAAGATGAAGAAATTCTAAAACAAATAGCTATGACAGCTATGACTGGTAAGGGTGCTGAAGATTCTAAAGAAAAATTTTCAGAGATTATTGTAAATGCAGTAAAAATGGTTGAAGTTGACGGAAAAATTAATATTAATGACATTAAAATAGAAAAAGCAAAAGGTAATGGTGTGGAAGATACAGAATTAATAACAGGAATTGTATTGGATAAGGAAAAAGTTTCTCATGATATGCCTGGATTTGTAGAAGGTGGCAAAATTGCGTTAATTGATTTCCCATTAGAATTAAAAAACCCAGAAATAGAAACAAAGATTTCTATTTCCTCTCCAGACCAATTAAAAAGTTTTCTTGATGAAGAAGAAAAAACAATGAAAGATATGATTGAAAAAGTTAAACTTTCAGGAGCTAATGTTATTTTTTGCCAAAAAGGCATTGATGAATTTGCCCAGTATTTATTATCTAAAGAAGGAATCTATGCTTGTAGAAGGGTTTCAAGAGATGACATGCAAAAACTCTCTAAAGCAACGGGCGGAAAAATTGTTAGCAATTTAAATGAACTAACACCTTTTGAATTAGGAAATGCAAAGGTTGTAGAAGAAATCAAACATGGGGAAGATTCTTTAACATATGTTAAAGGTTGCCAAAATCCAAAAGCCCTTACAATACTAATTCATGGGGGGACAATACATGTTATGGATGAAATTGAAAGAGCTTTAAAAGATGGTTTAGGAGATGTTATTTGTACATTAGACTCAAGATTAGTTGTTCCAGGAGGGGGTGCTATAGAAGTAGAGCTTTCTAAAAGATTAAGAGAATTTGGCCAATCATTATCAGGAAGAGAACAACTTGCTGTTGAAGAATTTGCATCTGCTTTAGAATTTATCCCAACAACCTTAGCTGAAAATGCAGGGATGGACCCCATTGATATATTAACAGAATTAAAATCAAAGCACGATTCCGGGGATAAGAATGCAGGATTAAATTTGTTTACAAATAAAATTGAAAATGTTTTAGAAGCTAGAATAATTGAACCCTTAAAGATAAAAAGCCAAGCAATTGATTCTGCTAGTGAAGTTGCAATGATGATTTTAAGGATAGATGATGTCATAGCAAGTACTGGAAATAAAAATAAGGGACAAATGCTTAGTGCAGGAAGACTTCCTCCTAATTTAAGCACAGAATTTTAATTAATTTAAATTAACAAAGCGTAAACCACACTACCTGCTATTATTATTGAAGCAATAATATTCCTCCAACTTATTTTTTCCTTTAAGAAAATATACGCAAAGATGTATATGAAAATAGGAGCAAGCAGCACCATTAATGTTGTAAAGATAACACCTATCTTAAGATATCCATAATATACAAGAACCCTAAACCCTACCCAAAGGCCCCCAATTATTAAAATTTGCCAACGATGATTTCCTTCTATTTTCTTAAACTTAGGTTTAAAGAGGATAATCCCAAAAATTGCAACACATAAGCATCTTAAAAAATAAAATGAAATAGGGGAATAAAAATCTAAAATTAACCTAGATACAACTAATTCGAGAGCAAACAATGTGCTCCCAATAATTGCCGCTAAAAAATATTTGTTAAATTTTAAATGGTGTTTTTCAACATGAGAAAAAATTAAAGCTGCTGAAGCAATTAATGCTGGAATGATAATATTTGTATTTCTTTCATAAATCCCTTCAAAAAAGAAACTAAATATAATTGCCAATAAAATTGTGAATAGAGGTTCAAGAACTCTAGCAGGTTCAAGGTTCCCTATTTTTTCCCATTTCAATGAATAAAATGCAAAGAGATTCGCTGCAATGGATAATATTATTACCCCTAAAAAAATTAATAAATTAATAAGTTTAAAAGCAGGAGCATCAACCCTCCAAAAAAACCAGATTAAAGGAAACATAATTAATACACTTGCTAAAAATGTAGATGTTAAAAATAATTTAATATTAATCTTATTAACTTTAAGTGCAATTTTTTCTAAGATAGTAGCTCCTGCAGCTGATAATGCTCCTAAAATTGGGATATAATACATTTTGACCTCTTTTTAATAAAAGAGATAAGAAAATTAGGTTTAAAAATTTAAGGAAAATGCGCGGACCGGGGTTCGAACCCGGGCCACTTCGTTGGCAACGAAATATTCTACCACTGAACTATCCACGCTTAAAGCATAAAGATATTGGATATTTTTAAATTATTCTACTAAGAAATTGTAAATATTTGAAGCAACATTTATATATATCAAGAATATTTCTAAGGCCTATGGAAGATCCAATAGAATTTCACAAAAAGGTAAGGGGAAAATTAGAAATAAAATCTAAAGTTCCTGTAAAAACTAAAGAAGATTTATCTCTTGCTTACACCCCGGGTGTCGCAAAAGTTTCAGAAGCTATTGCTAAAGATAAGTCTCTTGCATATGAATTAACATCTAAATGGAATACTATAGCAGTAGTTAGTGATGGCACTGCTGTGCTTGGTCTTGGAGATATTGGTCCAACAGCTGCATTACCTGTGATGGAAGGTAAGGCTGTATTGTTTAAAGAATTTGGGGGTGTTGATGCTATACCCATCTGCCTTGATACTAAAGATCCTGAAGAAATAATCAAAACTATAAAATATCTTGCTCCAGCATTTGGAGGAATTAATCTTGAAGATATTTCTGCTCCTCGTTGTTTTGAAATTGAAGAAAGATTAAAAGAAGAATTAGACATTCCAATTTTCCATGATGATCAACACGGTACTGCCATAGTTGTTTTAGCAGGATTAATTAATGCACTAAAAATAGTTAATAAAAAAGTAAGTGATCTTAAAATGGTTATTAATGGTGCCGGTGCTGCGGGCATTGCAATCTCTAAAATTTTGTTAAATTATGGTGTAAAAAATATACTTTTGTTAGATTCTAAAGGAATTATTTCAAAAGAAAGAGAAGGATTAAATAAATACAAATTAGCTGTTGTCGAAAAAAGTAATATTCAAGGAAAAGGGAACCTATCGGATGCATTAATCGGTGCCGATGTATTTATTGGCGTTTCTAAAGCAAATTTAGTAACAAAAGAAATGATTGAATCAATGAACAAAGATCCAATTATATTTGCAATGGCAAATCCTGTACCGGAAATTGATCCGGAAATTGCATATCTTGGAGGAGCTGCTGTAGTTGCTACGGGTAGAAGTGATTTACCAAACCAGGTTAATAATGTGTTGGCATTTCCTGGAATTTTTAGAGGGATTTTAGATATCCGTGCCAAACAAGTTACTGAAGAAATGAAACTTGAAGCTGCTAAAACTCTTGCAGGATTAGTAAAAACACCTACTAAAGAAAAAATAATTCCTGAGCCTTTTGAAGAAGGTGTGGCAGATGCAATTGCAGATGCTGTTAAAAAGTGCGTAAAATAATTTCAAAATTTATTTACACTTGCAACAACATTGGCATTTCTTACATTTCTCGCAGATTTTACAAACACAATCTACACAGCCACAATCTTCATTTGCACATTTGCAAGTTCCACAAGACGGATTTTTATTTTCCATTATTATTTCTCCTTTGTTAATTTTTTAATATTTGGTATCATAAATCTTTTAGCACTCCAATCCCCTATAAAATAAATATGTCTAAGAAGATAATACCCTAACCTTGGCATAAATCCTGGAAGAATATGGAATCTTTTAGTATCTAATTTTTTAACTATATGTTTTGCAACGGGAAGTGAACTGCTTCCTATCTTAGAGAATTTTTCTCTAGATAATTTCTGTTCTTTTTCATTTAATCTTTTAGTTTTAAATGCAGGTTTCCAAAACCCTGTTTTCATTCTTGAGGGGAATGCAACGGAAACAGAAACCCCAGTGTTATATAATTCATACATTAAAGTTCTTGAAAATCCATAAACAGCATATTTTGTAGCATTGTAAGTTGTAAAATAAACAGGTGGTGTAAAAACAACTACAGAAGCTATATTAATTATTCTCCCTTTTTTATTTTTCTTCATAGAGGGAATAACTAGCTGGGTTAAATGTTGCAAAGCTATTGAATTTAGTGCATACATGCCTTCAATATCTTTTAATTCTGTATTTTCTAAACTAGCTAACTTACCAAATCCTGCATTATTTATTAGATAATCTATTTTTTTGTCTTGCCTTAAAATCTGATTAATTAATTTTTTTCTAAATTTATAATCTGTTAAATCTCCGGAGATAATTTTAATTTTGCCTTTTTCTTTAGAACATTCTTTTTGCAATTCAAGAAGTTTATCTTTACTTCTAGCAATAGCATAGACAATATGATCTTCTTTGCAAAGAAGTTTTGCCATATCTCTTCCTAAACCAGAAGATGCTCCTGTTACAATACTTATGTTTACCATTTTTAATGTTCTTTAATTAATATTTTAATTTTATTGTCTTTTGCTTCTATTTCAACTTTTCCACCAATGGGGAGAGTAATCATTGGAAAAGTATGCCCAAAATCAGCATAAGCAATAATCGGAAGATTGTCTAATTCTTTTTTAGTTTTGATTATCTTAATAAGTTTTTCTTGAGTCATACCTGAATTACTTTCAAATCTTCCTATTACAATTCCTTTAACACTTTCAAATCCTGGTTGATGTATAATTGATTGCAAATTTCTATCAAAATGTAATACAAATTCGTCTTGTCCTTCAACACAATCTTCAATAAATAAAATAGTATCTTCAAAATCAGGTATAAATTCTGTTCCTTGTAAAAGATTAAATGTGCAAAGGTTTGCTCCAATTATTGTTCCTTTTGCTTTTCCTTTATTTATCACTATATATCCTTTATTTTTTTTAAAATTTCTATTTTCTTGATTCATATACCAAGCATCTTCACTCCATTCTTCAGAAGCTTTTATTTCAAAATCTCCTTCTTCTATTAAACATTTTTTAAAATATTCTTCAATATATTCAAAACCTTTTTTCATTGCAAAAGTTGAAAAATGAGGCCCTGAGTAAGTTACTAAACCTGTTTTTTTAAAAATAGCATTTTGTAAAGCTGTTATATCTGAATAACCACAAAAGATTTTTGGATTATTTTTAATTAAATCCCAATTAATATAACTTAATAATTGATTAGAATTAAAACCCCCAATTACTGCAAAAATTGCTTTAACATTTTTATCTTCAAAAGCCTCATGAAGATCTTCTATTCTTGATTTAATAGATGAAGAACTAAATTCATCTGATTCTTCTACATTTTTTCCAAAAGATATTTTAAAACCTAACTTTTCAAGTTTTTCTTGTGCAGTTTTTCTTCCATCTTCAGAGATAATAGCCATACTTCTAGAGGGTGCTACAATCCTTATTTCATCGCCTTTTTTAAGTTTAGGGGGAATAATTTCGTTTACCATTTTAATATAAAAATATGGTCCATACAGGAATCGGACCTGTGCTTCCTCGGTGTAAACGAGGTGTTCTACCATTAGACTAATGGACCTATAAAATCTAAAGATAATGATGATTTTTAAAATTATGGTTTGAGAGTAATGTTTATAAATACTTTTAATGTTTTTCAGCTATGGCTAAGAAAAAAGATGATCTAAATATCCCTGGGATGGATTTAGATACAAAGTATTCTACTAAAAAACCAATTATTCCTGAGACAACTAATAAAGTCCAGAAAGATATGGAAAAGACCAAGCAAGAATTAGAAAAATTAAAAATTTTCATTCTTAAAAAATATAAATTTGTTCAGACAATAAGTATTTTACCCCCTCAAGCAATTCCTTTCTTTGTTGAAGAAGAAGAAGTTCCAAAAGAAGCTGAAAAATTCGTTCAATTATATATGGTTGTTCCAGAAAATAAGATTAAAGAAATACCAAAAATGAAGGCAGATCTTGTAAAGAAAATAGAAGGTTTAAAACAAAAAATCTGGTTGCAAATTAAAACTCCTGTAGATGTTTGGGAAATGGGACTTGATAGTAAATTTGAATTACTTAGTGCTATTTCAATGTCTTTCCCTCTTTATGATAAGGGTGGGTTTTTAAGCAAATTAAGAGTTGCAGAAATTCATAAATCACTTGTATTACAAAAGTTTGAAAAATATGTTGTAAGTTATGTTCTATTCGGAAGTTTGATAAGGGGGGATACTGTAAAAACTTCGGATATAGATGTTTTTGTGATTATTAATGATACAGATGTTAAAAGAATGCCAAGACTTGAATTATTAGAAAGGTTAAGATCAATTATCTACCAGTATATAGGGGAAGCTTCACAATTAGCAGGTGTTAAAAATGATGTTTTAAATGTCCAAATATCTTTATTAACAGACTTTTGGGAAAGGGTTAAAGACGCTGAACCAGTAGTTTTCACACTTATTAGAGATGGGGTTCCTAATTATGATAGGGGAACTTTTATGCCTTGGAAAGCTCTCCTAAGGATGGGTAAATTAAAGCCTTCTCCAGAAGCTATTGATAATTTTATGTCTGTTGGAGATCAGGCTGTTAAAAGAACTAAAAGGGCTTTGTTAGATATAGTTATTAGTGATATTTATTGGAGTGTTCTAACACCTAGTCAAGCTTTAATTATGCTTTATGGTCAACCACCTCCAACAACTAAAGAAACTTTCAAAGTCATGAAGAAGATTTTTGTAGATAAAGAGAAGATGTTAGAAAAAAGATATATAGATATTTTAGAAAATATTACTATAAAATATTACAAAGGTTATGAACATGGCAAAGTTAAAGAAGTTTCTGGAAAAGAAGTTGATAAACTTTTGAAAGATGTTGAAGATTACTTAAAAAGATTAAAAGAATTAAGAGAGCAAATTGAAAAAAGAACTAGTGAAAAAACAGTTGAGCAAATTTACAAAGATACTTTTGAATTATTAAATACAATGGTTGGTAAAAAGGCTCAATCTAAAATGATAGAGGATTTTGAAAATAATTTTGTTAGAAAAGGTAAATTCACACATAGTCATTTAAATATTCTAAATAGTATTGTTAAGGCAAGGGCTGCATTTAAAAAAGGAAAGTTAAATATTCATAAAGTAGATCAAATGAGAAAAAATGCAATGATTCTAATCAATGATATGATTGAATATAATCAAAGGTGTGAGTTAGCTAATAATTCTAAAAAGAAATAGATTTAAAAAGCATTTTTCTAATTATTTAACATGGTAAAAGCAAAAGTTATTCAATTTCGAAGAGGACGACACACTATTCATGAAAGACATTTTTTAATAGAAATAGAAGGAACTGAAACAAGAAAAGATGCTGAAAAATTTGTTGGTAAAGCTGTTGAATGGAAATCACCAGCAGGAAAAATAATCAAAGGGAAAATTGCAGCCCCTCACGGAAATAAAGGAGTTGTAAGAGCTATTTTTGAGATAGGCTTACCAGGTCAAGCTGTCACAACAGCTGTGGAGATAAAATAAAATGACTGGGGGGTTTCCAACATCTTTAATAGGATTTATCACTGGCCCAAGAGTTAGTTTATCAGATGAATTAGATGAAATGGAAGCAGGGATTATTGACGAACAAGCAAATCATTCATGCTCAAGATTAGTAGGATGTAGATATCTGTCTAATCAAAAAATTTCAGGAATAATGGGTAAAGACGATGTTTCTAATTATTTACAAAATATCTGCAAATATGACCCAGATTCATGTATAAAAAACCCAGGAGATAAAATAAAATGGCAGGATTAAGAAAAGCTACAGCATATTCAAAGAAAAGAGTCGTTCCTTTTACAAGAATTAGTAAAAAAAGACAAAAATCTTTTATTAAAACAGTTCCACCACAAAAGATTGTTAAATTTACAATGGGTAAACAAGCACTTTATAATAAGGGAAAACTGCAACATACATTAACTGTTATTTCTGCTGAAAAAGTTCAAATAAGACATAATGCATTTGAAGCTTGCAGACAATATATTAATAAAAAATTAGATAAAAATTTTGCAGGACATTATTTGTTTAGGGTTGTTCCATTTCCTCATCATGTTCAAAGAGAAAATAAAATGCTTACAGGTGCAGGCTCTGATCGTATGCAAACTGGAATGCAATTATCCTTTGGAAAATCAATGGGAAAATCAGCTATTTTAAAAGAAGGCTCTGAGATATTTTTCATAGCCTTGTCTAATGAAAAAGGAGTTAGTTTTGTAAGAAAAACAATAAAACAGGTTAAATCAAAGCTTCCTGGAAAAATTAAAATTCTCTATAACGACGAGTCTAAAAAGCTTGTAAAGGCAAAGCCTAAGAAAGAGTAATTCTGTATTAACTATCCAGCAGTAACAGATAGAAAGGTTTATAAAGATTTGATGCTCTATTATTCTATCAACTTACATACTAATATTGTTGTAAGGAGGTTAAAAATTAATGACAAAACAAGCAAAAAAACAAGAATTCGAACGATATGCTTATGGTTCTGCAGCTGCGCAATTAGCTTCAGATAAAGCTAGTAGCAGATATGCTGGAGGCGCTTTAGAAGTTTTAGCAGGAAAGAAAGGAGTAAACCTTGGTGAAGAGGCTGAAGGATTTATAATTGGTACCTTGGCTTCTCCAAAAGGTATTCAAGATGCTTCTGAAAATTATAATGGAAAATTCAATAAGTATCGTGGTGAAATTAAAGTTGGAGATTTGGGGGAATGGTATGGATCAACTTTAACAGGCTTAAATGCTACTGAAAAAGCTAAAATTTTAGCAGAATTTGATAAATTTAAAGATAAGAATCTTGGAGCTATTTTAAAGAAAGCAACTAATGCTTCGTATCAATTAGAAGATCCTGATAATAACTTTAACAAAGAAGTTAAAAATAAGGCTACAGATACTCTGAAAAAATATGCTAACCTCTTGAATATGATGGATATCTTAGATAACTACAAGAATGAAGAAATGAGGCCAGATGCTGTAAAGGCTACAAGAAAAAAAGATCTTAAAAATTTAACAAGCAAATTATAAATTTTATTTTTTATTTAAATTTTATTTCTTAGAAAAATTAGGTTATTTTTAACCTACAATATTTTTAACAATAGTGACCATTTCTTTTAGAAATTGCTCTGTTCTTTCTTGCCACATATCTATTTCAACGCCTTTAAGATCTGTTATATGCCCATGAGCAATTCTTTTATGCAAAATTAAAAGGTCCCTATACCATAGAACATATTTTGATTTTAGTTTACCGGGATTCACAAAGTTTTCTTTTAAGTCCATTGGTAAATGTTCTGGTGAAGTTGGTGTTACATTTGAAGCAATAAGTGCAGCATGAGCAGAATCTACCATTGCCCAGAATAAACCTTCAATACAATTTAATTCAGAAACCTTGCTCCTTGAAATATGTGCTGGAGCTCTTTGAAGTAAACTGTAAATTGCTTCAGGTGTTGATTTTATTTTTCCTTTAGCAAGTAAATATTGGAGAGGTTCGAAAAAACCTCCGAAATCAATTAAAGGTTTTCCATCTCTAATTATATTTATAACAATTGGGTCGCCCCTTAACAAATCTTCCCACCAAGTGCTTAGTTTTATAGTATTTATATGTAAATCTTCTTTGTAAGGATTATTTTTTATTAGTTTTTCAACTTCTTCTCTATACCAAGCAATTAATTTTTGGTCCCAATTTATTGAAACATCATCGAGAAGAATAATAATATCTATATCAGACCCTGAAGAGGGAGAATTTCTAGCTAAAGAACCAAAAAGAACTACTGATTTTATTATTTTATCAAATTTTCTATAAACTTTTGTAGCAAAATCCATAGCTATCTCAGATTCTGTTTTTAATTTTAATGTTGGAACTTTCTCTAAATTTATTTTTGGTCTTTTGGATTTACTTCTTTTTTTCACTGATTTCTTTTTAGAAACTTTTTTCACTTTAGTTCTTTTAACCCTCTTTTTTACTACCATTTTACAGTTATTTTAAGTTTAATTGGTTTTTAAATTTTTACTATAATTTATTCCATAGGTCTTCCACTCATTCTACTTTGTCCCCCGCCTTGCCTTGAGCCTCCAAGTTCTGCAGGAAGTCCTGAAAAACCAGCTCCAAAAGTTTCATAATTAAAAGTAGGAAGCATCATACCAGCACCTTCTGAATAACCTTGTTGAAGGCCTATTTTTTGATTCCAATAAGGCCCCATTTGCATAGAATACATTGGGCTTCCAACAGCTTCTAAAGATTCTGCCATTGGTGAAGATTGAAAATGTTGCCACCAGTGTGCAGCCTCTATAATTTTTTTAGCATCTTTCCCTTTTTTCCCAAGTTTTTCCATTATTTCTTTTAATGGAACATTTCCCATACCCATGGGTAATTCTGTATTTTCCATTCCAAAGTTATCTGATAAATGAACATGTTTAAGATAAGGTGCAATTTTTTCTGTTTCTTTAACAACATCTGCTGCATCAAAACCAAACCTTCTCATTTGGTTTATATGGCCAACATCCCAGGTAGCTCCAATTATTTGTTCTGCTTTTTTTCTTGCCTCTGATTCCGATAGAATGCCTTTTTTTACAGATTTTTCTACGAATTTTTCTCTAGACTTAACAATAAGATTTCTAAGATCGTCTCCACTGCTTAGACCAAAACCAGAAGCAGGAGGGTTTTCAATACTTATTATTGGTGATTTGTCTTTAAATTGTTGGTAAGATTGTAAAGCTAAATTTGAAAAAGTTTCAGATGATTTATCTATTGCAAAGTTTTCAGCTTTTTCATAAAGCTCAGGCCTAATTTTTTCTAAACCAGATGTTAAATTAAATATTGCCTGAGATTGCACTTGGGGATTAATAGACATTTCTGTTTGTCCACCATCTTTTGTTAAACTTAAATCTTTTCCATATTGCTTAGATAAAACTTCTAAATATTCTTTTTCATTTTTATTTGCGCTTTTGTATGCTTTATCAAAAAGAGCTCTTGCGGAAAGAGATGCTTGATCTAAATATTCTTTTGCAGAAAACATTTTTTGTAATGAATCTTGTTCTTGAGGAGAAACTTCTTTTAACCCTTCTTGAGACACCATCCTATGGTTTAAATCAGCAACCAATGTTGGGTGAATATCCTTTAAAATTCTAACTGCATGTTCCCTATTAAATTCTATAGCAGAGATCCCATTGCTCCATTTAGTGTTATTTACTATACCTAATTGTTCTTCTGCTGAATGGATTTCCTTTCTAATTTTTTCACCCCCCGGTTCCCACCTTGATTCTTGTTCTAAAGGCATTAATTGCCCTGTGTCTTTATCTGCGATCATTAATCTTTCTGGAACAACTTCTCCTTCTTCTGTTTTTTTATAAGTTGTACCCGGAATCCCTTCTGTTGTATGAAATGTTACAGGAACAAGACCCTTGGGATTCATTTCAACACTTCTTTCAATAGCACCGTACATTCTTCTTTCAGAAACTTTTCGATTAGTTTCACTAAAACCAGATTCAGCATTAAGACCAGAAGTTTCAACTACAGGTCCATGAACAGTTACTTCAACACCTGTTAATTCTGCTAATCTTTTAACTTCTTTTAGATGTTGTTTAGGAATTGCTTCCATAATTTCTGGAGAAACCATTGTCGCTTCTATCACCTTTGCACCTGAAGAAATTTTATCTGTAACTTCTTTTAAAAGATTTGCAGTGTTCATAACAGTAGCCATACCAATACTTCCTGAATTTGCACGATAGCCGGTGAATAATTCACCATGATCTGAAGATAAACTAGAGTACCCTCCTTGATATATATTTGCTGTGCTATATCCCTCTTTTTCCATGATTATATATGTAAATTTTTATTTATTAATCTATTCATTAAATGCCTGATTTATATTTCACTCTTTCTTCTTCTTTTCTTTCTAACCAATTTCTTTTTCCAAGATCTCTTATTTCCTGACTTTTAGGTGCTACATAATTTTCTCTTGAAGCAGATTCTATTCCTTTTAATTCTGAAGATTGCCTAAAATGTACTTTTTGATTTATTATTTCTGAAGGATTTCTTCCAAGTTCCATAAGATCTACTCTTTGTTGTTGGTTTGGAATTGTTTCTGCTTGAGCATATTTTGCATCTTGGTCTGGAGAATTATATTTTGCAGAATTAGTTGTCTCTTCAGGATTTTCTAAATATTTTGGCCCCAGATCTTTAGTTTTTTCTTTTTCCTCATCTCCTTCCTGTACAAAAAACATTGTTCCATCGCTAGCAGTACTTGCTATCTTTTCTAACACAGGAGAACTTGAAGAGATTTCTAGGGGTTGTTGTAAAAATTCAGTAAATTCGTCAAAATCAATTTCAGGGGGTTGTTCCCCCCCTAATTCTTTTTCTAATTCAGATTCTTCAAGATCTTCTTCTTTAATTTCCTTGATTTTTATTTTTTCAGAAGAATTTTCATTATCTTTAGCCATGCTTTATCGAATGAAAAGAAGTATATAAATTTTTAGAAAATTTAAAGTAACCAAGATTTTATATGGATAAAATTAATCAAATACACAATATGTATAAATTTATAAATATATTTTAGGTTTTAATTTAATAAGGATTAGGATCAAATTTCAGATGAAGTTTCGTCTTCACTTGGTGCATCTTCATCTAAATCGCCGGAATCTAATCTTTTAAAATCAGGGCTTGAACTGCCCATAACTGTTCGAGTATCCATGATAAAAAAAACACGTTTAAATATATAAATGTATGCGATTGCCTTAAAATAACATGAAAAAGAAAATAAGTTTCAAATATAACTTCGAGGTTTATTGGAGTTTTTTGAAGAAATATAAGAAATTAATAGCAGTGCTTTTATTCTTAACATTAGCAATTGAGGCCTTATTAGTTGCTGATAAATTCTTGTTTAAAGCAATTATAGATAATGGGGAATTATTTTTAGCAGGAACTTTAGCTTCATCAGCTTTTATCCAAATATTGATTATAATAGGAGTAATTTTTGGTTCAATAATAATTATTAGGCCCATATTTAAGTGGTTGATAATTCATTTTCTAAATATCTTAGATTCTAACTTAATGTTTGATGTAAAAAGGAATTTCTTTAACCACATAGTTGGGCTTTCTCAAAATTTCCATTCAACACATAAAACAGGTTCTTTGATATCAAGGCTAGGAAGGGGTGTAAATGCCATAGAGGGTATGACAGATACTATGATATTTAATTTTGCACCATTAATATTTCAGTTAGTTATTGTTGGTTTTTCTATTGCTTTGTTTAGTATAATGCCCGCGATTGTAATCTTAGTCTTAGCTATTTCTTTTATCTCCTATAGCTTTATTATTCAACAAATACAACAAAAATCTAAATTAGCTTTTAATGATTCGCAAGATGTTGAAAAAGGATTGGTTGGGGATGTTTTTGCAAATATAGAATCTATTAAATATTTTGGAAAAGAAAAACTTATACAAACAAAATTCAAGAAATTAGGAAATAGGACTAGGTTAAATGCTGTTAAGTATTGGAATTATTTTAGGTGGTTTGATGCAGGGCAAATATTTTTAGTTGGCGCGGGAGTTTTCTTCTTAATTTACTTTCCTTTAATACAATTCCTTAATAAAGAAATTACACTTGGTACTCTTGTATTTATCTATACTGTTTACGGAAACGTTGTTAGTCCTATGTGGAGTTTTGTATGGGGGATGAGAAACTTCTATAGATCTATGGCTGATTTTGAATATTTATTTGAATATGGTAAAATAAAAAATGAAATTAAAGATAGACCTGGTGCTGAAGAAATGAAGATCCAAAAAGGTTCAATTAATTTTGAAAATGTTTCTTTTAACTATGGTAAAAGCAAAAGGAAAATATTCCACCATTTTAATTTAAAGATTAAGCCAAATGAAAAAATAGCACTTGTAGGACACTCTGGTTGTGGTAAAAGTACTTTGATTAAATTATTGTATAGATTATATGATGTAAAAGCAGGAGCTATTAGAATAGATGGAAAAGATATCGAAGAATTTAAACAAGAATCTTTAAGATCTGAAATGAGTATTGTTCCTCAAGAATGTATTTTATTTGATGATACCATCTACAATAATATTAAGTTTTCAAATCCAAAAGCAACAAAAGCCCAAGTTAGGAAAGCTATTAAATTTGCCCAGTTAGATAAGATAATTAAAGAATTTCCTAGGAAAGAAAAAACAATTGTTGGTGAAAGGGGTGTTAAGCTTTCTGGAGGAGAAAAACAAAGAGTTTCAATAGCTAGAGCACTTTTAGCTGATAAACAAATTTTAGTATTAGACGAAGCTACATCTTCTTTAGATTCTGAGACAGAATATGAAATTCAAAAAGATTTAAAGAATTTATTAGAAGGAAGAACATCTATAATAATTGCCCATAGGCTTTCTACAATTATGAATGCAGATAGAATTATTGTTATGAAAAGAGGCAAAATAATTGAAGAAGGAAAACATTCAGTATTATTAAGAAAAAATGGAGAATATAAGAGATTGTGGAATCTTCAGAAAGGTGGGTATATTAAATAATAAAGATGGAAATAAAAAATAGGAAGATTATTGGGGGATTCTCTTTTTTACTTGGCGTTGTATTAATATTAAATTCTTTTTTAGGAATTACAGGTTATGTCGTAGCAGAGGATATTGGTAAAAGCTTTAGTTCTATTTTAGGTTTGGTTTTTGTTCTTGGTGGTTTGGGGTTGTTTATGAGTGGGAAAAGTTTAGAATATAGTGTTAGTGATGTATTAAAAAATCCTAAGTTTAGGGGAATCACTAAAAAAGAAGCTAAAGAAATATTTAACGAATCCAATAAAAAGGTTGAATCTGGAGAATGGATTCCTTTAGAGAAAATTACAGTTACTGGAACAAATGATCCAGGAAGTTTTCCTGATGGAACTTCTTTTGCAAGATATTGGGGTCCGGGGGGATACCTTGGCAAATCTAAAAAATTTCTTCAAAAAGAATATAAGGCAGGAAAAATTGGAAAAACCCACGAAATAGTTAGGGGAAGTGAGAAATATAAAACACATACTTACAAAAAAATTGGAAACAAGTATTTTAAAAAATGGAACCCTCCTGAAAAAAGAGAGGCTTCATTACCTCCAGAAGGATCTCGAGTTTTGCATAGGCATTGGGAAATTGGACAAATGTGGGATTATAAAAATAATCCAAGAAAAAGAAATTAATTATTTCTTAAATAAGTTAAATAATTTTGAATTTGTTCTATATTTTTTCTATTATAACTCCGAGCTTTAGAATCATGTAATTGGTCTATAAATGCAAATGTTTCTTGCAAGCCTTTATAATTTGGGTCTTCTAAAATTTCTGGAAATGAAGTTTCCATTTTTTCTTCTATTTGAGTTCCAAATAAATATAAATCTTCTACAGAAATTACTCCACAAAAAGCATTTTGAAAAACATCTTTTAACTTTATTTTTAAAGAATCTACATTCAGATCATCTAAATTTCCTAAAGAGAAATCTTCACCGGTAGAAATAGTATAATCTTCTAATCCTCTTTTTGAACCAACTCTTTTTTTTGTTTTATCACTTTGAATATCATATTTGCCACCACTTCTTTTATACTTCTCAATAACCTTGCTATAAGGGCCTTTATCATCAGAATCAGATTGATTTGTTGCACTAGGTGCTTTATATTTTCTAATTTTGTGAGTATTTTCCATATTAATTATAACCTATTTTTACGTATTGCTTTTACCTTATAAAGCTTTCTATGTGTAACTACTTAAAAGAAACACCAATCTAAGAAATCATGTAAAGCTTGGCATCCCGTGAGCTTTCTTATAAATATCAAATAAATCAAACATTTTTTCTTTTGCAACATTTTCTGAAAGTGGCCTAATATGGGTTTTTTCAACCCAAGTATCTTTTGCAACAATTATTTTTTCAATTGGTGTTGAAACTTTTTCTTTTTTTGGGGTTCCTTCATCATTGTAGCCCCCGACAAGTGCTTTAAAAGGATTTGAACCTGTATCTTTTTTTACTTCTTTTTTTACTTCTTCTTGAGATTCTTCAGATAAGTAAAAGTCTATTTCCTCTTGTAGTTGCTCCATGCTTTCTGTTGTTCCTTCGATTAAACTTAAAGCACCTTTCAAATCTTCTTCTTCTAATATTTCATTTATTTTATTAATTTCATCCTCATTTAAAGAATAAGCATTAAAAGAAACATCTGCCCTACCGCCAAAAACATAATGTCCTTGTTGTGGTAATTTTTGTGGGATTCCTCTAAACTTAAAATCTACTAAAACACAATTATAATATTTTCTTTTTAAAGTTTTTAGAAATTTTTCTTGTGAAAATTCTAAAGGCAAATCTTTTGCAAGAGCAAAGTCTTTAACATCCAAAGTGGTTCTTCCCAGTAAGGTTAATTCTAGTAAGATAGTATTAAATGCTTTAACAAGTGCTGGTTTTCTTCCCCTTCCAGCCATTTCAAGATCATTTGCAGCTTGTAAATAAGGTCTTGCCCACCTTGCATAAATTTTTAAATTATTTGCTTGGCTTCTTAAATAGGTTTTTTCAAGTTCATATCTTTTTCTTAATTCTTTTTCAGAATGATCTATCCAATTATTAAATTCTTGAATTCTTGGTAAAAGAACTCTTTTAACTCTTTCATTTAAATCTATTTTATGAACATCTTGGATATTATCTGAAGCTAAAAATGCGTCGATAAGTGTTTGAAAACCAGTCATCCCTAATGCCATGGCTTTTATGCTTGAATTTCCTTTTTGCATATCTACTTTATCCATCCATAATTGTTTTAAAGAAAGTCTTGCTGCTTGAGAAGTTTCTTTATTTTTTAGATCATCATAAACTTGTAATCTTATTCTAAATTCTTTTAGATCATAGGTAAGGTTTAATACACTTCTAAGAACAGCATTTGTATCTGCAAGAATTTTTGATGCTTGTTGCTGCATTATTGAGGCTTTTGTTTGAAGTTCTGAAAAATGTCCTGAACCTGGTGCTGAAGAAAAATTATCAGAATATTTCTCTGTTTTAAATCCGGTATCTGTCATTAAGTCTAAGATAAAAAAATAAAGAGGTTCTAAGGTTTCTGAAGACGAATCATAAATAAGGGTGTGTTCTTCTACAGATTTTGGTTTAACTTCTTCTGCAGGAATATTTTCAGAAGTACCATATTTTTTTAGAAGTTCTTTTCCATTTTCTGCGTAGAGTTCTGGATTAACTTTTCCAATAATTTTTTGAATTGTTGCAACCATTGTAAGATACCTAAGGCTTCTTTACGTTCATCTTCCTCCTTTTCATAGAAAAATCAAGTTAGATATATTTAAAAAATGTTTGTATGCAAGAAAGACTTAAAAATAAACAGAACTTTAATATTTCATGGGACTATTTAAGAAAAAAGATAGGGTAATAGATCTTACTAAAAAATATAAGCAAGATCAAGAGAGGGCTAAAAGAATTTCTGCATCACCCACAGTTTCTTCAAATTCTGGAAATTCTGAGGCATCGCCTTTTGGCGGGTGGTTTGGAATTTTTGGAAATGCAGATCCAAGTACAACTGCAACCCCGGCAACTAACTCAGAATCTTCATCAAATGGTTATGTTGATTTTTCTTCTGGAGATGACGATAAAAAAAAGAAATTAGCTAAAAGACTAATGGCTATGACAGATAAACTTGAAGATATTTCAAATCAAATTTACCACCTTCAACAAAGATTAGAAGTTATCGAACGAAAGATGGATATTGGGAGATATTAAATGAAAGACTTTGAAAAAAAAGTAGAAGCCTATGCTTTAAAAAATGCAATAACTTATAATGGCAAAGCCCAAATGGGCTCTGTTATCTCAGGACTTTTTAATGAAGGGTTAAAAAAAAGTGAAATCTCAAAATATGTTAAAAATATTTCAACTATTTTAAAAAAAGTTAATTCATTAACTTTAAAAGAACAGGAAAAAGGATTTGAAAAATTAAGAAAATTTGTTCATGAAAGAGAAGTTAGAGAAGGATTACAAGAATTACCTAATGTGAAAAAATCAGGAGTTGTAATGAGATTTGCCCCTTCTGCTTCAGGGCCTTGGCATATAGGTCATGCAATAACTGTTTGTTTATCAGCATTATATGTTAAAAAATATGGTGGAACTCTTTATATCAGAATAGAAGATACTAATCCTGAAAATATTTATAAGCCAGCCTATAAAATGATTGAAGACGAAGCTAAATGGCTTTTGAAAGGAATGGGCAAAGTAGTAATACAATCTGAAAGAATGAATCTTTATTATAAATATGCTAAAAAGTTAATTAAAAAAAATGCAGCTTATGTTTGTGAATGCTCTGGAGATACTTTTAGAGAACATGTAAAGAAAAAAGAAAATTGTCCTTGTAGAAAAGCAAGTGTTAAAGAAAATTTACAAAGGTGGGGGAAAATGCTTGACAAAAAAGGCTATGCAGAAGGGAAGGCTGTTTTAAGATTTAAGTCAAATATGAAAGATAAAAATCCTGCCATGAGGGATTTTCCATTAGCTAGAATAAATGAAACACCCCATGTTTTACAAAAGAAAAAATATCGCGTTTGGCCATTAATGAATTTGGCCGTTACTGTCGATGATATTGAAATGAAAATGACTCATATTATTCGGGGTAAGGATCATAGGGATAATGCACTTCGACAAAAAATGATTTTTAAAGTTCTTGGAAAGAAATATCCCTGGGCAGGCTTTATCGGAAGAATAAAATTCAAAGACTTAGATTTATCGACGACAAAAATGAGACAAGCTATTGAAAAAGGAAAATATCAAGGTTGGGATGATAAAAGATTACCTACTATAGCGTCATTAAAAAAGCAAAAATATAAACCAGGAGCATTTTGGAAATTTGCAGAACAAGTAGGATTATCTGAATCTGACAAGGTTATCGACAGAGAAGAGTACTTTAAATTACTAAATTCGTTTAATAAAATTAAATAAGAACATTTAAATATACAAATTATTTATATGAAATATACTAAACATAATCAAAAGGAGGTTATTATGGTCAAAAATACAAAAGCTATGTCTCAAATTGTAACTACGGTAATTCTGGTTGTATTAGTTCTTGTGGCAATTGGAATTGTTTGGGGAGTTATAAGTAATCTAGTTGGAGATAGTGCAGATGATATAGATTCAGGAGCAAAATGTCTTCCAATAGTTATTGATGCGACTGCGGTTGCAAATACAAGTACAACAGCTTATGACGTTACAATTACTAGGACTGCTGGGGGAAGCGAGATAAGTGGAGTTGTAGTGAATTTGTTTAATGATACTACTAATAGTGGTTTACTGGATTTGGATTCTACAATAGGTGAATTAGAAACAGAAACAATGAATGTTGAAGCAGCTTTATTAAACGCAAACAAAATAGAAGTTACACCTTATTTCACAGATGCCTCTGGAAATCCAAGCTATTGTGGTACAACAGATTTTAACTTTTAATTTTTAATTTTTCTTTTTTTTCTTTTTTTCAATTTAAGTTTTACTTAGGGTAAGATTTAAATAGATATTATTTTTAATATATTTAGAATGAAAGATAAAAGAGGAATGTCTCAGATTATAACTACTGTAATAATTGTTGTATTAGTTCTTGTAGCAATTGGAATTGTTTGGGCTGTTATAGCAAATATAATTGACGCAGGCTCTGACGATGTTGCATTAGGTACTTCTTGTTTAGGTATCCAGATTAAGGCAACAAGGGTAGTAAATACTAGTGCAACAGGAGATTATGACATTACCTTAAAAAGGTTAGCAGGGGGAAATTCAATTGGGGGTGTGAAAATACTTATTAAAAATGATACAGATTCAGCTCTTCTTGATTTTGGAGAAGCATTAAATGAATTAGAAGAAAAAAGAAAACCCCTCTCTTCTACAGGAATATTAAATGCTAATAAAGTTGAAGTAACAGTATTTATTTTAGATGCATCTGGAAATGAAAAGATTTGCCAAGGAACTACCTCTTATTCTTTTTAATTAGTTTTTATTAGTAAACTTTAAAAACACCTTTTTTCTAATTATTTTATGACAGCTAAACTTTGGGGTTGTCCCCATCACCAATAGAATTTCTAATTTTTCTAGCTGTGCTTTTACTTTTGATAACTCTTATCAGAATCTTTTTATACCATACTTAATTAAAATATATAATGGTGGATGTAGTATATTGGTAATACATGTGGTTGTGGTCCGCAAGAAGAGAGTTCGATCCTCTCCTTCCACCCTTTTAAAAAAGAGAAAATGAAAACGGAATTAGTTAAAGGATTTAAAGACATAACAGGAGAACAAGCTGAAAAAAGAGCATTAATCTTAGATGTAATCAAATCAACTTTTGAAAAATATAATTTTGAAAAAGCAGAGACGCCTATTGTGGAATATGAAGAATTTGTTAAAGGAGATAATTCTAATGACGAAGCTATATCAGATATCTTTAAACTCAATGATAAAGGCAAAAGAAAACTTGCCCTACGTTATGAATTAACATTCCAACTTAAAAGAATTGCAAAAAATAAAAAATTACCTTATAAAAGATATCAAATAGGTCCTGTTTTTAGAGATGAACCTACTCAAGGAAATAGATTTAGGCAATTTACTCAATGTGATGTAGATGTTATTGGTTCAAGTATTAAGGATGAAGCAGAAGTGTTGGTAGTAACTAAACAGATCCTAGATGAACTTAAGATTAAATCAACTATTTATGTTAATAATAGAAAACTATTAAATGAAATTTTAAAAGATTTGAAAGTCGGGAACTTTAAAGAAGTTATAAAGGAAATTGATAAACTTGACAAGCTTCCAGCAAGCGAAGTTAAGAAAAATTTAAAGAAATATAATGCTGAAAAACTTCTTGATATTATTAAAAAACCTGAATCTTATTTTAAAAAATATAAATCTTACAAAGAGATTATTGAACTTAAAAAATATTGTAAATATTATGGATTAAATGTAAAGTTTTCTCCAAGTCTTGCAAGAGGTTTATCTTATTACAATGGTTCTGTATTTGAAATTAAATCAAATATAAAAGAAACAATTTGTGGGGGTGGGAGTTATATGATTAATGGGAACCAATCAACAGGAATTTCTCTTGGTGTAGAAAGATTAGAACTTGTTTCAAAGATAAAATCTGAAAAAGAAAAATATCTTATTATTTCTCTTGAAAAAGATAAGGAATCTATTTCAATTGCAGACAAACTTAGAAAAAAAGGAGAGAATGTTTCTATCTTTTATGGAAAACCTTCAAAAGCTTTAGGTTTTGCAGATTCAAATAATTTTAGTAAAGCTATTTTTGTAGGTGAAAAAGAAATCAAGAGTAAGAAATTTAAAGTTAAAGATTTAAAGACTGGGAAAGAAAAAGCTATTAAAATATAATATGGAACTTGAAGAATTAAAAAATAAAGTTAAGGAATTTGACAGAAAAACAGGATTTGATAAAACTGAGTTTTCAAAATTAATGGAAATGCTTGAAGAAGAATTAAATATTTTAAAAGAAAACCAAAATAATAAAGATATTATTGATCATGAATTAACAGATTTGATTATTCTTATTATGCAAGTTGCTCATCGTTATGACACAGATTTAGAAAAAGAACTTTCAGAATGGTTTGAAAAATCTAAAAAATATATTAAATAAAAACTTATTTCTTTATAATTTTATTTCAACACCCACAGGACAATGATCAGAACCTATTATTTTATCTAAGATAAAAGATTTATTAATTTTCTTAACCAGTTTTTTAGAGCAGAGAAAATAATCAATCCTCCAACCAACATTTCTTTCCCTAGCTTTAAACATATAACTCCAATAGGTATATTGTTTTGGTTTTTTATTAAATTCTCTAAAAGTATCTATAAAACCATTTTTAATATAATTGTCAATTCCATCAATTTCAACTTGAGTATATCCTGCAACTTTATTATAATTAGCTTTTGGATTAGCTAAATCTATTTCTTTATGAGCTACATTTAAATCGCCGCAAACCAAAACAGATTTTTTCTTTTCTAAATCTTTTAAAAATTTTAGAAAATTCTTGTCCCATTTTTTTCTAAAACCTAATCTTAAGAGTTCCCTTTTAGAATTAGGCGTATAAACATTTACTAAAAAGAATTTTTTAAATTCTAGGGTTAAGATCCTGCCTTCATTATCTTTAAAAAATTTATTTCCTTTTATCATAGATAGGGGTTCTTCTTTTGAAAAGATTGCTGTTCCAGAATAACCTTTTTTCTCTGCAGAATTCCAATAATGAAAGGGATATTTGCTTAATTTTATATCTACTTGTTCTGGATGTGTTTTTGTTTCTTGTAAACATAGGATATCTGGATTTTCTTTTTTCACAAAATTCAAAAATCCTTTTTTGATATTAGCCCTTATTCCATTAACATTCCAAGATATTATTTTCATTTTTTAATTCTTTTTTTCTTCTAATCTAACTCCAATTTCCATTCTCCAAGCATGTTTTTCACCAGAAATATCCTTATCAATAACTTCAAGAGAGTTTTGGAACAATGGGCAATCTAGAACAAATGTTTCAAACTCTCCACCTTCTCCAGCAGGATGTAATTGATACTTTTCCTGCAATTTAGAAGTTTCTTCTATAAAATTGCTATTAATTTCGCGACCTAACCAAGACTTGTCAAGTGGAAAACCAGCAACTCCAATAATTATTACTTTAAACTTGTTTTCAACAAGTTCTTTAAGATAAGGTATTTGTTCTTTTTGCCAAATAGGATTTAAACATTTTAGACTAAGTGCATCACAAATCTTCTGGATACGTGAAGTTTGATAATCAGAAGCAACAGCACCTGTCACAATAGTGTCTATACCAAATTTATCTTTAACACTTTTAATAATAGTATATAAATCTTTTAATTCCTCTTCTTTAATTCCTTTTGTTTCTTGTATAACAATTGGAATATCCATTGCTCTTGCTTGTTCTTGAGTCTTTTTTATAGAAGGTGTGTGAAACATATAACTATCTTGATTTTCTGAAAACACAGTTACCAGACAAGTTAATTCATAACCTGCTTGTTTTGCTAAATATGCTGCATAGGTAGAGTCTTTTCCACCTGAAAATAATATTCCTGCTTTCATGATTGTTTGAGAGAAATAAGGTTTTTAAGTTATATTATAAGATATAAATCCTTAAAAGATTGAGGAATCTGGTTTTTTTATGAATATCGAAAATTCGGTAGGTACAAAAAAAACATTAGATCTTGGAGAAAAAGTTAAAATAGAAATATTTCCTGGAAAAAAAGAAGAAGAATTTATATTTGCTTTGGGAGTTGATGAAAAAGATCTCCCAATAGATTATCATTTTATAAAAAGATTAGGTAAAAAAATTATTGGGTATTCTTGCCCTATTAAAAATGTTAAAATAGTAAATAGTATAATTATTTCTGCCGTTGCAAAAAAAATGGTGCTTGATAAAAGTAGTGATGAATTCGAATATTATGATAATTATTTAAAGAAATATGAGGATTAATTATTCAAAACTCTCGCCAATAGGATTTTCAAAATCTTTGTTAACCTTTTCTATACGTCTTCTTTTCTTGTCATCGGCTTTCTGCATTTCTTCTTCAAGTTCTTTTCTTAAATCTTCAAAAGGATCTGGATTGTGTTTTAGGTAAACATCTTTAAGCCAAATATGAATTTCTTCAAAATGTTCTTCTTGATCAAGCCAAACTTTTTTCTGATTTTCTAAATGCAAAAGTGGAGAAAAAGCAATTACTCTTGCTTCTTTTTCTTTTCCAATAAAGTCTGTAAAAGCAACTTTTTTCATATCTTTATTTTCATCGAAATGGGTATTCAAATCTTGGTAAATCTTTCTTATTTTATCTTTAATATTAATTGTTTGTTTTGGAAGAGAAATTCCTGTTTCTCTCAAGGCATTTCTATTAACAATTTCTTTCTTAATCCTTCGATTTTCAGTTACAATAGCTTTGTTTAAAGAATCTAGAAGTTCCTGTAGCGTAACCCTCTTAAATCTCGGCATAGGGCTTCTAGGAATCAAATCAGGTATTTCCTCATCAAGTTCTATTCTTTCTAAAGGTGCTGCTTTTTCTTCTTTTCCAAAGAGAATTTCATCAATACTCTTAATATATTTATTTAACAAAATTTCAGATTTAATTCTCAATAAAAGTGTTGCAGCTAACAAGACCTTACTAGAAACAAAGAAATCAGCTTCTTCAAATTGCTGTATTTTTACAAGATATTTTTCAGTAAGTATAGTAATATTAACGTCCCAAGGATCTAATTGCTCTGTATTTATCAGATCATAGATAATTTCTTGCCAGCCAATTTCTCTGTTAAACAAAATATCATGAATTTGCTCTTGTTTCACATTATTCACTTCTTTTACACCGTCTGCCCCTTTTAATTTCATGAACAATTTAATCAAGCAGATTTTATAAGTCTTTGTAGTGCCTAACAACTAGTATTCTGTAGTGCCTAAGAATATCACCGATTTATTTATAAAGCTTTGTAGAATTATGTAGGGAAGACTTAGCATTACTACTTTATCCTAATTACTCCCTGTCATTTTAGAAGAGTAACATTACCGAAACATTTATATATTCGTTGTGCTTAGATTTACTATCACCTCTTTTTACCCAGGAGAGACTTCAGGTCACTCTAATTTACCGATCTGAGGAATCTCCCAGGGTTATATAACAAGTTGGCGATTATGCTCTTAAAAATAGAGTTTCTTATGTGTTGTTATTGACAATACCTCTAAATTATTAAATAGTTTTAAAGATTTATTATTGAAAATGAATAACTTATTAGATTGTGATGGTAAACCACCAAAGGAAGGTTTTTATTATAATAAATACAAAATAGAAGGCTCAAAAGGACCCTACCCTAGTTGGATTTATATTTCTTCTAGAATGGATCTTTTTTTTTATAAGCATTCAAATACGGATCAGGCAGAAACATTACACAGCAGTTTTTCTAATCATTCATATATGAATCATGGAGAAACATTACACAGCAGTTTTTCATCACTTTTTAAAAGAATAGACAATCCTGCAAGTTTTTTTAAAAAATATTTTCAAGAAGAAGAAGAAAAAATAAAAAATATGAAATCTAAATTAGATAGTGAAAAGAAATTTATTAAAGAAAAATTAAAAAAGAAAAAATAAGGTTTTGCAGAAGGCCTCCCAGGGTTATATAACAAGTTGGCGATTATGCTTTTAAATCTAATTTAGAATTATCTATTCATCAAAGGTTTAAATCTCTTAATTTGTTCTCTAGAATCCTTATCTGCAGCTAGAAAATCGTTTTTATGAGCTAAACCATCTACTTCTCTAAAATAAGTTCTCTTTTTATCCTTAAACTCACTAACATACTTGTTTCCTTTTTCAACTTTTAATGTTTGATAAGTAATAAGACGTTTTCTTTGAATAGTTATTTCACCTGTGTTTTTATCCTCCTCTAATATAGTACGGCCTATTAATCCATCTAGCTTCGCAAAACTTCTTTTATCGGAAGTTTCATAAGTTGCTTCACGAACAGAAGTGTAATTAAATAATAAAGAAAGCCCAGCAATCCCTACTACTGGAAGAAGTACAGACTTAACAAGACCCTTACCAACCTTTTTAATCTCCATCTATTTTAGATCAAAAAGAATTTTATAAATATTATTGCAATAAAAGAACTAAATAATCACTCTTTCTTTTCTTCAACTTTTTCTTCAACCTTCTTTTCTTCCACAGGTTTCTTAGAATCAAATTCAGAATAATGGCATTTACCACAATAATGTCTTCCTTGAGAATTCATTAAAAACACTCCTGGCCCGCATCTTGGACAGAATCTTTCTCTTGTGATTTTATCGCCTTCTATTTTGTATTTAGAATATTTCTTACTTGTAGGTTTATTTTTATGAGGTTTTTTCCCTGTTTTTGCTTGTTTCTTTTTTCCCATTTTATTCTGTTTTTTCCTCTACTTTTTTTTCTTCCTTAACTTCTTCTTTAACTTCTTCAACTTGTTTTTCTTCTACAGGAGCAGCTTCTACAACAGGTGCTGGAGTTTCTGCAGCTTTCTTAGCTTCCTCTTCAGCAGCCTTAGCTTGCTTCTCAGCTTCAAGTTCTTTTTTAGAAAAAGGCTCTATTTTTTTCCGGTCTTCTGCTGTTTCGTAAATATTAGCATTTATTTTAAATTCATTAGATCCAAATCCTCCATAAATTCCGTTAATAACAATACTTTTAGGTTGACTTGAATACTTCTTAACTAACATTTTTTTAACTTCAATATTATTTGGAGTTATCTCTGCTTCAACAGTTGCTTTTATTTCATTTCTTTTATATAAAGCGTTTTGATTTTCTGAAATTATATTTAAATTTTTCATTAGATTACCTTGCTTTAATTGCAAAATTTCCTTTATCTTTTATATTTAACTTTTGGGCTATTTCTGATTTTTCAGGGTTCATTACAACAACCCTTCCTTTAAAAGATTCTGTAAATTCTTTAGCGCCACACTTAGGGCAGGCATCCCCTGTTTCATATATTTTCTTGCAAATTTTACATGCTTTTGCTTTTACCATTTTATTTCTTTTTTCCTTTAGTTTTTTTATTTGCTTTACTTGCTGCAGCTTCATTTATTTTTGAAGCTTTCTTATCTGCAACTTCCTTTTTAATTTTATCTTCTTTAATCCAATCAAGTTTTCCTAAACCAGGTTGCCTCATAGTTAATCCAATCTTAGAAGAACCACCTTTATGACTTATGGCAACAATTCTTGCTAAACATAAATCCCCTTGTTTAAGATTTCTTTTACTTGCTTTTCCAAGTAATGAACTAGTTTTGCTAAAGCTAACATAATCATCCATTGTTTGACTAATGTGAATCATTCCTTTCATTCCCCCCATGTCCATGAAAGCTCCAAAACTTGTTATCTCTGCGATGGTTCCAAAAACAAGTTCTTGTAATTCTGGTTTCCAAACTAATAACTTGAACCTTGACTTATAATAAGCAGCACCATCTCCAGGGATGATTACTCCTTCTCCAACTTCTAGAACTTCTATGATAGATATGACTTTTCCTAACTCTTTATCATAATAATCTGCATAGGTTTCTTTAAGTTGTTGATCTACCGCTTCTGAAGTTGGTAGTCCGAATAATTTAGGATCTACCCTTACATGATCTTGAACTTCTGTTAAATAGAACATTTTTAATATTTTAACCTGAAGAAAATAGTAAAAGTTGCTTTAAAAAGGTTATTATGAGTTATATAACCTCTAATCTACTTTTTTCTCTGACAATTACTTTAGAATTTTTAGTTTTTGTTTTAATTTCTTTATCAAGTGTGGCAATTATGACCTTAGGATTTTCTTTACCATAATTAATAATGCCTTGGTCAACATTTTTCATATTAATATCAATCTTTTCAAAAGAATTATTTTCAAGCAATTTCAAAGCTAAACCAGACTTATCCACCCCCTTAAGTTCTACAATAACTTGTTTTGGAATGAGTATTAAAATTCCCATTAATTTAAGTTCTTCGAAAAAATCTATTTTCTGTTTTAAACAAGTAAGAATAAAACTTGTATCTAATATTACTTTTTTCATGAGTTGGTTAAGATATTAACCTTTAAATAATCTTTTTTCCACTAACCTATATGCAAGAAAAAGAAAACGTACTTCGAATAATGGAGGAAACAAAAAAGGCTATTGCAAAAGGGGATATTTTTGCGATTAAAAATTTAAGCAATCAAACAATAAATACAGCTTCACTAACACAAGACCCAGATAACATTACTGTCGCAGTTATTGTTTATTCTTTAAGTAAAATTCTTGGAAGACAAGATTATCACAAACTTCCTGATTGGGAAAAATTTAAAATTGTTTTTACTTCTGCTGTTGATGGAACCATTGCTGGATTAAAGGAAAATAATGAAAAAATTGTTAGCGACTATCTAGAAAAAATTAGAGCTGCTATTGATAAACTTTCAGGAAAATTAAAGATATATATTCAAGATGTTTTTAGAAAAGCTAGAATAAATAAAGCTTCTAGAATTTATGAACATGGAATTTCCATGGGCCAAACAGCTAAATTATTGGGAATTACTCAATTTGAACTTGCAAGTTATGCAGGGCAAACAGGAATCCCTGATGCACCTTTAGGACAAACCTCGAACACAAAATCAAGAATTAAATTGGCAATGGATTTGTTTAGTTAAAATGACAAAAGCAATAATCTTCGACGCTAGCACATTAATTAGTTTTTCCATGAATGGTTTAATAGAAGAAGTTAAAGCATTAAAATCTATTTTCAAAGATGGGCATTTCATTATTACTAATGAAGTTAAATCAGAAGTTATCGATAGGCCCATTAAAATAAAAAGATTTGAATTAGAAGCTTTGAAAATTAAAAGCATGCTAGATAAGGGAATTTTGGAAATGCCTTCTGCACTAGGGGTAAAAGATTCTGAAATAGCAAGTAAGACTAATGAAATTCTAGAAATTGCTAATAAAACATTTTCAGGAGGAGATAGGGATATTAAAATTCTTCACCTTGGTGAATGTGCTTGCCTAGCTTTAGCAGGAATTTTAAATAAAAAAGGAATTCAAAATGTTATTGCTGTTGATGAAAGAACCACTAGAATGTTAGTTGAAAAACCTGAAAACCTTAAAAAACTTTTTCAGAAAAAGTTCCATATAAAAATATTTTCAGATCCTAAAAATTTTAAATTCTTTAAAGGATTTAATATAATCAGGTCAACAGAACTAGCTTATGTAGCTTACAAAAAGAATCTTGTTAGGTTAAAAGGGGAAATGGTTCTTGATGCTATGCTTTACGCACTTAAATTCAAAGGATGTGCTATTTCTAATGAAGAAATAGATGAAATTAAAAAATTAGCTTAGGAAAACATTAAAAAGCAAGATATTTCTTATAGTTTTAAGGGTGCGTAGTTTAATGGTAAAATAGTCGGCTCCAACCCGGTAGACGGGGGTTCGATTCCCTCCGCGCCCATATTTTAAAAAATGACAATTTTAAATTTTGCTATTAAATTTTTTAGAAATAAATATGTTATGGCAAGTGGAACTCCAATAATCTTAAATTCAAAAGGAGAAATTTTATTGGGAAAAAGAGATAAATTTGTTCTTTACCCTTTAATGTGGGGTTTACCCGGGGGGATTATAGAATATAAAGAGAAGATAGAAGATTCTATAAAGAGGGAAATAAAAGAAGAAATTGGCGTTGAAATTAAAATAATAAAAAAATCTAATAATATTTATGAGTCTTTTCCAACTAAAGAAACTAAATTTCACACAATTAATATTCCTTATTTTTGCAAAATAACTAAAGGAATTCCAAAACCTAAAGATGAAACAACAGATGTTAAATGGTTTAAACCTTCTAATATTAAAGGAATGAAGTTAGCATACAACCATAAGCAAGTCTTAAAAGGGGAGGGGTTATTAAAATAAAATGGAAAACAAAAAAGTAGGATTAATTATCATCGGGATTTCTGTATTATTAATTCTAATAATCTTCTTATTTCAAAGTGCGTTAAGAGAAGTTGTTAAAACAAGTTGCGGTGAAGAGCATAGTTTAACTTGCCCTATGAATGTTACAATTGATCAACAAACTTATCTAGCCTTAGGAATTGTTGGGTTGCTTATTATTATTGGATTAGTTATAATGTTTACAAAACCTAAAGAAAAAATTATAATAAAAAAAGTTAAAGAAAGAAAAAAGAAATTAAAGTTAGATGGTTTAGATAAAGACGAGAAAAAAGTGATTAACCTCCTTATTAAAGAAAACAAAGCAATGTTTCAAAGAGATTTAATGGAAAAACTTGAAATTGGCAAAGTTAAGACAACAAGACTTCTTGATAAGCTTGAAGCAAAACAATTTATAGAAAGAAAAAGAAGAGGAATGAACAATATTGTAGTTCTGAGAGACTGAAACTAGTTTCTCCAAAGCGGTTATATAGAATATTCTTGATAGTTTTATATGATAAAAAAAAGTATTGTTTGGTTAGGCATAATAATGATAGTTATTGTAACTTTTACGATTTATGCTAGCACTGATAATAATAAAATTTCTGCAACGCTTTACAAATCTCCTACTTGTGGATGTTGTGTGAAATATATCCCTTATGCTCGAGGTAATGGGTTGGATGTTGATACTATCTCAACTACAAATATGGATTTAATAAAACAAACCCATGACATTCCTTCTAGTATGGAAAGTTGCCACACGATGATTATTGGAGACTATTTTGTAGAAGGTCATGTACCTACGGAAGCTATCGATAAATTATTATTAGAACAACCAGATATTGATGGAATTGCATTACCCGGCATGCCTTCAGGTTCTCCTGGAATGCCTGGGAAAAAACAAGGGGATTTTGTTATCTATGCTGTTAAAGGAGGACAAATCTCAGAATTTATGAGAATCTAAAAAATGAAAATAAGAATCAAATATTCTGCAATTAATTTAATTTTAATAGTTGTATTAATTCTAACTGTTATCTACTCTGCTACTGGGCACCCTATGTCTATGGATGAAAAAAGAGATGAATTTATTCTTCAAAAACAAGAAATTCAGGGAGAAATGCTTTCTCAGGGAAATTATGCATGTTGTTTAGAAAAACCTTGCACATATTGTATTGAAAAAACACCTGGCCATGGAGAAGGTGCTACATGCACTTGTCTAGAAGATGTTGTTAATGGGGTACATCCTTGCGGGGAATGTATTGGTGAAATCTTAGAAGGTCATGGAAACCAGTATTTAAAAGAATATTTCCCAGAAGCAATTGCAGAGGAAGTAGGGATGCAATACTTACCAACTATCGAGCAAATAATCAATGAAAAATATAAATAAACATAAATTCAATAATTAAATTAAGGAGAAAAAATGAAAACATGGATAATTGTGATTGTTGCAATTGCTCTAATTGCACTTGTGGGAATTGTAACTGCACAAATACTAGTGAATGAAGATCCTGCAGAAACTGTTGTAAAAGATTGTTCTTCAGGAAGTAATTGCCCTGTTTCAGGCGGTTGTACTGCAAATAATAATTGCGGTTTAGCTGGTTGCGGTGCTGTTACCGGAAATTCTAATTGTGGTTGTGGAAGGGGTTAAACCCTTCCCATTTCTTTTTTAGGAATCCAAACCTTTTTATAGGGAAAAAACGATAAATTCATACTTACTAGTTCTGATTAAAAATTAAGCAATTTGAAAATTAAGAAATCTAATAATTAGTCAGAATTATGTAAAAATTTCATAAAGATGAAAGGAGGTAAAAAAATGACAGAACACGAAAAAAACTCAATGACAATAAAGAAAACAACCTTGTGGAAAGCTGCAGCAATAATATTTGCAGTTTTATTCATAATAACTATTTTTGGATGGTGGCCAGGAGGAAGTTCAGGAAATGCGGTTGCGCCTACAGAACCTAACAACCCAACAGCACCAACAGGACAAGTTAAAGTTGAGATAGAAGCCAATGATCCTGTATTAGGAGCAAGCGATGCAGATATTTCAATTGTTGAATTTTCAGATTTCGAATGCCCTTTCTGTGCAAGAGCATATACTGGAGCTGTAACTGAATTTAAGACTACAGACTATTTCAAAAATGGAGAAGTTAATTTAATTTACAAACATCTTCCATTAAATAGTATACATCAGTATGCTCAAGATGCTGCAGAAGCTTCTGAATGTGCAAATAGACAAGGAAAATTCTGGGAATATCATGACTTATTATTTGAAAATCAAGGTTCATTAGATACAACTAGTTTAAAGCAATATGCTGCTCAAGTAGGACTTGACACAACTGAATTTAATAGTTGTTTAGATGGTAATGAAGCTAAAGCAGAAGTTGAAAAAGAAACTTCCCAAGCAACAGCTGCTGGAGGAAGAGGAACACCTTATTTTGTAGTAATTAACAATGATAATGGTGAAACTCAGGTTGTTTCAGGAGCTCAACCCTGGTCAAATTTTGAAAACGCTATAAAGTCGCTTCAATAAATTTTTTATTTTAAAAATGATAAGGCAAAAAAGTGAGAGAGTTCAGAGAATTAAAAGAGCTATTCTTACTAAGCCTTATATTTTTTATTTTATTTTTATATTTTTTATTTATCTTTCTATAAACATATTACTTAATCAGATATATGTTACAATACCCCTATTAAAAAACTACAACCCAATATTTCTATACCCCTATGTACTTTTTAATTTCTTAATAATTCCTTTTTTAGTTGCATTAACAATCAATCTAACGATTATGAAATTTAAAGATCTAAAATCTTTAAAAGGTAAAGAAAATAGTGCAGGACTTTTAGGAATCTTCAGTGGGGTTATCGGGGGCGCATGCCCAGGTTGCTTTGCAGGACTTTTCCCTGCATTTATCGGGCTCTTTGGGGTAAACGCAACCCTTTCAAGTCTCCCACTATTTGGTATAGAAATACAAATTTTTTCTGCAATTTTATTAATTGTAGCAATAGTGCTTTTAACAAGACCAACAATTTGTAAGGTCCAAATTGCAATATAACATTTGTTATTATATTTCAGTGTGCATAAATCTTTATATAGAATTCAAAGATTTTTAATAACTATTGGAAATAAAAATGGTGAAAAATTTACCTGATTATGTTGGAAAAGGACCTTTTGAAAATAACTTATCAGAGAACCAGAAATATCCTTTGGAAAAAAAATATCTTTTAAGAGATAAAAAAGGTGATATAGCAGAAAAGCCTGAAGAAGCTATTTATAGAATGGCTAAAACAATGGCTGAAGTTGAATTAAATTATGGAAAATCTCAAGAAGAAGTAGAAATATTCACAGAAGAATTTTATGACTTTATTTCTAATGGACTTTTTTCTCCTGCTGGTAGAATTTGGACAAATGCAGGAACAGAGATTGGGGGTTTATTTAACTGCTATGCACTTCCTATTGAAGATGATATAGAAGGTATATACGAATCAGTTAAAAAAGCTGCACTTATCCATAAGAACGGTGGTGGAACAGGTTATAATTTCTCTAAATTAAGATCAAGAGGAACCTATGTTCAAAATTCTAAAGGAATTGCGTCAGGCCCTGTTTCTTTTATAGAGCAGTTTGATGTAGAAACAAAAATAATTAATTCAGGAAATAGGCGTGGTGCAAATATGGGTATTTTAAATGTTGATCACCCAGATATTCTTGATTTTATTTACGCAAAATATTATAGAAAAGAAATACCTAATTTCAACATTTCAGTAGGAATTAATGACGAATTTATAAAAGCTGTTGAAAATGATGAATTTTATACTTTGAAAGTTGGAAATCAAAAGCCATTCACATATAATCAACTTGAAGTTATTATAAAAAATGTAGAAGAAAATAAATTGGGGGGGTCTGGTGTTGGTGAAGTTCCTAGGCCTGCTTCTCTTCAATTTGAAGAAAATAAAGGAATTATTCTTGGAGAGACAAAAGTTATTGATCAACAAACAGGGAAAGTTGCTGGCAGAGTTGGAAAAGAAGGATATATAGAATTGTCTGCAAATTATATCATAGATACAATAAGTCAATTAGCTTGGGGAACTGGAGACCCTGGATTAATTTCTTTAGATGAAATAAATAGACACAATCCTTTGCCAGGTTTGGGACCTCTTGATGCCACAAATCCTTGTGGAGAACAACCATTACATCCCTGGGATGCTTGTAACCTTGGAAGTATAATTATTAATAATATTTTAAAAGAAAACAAAGACAATGAATATGAAATTGATAAAAATGAATTGAAAAGGGCTGTTTATACTGCTGTTAGATTTATGGATAATGTTAATGATGCAAACCGTGGACCAATACCAGAGGTTCAAGAAATGACTCTTGCCAATAGAAGGATTGGTTTGGGTGTGATGGGTTGGGCAGATGCTTTGGCTAAAATGAATATCCCCTATGATTCTAATGAGGCCAGAGATTTTGCAAGAGACACTATGGGTTACATTACAGATACTGCAAAAGAAGCTTCTGTTAAATTGGCAAAAGAAAAAGATGTTTTTCCTAATTTTGACAAAAGTGTGTATAAAGATGGAAAGTTGGAAAATAGAGTTAGAAATTCTGCTAGAACAACCCTTGCACCTACAGGTACTATTTCTATGCTTTATGATGTTTCTTCTGGAATAGAACCTTTTTATGCTATTTCTTATAAAAAGAATATTCGGGGAGGGGATAGCTTACTCTACACAGTTGCTCCATTTGTAGAAGAATGTGAAAAAAGAGGGATTGATTTAGATAAAATAGCCCCATTAATTAAAGATAATAATGGTAGTGTTCAAGGATTAAAAGAGATTCCTGAAGATATGCAAAAAGTTTTCAAAACAGCTTTAGATTTAGATTATAAAGATCATATTTTAATGCAAGCAGCATTTCAAGAAAAAACAGACAATGCCGTTAGCAAGACAATTAATATGCATGAAGATGCAACTGTTGAAGATGTTAAAAATGCCTACATGTTTGCATTAAAAAACAAGGTAAAAGGAATAACTGTTTATAGAAATAATTCAAGAGATATTCAGGTTTTAGAAACAAGTGAAGTAAATAAACTAGAGAAAAGGGCTTATATAAATTCAGAAGATCTTAAAATAGTTCCAGATATAATGCCAACATTAAAAATTACCCAAAATACTCCTGTTGGAAAACTTCATTCTTTTATTACAGTAGATCCTAAAGCAGATTATAGGCCTGTTGAATTTTTTTCAAGTATTTCAAATTCAGGTGCTAGAGAGGTTGCGGATTTAGAAGCTATATGTAGGGGGTCTTCTATTTGGTTGAGGGCTAATGGGAATTATAAAGTTCTTGAAGATCAATTTAAAAAAATTGGGTCTAGTGAAGGTGTTATTTCAAGAGATGGACAAGTTTTATCAATGCCAATGGGAGTTTCAAGAACTTGGTCAAAGTTTGGTTATTTACAAGATAATGGATTGATTCCGAAATATTTTCTAGGAGAAATTGACCCAGAAGAATTAGAAGCAGAAGTTGCAGATGTGTTAAGGAAAAATAGTGGAGATAGTTCAAATGAAGATTCTAATGAAAAAGATGATGGAAAACCTAAAAAAAAACCAGACAATAGGGAAAAATGTCCTGATTGTGGAAGCCCTTTAAAACATGAGGCAGGTTGTAAAGATTGTGTCTCTTGTGGATTTTCTAAATGCCAATAATTCCAAAACCCTTATAAATAATATTTCTAATCTAAGTTTGTTAAAATGGCTGAAAATAATAACCAAGTACTTGAATTAACTAAGGATAAATTTGAAGAACTTATTCAAAAAGATGTAGTTCTTATTGATTTTTTTGCAGATTGGTGTATGCCTTGTGTAATGATGGGCCCCATAGTGGATGAATTAAGTGAAAAATTCGAGGGCAAAATTCATTTTGGAAAAATTAATGTAGAAGATAATGGAGAATTAGCTCAAAAATACCAAGTTAGTTCTATTCCCAATTTTATACTATTCAAAAAAGGAGAAGTAGTTGAACAATTTGCAGGTTCAATGGGTGTGGAAAATTTCGAAGATAAATTAAATAAATTTCTATAAACTCTTCTAAGTTAATTTTATAAAGGATTTAGGCTAATTAATTTTATGGCTCCGTAGCTCAGCTTGGTAGAGCACTGGACTTTTAATCCAGGTGTCGAGGGTTCGAATCCCTTCGGGGCCATGTTTGAATCCCCATTAGGCCATTAAACCTTTTGTAATTCTGTTAAAAAGATAATTTTATATAATAATTTCCTTACTTTGATATATGAAACCAATAGTAATTATAACAGGTTGTGGATATAAACCAATTAAACATACCTACAAGTATAAAGGAAAACCAACACATAATTCAATCCCAATTAATGAGAAAAATTACAAGATGAATATTGGAACTGCGACAGCCTTTTATTTAACTAAAAAAAATATTCCTATTCTTATGGTTTCTAGAACTAAAGAAAAATTGAAAAATATAAAAGAGGGATTAATCAAATTAGGTTGCGATAAAGAATTAATAAGTTATATTTCAACAGATTTGATGAATAATAAGGGAGTTAATAATCTGATTAGTAAACTCCCAAAAAATAAAGCTTTCTATTGGGTTCAATCTGTTGGTATGGGTGGTGGTTCTTACAAAATCCCTAATGATAATATTTATCTTCCTTTTGAAAAAATATCTCCAGAAATAATTAAATCTGAATTTGAAATAACTCTAGCCACACATAGAATGATGCTTAAAATGATTAAAATATTTAGAAAACAAATAAAAAATAAGCAAAAAGCAAAAATCTGTATTATCACTTCTATGTCTGGAGAAAGAGGTTATCATTTTGGTGCTACTCATGTTGCTGCAAAACATGCTTTGGTTGGCTGGATAAAAGGCATTGAAAAAGAGTTAAAAGATGAAGGAATAGAAATTTTTGATATCCGACCAGGAGCTATAGACACTGGAATGTATGATAATCCTCATGTTAGCAAGGCAATAAAAAAACTAAGCAAAAAAATGCCGAATTATATTGGAAATAAAAATATCCCCATTTATGAACCTCCTTTAAGTGTTGCAAAAAAAATATATTCTTCTTTATTTGGGAAAAATCCAAAGAAAATTCATAGGATTCTTGCACCCTTTCAAAAATAACTTAAAAATCAACACTACCAAAAAATAACTTTTTGTAATAATCCCTTCGGGGCCATAAATTCCTAATAAACCGTTTCCATGCAAAGGTTTATAAATTAATTTTTTGTCTCTTTTATTATTATACAGTTGTTAAAGTTATACCTGTATTTTATAATATGCCACAAACCCCTTTGAAAATGCACATTCTACAGCCCAAACATATCAAACTTTCCGAAAAAGAAGTTCAAACTTTGCTAGCAAAATATAATATTTCTAAATCTCAATTGCCAAAAATAATTTTAAAAGATGCAGGATTGCCAGAAGGTTGTGAAATTGGAGATATTATTAAAATAGAAAGAAAAGAGGAGGATAAAACCAATATTTATTATCGGGTTGTTGTTTAAATAATGAAACATATTGTAATTAAAAAATATCTTGAAGATCATTCTTTAGTAGAATCTAATATAACTTCTTTTAATAATTTTATCGGGCATAGGATGCAAGAAATTGTAGATGATATTGGAGAAACAATTAATAATGAAGATTTTGAAATAAAGCTCGGAAAAATCCAAGTGGGAAAACCAGTAATTACCGAAGCTGATGGAAGTTCTTCTGCTGTTTTGCCCTATGAGGCTAGATTAAGAAAATTAACATATTCAGCACCGGTTACTCTAGAACTGACTGTTAGAAAAGATGATCAAGTTGATTCTGAAGTTGTGGAAATAGGAAAAATTCCTGTGATGGTAAAAAGTAAAGCTTGTAATACTTATGGAATGTCTAAAGAAGAACTGATTCAAAATTATAATGACCCCCTAGATCCTGGAGGTTATTTCATGGTTAGAGGTAATGAAAGAGTTATGGTTATGGCAGAAGATCTTGCAGAAAACCAACCTTTTATAGAAACTAATAAAAAAGGAGAATTAAATCTTAAAGTTTTTTCACTTAGGGGGACCTATAGAATTCCTTCTATTATTTCTGAAAATAAGAAAGGGCTTCTTGAACTTTCTTTTAGTAGGTTCAAAAACTTGCCAGCGGTTGTCATATTAAAAGCACTTGGATTGACAAAAGAATCTGATATTGCAAAATATATTGGACAAGAGACAGATAGTGTTATTGTTAATCTTTACGAATTTGTAAATTTAGCAACAAAGGATGATGCGATGATGTACATTGCAGAACAAACCAATTTACAAGGAACTAAAAAAGAAATTCTTCAAAGAGTTCAACAAAGAGTTGATTCTTATTTATTCCCCCATATCGGACAAAAAAAAGAAGATAGAATAAAAAAAGGAATCACCTTATGTAAATTAATAAAACAATTTTTAATTGCTAAAAAAAATCCTAATTTAAGAACAGATAAAGATCATTATTCTAATAAAAGGGTTAGGCTTTCTGGGGACTTATTAGCAACACTTTTTAGAGTTAATCTAGGAATCCTTATTAGGGATGTGCAATATTCTCTTCAAAAAGCATCAAAAAGAAAGAAATTCTTTTCCATAAAAATCCTTGCAAAATCTACTTTATTTTCTCATAGAATTGAATCTGCAATAGCAACAGGAAGTTGGACAGGAGAAAGAAAAGGAATTACCCAAAACATGGATAAGACTAATTATCTTGCAACAATTTCTCAATTACAAAGAGTTTCTAGTATGCTTCCAAGCGATCAAGAAAATTTCATGGCAAGAACACTTCACCCAACTCATTATGGAAGATTTTGTCCTATTGAAACACCTGAAGGAACAGAAATTGGTTTAAGAAAAAATTTAGCTATTCTCAGTAAAATTTCAACAACAGTTAAATTAGATGAAGATAAATTTTTAAAAGAATTAGAAGATGAAGGATTAAATAAAGAGGGTGTGGGTGGTTCTGAGGTATTTTTTAATGGTAAATTTATTGGAGTAATCGAAAATCCTAGAGAATTTGTTGATGAATTAAGGAAAAAAAGAAGGGAAGGGCAACTTCCAATTCAAATGAATATGAGAAATAATGAAAACTTCAATAATATTATTATTTCCACAGAATCTGGAAGAGCTTTAAGACCTTTAATTATTGTTGAAAAAGGACATTCAAAATTAAAAAATGAACATTTAATCCAATTAGAACAAAATGAATTAAAATGGGAAGACCTTGTCAAACAAGGAATAATAGAGTATCTAGACGCTGCTGAAGAAGAAAATGCACTTGTCGCATTGTATGAAGAAGAATTAACTCCAGAACATAGCCATCTTGAAATAGATGCTTTAGATTTATTCGGAGTTATTACAAGTCTTGTTCCCTATGGAAATCATGATCAAAGTTCTAGGTTAAATAGGGGAAGTAAAACTCAGAAACAAGCTTTAGGATTATATGCTGCAAATTATCTATCTAGATTAGACACAGATGTTAATATTTTACAATATCCTCAAAAGCCATTGGTAAGGAGTTTTGTTTATGATACCTTAAACACTTATCCTGCAGGCCAAAATCTAACTGTTGCGATTATGTCCTATGATGGATATAATATGGAAGATGCTTTAATTCTAAATAAAGGAAGTATTGATCGAGGGGTTGGGAGAAGTTTCTTCTTTAGGCCTTATTCTTCTATTGAAATGAATTATGCTGGAGGATTAAAAGATGAAATTGCTATTCCTGAAAAAGATGCGACAGGATATAAAATAGAATCAGCTTACAAACATTTAGAAAAAGATGGGATTGTTTATTCTGAAGCAGAAATTAAAGAAGGAGAAGTAATAATTGGAAAAACTGCCCCTCCAAAATTCTTATCAGAAGCAAGAGAAATTTCTGTAAAAACTAAAAAAGAATCTAGTACGGTTATGAGACAAGAAGAAAAGGGAATTGTTGATACTGCATTTATCACAGAAGATCTTGAGGGAAATAAAATTGTTCAAGTAAGAACAAGGGATCAAAGAATTCCAGAAATAGGTGATAAGTTTGCTACTTCACATGGTCAGAAAGGAGTTATTGGAGCAATTATTCAAGAAAATGATATTCCATTTACATCAAGGGGAATTAGACCAGATGTTATATTTAATCCCCATGGTTTGCCAAGTCGTATGACTGTAGGTTATTTATTAGAATTATTAGCTGGAAAAGTTGGATGTTTAAGGGGGAAAGTTGTTGATGGTACTTCTTTTTCAGGTGAAAGTAAAGAACAATTAGAAAAACAATTGAAAAATCTTGGATTTAGATATGATGGTAAAGAAACTATGTATAATGGAATAACTGGTCAAAGGATGAAAGCTAAGATTTTTGTTGGAAACTTATATTATTTAAAATTAAAATATATGGTTGGAAATAAATTACATGGAAGAGCCTCTGGTAAGGTTGCATTATTAACAAGGCAACCTATTGAAGGAAGGTCTAGGGGAGGAGCCTTAAGATTAGGAGAAATGGAACAGCAAGCGTTAGTTGCCCACGGTGCTTCATTATTATTAAAAGAAAGATATGATTCTGATAAAGTTAGATTACCAATTTGTACAAAATGTGGTTCAATTGCAATAGATGATAATATCAGAAATAAAGTTTACTGCCCTGTTTGTAGTAGTGAGGATGTAGAACCTGTTGAAGTTTCCTATGCATTTAAATTGTTATTGGAAGAACTACAAGGTTTACACATACATACTAAATTTGAATTAAAAAACAAATACGAATAATAAAAAAATGAAAAAACAAATAAAAAAGAAAATAAATGAAATTAGATTTTCATTGCTTAACCCTGGGCAAATCAAAAAACTTTCATCAGCTAAAATTGTAACACCGGAACTTTATGATATTGATGGATATCCTGTTGATGGGGGTTTAATGGATTTAAGACTAGGTGCTATTGATCCGGGGGTAAGATGTAGAACTTGTGGTGGAAGAATTAAAGAATGTCTAGGACACCCGGGAAGTATTGATTTCGCAAGACCTGTGATGCATCTAAAATATATTCCTTTGATAGAGCTTGGATTAAGGTCTTTCTGTCACGAATGTGGAAAATTACTTTTAAAAGATAGTGATTTGGAGAAATATAAACCAAGTGAAAGAGCTAAAAAAGCAAAAGATGTTAAAAGATGCCCTCATTGTCAAGCTCCACATGAAAGAGTTAAGATAGATAAGCCTACTAGCTTTTACATAGGAAGAAAAAGATTATTTCCAACAGAAATAAGAGAGATTCTTTCAAAAATATACGACGATGAATTAAAAAAGATAGGCGTTGACCCAACAAGTACTAGGCCTGAATGGGCTGTGCTTACTTCATTATTAGTTCCTCCTGTAACAGTTAGGCCAAGTATTATTTTAGAATCTGGTGAAAGAAGTGAAGATGACCTAACCCATAAATTATCTGATATTATTCGTGCTAATCAAAGACTTTGGGAAAATCTTAATGCAGGGGCCCCTGAAGTTATTATAGAAGACCTATGGGATTTACTGCAGTTCCATATCACAACTTTCTTTGATAATACTGTTGCAAGGATTCCTCCTGCTAGACATAGAAGCGGTCAACCATTAAAAACAATTGAAGAAAGAATTAAAGGTAAAGAAGGAAGAATTAGAAAAAATCTTGCAGGTAAAAGAGTTAATTATTCTGGTAGAACTGTTATTTCTCCTGACCCTTCTATTGATATAAATGAAGTAGGTATCCCCTATGAAATAGCAAAAGTTGTTACTGTTGCTGAGACTGTTACAGATCTTAATCTTGGAAAATTGAAAAAAACAATCAAATATGCAGAAGTTTACCCTGGTGCAAACTATGTGGTTAGGCCAGATGGAAAAAGAAAAAAGATTACTGAGGAACTTAAAGAAGAAATAATTAGTGAAATTTCTCCAGGATATATTGTAGAAAGACACCTTCAAAATGGAGATATTGTTCTTTTCAATAGGCATCCAAGTTTACATAGGGGAAGCCTTATGGCACATTTTGTTAAAGTACTTCCAGGTAGGACATTTAGATTGCATCCGGCAGCAGCTTCCCCATATAATGCTGATTTTGATGGTGATGAAATGAATATTCATTCTCCACAAACAGAAGAAGCAAGAGCAGAAGCAAAAATACTTTTAGATGTTAAAAATAATTTAATGTCGCCTAAAAATAGCACAAATTTAATTGGATGTATTAGCGACGCTATTACCGGGGGTTACTTAATTGGATTGTCAGAATTTTCTAAGGCAGAGGCAAATCAACTTCTTTATAGGTCTGGTATTGATTCCCCGGTTCTAAAGAAAAATATTTCTGGTTTAGAATTATTTTCAAAAATCCTTCCAAAAATTAATTTTTCAAATTCTTCAATTAAAATAAAAAACGGGGAAATAACAAGTGGAATAATTGATAAAACCGCTTTTGGTGATGGAGATGGTGAATTAATTAGGGAGTTGGATAAGGTTGTGGATAGGCTTGAAACTGTTGAAACAATAAAAAAAGCATTTGATCTAGGGAAAAATTACATAACAGATAGGGGAATAACAATTTCTATTGAAGATTTTGATTTAAGTGAAAAAATTATAAAAGAGGGTGAAGAAATTATTAAAAAAGCTGAAAATAAAACAAACCAATTAATTGAAGATTATAACAATGATGATATTGAAATTATTCCTGGTAAAAGTAAAAAAGAGTCTAGAGAAATTTATATTTTAAAAGCTCTTAATGAGGTTAGAACAAAAATCGGGAAAATTGTTGCAAATGAATTTCCAAAAGATAATCCTGTGAACCATATGATTAAATCTGGTGGTGCTGGAAATATGATGCAAATTACCCAAATGGCTTCTTGTGTTGGTCAACAAGCTTTCAAGAGTGGAAGAGTTGATATTGGTTACGTAAATAGGACTTTATCTTTCTTTAAGAAAGGAGATCTATCTCCTAAAGCAAGAGGATTTATTAAAAGCCCATTTATGAAAGGTCTAAGAGCTGATGAATTCTTTTTCCAGGCTATTACTGGAAGAGATTCACTTATGGATACTGCATTAAGAACACCTAAATCTGGTTATTTATATAGGAGATTGGCAAATGCACTTCAAGATCTTAAAAAAGAATATGACGGAACAATAAGAGATAGTAATAATAGTATTATTCAATTTAAATATGGAGATGATGGGTTAGATGTTTCCAAACTTCATAAAAAAGAAGAGTTAGATTCTGGTGAAGCAATTGGGATTATTACTGCACAATCATTTGGAGAATCTTCAACTCAAATGGTCTTAAACACTTTCCATATGGCAGGTGTTCAAGAAATGCAAGTTACAGCAGGTCTTCCAAGAATTATAGAAATATTTGATGCAAGAAAAAAACCTTCTTCACCTAAAATGGAGATTTATCTTAAATCTGAACATAATAATGAAAAGCAAGCTAAAATCTTTGCTGAAAAAATAAAAGAAGTTACTGTTGAAGAAATTTCCTCTGAAATCAATCTTAATTTTAGTGATAAAAATATTGAAATTATTATAGATAAAAAAGGTTTAAGACAGACCCACACAACCTTAAAAACAGTTGTTGATAGACTTAATGATCTTAAATATACTGCAAAAGAAAAATCAGGAACAATTATCTTAGACTCCCAGGACCTGGATTTTAAAGAAATCTACCAACTTAAAGAAAAATTAAAGAAAACCATAATTTCTGGTATTAAAAATGTTAAACAAATTTTAATTGTTAAAAGAGAAAGAGACTATGTAATTCTGACTTTGGGTACAAATCTTGCAGAGATTCTTAAATTAAAAGAAGTTAATCCAGATAAATTAATTTCAAATGATTTGCATGAAGTTAGAGAAGTCTTTGGGGTTGAAGCTGCAAGACAATTGATAATAAATGAAATTAGTGATGTTTTAAATACACAGGGCTTAGATATCGATATAAGACATCTTAAACTTATTTCAGATGCTATGACAAGTACAGGGCAAGTTAAGGGTGTGACAAGAATGGGAATTATTGCTCAAAAAGCATCTATTTTGGCTAGAGCTACTTTTGAAACCCCTGTAAAACAATTTGTTAATGCTTCTATTAAGGGTAGTAAAGACGTGTTGTCAAGTGTTATAGAAAATATTATTCTTAATCAGCCGGTTCCAATTGGAACTGGATTACCTGGATTGCTTGTTAAGGTTATTGGCCCACTTGTTAAAAAGGATTCTGATAAAAAGGTTGCAAAAAGCAAAGTAGCTGAAAGGGTGAATAAATAATAATTAAAATGGCTGGAACAATTGATATGCAGGATATGAGGTATTTGAATCTTTTTGCAAAAATTACAAGGGTTGATACTAGGCATTGTCTTAAATATAATGAAGCCCTTATCTTTTGTATTCCCAAAAGTCTTATTTCTCGAGCAGTAGGGCCTGCAGGGAAAAATGTCAAAGAAATGAGCCAAATTCTTAGAAAAAGGATAAAAATTATTGAGGAATCAAAAGGTATTGAAAATATTAAAAAATTTATTTCAGATATTGTAGATCCTGTTACATTTAAAGATGTCGAAGTTAAAGATAATAAAGTAATACTTACCGCAGGAAGTCAAAGTAAAGCAGCTCTTCTTGGAAGAAACAAGAGAAGATTAAAAGAAATGCAAAAAATTGTTGAAGATTATTTTAATATGGAATTTAGAATTGTTTAAACCTTAACATAATATTTAAAAACTAATAAATTGAGACTATAATATGGGATTAAAAAGCGCAAAAAAGCAAGAGAAAAATAGGAAGAAATTTAGATGGAAAAGTAGGAAATTCAAAGCTAGAATGCTAGGTCTTTATGCTAAATCAGATCCTTTAGAAGGTGCAAATCAAGCTAAAGGCATTGTTCTTCAAAAAGTTCAAAAAGAAGCTAAACAGCCAAACTCAGCAATGAGAAAATGTTGTAGAGTTCAACTTACTAAAAATGGAAAAAGAGTTACAGCTTTTATTCCTGGAAACCTTGGTCAAAAATTTATAGATGAACATGATGAAGTTATGATTGAAAGAATTGGTGGTAAACAAGGAAAAAGTAAAGGAGATATTCCCGGGGTTAGATTTAAAGTTATTCAAGTAAATGATCAATATCTTGCAAGATTAGTTAGTGGCAAGATTGAGAAGGGTAGAAGATAATGGCAAGCATAAATGTAGATAACCAAAAATTCCATGAGTATATAGCAAGTTGTAGTAAAAGTGGTAGAATAAACAAAACAGAGATTTGTACAGAAAAAAGAGTTAAATATTATATTAAAGGTGGTGCTGTAATAGATACAACAGAACCTAATGATCAAGGTGTTAAAGTAAATAAAATAGAAAAATTGGATTCCCAAATTTTAGATGATTTAAGGGGAAAACTAGTTTTAAGAATTTAAAATGGCAGAAGAAACAAAAAAATCAACATTACCTGAATTTAAGATTTTTGATCTTTATGATACTAGTGAAATAGAAGTTAAAGAACCTGGATTAAAATCAGCAATTAATCTTGAACCGAAATTAATTTTAAAAAGCCAAGGAAGAAATGTTGTTAAATTTGGGCAAGCTAAGGTAAATATTGTTGAAAGATTGATGAACAAACTTGCTGTTGCAGGTCACAGAGGTAAAAAACATAAAATTGAATTAGGACATACTACTGGGAAATATACTAAAAATATGAAAATTGTTTTAGATGCTTTTAAGATAATTGAAACTAAAACAAAGCAAAACCCTGTAGCTGTTTTTGTTCAGGCTATTGAAAATGCAGCTCCAAGAGATGAAATTACTGTTATTGAATATGGTGGAGCTAGATATCCTCAGGCTGTTGACGTTTCACCTTTAAGAAGAGTTAACTTGGCTTTAAAACATATTATTCATGGTGCTTCTGATAAAGCTTTCAACAAAAAGAAAACAATTGTTCAAAGCTTGGCAGAAGAAATAATAATGGCTTCAGAAGGAAACGGAGAAAGTTTTGCAATGAGAAAAAAGAATGAAGCTGAAAAACAGGCTGATTCAGCACGATAATTTTAATTTTATAGAATTTAAATATTAACTTCTTCTTCTTTTTTGTTTACAAAATTAAGAAATTTGGAATAATCTTCAAAAACCGGTTTTAATTTTTCTAAATTTTTAGTTGCTATCTCTTTGGATTCTTCTAAATGAAATTTCTGGTTTTTAAATCTCTCAATAAATTTCTCAAAAATTTGCAAATCATTCATTTTATATTTCCCATGGAATATTATTGATTTTCTAATAATTTCTCCAAAAGTAGTTTTATCTAATTTATCTGCATCAAATAATATTTTTTGCTGAAGTGTTTTACAATTTTCAAAACAACTGTGAGTAGATATAATCCCTTTTATCTTGTCCACTTCCTCTTCTGAATAAGTATTTTTTAAGAATTTATCTAACATTTCACAAGAATATCTTTCATGAACATCCTTTCCACCAACTTTAAACTGTTTTTGGTACCCAATATCATGTAATAAGGCAGAAATTTTCAAAATCTCTCTCTCCTTTTTGTCTAATTTTAATTTTTCGGATATTAGAATAGTAAAAGCCAACACTCTTTTTACATGTGGCCATTTATTCACAGAAAGCCCCACATAAATCTTCTTTGCTTTTTCTTTTATCATTTTCTTATTTTAATAAATCTCCAAATACTTTTAAAACTTGTTGAACTGATTGATTTTCATTTTCAAGAACCTGAAAAATGGCTGAAAAAAACTCAGAATATAATTTTGAATAGTTCAGATTTATTTCATTTTCCTGACATATCTGGCCTAGTTCTAAACATCTATTTTTAGACTTATCATTTAATCTCCTTTTTAAGATTACCCCCGGGTCTGCAGATAAATAGATAACATATTTTTTTAAAGGGGATTTTTGCCCAATCTCTATTAAATTCTCTTCTAGCATCCCCATTTCAAAATTATAAGGACTTTTTCTACTACTAGCTGCATAATGGGTATCAATTAAAGTATTCTTTCTTAAAGAAATTAAATCCTTTGTAAATTCCTGATGAAAATTTTCTCTGTAACTCCTAATTTTATCTCCTGTATTAATATAATCAAATCCCAACTCTTTTGAAATTTTTTTTGACAATGTGGATTTTCCAACACCTTTACTACCCCCAATAAAAACCAGTTTATTCATCTTAAACAAATCTCCAAACCTTTAACAAAATCGGGATATCTTTTTTCACTAAAATAAGCTTGGGTTGCCAACACTGTTTCTAAATTTATTCCTTCTTTTTTAAGAGTATTATTAGATAATTGAAATAATTTGTCAGAATCTTGAGAATAAGAAAGCATGATTATTTTTGAATTTGGATTTTCTTCTTCTAAAAGTTTAGCATTTTTATATTGATTGTCTTTAGGATCTCTCTTCTTTATGGGAAATGTTTTTGTCTTATCTTTTGATTTTTCAAATAAATCTATTAAATTATGTTTTGAGGGATCATATTCTATATCAAATCCCCCCAATTCTAAAAAATCCTGACCAACTAAGATTGCCTCTGGATCTCTATTGGATGAAAATCTCTTAGAAACAATGTCTAATTCTAAATCATTAATATCATAATGTTTATTTAATAATTGATTCTTCCAGAATAATTTCACAGCTAGTTTGGGATTTAATAACCTATTCAAAGACTTTTGAACTTTTTTTGAACTTGATTTTCCCAAAAACCATTCTGAAGGATTATAAAAATCTTGTTCTTTTGCCCATTCTAAAATTGTTTTAGCATAACCCTCATAAATTTTTAATCTTTTAGATTCGTGCCCCTCCAAAAATCTCATACATTCTGTTAGGGTATGTGGGACACTAAAAAAAGGATGATCCTCCTCCTTCAATCTTTTAACCAGATTACCTAAATCAAAAATTTCTATTAACCCAACCCACCCATAATCTTTTCTAACGGAAAGATTCCAATTGCTAAAATTTTCTTCCTTCATTCTTTCTTTTTGTTGTACAAAATTATAATATTGGGCAATACTAATTGAGGAGTTTCCCTGATTAATTGGCCAAAAATTTGGCATCCTTAATCCTATAAAATCATCATCTTCAGGGCAAACTTCTTCCTTTTCTAATGGGTGCCCCATTGATTTAAATTTTTCATAAAGTAAATCTGTATTGACCCCCCCATAGGTACCAAATTTAGATTTTGAATGGTATTCTTTTAATTTTAATTTGGCCTGAGTTATATCTTTTATTTCTTTCCTCTCAAATTCATATTTTATTATTCTTTTACTCAATTTTTGAATTTTCATTTTTTCATTACAAATTCAGGTAATATCTGTCTAACAAATGAGACATCTTCACGTGTTAACTCTGACCCCCCCAAAATTATTTTTTGTCCTTCTCTCTCAAAAGAAATGTCCTTTCCTAACCTATTAATAATGTCTTTTACTTCTTGGTCTGAAGAATTTGTTTTCCGAGAATCACAAATCTCTCTTTGAACATCGATGCAGGGAAATCCGCATTCTTCTTTTTTTATTTTTTCTCTAATATCGTGACTATTATAGTCGGGGGTATTAAAAACATAGGACATAGCACAAGAAGTATGCCAAAATACAGGGACATTGGTTTTTTCCCTTAAAATTTTAGTAGTTTCCCAAAATAAATCATTATCCCTTTTCTTATTAACATAAGTTTCGACTTCTGGAATAGGGAGATCCTTATCTTTTAAAGCCTCTATTATCTCCGGAGTTAATCTAATCCCAGATAATGCAATAGCATCAATTTTTCCACTTATCTGATCACCTAATTCATAGATCCTATCCGTAGTGATCCATTTTCTTACAAGGGGCCTTACATAAGCTATTGTTTTTAACCCTTTATTTTTGGAGTCTTTCATCAATTCAATTCTAGATTCTGAAGAAACTTTTTCTAATCCTGGGTTCAGATTTGCATATGAAACAAAGATACCTATCTTTAAATTATTCAAATTTGATAATTTTTCAAGATATTTCCCCCCTGGATTTACCTTACTAATCAACCCCACCTTATTTTCCCAGCCAAAACTATCTAACTTTTCAAGTATTGATATTAATCCTTCTTTGTTTCCTGGTAAAAATGGATCTGAGAAATTATAAAATGTAAGGGGAGATTTATCTTTCATAACTTTTGGAGATTTAAGAATCTCTTCTATGGTTTGTTCTGAGGAGTACAAATGAGTTATTTTATTCTGGAACCAAGAATCTTTCTTTTCAATACAATAAGAACACTCTAAAGGACACCCATGAGAAGGATTTGCAAAAAGCCAGGATTTACCAGGTAAAAACAATTCATAATCTGAATGTTGCTCAAATTTCTTTTGAGACATGTATTAACTCTAGAATGATTATTTAAATACTTTTCCGATTAAAAATTTTCTCACCAAAACTTTAAAAACCACTTTGAACATCATTAATTATTCCAAGGTCTTACAATGGGAAAAGAAGATATTGAAAAATTAATGAAGGATCAAACACAAATTAGAAACATAGCAATTGCTGCACATATTGATCATGGTAAAACAACTTTCTCAGATAATTTACTTGCAGGTGCAGGTATGCTTTCAGAAGAAACAGCAGGTAAACAAAGAGCACTTGATTTTCATGAAGATGAATCAACAAGAGGTATCACAATTGACTCTGCTTCTGTAAGTATGATCCATAATATTGATGGTCAAGATTATTTAATTAATTTAATTGATACCCCGGGTCATGTTGATTTTGGAGGGGATGTTACAAGAGCTATGAGGGCTGTTGATGGGGCTGTGGTTTTATCTTGCGCTGTTGAAGGTGTTATGCCTCAAACAGAAACAGTTCTTAGACAAGCATTAAAAGAATTAGTAAAACCTGTTTTATTTATTAATAAAGTTGATAGATTAATCAAAGAAGTTAAGTTAACACCTCAAGAAATGGAGAAAAAATTCATTTCTGTTATAGATCATGTTAATGAATTAATAGAGGCTATTGCCCCTAAAGGTTATAAAGAAAAATGGAAAGTAGGTGTTGGTGAAGGAACTGTTGCATTTGGTTCTGCATTTCATAACTGGGCATTAAGTTTTCCTTACATGAAAAAACATGGAATAACTTTCAAAGATGTTATAGATGCTTATGAAAAAGATGACTACAAATCCCTATCTAAAAAAGCGCCATTACATACTGTTGTTTTAGAAATGGTTGTTAAACATCATCCAAATCCTGTTGATGCTCAAAAATATAGAATTCCAAAGATTTGGCATGGAGATATTGAATCTCAAGTTGGTAAAGATTTAGTAAATTGTAATCCTGCGGGAGAAGTTGCTTTTGTTCCTATTAAAATTGTTGTTGATAAACATGCTGGCGAAGTTGCTGCAGGAAGATTATTCTCCGGAACAATTAAACAAGGTGATGAAGTTCATATGGCATTAGCTAAAAGAAATACAAGGGTTCAACAAGTTTCTGTTTACAAAGGTGCTCAAAGAGTTATTGTAAATGAAGTTACTGCCGGAAATATTGTGGGTGTTGTTGGATTAAAAGATGTTTTTGCAGGAGAAACAGTTAGCACTAGTGCTATAGAACCTTTTGAAGCTATTACACATTTATTTGACCCTGTTGTTACAAAATCTATTGAAGCTACTAAAGCTGCAGACTTACCAAAACTTGTGGAAATCTTAAAACAAATTGGAAAAGAAGACCCTTCTATTAAAATTACTATTAATGAACAAACAGGTGAAAGTCTTATGGCTGGTATGGGTGAATTGCATTTAGAAATAATTGAAAATAGAATCAAATCTGAAAAAGGCCTTCCTGTTAAAACATCTCAACCAATTATTGTTTATAGAGAAACTGTTAATGAAGAATCAGATAGTGTAGAGGGAAGAAGCCCTAACAAACATAATAGTTTTTATATGATGGTAGAACCTTTAGACCAAAAAATCTATGAAGCTATTAAGGCTGGAGATCTTTCTGAAGGAAGAATTAAAAAGAAAAGCCAAGATGTTGCAGAATCCTTAACAAATTTAGGTTGGGGTGGTGATGAAATTAGAAATGTTAGAGATATTTACAAAGGAAATATGTTTTTAGATGAAACTCGAGGAGAAGTTCACATTCAAGAAGTTATTGAAATGGTTTTAGATGCATTTGAAATGGTTATGGATGCAGGACCATTGGCTAGAGAACCTTGTATGGGATTAAAAATTTCTTTAATAGATATTAAACTTCACGAAGATGCTATTCACAGGGGGCCTGCACAAGTTTATCCAGCTGTTAGAGCGGCTATTACAGGTGCTATGAAAAAAGCTAGTCCAGCTATTTTTGAGCCTCTTCAAGTTCATTTAATTGAAATGCCGGATAAATTCCTTGGAGGAATTACAAAACTTATCGGCGGTAAAAGAGGACAAATGATGAATGTCGGACAAGAAGGAACAAATGCAGAAGTAACAGCGAAGCTGCCTGTTGCTGAAATGATTGGTTGGTCAAACGACCTACGTTCTGCTACAGAGGGTCGTGGAACATCTTCATTAAAAGAACAACAATTTGAAAGAGTTCCTCAAGGAATGCAAGACGAAATAATTAGAAAGATTAGAGAAAGAAAAGGTTTAAGTGAAAATCAGTAAATTTATTCTTGATATTTAATTTTAGAAGAATCTACACTATAAGGTGCTAAAGTATATTCTCCATTAACTTTTCTTAATAAATATGATTTATCTTCAGCTTCTAATACTGTTTCAAATTTACCGTTATTATCTACGTCTTTAGCTAGAACTTCTATTTTACTTGGAGCAGTAAAGCCTTCTTGCATATTTCTCGCTATTTCTTTCTGAGAACTTAGATGATTCATAAAACCTAAAAACCCTAAGGCACTTAATACAATTAATATTGCTGTACCGTTCTCAATAGGTTGATAATCGCTTGGCATTTTATTTTTTAGCTATTCTTTTTTTAACGATACGATTTTTTACAGCAGTGTTTTTGGGAAAATCTCCAACAATTGCTTTTTTTAATCCTTTATCAAATAAATCATGCATATTATATCTCCATTTCTTACCATATGTTTTTGTTCTAGCAAGATCTATTGGTTGTGCTAATGTTCTTCCAATTAAATTACCCCCAAAATAACCTATAAAGCCTTCAGAAACAGTAATCCCGGCTGCAATAACAAATTCAGCTAAACCCTGAATAGGACTTAATAAATGAGTTCCCTCAGTCATCATCTCTGAAGCACCAATAGCAAAGTCTACTGCCTCGGGATACCCAAAATAAACTGCAGCAACTACTCCTCCAAGTTTTGTTAATGATGAAACATATTTTTTAGGTTTAGAAGTATGACTAAAAAGATGCCTAATTTCTCTTTGCCCCATTACTTTTTCAGACAAAATTTTACTTTCTTGCTTTAATGTTTCTAAAGTTTCTTTTGAACTCACAGTGATATCTATTTTATTTGGTAAACTTTCAATTTCCCCTTTTAAAGTATAATAACCATCTTTAGTTTTATTTCCAAACCTAGTATTTGCGTATGCACATAAATCTGTTATAATTTCTTTTGCTTTTTTCGTTCCATAATTAGATTCAGAGTTTAATGGCTTTTTTGGAGAGATTATATATTTGATATTATTTTCAGTTCTAGGATCTGAAAAGATTCCTAACTCCTTATTATCCATTAATCTTTTTGTTATATCTGTCATTTTTCTTAAAACACTAACTTTCTTTTATCTTTTAAAGATTTCTATATTGTATTAACTATTTAGTTACTATTCAAGTAGGTTTTATAAATGATAAAATAATAGAATTTCTATGGGAATCAAAGATTTCGAAGCAGAAGTAAATGATGTAATAAAGTACAGAAATAAAGATCCTGACTTTTTAGAAGTGGCAGGAATTGCTAATGAATTAGGAGAGGTTCTTGAAACATATAAACATAATTTTGCAAGAGGAACCCCCGAACGTGCTAAATATAATAAAATCTATCTTTTCTATGACTCTCTAATGGACTTAACTAATGAAAAAATAGCAAAAAACCTAACAAAAATTCTAAAGTCTTAAGCAAAAGGTTTATAAATATAATTTTTCATTAAAATATATCTAAAGATTAATAATAAAAATGTCAAAAGAAAAACCAAACATGAATGTTGTTTTCGTCGGTCATGTTGATGCTGGAAAATCAACCATAGTTGGTAGAGAAATGTTTGATTCTGGTGCAGTTTCTGAGCAGCAAATGAAAAAGCTTAGAGAAGAAGCTGAAAAACATGGTAAGGTAGGTTTTGAATTTGCCTATGTTATGGATAAAATTAAAGAAGAAAGAGAAAGAGGAGTTACAATTGACTTAGCCTATAAAAAAATTGTAACAAATAAGTTTGAAATCACAGTTATCGACGCTCCTGGACACAGAGACTTTGTTAAAAATATGATTACAGGTGCTTCACAAGCAGATGCTGCTTTCTTAGTTATTGCTGCTCCTGCAGGTGTTCAACCACAAACAACAGAGCACTTATGGTTATTAAGAACAATGGGTGTAAAAAACTTATGTATAGCTGTTAATAAAATGGATGCTGTTGACTATGATGAAGCTAAATTTAATAAAACTAAAGAAGATGTAGGTAAATTATTAACAGGTGTTGGAATCAATGCTGAAACAACTACATTTATTGCTTGCTCAGGTTTAATGGGCGATAATGTTCATAAAAAGTCAGATAAAATGGCTTGGTATAAAGGACCAACTGTACACGAACAATTTGATTTGTTCCCAGCTCCTGAATTACCAACTAACTTACCAATGAGAATGCCTGTCCAAGATGTTTATGATATCACAGGTATTGGAACTGTTCCTGTAGGAAAGATTGAAACAGGAATAATGAAACAAGGTATGAAAGTTAAAGTTCTTCCTGGTAGAACCGGTGAAGGAATTGAAGGTGAAGTTAAAACTATAGAAATGCATCATGAAATGTTACCAGAAGCCCTTGCTGGAGATAATGTTGGAATTAATATTAGAGGGGTTGGTAAAAAAGATATTGCTAGAGGAGATGTTATTTGTGACGCTGCTAAACCTATCCCAATAGTTGAAGAATTTATAGCTACAATCACTGTTATTAATCACCCAAGTGTATTAGCTAAAGGATATACTCCTGTATTCCACATACACACTGCTCAAGTTCCATGCCAAATTACAGAATTAATAGCTCAAATTGATCCAAGAACAGGAGATACTATTAAAGAAAGTCCTGATTTCTTGAAAAATGGAGATTCTGCTAGAGTTAGAATTAAACCTCAAGGAAAATTAGCTTTAGAAACTCAAAAAGATAATCCATATACATCTAGATTTGCAATAAGAGATGCTGGTGCAACTGTTGCAGCAGGAATGTGTATAGAAATTACAAAGCAAAAGTAATTTCAAAACTATTCTTATTTATTTTTACAACAATTCTTAAATACTAGAAGTTATTTCTTAATTCATGCTTTACAAAGGAATGTCTAAAAGAGAAATTGAAGAAGATATCAAAAGTGTAGGAGATTATGTACAAATAGATCGTCTTAATAATTTTCTTAACACTGGCCCACCAATGGATATTAAAAAATTTATTTATCTTAAATTATCAGAAATTTATGAAAATAAATCAATGTTTAATGATGCTGCTAATTGTTTTAATAATGCAGCCTTAATCACAATAACCTATGTTGAGAAGATTAAATATTACACAAAAGAAGCTGAAATGTATATTAAGGGTGGGCATTTTGAAAAAGTTGAATCTTCTATGAGAAAAGCTATGAATAATGCTAACACAATTCAAAAACCCCAAATTGAAGAAGATATAAGAAACATGTATAAAACACTTGCAGAAGATTATGCCACTGGTGATAAAAGAAGTCATGCAGTAAAGATTTATGAAAAACTTCTTACAATGAAAATTTCTGATGAAGAAAAAGCAGAAATTAAAGAAAAACTAAAGGCATTGTACACAAGTCTTGGTAGATATCAAGATGCTGGGTTTTTAGGTTAAATCCAACCCAAAACCTTTAAAAAGCTTCTAGCTCCTATTTATATATTAGAAAGATATTCCAAATATCACTTCACAATCACAATTAATTTTAGCATCATGCTATTTTTGACCGAGAAGATGACAAGATAATGCAAAGTAATTGCTTTGCAAAGGGTATTTTTCTAAAAGAAATCATTAGATTTCAAATTAAATTAAATAAACGGAGAAAATCAAAAAATGGCTAAAATAAGTCCAGTATCAATAAAATACATGGTACATGCAAGTTTTACAGCTGAAGGTGCTTTAGAAAAACCTGACGTAATCGGAGCTTTATTTGGACAAACAGAAGGATTGCTTGGAGCTGATTTAGAAATGAGAGAACTTCAAAAAGAAGGAAAAATAGGTAGAATAGAAGTTCAACTTGAAAGAAAAAACAAGTTAACTATTGGATCAATTCAAGTTCCAACAGCTTTAGACCAATCTGAAACAACATTAATAGCAGCTGCCATAGAAACCATAGAAAGAATAGGTCCTTGTGATGCTCAAATAGAAGTTGAAAGAATAGAAGATGTTAGAGGAAGCAAAAGAGACTATATTATTGAAAGAGCTAAGAAGTTGATGCAACAAATAGAAGGTTCTTCAAATTCCAGAGAAATTTCTAATGAAATTAAAGATTCTAAGAAAATGTCTGAAATCAAGGAATATGGGAAAGGTAAACTCTCTTCAGGAGATATTTCTGGAAAAGAAATAATTGTTGTGGAAGGTAGGGCAGATGTTCTAAACCTTATGAAAAACAATGTTACTAATGTAATTGCTATGAATGGTACAAAGCTTCCAGAAGAAATAAGAGAACTTAGTAAAGAAAAAGACCTTATTTTGTATTTAGATGGTGATAGGGGAGGCAAATTAATTGCTCAAAATGTTGTTGAAAATGCAAGGGTCAAATACATTGCAATTGCACCAGATGGAAAAGAAGTTGAAGAATTAACAGGTAAAGAAATTTTAATGAATCTTAGAAAGAAGCTTACTGTTGATGAATATTTTGGATCAAGTAGAAAACCAATTCAAAATATTGTTAAAGAAGATTCTAAACCAATAACCTTAAGCAAAGAAGATAAAGAAAAACTTAAAGAAATATCTGATAAAAATTCTGGAAAAGGTAAAGCAATTCTTTTAGATTCTGATTTACAAGAAGTGAAAGAAGTGCCGGCTAGGGGTTTAAATGGTGCTCTAAAACGAGTAACTACAAAACCAGCAATTATTGTAATAGATGGAACAGTAACAAGCTCAACAATTCGGGCTGCAGAAGAAGTTTCATGTCAAATAATTGTGGCTAAGAACTTTGCAACAACAGATACTAGTATTAAACTATTAAGTCTTTAATTTTATTACTATCAGCGACGGGAATCACGAGGTTCCTGTTTCTTTATTTTTTTATTTTTCACTGTTATTCTAAACGGTTAAGAATGCTGTCACCAGGTGTCCTGATAATTAGTGACACCTTAGTCACTATGTAATTACCCAAAAGTGTTATCACCGTAAAGTTTATAAACAAAACAAATGTTTATATTTTACAGAAAAACTATGTTTTTCTGAACAATTAAATAACAAAATGTGTACAAAAATGAATGCAAAAAACCTTATGGTTTTTTTCCTTACAGCAATCTTTGCATTAGCCATGATCTCTACTGTTCCAGCTCTTAGTTGGTCAGGTGATTTAGCTGATGACATAGAAGTTTCTGTAGATGGTATGTACGTTAATGGTAACGATGTTGGTGTTGTTGCTGGTGATGATTTAACTATTAAAGTTTATTTCACTGCCTTAGAATGCGATACTGATGTTACTGTTGAGATTGAACTTGAAGGCGAAAAAATAGATACTGATGCTATTACTACTTCCTTTGATGTTGAAGAAGACATCAGATATAAGAAAGTATTAACAATTGAAGTTCCTTTTGAGCTTAAAGATAGTAGATCTGACGAATTAGCTCTTGACATTGAAATAGATGGTAAAGAGTTTAAGACAGTTCTTGATTCTATTACATTAAGAGTTCAAAGACCATCATACAATATAGAAATTAAGTCTATAACAACAAATCAAAATGTTGAAGCTGGCGAAACTTTCGCAGTTGATTTTGTTTTGAGAAACAAAGGTTATAATGACCTTGAAGACTTATATGTAACTGCAAGCATCCCTGCATTAGGTGTTGAAAAAACATCTTTCTTAGGAGACTTAGTTGCTCTTGAGTGCTGCGGAGATGAAAGCGAGTTATGTGAAGCTTGTACTTACGATTGCTGCGATGAAGATGATGAAGACACAGTTAGCGGAAGAATTTACTTAGAAGTTCCCTACAGTGTGAAGTCTGGTACTTATGCTCTTGATCTTGAAATTTCAAGTGACGACACAAGTTCAGCTATGACTAAACAACTTAATGTAGAGAATGCCTTTTCTGATGGAAATGCCCTTGTTTCTGACAACGGAGTATTGTTAGTTAACCCTACAAACAATGTTGTTGTTTACAGAGTTGTTCCAGAAGCTACAAGTGGCCTTACAATTACAGTTGACCCATCTATGGTTGCTGTTCCTGCAGGCTCAAGTAAAACTGTTGAAGTCTCTGCAACAAGCGAAGTTGAAGGAACATATACTTACAATGTTAATGTTTTCTCAGCAGATGGAAGTCTTGTTGATACAGTTACCTTTACAGAAACTTTCGAAAGTAAAACTGTTGCTAACCCAATAATCGTCTTAACAATAATTTTGGCAATAATCTTTATTGTCTTGTTAATTGTTTTAATCGTATTAATAGGAAGAAAGCCTGAACAAACCGAAGAATTCGGGGAAAGTTACTACTAAAGTTATCTTTAATTTTTATTTTATTTTTTTAACTTTCTCTTTTCTTTTTTTATTTTAATAATCACGGAGAGAAAACTCTTTAAAATCAATGGAGAAGAATATGGAAGAAAAAATCACAAAAACTCTTAAAGAAGAAGTTACTAAAACTCCTGTTTTTCCAGTATTAACTTTTGCTGGGAAATTTATTGCATTTGCAAGTACTCAAGAACCCACAGATCTTAATTTCTTTGGAAAATATTTAATTGTAAGTGGTCTTTTAGATCTTGGAGAAGTAATTTATAGAGTTTATATTCAAGACGAACCAGGCTTAAGAAAAGGAAATAATGAACAATATGGAAAACCTTATTCTTGTTTTGAAAAACACATATATGATGGTCTTAAATGGGTTGGTAAAAAAACTGGAATAGTTAAACCTAAAAAAGATCTTTCTGATAAAGTATAAGAAAATGGAAAAAGAAACAATTGAAATGACAAAACACATAACAAAAGGCATAACTCCTGTTATAACCCTATTAAGTAAACTTGCGTTTATTGGGTGGGGTGGAGGAAGTGATCTTTTAGATTCATATTTAATAGGTAGTGTTTTATGGGATTATGGAGAGTTTGTAGTAAATTGGGATAAAGCTTATAATGGTAAAGAACTCAAAGAATACAATTTCTTTGAAAAAAGAGGGATTTGGGATTTGCCAAAATGGATTGGTAAAAAAATGGATGAAGGTGGGTCTCAAAAAAGTATAGATTCATATTTACATGAAAATAAATTAGGATTAAATTTAAACAAATAAAATGGGAAAAAAATTAGAGAAAATAACCAAATTCCTTCCAATAGGAAGTAGAGATTACTTTCAAAAAAATATTAGGTCAAAAATGTGGCATAAATTAATAGATAATGGCGCCACAAGTGAAGAAGCTAATAACAAAATAAGTAATAGACTCAACCTCCATCATGCTTACAGCACTACTCCCTATATTGGGATTGCTGGATTGGTCTTATATCTTAGTATATTCCCTCCTGGAAAATCTAATAATTCTCAAACAATTAATCCTACAAACTATATTCAACCAAAAACAACCCAAGAACAAATAGAACTTCAAGCATTTGATATAGCTAATAGAAATGAGGGAGAACATCCTAAATTCGGTGGCCAATACCTAGATTCTGCAGAGCAAAAACATTACAATCAAATATTAAATGATATGATTGAAAAAACTAAATAAATAATCCTAAACCTTTAAACTCAACACCTTGCTTATTCCATCATGCATACTTATTCCATATAAGTTTGTTGCACGATTAATCACCTCATCATTGTGTGTAATCACAATATATTGACCTTTCTGCATATACTTCTTAAGAAGACCTGCAAGACGCTCTGAGTTTCTCTTATCTAAGGCTGCATCTATTTCATCAAGAATATAGAAGCAATAGGGATTTAATTCTTGAATTGCGAATATTAATGAAAGTGCTACAAGTGTTTGTTCTCCACCTGATAAAGATGTTACATCAAAATACTTTCCGTGACCTGTTTTAACAACAATATTAACACCCCCTTCAAAAGGATCTTTTTTATTTTCAACTTCTAAAAATACTTGCCCTTTTTGGCTTATTTGGGAAAAGTTTCTTCCAAATATTTCATTAAGCTGCTTAAATGTTAAATTAAATGCTTTCTTTTTCTTAATATCTATTTCATGAATAATCTTTAGAATGCCTTGCTTTTCATTTTCAATTGTTTCTGCTTTCTCTTTGATAGTATCATATTCTTTTTTAATAGAATCGTAAACTTCTAAGGAACGAAGATTTACAGAACCAATACGGCCGAGTGTTTCTTGAGTTTTAGCAAGTTTATCAGCTAAAACAATCTTACTAGCTTTAATTAATTCAACACCGGTAAATTCTAAAATCTCTGTTTCAAGATTTGTAATTGTTGCGCCAACCCTGGCTTTTTCTATTTTAATATTATTAATTTCTTGTTCAATGTTGTGGGTTTCATTTCTCTTTGAATTAATATTTATTTCATTTTCCCTAATGTTTTTTTGATAATCTTCTTTCTCATCAATCATCTTTCTAAACTTCTTAGATAATTCTTCTTCTTGCTTATTTTTCTTATCAAGAAGTTTCTCTTTTTCAAGAATCTTCTTTTGAAGATCTTTTAACTCCAAAGCTATATCTTGTTCTTCTCTTTTATATTGCTTTAAGGAAATTTCAGAACGGTCTAATTCACTTTGTTTAAAAGAAATTTCAGAAGTAAGGTTTTCCTTGGATCTTAATGAAATTTCTTCAACTTCTACTTTTACTGTTTCATATTTTTGTTCTATATTTGAATAGGCATCGAAATCTTTTTCAAGATTATTCTTAATTTTCCCTAGCTGTAAAAGTTCTTCATTTTTCTCTCTTATCTTTTGTTCAAGATTTTGGATCTGAACTTTCTTTTCATGAATACTTGAGAGCTTAATAAGATCTAAAGCTCGCTTAGAAATCTCTGATTCTATTTGTTCTATATCGTGTTTTATTACATCTCTATTTTTATGAATTTCTCCAAGCACATTATCAGACTCTTCTATTTCTTTATTTAGCTTATCAATAATTGGTGAGGTTTCTTTATTTATCTCATGAACATGGTCTTGAGTTATTTTACTTTTACAAACAGGACAAACATCCATTTTTGAAATTTTCATAATTAATTTTTCTTGATTTTCTATTTCATATTCATTTGTATAAGAAACTTTTGTGAGATCTACTTCCTTTTTATTTAAATTTTCTAAAAAATCTTTTTTCTCTGCCAAAGTTATTTTTAATAAATCAACTTTTTGTATATCTGTTCTTTTATCAAACAATTCCTCTGATAAAGATCTTAATTGTTTTATTAAAAAATTTGATTCACTTTCATGATTTTGTAAAATAGATTTTTTATCTTGATATCTTTCTTTAATGGATCTTAATTCAGATTTAATAGTGTAAAATCTCTTTCTTTTTTCTTCTAAAATATCTAATTCTTGTTTTTTATTTTCTAAATCTCTTCTTTTTTTAGAAGTTGTTGTTGGTTCACCTTTTAACTCGCCGATTACGCCTTGATTTTCTTTTATTGTTTCTTTTAACTCTTGTTTAGCTTTTTGAATTGAATTTAATTTAGATTCAAAATTCTCTAAATTAACATTCATACCAGCTAACTCTGCTCTAAGATTTGTGATCTCAACATTTAATTTTTCTTGTTCCAATCCAGTTCCTTTTTCTATAATAGAATTTATAGAATTAATCTTAGATTCTAAATTACTTATTCCGGTTTCTAAATTTAATATTATTTTTTTAACTTTTTCGATTTCCTTATCTTTTGCTTCGATGTTTTTTTTAAATTGATCTATCTCTTTTTTATTTTTAATTAAATCTTGATTAATTATGCTTGCTTTATACTTCTTAACATTTTCTTCAAGTTTTTTAAATCGCAAAGCTTGCTGCCTTTCTCTTTCAAGATTATTCAAATAGGCTGTTCTTTCCCTTAAAATTGATGCAACTTCTTTTAATTTTTCATCGGTTTTTTTCAATTCTCTCAAAGATTTTTCTTTCCTCATCTCATAAATGGAAATTCCAGATACCTCTTCAATTATCTTACGCCTATCTTCCGTATGCATTCGAACAAGATTTTGAATTTCTCCCTGAAGAATTATATTAAAACCATTTGGATCGATTCCTGCTTGAGCAAGCAGTGCTAAAACTTCTTGCCTTGTTTTTACATGGTTGTTTATTTTGTAAATACTTTGACCTGTTTTTCTAACAGTTCTTTTAATAGATATTTCAGAACCATCTATTGAAAAAGTATTATCAGAATTATCAAAAACAACTTCAACGGTTGCTTCTCTTGCCGGAGGTGCTGCTTTTGTTCCTAGAAAAATTAAGTTGCCTGCCTTTGCAGCCCGCATAGATTTTATGCTTAACCTACCTAATACAAAACATAAAGCATCTGAAACATTACTCTTTCCACTTCCATTAGGGCCAAGAACAACATTTATTCCAGGGGTAAAAGGTAAATCAGTTTTCTTAACAAAACTTTTGAAACCTTGCATCACCAATCTTTTAATATAAGCCATTAAGAAAAAAAGGAAACTAGCTTTTTTAAAGATTAAGATAAAGAATTACACAAGTCCTAACAACTTCTTTTGACTTCTAGCTGCATAGGCTTTTTTCCAAGTTGACCAAGTCTTCCTAAAAATGCCATCATTGGCATATTTTCTAGCATATTTTGCCAGAAATCTTTTAGTAAGTGGGTCTGAAGGATACCCAGATCCCATTTCATCGCCATATTTTTCCTTTAATTTTCTCATTTCTTTTTCCCGCATGCATTTTGCTAAAATAGATCCAGCTGAAACAGATAAATGATTTTTATCAGCTTTATGTTCACAAGAAATTTCAAGATTTGAAAGATTTTTAATTTTGGTTTTTAACAAATCTCCCCATTTAACTAAACTAACAGAAGGACAATCAACAACAACTTTAATTTTTTGCTTTCCATGATTTAATTTATTTATTATTTTTGCTACTGCAATAGCTTCTACTTCATTAAGATTAACCCCTTCTTCATTTTTCTTTTCAATTTGCTCTGGAGTAACAAGAACAACTGCAAAATCTTCGACAACTTCTTTTATTTTCTTTTCTAAAAATTCTCGTCTTTTTTGAGTTAACATTTTACTATCTTTAACACCCCACTTTTTTAGTTCAGGATGAATTTTCTTATCTATTAAACACCCTGCAAGAATCATTGGGCCGATGACAGGACCCCTACCAGCATCATCAATTCCTAATATTAAACTATCACCCATCAGCAATTAAAATCTGATTTGTTTTTAAGTATTATTGTTGACTAAAAAGGGACATCTCCATCAAGACCTATAGAAACAATATCTTCTAACTTTTCTGCATCAGAACACCCATCCTGTCTTGGGTCATAATCCTGTTCTTCAATAAACTCCCGGGGTACTTCTTCACCTATTGAAGAAAACAGATCACTCCAAAAATAATCAACAGGTTGATGAATATTCTTTATTTTTTCCTTAAATAATTCTAAAGACTTTTTAGGATTTCTTTCGTATATTTTTAAAACAGGGAAAGGGTTTACAAACTTATTATTAACTTTTACATCATTAGGAAATCTCCCTTTTATAAAAAAATAATCAGAATCATTAAGTCCAAGTTTTCTTAAAGTTTTTTCAGGACTTGCCAATAAACCATTCAATCCACTTGAATTTAATCTTGTTAAGGTTGCAAAATAACCTCCTTCATATCTCGAAGTAAGTTTACTATTTCCTGGTTTATTCATAAAGATTGCATAAGCAACTGTGAAAGGAAAGGAGACCATAAATCGAACATTTTTTGTTAATTTATCTGCCAAAACTTCTAAGGCTTCTAATTTATATTCACTTAGAAGATTTTTTGCTTTGTGCCTAAATACATCAAACCTTATTTCAGGATTCCCATCTAGCTCTTCACTAAGTTTAAGCTTAATATATTTATTAATTTGATTGTCTAATAATTTTAAATCCAGCCCGGTGCAAACAGCTTTTACTTCTCTTACAAGATTTCTATTTGCATGAGTTATATCTGGTTCACTTACATAATTTTCATCAGAATCATCTTCACTTAATTCATAACGTTCTTTACTATCGCCCCCATAAATTCCTTGAGATAAAACTTCAAAATACCTTCCAAGTTTAGCTTTTAATTTGCTCCCTTTATCTATAATAGGGATCACTAGTTGTTCAGGAGGAATATAGTAACTTATATTCTTATTTTTGACAGGGATAACCGGAGATTCTAAAAAATCTCCTAAACCATCAAAAACATTTCCCCTAATAAACTTAAATCTTTTATCAGCATCAACCATAAGTCTTATTTATTATTTGCATTAAAAAGTATTTGTAGTTTCTAAAATCTATTTTAAAGAAAATCATAGCGAGGGCGGGATTTGAACCACGCGACCTCCGGGTTATGGGCCCGACGAGCACTCCAGACTGCTCCACCTCGCTATAATATTAACTATATCAGACTACTTTTAAAGGTTTCTGAGTAAAGATTTAAAAGATAATTTAACATCTCTTTTATATAAACTTTAAAGGGGGTTAATATGAAAAAAGCTGTAATGGAAAAACTTGCTGCATTGATAACAATTGCTTTTGGTTTAGTTGCTGCACTTGCTTGGAATGGCGCAATACAAACAATCTTCAAATCTATATTTGGGGAATCTAACTCAATAGGCGCTATGTTAATTTATGCCATTGTAGTTACAATAATTGCTGTTTATGCAACAATTGGAATTGGAAAAGCTGCTGCAAAATCCAAATAAATTCCTAAATTTTATTTTTTTATTTTTTATTTATATTCTTCTAAAACTAAAACAGAATAATAATATTCTTAGCTGTTAATAAAACACCTAAAATAACCAAAAGAACGCCAACCAGTTTGTTTAATACTTTTTCGTCTAATAAATTTGCGAATCTAGAAGCCCAGCCAGCCCCAATAAGCCCACCAATACTTCCAAGGACCAGTGCCTGAACAGAAAACTGAGCATTCATGTAATGTGCCAACCCACCAAAAAATGCTATAAACATCATTAAAAATACAGACGTTCCAATAGCTTCATGGGTTTCATAATTTAAAATTAAAATTAATGCTAATAAAATTGCGATTCCACCCCCTGCACCAAAAATCCCTGCGATTGTTCCTATTATTATTCCTGCAGCGATTAAAGAAGGGATTTCATATTTTTTGAAAAACCTATATTTCTTGTTTATGGGCAAATATTTTTTCTTCCTGAGCATTATTAAGAAACCTGTAAGAATAACTCCTAAACCAGATAAAAAACTTAAACCATTTGCCGGAAAATCCTTGGAAATAGCACTTGAAATTAATACTGCTGCTAAAGCTGAAACTAATAAAATCATACTATTATTAATTTTTAATCTTCCATGTTTATAATAAATAACTGTTGCAAATAGGGAGGCTACAACATCTATAGAAAGAGCTATCCCAATTGCAAGATAGGCAGGATAATCTAGAAAAACAATTAACAAAGGTGCAGCTACTAAAACTGCACTTCCTCCAACAAGCCCTGTAACAATTCCTGCTCCAAGCCCTGCCAATAAAAGGATCATTATTTCAAACATTTCTTTTTTCTGAGTTTAAGCGCCTCGGGCAGGAATCGAACCTGCGCACCCCGAAGGGTCCAGATTAGCAATCTGGTGCAATACCATTATGCGACCGAGGCATAAAATAAAAGGTTTATTAAAGGATTTAAAGCTTTTTATTTCTCAATTTTAAATAATGCTAATCAACCAATTAGGAAATCTCCCAGAATCATTACAATGATAAGATTTATGGATTAATTGGTTAAACCCATTATGAATCTTATAATCTTCCTTTAACGTCCTTAAATTCTTATCAGATATTTTAAGCTGGGGTGGTTTAAATTCAGTTGCATTAAAACCAAAACAATGACTAAATGCTATTTCTCCAATTTCTAGATATCCCTGGCTTCTATCTTTATTAAATTCTTCAAAAGTATGATAAACACCGTGCATTATCAATGTTTTATTTAATTGGTTAATATGATTACACCATTCAGCTTCATTACCTATACTATTGTTATTATAAAAAGGAATAACTGCAAGATAATCTGCCTTATTTAATAATGATTCTTCGCAGGGGATATCCATATGAACATCATCAAGATAAGAATAAGAAAAGAGCCTGATAATAAATAATAAAATAAGTAATGAAATAAGGATGAGAGAAATAATTTTTAATGCTTTTTTTTGTTTCATTTTTTGTTGAACCTCAAGAAACTAACTCAACAATCTGGCGCAACACCATTATGCAGCCGAGGCATAGGATAAAGGGCTTATTAAAGAATTTAAAGGTTTTGCATGTTTTGTATACATCCACCCACAAGATTTATATATTAATCAGCTCATATCATTTTATGAAAAAGAGCGTGTTATTGATAATTAGTTTAGTATTATTTAATTTAACTTTAGTTTCAGCAGCTTGTACTCTAGATGTGACAATGATAAACCAAGATCCTTATCCTGCTATTCCTGGTAATTACGTAAAACTTATGTTTCAGGTAACAGGTGTTGCAGACCCTAACTGTGAAACTGTTTCATTTGAATTGCTGGAAAATTATCCGATTTCTTTTGATCCTGAAGATTCTTCAAGGATACAAATTAAAAGTGGGACATATCAAAAAGATTATAGTTCATATTTAATGTTGCCATATAAAGTTAGAATTGATGAAAATGCACTTGATGGTGAAAATAAAATAGAAGTAAAGTTTGGATCAGGAGATATAACTAGTGCTTATCAATCAAAAACATTTTATATTGAAGTTGAAGATTCAAGAGCAGAGTTTGAGGTTCACATAGATGAATATTCCTATGATTCAAAAGAATTAACAATAGAAATTTTAAATATTGCTGAAAACGATATTGAAGCACTTACTTTAGAAATTCCTAAACAAGAGAATATTGATGTTAGGGGTACAAATAGAGTTATTGTTGGAGATCTTGATTCTAATGAATATACTACTGCAGATTTTACTGCAGATATAGAAGATGGTGAAATAATTGTTAAAATTCTTTATACAAATCAAATAGGAAGCAGGATAGAATTAGAAAAAACTCTTGTTTTTGATTCTTCTTATTTTGTTGTAATGGATGGAGAAGGGCAAAAAAGTTCTACAGGATATGTTATCCTAATTCTTTTTATTCTTGGTTTAGCTATTTGGTGGTTTTTGAAGAAAAAGAAGAAGAAGAAAAATAAGATGAGAAGACAAGGAAAAGCTAGATTATAAAATTTTATTCATATCTTAAAGCATCTACAGGATTTATTCTTGAAGCATTTATTGCAGGCCAAACTCCTGAAATTGCTCCTGTTATTGTTGCAAAAGCTATGCAAACAACAAATAACCAAATAGGAAAACTTGGTTGTAAAAATCCATAGCCCAAACTATCTAAGACAAGCCCCCCAACAGCAGAGAATCCCCAGCCAATTAAAACTCCAATAACTCCTGCAACAAAACCTAAAAACCCTGATTCAAATAAAAAAATTCCAAAAATATCAGAATTCCTTGCACCAATACTTTTAATGACGCCTATTTCTTTAATTCTTTCGAGAACAGAAGTTATCATAGTATTTGCAGTATTAACAGCTGAAACTAAAACCGAAATTAAAGCAATAAGAATAATAAAACCAATCACCGCATTAAGTGCGCTAGAAAAACCTTCAAGCATATCACCAAAAGATTGTACTGAAAAATCTTCTTTACCTTCATCTAAATTTCTTTCATTTCTCAATGCTTTTTCTATTTTCTCTGTTGTTCCTTCAACATTATTTATATCAACCTTTGCAACAATCCAACCATAGCTCAAAGTTTCATTAGGATAAAATTCTTCCATATAACTATTACTAGTATAAACTTGAGCATCATCTTGAGGATTTCCAACAGAACCATAAAATCCTGCAATTTTTATATCTTCTCCATTTATCTCAATATTTTGGTTTAATTTCAATCCCCTTGAAAAAATTTTACCATCTACCATGTAATTATATCCCAATACTACTTCTTTTTTTCCAGGACTTAATTCTCTACCTTTTTCAATTTCAATATTTGACATTTCTATAACTAAAGGAATTTTTGGATCATAGCTAATCAACAGAGTGTATAACCTTTCATCTTGAGATTCTATTTCCACTGTTCTAAAATAAGTCCCAGATACACTATAAACACCTGCAACCCTTTCTATTGCTTCTAGATCATCGTCTGTAAATTTTACATTACTCTCAAAGGCTGCAAAGGTACCTCCTTTTGGTTGAATCATTACTTTGTCTGCTGAAGAACCCCCGGTAAGTTCTTCTATATAATCATAAAGTCCTAATCCAAAACTAATAAAAATAAATATTGTTGCTATTCCAATAAATATAGAAAGCACTGTAAGAAAACTTCTAGCCTTTTTTTTCCTTAAATCTCTTAAAGAATATTTTATTGTTTGTCTGGAAATCATTTTCTTAATGCCTCCACAGGATTTTGTTTTGCTGCATGCATTGCAGGAATAATTCCTGCTACAGACCCCATTAAAAAGCTTCCAATTAAAGTAAATGATATTAAAAAATAATTAATAGAAGGGGTTGCTGTTGCACCGATGAAATTATTAATTCCTAAAATTCCTAAATATCCTATGATTAATCCGAAGATAATGCCTAGGATACCTCCTGCTAATCCCATTAATCCTGATTCAACAAAAAACATTAAAAATATATGCTGATTTTTGCCACCAATGGATTTCATTATTCCAATTTCCTTCCTTCTCTCAACTACGGATGTTGCCATTGTATTAACAATCCCAATAGCTCCAACAAGAATAGAAATAAAAGCAATAATTATAATAAAAATCTGGATGGCATCTAAAATACTATTAACCTGTTTTAACATTGCATCTGGTGTAGAAACTTGAAAATCTTCTTCACCTTTTTTTACATCTCTTCTATCTCTAAGTAATTTTTCAATATCTTCTTTAGCCTTATCCATTAAATCTTTATCTTTAACCTTCACACCAACAACATCAATATTATCTCCATAATTTAATAGATCATTTAAATCATCGTCGTACATTAAAATAATATTGTCCCACATAAAACTTCCTTTTTTTTCTAAAACCCCAATTACTTTAAATTTTTCTCCCTCAATAAGAAGGCTTTTTCCAACAGCTAACTCTTTATCAAACCCATTTTTATTTAAAAGTTCTAAATTACTTCCAATAACAATTTTTCCTAAATCTCCTGATTTTAATAATCGCCCACTCTCTGTTTTAAAATCTAAAGCTTCGTAAGATTCTTTTTCAATTCCAGCAACAACATTAGTAACATATCCAAATTCAACTTGATCGTTATATTCCATTTGTACAAATTCTATATTTCTAGGAATTGCGAATTCGACAGAACTCAATCTCCCAATTGCTTCTGCATCTTGTTTTGTTAAAGGATTTACAACCGTTGATCCGGGAGAACCATAACTAAGCCCTCCTGCTTGAACAGTTATAATTTGTGTTGAACTTACACCAAACTGGGCGTTTACAGCTGCTTCTAAACCACTTCCTAAGGTAATCAAAGAAATAACAGCCATAATTCCAATAAAAATTCCAAGAAGAGTTAACCAACTTCTAATTCCACGCCTCTTTAAATTCTTAAATGAAAATAAAAAATAATTTAACATATTTTACTTCCCCTTTCTTTTAGTTATTTTTTCTATTTTTCCGTCTAAAAGCGAATAAACAATATCTGCATGTTCTTTTGCTAAATTGGGATCATGGGTAATCATAACTATTGTCTTTCCTTCTTTATTCAATGTTTCAAGAAAATCCATTACTTTTTTCCCTGTTTTAGTATCAAGATTCCCTGTTGGTTCATCTGCAAGAACTACTTCAGGATCATTTGCTAAAGATCTAGCTATTGCAACCCTCTGTTGTTCTCCTCCTGAAAGTTGTTTAGGATAAAAATTTATTCTATCTCCTAAACCAACTTGCTCACAAAGTTCTTTAGCAACTTCTTTTCTTTCTTTTTGACTAGCCCCTTGAAAATCCATCGGAAGCATAACATTTTCTAAAACAGTTAAATTAGAAATTAAATTAAATTGCTGAAAAATAAAACCAATCTTCATTCCCCTAACTTCTGCAAGATCTGACTCGCTAAGATGTGAAACATTTTCTCCATCAAGAAAAACAGCACCTTTCGTAGGGACATCTAAACTTCCAATCAAATTCATTGCAGTACTTTTTCCAGAACCACTTGGCCCCATTACTGCAACAAAATCTCCTTTTTTAATAGTAAGATCAATTCCATCAACAGCCTTAACAATATTATTGCCACCCATATAATAATATTTAGCTACATTTTTTAAGGTGATCACTTCTTCTTTTTTCATTGCTTAAAAAGTAGTTTTAAGAATTTAAAGCTTTTGTATTGGTTAAAGTTAATTTTAAAAGGTTGTTTGCCATTTAATTAACATCAAAAGGAGGTAAAGTATAAAATAAAATGACATTTGAAGTTTGCGAACAAGCAATCGCAGGAAACTTTTCAGGAAATTTTACAGAATTTATTACACAATGTCCATTTGCAGGAGCCTTTGCAGGTGGTGCAATGGGTGTTTTAATAGCTCTAGGAATTTTCGTTGCTATATTATTCTTTGCAGCACTTTATGTTTATGTGTCTCTGGCATGGCAGACAGTTGCAAGGAAACTTAAGTATAAAAATTCCTGGCTTGCATGGATTCCTTTTGCAAGGGGTGCTATGATTTTACAATTAGGTAAATTCCACTGGGCATGGATCTTCTTAGTATTAGTTCCAGTTATTGGATGGATAGCTTTAGCTGTTCTATGGATTATCTCTAAATGGAGAATATTTGAAAAAAGAAAATATCCCGGATGGTTTAGTTTAGCTATAATGGTTCCTAAAATTGGATCATTACTAAATCTAATAATTTTAGGATTTGTAGCTTGGAAAGACCAGAAAAAACCTTTGTTTAAATAATTTTTATATTAAATTTTTATTTAGTTAATTTTAAAAGCCGGAGGAGCATTAAATAAATATTAAAAAGGAGGTGTAAGATGATTAAGTGGATGAAGAAGAAGATGAAGAAAGTAGATATTTGGGACATTGCTTTAATTAAGTGGTCTACTGCAGCTTTTATCTTGTTCTTAATAACAATTTGGCCTGGATTTAGTGCTTGGGTTAACTCAGTAAATGCATGGTATTTCTTTGCAGCATTTGTAATTTTTGTAGTAAGGCCTATTTATAGAATGTATTTGAAATAAGTTTTGATTTGAATTTATCATGGATTTAAAACTAATAATAGTTGGTATTTTAATTGGAATTGTGTTTGATATTGTAGATGGATATGTTTCTAATAAATATCCTAAATTAAGATACAGAAAAAAGAATTTTGCGCTTCACCATAGTCTTTATGGGCTTGTCTTAATAATCTTAGGATTAATTTTTAATGTAGTTTTACTAGTTTGGTTTGGAATTGGAATCATTTTATCACATAGTATAAGAGAGAAAAGTTTGTTGTTCTTTGAATATAGGAAGAAGAAATATTTTTAGTTTATTTTGTTAATTGGTTTTCTAATTTTTCTTTTGTGTTGCAATATTAATGCTATTGTAAACCAAATTAATATAGTAGTAATCATCACATAAGGTGTTTCTACAGCCACTTTTAAGGGAGCTTTGAAGAAATATAAAATATATGCAACTATTAAACCATATGGAATCATTATAATCGGAACAAGTAAAATTTTTAATGGTTTTTGTTTTTCGATTCCTTCATTAAAAAAATAAAAAGCTAGAAAATTAGGATGTAAAACAGAAATAAAAAATCCTTTTGAAGCAACTTTTGACTTTTGATTAAAATGCTTCCCTTTTCTTGAGACAATCTGCCTTCCTAAGAAATAGTTAATAGTAGATGTTATTGTTAATGCTAATGAAACAACTAAAGATATAGAAATTAAACTGATAAAAGTTCCATCAGAAAGGAAAACAGATAAAGCGACTATAAAAGACCCTGGAAAATAAAGCCCAAAATAAACTATTCCTTCTAAAACAGATGCAAGAAAAAGTCCGGTTAATCCATAAGATAAATATAAATTTTCTAAAAATAAAAATATTTCGCTTGGCGGGGGAATAATATTTATTGTCCATAAAATAAAAAGGCAAACATAAAAAATTAATGCTGAAAGTGGAAGTAATGGGATTTTATTGAATAACTTTTTTGCCATCCTATTTATCAATCTCACTTGTTCTTTTATAATTAATATATAATTCATCAAGAGCATCTAAAACATCTTTTCTTTGTTCAGAAGTTCCTAAACCTTTCCAATCTACTATCGCAAAATCGACATCTTCTTTTGTTTTGTCTATAGCTTCTTTTATCATCTCTTTTGTTATGGGCATTACATAACTTGGAATTACATGAGAAACTGCATAATTTGAATTTAATTGAATCTTATTAAAATTAGGACAATAATGAGGGCCTCCAAGACCAATGGCAACTTCATTGTAAGGATTATGTTTAAAATTTTTAATAATATCTCTGATTGTCTTTGCAATTATAAAACCAGCTTTTCTATCCCTCCACTCATTTTCTGTTGCACCTATTTCAATAAACATACAAGGTTTTTCAATCAAAGGACCGTGGTGAGTACATTCCATTGTTACTTTGTAATCTTTAAGTTCGTGATCTTTTGCATGTTTGTTTAAAATTTCGAAAGTTTGTTTTAAGAATAAAGCAGAAGTTGGGCAGACTTTTCCAGGTTCTCCTCCAAAATCAGCTGTTCTCCAATTACCTGGAGCATGAACAGAAAGTGTTTTTTCTTTCTTTTTTGAAGCATGTTTTGAAGCAAAAATAATAAAATCATATTTATTTATTCTTTCTAAATCTATATTCTTTGTATAAATCATTTCTTCTTCAACAAGATAAAAATCATATTCTCCAAATTGTGAAAGTTGGGTTGTGATATTTATTCCTGCTTTATCTTTTTTACTTGCAACTATTAAATATTTCATTTTATATTAAAATTATTTATCTTTTTATTTCTTTGCCACCAATTATCAATGTAGATGGGCTACCCTTTAATCTCCCCACATCTATAACAATATCAACCTTCTCTAAAATTTCTTTTGGAACCTCTGAAATCTGCCTTGCAAAAGATTGGCCAGTTAAATTTACAGAAGTTGTGATAAATGGTACTTCCGCTTCTTGAACTTTCAATGTGAAATCATTATCTGGAATTCTAATTCCTAAAGAATCTGTAGAGGAAACATAATTAAGAAAATCCTTATTTTTTTTCTTTAAAATTATAGTATAGGGGCCTGGTAAATATTTTTCAAGTTCAATGTCAACCGCACAATTTTCTTTTATCCAATCTAAATTTGGAGCAATTATTGAAAGTGGCTTATCTTTCTCTCTTTTCTTTAGGTTTTTTATCTCCTGCACAGCTTTTTCATCTTCTGCATTACAACCTAAACCGTAAATAGTGTCTGTGGGGTATACAAATATTTTTCCTGATTTTATTTGTTGTATTAATTTATCCATAAATTTTTAAAGATTAACCCTATTAAATATTTTATGACCGTGATAAAAATGTACTCTATAAACTTATTAATTGGGATAATAATTCTTTTGCTGGGATTTCCTATTGGACATTATTTAGCTAAAATAACTAAAGAAGAATTAAGGGCAGGACAAAAGTGGTTTAAATTAATTGTTTTTGTGAGTATTTTGTGCGCAATTGCTTCTTTAATAATTTTAAATGATGTTTTATTATTTGCCTTTCTTTTTATGGCAATTGTTACTAGCAGAAGCTTAATAAAGTAAGATTTTCTTGATTTTTCATGTTATATATAATTGGATTAGGATTAAATGTAGATGGTATCTCAAAATACGCTTTTGATGTTGTGAAAAGATGTAAGCGAATTTATTTGGAAAACTATACTGTTGATTTTCCATATACTCAAAGCGAATTAAGTGAAGTCCTTGATAAGAAACTTATTCCTGCTAACAGAGACTTTATTGAAGGTTTAAGTATAATTGATGAAGCTAAAAAGTTAGATGTAGCTCTTCTTGTTTATGGAAGCCCGCTAACAGCTACAACCCACATAACATTAATTGATGAAGCTAAAAAAAGTGGATTAAGATATAAAATTATTTACAATGCTTCTGTATTTGACGCAATAGCAGAAACAGGATTACAACTTTACAAATTTGGAAAAATAGCGAGCATGCCTGCATGGAAAAAAAGTTATGAACCAGATAGTTTTATGGAAATTGTTAAAGATAATCAATCAATAAATGCACATAGCTTGATTCTTGTGGACATAGGTCTTGATTTTCCAGATGCTATTGAACAACTTAAAAAGGCTGCAGATAATCATAAAATAAAATTGCCCAGTAAACTTCTTATTTGCCAATCACTTGGAACAAAACATAGAAAAATTATGTATAAACCACTAAAAGAAGCTGAAGGATACTCTGGTGTAAAAAAACCTTATTGTATTATAATTCCAAGTAAGCTTCATTTTGTTGAAAAAGACTTTCTAAAAGATTTTGAATAATTACTTTTCATAAAAATAAACTTTACCAATTTGCTTTACAGCTTTCCAACCGGGAAGTTTCCAGAAATTTGAAATTATTTTTGAACCGGGTTTAAGTTCTTTTTCAAATTTTCTTGCAAGTTTTTTTGTTATTGTCATATACTGAAAAAATACAATTTTATTATATTTGGATAAATTCACTTTCCAAAAACTTTTCAAATAAATTTTAGCTCTTTGCTCAAGTTTTTGTTTTTTAATCCTCTTACGCGATATAAAAACTAAAAGAGGATTTATTTCATAACCTTCAACTTTTGCTCCTTTTTTAGCGAGAGCAATTACAACCCCCCCGTTACCAGAACCAAGTTCTACAATTTTGTCACCTTTTTTAGGATTTGCCAACTTGATTATATCGCTAACAGCTTTAGTTTCAGATCTTCCATAAGCAGCTCCAAAAAACCAAGGAACAATATGATACATAGAGGCTATTATCACAAATATTATCAAGCTTATTAAAAGTAAAACTGTTTCTATCATAACAACAATTAAGTGCACTATCTTTTATATGTTTCTAGAAAAATCAACAAAAATTAAACTTTAAAAATGCCAAAATGCTGGTATTAAGATGTATGATTTTAAAACAACTGAAGAAGATATTTTAAAATTCTGGAAGCAGAAAAAAATATTTGAAAAGCTTCTAAAAAAGAACAAAGGCAAGAAAAAGTGGAAATTTATAGACGGGCCTATAACAGCTAATAATCCAATGGGTGTGCATCATGCCTGGGGTAGAACCTACAAAGATTTATTCCACAGATTCAAAGCTATGCAGGGTCATGAAATGAGATATCAAAATGGATTTGATTGCCAAGGACTTTGGGTTGAAAGAGAAGAAGAAAAAGAACTTGGATTAAAGAATAAAGAAGATATTGAAAAATTTGGTGTATTAAATTTCGTGAAATCTTGTAGAAAAAGAGTTGAAAAATTCTCTAAAAAGCAAATGGAACAATCAATTAGGTTGGGCACATGGATGGATTGGGGAAATGATTATTATACTATGACAGATGAAAATAATCTTCACAATTGGATGCTTCTTAAAACTTATTTTGATAAAGGTTGGTTATACAAAGGTAAAGACGTAGTACCTTGGTGTTGGAGATGTGGAACAGCTAGTTCTAAACATGATATTGCTACAGAAGGTTACAAAGATGTAACACATAGTGCTGTGTTCATGCAATTTCCATTAAAAGACAATCCAGAAGAATACTTTTTGATATTCACAACAACGCCTTGGACAATTCCTGCAAATGTTGCTATAGCTGTTAACAAAGATATTACTTATGTTAAAATTGAAAATGATGAATTAAAATATTGGATTGCTGAAAAAAGGCTAGAAGAAATTAATGGAGACTATAAAATTCTTGAAAAAAAGAAAGGTAAAGAATTAGAAGGTTTAGAATATATTATGCCCTATTCAGATTTTAAGTCTCAAGCAAAATCTCCTCATCGAGTTGTTTTATGGGAAATGGCTTCTGAAGAAGAAGGAACAGGAATAGTACATATTGCTCCTGGTTGTGGTACAGAAGATTTTGAACTTGGTAAAAAAGAAAAACTTCCTGCAATTTCTCCTTTAACAGACGCAGGAATTTACAAAGAAGGTTATGGAGAATTTAGTTTAAGAAAATATTCAGAGGTTAATAAATCTGTTTTAGAAGATTTAGAAGCTAGAAGATTTATCTATAAAATAGTTCCATATAAACACAGATATCCCCATTGTTGGAGATGTAGTAAAGAACTTGTTTTTAGACTGGTTGATGAATGGTATATTAAATCTAAAGAAATTAGACCCATATTAATTAAAGAAAATAAGAAAATAAAATGGTATCCAAAATACGGCCAAAAAAGACAAGAAGATTGGTTTAACAATATGGGTGACTGGTTAATTTCTAGAAAAAGATATTGGGGATTACCATTACCAATTTGGGAATGTGATTGCGGGCATATTCATGTTTTTGGAAGTTTAGAAGAATTAAAAGAAAAAGCTATTGATAAAAAGAAAGTTGACAAACTTCCAGAGGTTCATAAACCTTGGGTAGATGAGATTAAAATAAAATGTGATAAATGTGGAAAAGAAGTAAGCAGAATTACAGATGTTGGTGATGCTTGGCTTGATGCAGGGATTGTTCCTTTTTCAACATTAAATTATCTAACAGATAAAAAATACTGGAATGAATGGTATCCAGCTGATTTAATTTCAGAAAATATGCCTGGCCAATATCGTGGATGGTTTAATGCTTTATTCTGGGCAGCAGGAACTATCGATGGAAGAGCACCTTTCAAAGCAATGTTTGGTTATGAAAGTATGAAAGATGAAAAAGGAGAAGAAATGCACAAAAGTAAAGGAAATGCTATTTGGTTTGATGAAGGTGTTGAGAAAATTGGCGCAGACCCTATGAGATTATTATATTGTTTACAAGATCCTGCCCAAGAATTAAAGTTTGGTTATAATGTTGTAAAAGAACCTAAAAACAATATTAATATTTTATACAACATGTCTAGACTTATTGAAGAAACTGAAAAGGTTAAAATTTCTAAAATAGAAGATAAATGGATTTTATCTAAATTAAATTCACTTATTAAATTTTTCACAGAAGAAATAGAAGAACTTCATCCGCATCAAGCTACAAGAGCTTTGAAGAATTTTTGGTTAAATGATTTAAGTAGAAGATATATCCAAATGGTTAGAGAAAGGTTAGCTCAAGAAGATAAAGAAGCTAAATTTGTTTTAAAAGAAGCATATCTAGCTTTGATTAAACTGGCTGCACCAATTGTTCCATTTATTACAGAACATGCTTGGCAAGACCTGAAAACTAAAAAAATTGTGAAAGAAGAATCTATTCATCTTTGTTCATGGCCAAAAACAGATAAAAAGGAAATTAATAAAAAACTTGAAGAAGAATTTGAACATGTTTTCTTAATAATTGAAAAAGGTCTAGCAGAAAGAGATAAAGAAAAAATTGGATTAAAATGGCCTCTTGCAAAAGCAAGCATTGGTTTTGAAGAAACACTTTCTAAAGATTTGATTAAAATTATTGAAAAACAACTTAATGTAAAAGCTGTGAAATTAAAGAAAGCTAAAGAAATTTCTGTGAAATTTGATACTAAATTAACACCTAAACTTGAAGCAGAAGGTTATGCAAGAGAGATGTCTAGAAAGATTCAGGCATTTAGAAGAAATCTAGGATTACAGAAAAAAGATTTTGTTAAAACAACTATTATTACTGACGAGAAATTCAAAAAAATCTTAGAAATTGAAAAAGCTTTTTTAGAAGAAAGAACTAACTCAAAAACATTGAATATTGTTACAACTGATAAGGAAAGATTTAAAAATAAAGTTGACTTTAAAATAAAGAATCAAAAGGGTGAGATAGGGATAATCGTTGAAAATTAACTACCGGTTGGTAATCCAACAAGTTTACTCTTTTATCATAACAATCTTTAAAAACAAGAGACACGAAATAAAAACATAAAAATGATAGTAAAAGATGAATTTTTAAGTAGATTAAGAAAAATTTTTGATCTAAATCTTTATGAAGTTAAAGTTTGGACCGCACTTTTATCCAGGGGAACTTCAACTGCAGGAGAATTAAGTAATATTTCAGACGTTCCAAGATCAAGGACATATGATATTTTAGAAAGTCTTGAAAAAAAAGGCTTTATTATTATGAAACTTGGAAAACCAATCAAGTTTATAGCACTCAAACCTCAAGAAGTTGTTGAAAGAGTTAAGAAAAATTTAATTACTGGTGCTAAGGAGAAAACTAAAAGATTAGAAAAATTAAAAGGTGACGAAGTTCTTGGAGAATTAGATACTTTATTTACAAAAGGGATTAAGTTTGTTGAACCTTCTGATCTTTCTGGAAGTTTAAAAGGAAGACAAAATCTTTACAATCATTTAGATATGATGGTGAGAGATGCAGAAAAAACAATTACAATTGTAACAACTGCAGAAGGCCTTAATAGAAAATTGGAAGCTCTTTTACCTAGTTTAGAAAATTGTAAGAAACGGGGTGTTAAAATTAGAATAGCTGCACCTATTGATAAAAATAATTTAAAGATAGCAAAAGATTTTAAGAAAGTTGGAGAGATTAAAAATCTTGAAAAAATGAAAGCTAGATTTGTTGTTATAGACTCAAATCAATTAATGTTTATGCTTCTTGATGACGAGAAGTTCCATCCAAACTATGATCTAGGTGTTTGGATAAATACAGAATTCTTTGCAGTTGCATTAGAACAATTATTCGACTTGGCTTGGAAAGAAATGAAGCCTGTTAGATAAGAATGAAAGTTATTAAAGAAAACGAAAAAGGTAAAACATATCAAGCTGATAATTTTAAAATTCTTTATAGATACAAGGGTACCACCTCTGGAGACAATTCTGAAAATCCAAAAGAAATAATTTACTTTATTAATGGCTCTGCAGAAATAACTTTAAAAGATAAAACTTGGGTAATTAAAGCGCCTGAAAAAGTAGAGTTTCCTGCTAAAACTTATCATAAAATTATTGCGTTGACAGATATAAGCCTTATCATATTTGAAGAATAATAAACCGCAAACTACTTCTCAAAAAAAATAGAAAAAGAAATCAAAAAAATAAAATAAAAATTAAAAATTAACTTAGTACTTTAATAAAGCTAAGACAACACTAATTATTGTTGTTATTACAGCAACCCATCCAGCAATCACATTAATAACCCCTAAGTAAGGTACTGCTAATGTTCCACCGATCAAGGCGAATCCTACTGCTAAGGAGACTATAACTCCTGTTAACCAAACAATAAAATTAAGCAATTTTCCCCCTTTCTTTTTCACCATTTTATTAAAACCTCCTTTTAATTAATATATAATCATAATAGCTAAAATCTATTTATATAAGTTTTGATTATTTGTTACATCTTTTCGAGAGTTTCTATTCCTAAAAGGTCTAAAGAATTTTTTAGAACTTGCTTAAAAGATTTAACAAGAGAAATTCTAAAATCTTCTTCTTCGGATCCAATCACTGGAGACTCATGATAAAATTCATTGAAAATTTTTGCCAAAGAATAGGAATAATTAGTAATTAATGCCGGGTTTAAATTATTATAAGAATTGGAAACAATTTCGGGGAATTTAAAAAGTTTTTTTACAAGCTCTATTTCTTTTGGATTCATTTCAGGAACTTCAAAACTTTTGATTTCCTTATTTTTTGCTTTCCTAAGTATCGAACAAGCTCTTGCATAACTATATTGGATGTAGGGGCCTGTATCTCCTTCAAAATTTGTAGCTTCTTTTATATCAAAAATTATATTTTTATTAGAATTTTGCTTAAGCATTGGATATTTCATTGCTGCTATAGAAATAGCTAAGGTTCTTTTTTCTAATTCTTTTTTGGATATTTTTTCTTCTCTTTCTTTTATTCTCTCTCTTGTTCTATCTTTTATTTTTTCCAAAAGATCTGAATAAAGAATATTATCTCCTGTTCTAGAAGACATTTTCCCATGAGGAAATCTAACCATGCCATAGGAAACATGTTGTAGTTTTTCAGCACCTTCAAATTTCATTAACCCTAATACTTTAAACAATTGTTTAAAATGTAAATCCTGTTCATTGGCCACAACATAAATAGACCTGTCTAATTTATATTTTTTAAATTTCTTCTCTGCTAATGAAAGATCCTTACCAGAATAAAGCATAGTCTTATCTTTTCTTAATAAAACCCAAACACCTAGCTTATATTTTTTTAAATTAATTATAACAGCGCCTTGACTAACCCTTGCTATCTTATTTTTTAGCAACTTATCTATTATTTCAAAACCTCTTTTTTCTACATCACTTTCAAAAAAGTAAATATCAAAATGCGTGTTTAATTCCTTGTAAACTTTTTCAAGTGCTTCTAAACTTACTTTTCTTGTTTTTTTCCATATTTTATTTAATTCTTCATCTTCTTTTGTTCCGAGTTTTTGATTTATTTTATCAACCTCTTTTTGAAGTGTTTTATCTTTTGCAAGTCTTTTAACAGCATCAACATAAATAGAAGCTACCCAAGCTTCGTCTTTTTTTATCTTTACTTTAGGATGATATTTTTTATAACACCAAAGCCATTTAGCAACATGCATGCCAGTATCTCCTTGATAATTAGCTCTTACAACTTTTGCTCCGCAAAACCCTGCTATTCTTGCTAAACTTTCTCCAACAGAAGTGCCCCTTATATGCCCTACATGAAATGATTTATGAGTATTTGGTTGAGAAAATTCTATCATTATTTTTTGATTTTTAGCTATATTATTTTTTCCAAATTTTTCTTTTTTCTTTAAAACTTCTTGAATTAAGTATTGCGCAAGACCTTTTCTATTTACAAAGAAATTTACATAAGGCCCAGAAGTTTGTATATCTTCAAAATATTCTTTTGAAAAGTTTCCTATTTTTTCCCTTATCATTAATGCGGCTTCGAATGGTTCTTGCTTAAGTTTTGCTGCTATTCTAAAACAAGGAAAAGCAAAGTCTCCCATATCCGTGTCTGAAGGAACTTCTATGAATTTATCTATTTCCTCTGGCTTTAAGTCTAATTTTTCTTCTTTCAAAATTTTTCTTAATATTTCTATAACAACTTCTCTCATTTGAATTACCTCTTTTCTATAACAGATAATATTAAAAGGAGATTATAAATCTTATTGAAATGAAACTTGGAATACCGGGAATACCCTCTTATGAAACAAAACAAAGAACACGCCTCCCTCTTAGACTTTACTATGATATTGACGAATTCGATAAAAGGGTTGTGGGAAAGGCCCCTCTTGTTTTTATTAATAAAAAAGGAACTTATATCCCAATAAATGAGAATATAGAACCCTATCTTCCAGATGATAAAATTAATAATTCTAGCTACCCTAGCAACTGTGATAGAAAAGATATTTGTGGTGATAGGAAGTATTGTGATGGTAAAGGAACTATTGTTCGGATTTTAGCATTAAACTCAGGGCCAAAAACTACCCCTAAACATGAAAGAGGAAAAAGGGTTGAAGTTGAATTTTGTAATCACCGTATTCAACAAGCACTTAAACCTTAGTAAGCTTTTTAAGCAATAATTATCTACTAGTTTTAAGCGAGGGTGCTGGAGTGGTCAAACAGGCAGGACTTAAGATCCTGTAGCTTAGTGCTTACGCAGGTTCGAATCCTGTCCCTCGCATTATTTTATTAGATATGTTTTCTTGCCAAGAATTGCTTCACGAATCTTTCCTTCATCTAATAATTTTTCCATACGTGAGACTGCTTTATCTATTAAATTCCTATTTACTTTATCTAAGGGTTCAAAGAAATGCACTTTTTCCTTTCCTAAAACTTCTTCTCCTGGAAATTGATCATAAATAATTTTGCAGCCTTTTTGTTTATTATTAAAAATGATTTGAAAAGCGACGCCAACATCATCATCTATGGCAAGCCCCCCGTATCCAATAAATTCCCTATCTTTGAAAACTGTGGGACAATGTGGTCCTAGCATTGATTCTTTAACTTGAACAACATATGTTGGTCCTGGTTTAAAACCCCTTATATTCGCTTTTACCATATTAAGAAATACCTTCAAACCCTTAAAAATATTATTATCTTTTAGTTAATACATTCAAAAAGAAAAGCTTAAATATAGTAAAAACATGGTTATTTGGTAGGGGGGCAGTAACTTCGGTTATTGTTTGGGCATTTCGGTGTTCTTTCCCCTGCACTTATATTCTATAACTTTTAATAAAAAATTATATTATTTTTAGGTTAAAATACCTAAAAGAAAAGTTTAAATAGTGTAAATATATCTTTATTTCGTAGGGGGGCAGTAATTTCGGTTATTGTTTGGGCATTTCGGTGTTCTTTCCCCTGCACTTATATTCTATAACTTTTAATAAAATAATTCAGATATTGAAAGCCCTTTTTGAGTCCTATACAAAGCTTCTGCAAAAACAGAACTTACATCTATTTGAAGTATATTTTCATCTAAAATATAATGGGTATTACTGATCATTACTTTATCAAAATTTTCTAAAAGCTCCCTTGTCCCATTTGAAAAAATTCCATGGGTCCCATAACAATAAATTTTTTGTGCTCCTTTTTCCTTTAATAATTTTGAAGCTTTACAAAGAGTTCCACCGGTATCTATAATATCATCAACAATTAATACATTTTTACCATAAACATCTCCTGAAAATCTCATTTCTTCTATTTTATTTGCTTCAAGTCTTCTTTTATCTATAAATCCTACAGGATATTTTGATTGTAATCTTTCTGCAAAAGATCTTGCCCTTCCCACACCACCTGCATCTGGAGAAACAACCACTAATTCTTCAGAATTTTCTAAAATATTATTTTCTTTAAGATACTGAACAACTTCTGGATAACTATAAAGATTATCTAATGGAACTATCTCTGGATAAAATCCTTGTATTTGCGAAGCATGTAAATCCATTGTAATTATCCTTTTTAATCCAGATGAAATTGAATTTGCCAAAGCTCTTGCAGAAATAGGAACTCTAGATTTTTCTTTTCTATCCTTTCTACTATACAACATATCAGGTAAAATAAAACTAAGAGATTCTGCAGATGCACTAAGCAACGTATCTTTAACAAGAAGAAGTTCTATCCACCATTCTTGAGGATTTTTTGTAGGATCTTGTATAAAATAAACTTCTTTTTTTCTTATATTTCCAGGGATATGTATATTTATTTCGCCATTCTTAAAATGAGTTATAGAAATCTCTTCTAAAGGAATATCATATTGCTTTTGTTCTCTAATATAATTTTTTATTTTATTTGCAAAATCCCATGAATGGGATGTTTTATCTGCTAGTAAAATTACATTATCCATATATCACCTTTTTTAAATTTAGCTTATTTGTCAAACTTGTATTGCTTTCTGATTTTAGCTAAATTTGAATCTGGTTTAATATCCATCATATCCCATATATAATCTGCATCTACCCATACTTTATTATTATAGATAATATCTGAAGTTCTTCCTCTTTGAAAAACACCCCACAGCTTAGTTTTAGTTTCGTCTGGCATAACATATTCTCTAGTTAATTTTTCTTCAAAAGGATTATATGTTCCTTTTCTTGTTACCCCAGGACCTGAAGAAGGATTTAATTTTCTACTTACTTTTACCTCGTCATTTGTTAATTCTAAATGATATTTTGTGCCCATAAAATTTGTTCTATCTGCAGTATATGATGAATCAACACCAATTATTTCGTAGAGGGGGGCATGTGGTTTTACCTTTGCTTTAGAGATTTCTTTATTAGTTCCACACCCAATTAAAACCAAAAAAAGGGGAATTAAAGTTAACAACGACTTTTTCATGTTTTATTTACAATCAAAGATTATTTAAATTTTTAGATGCTATAATAGTATGGAACCTAAGAAAAAGAGGCAGGTTGCATTATTAATAGCACTTCTTGCCTTATTATTCTTAATAAACTATCAAACATTAAACACAACTGTTCAAAACTATTTTTCAGATGATGAAATAGGAATTGTTGAAAGAATTGTTGATGGAGATACTATTATAGTAAATTCAACTTCTGTAAGACTTTTAGGAATAAATTGCCCTGAAAAAGGTGAACAATACTATGAAGAAGCTAAACAATATTTAGAAGATCTTATCTTAAATCAAACAGTCAAGCTAGAATTTGGGAAAGAAAAATACGACCTATATAATAGAAAGCTTGCATATGTCTACTTTGAAAACCAAAATATAAACTTGCAATTAGTTGAAAAAGGTTTTGCAAATTATTACTTTCCTTCTGGTAAAGACGTGTATTATAAACAATTTCAAGAAGCTTGGGAACAATGTATTAATAACAATCTTAATCTTTGTGAAGCTTCAAACAATAAATGTATTGTGCTAAAAGAATTTGATTATAGTGATGAAATAGTTATATTAGAAAATATATGTTCTAGTAGTCATGTTCTTACTGGTTGGGATCTTAAAGACGAAGGTAGAAAACATTTTACCTTCCCAAACTTTACTTTAGAACCAAATACCCAAGTTGAAATAAAAACAGGTGAAGGGATAGACACAAAATCAATTCTTTATTGGAAAGGTGAAAAATATGTCTGGACAAAAACAGGAGACACTTTATTTTTAAGAGATAATAAAAATAAGCTAGTTTTGTGGAAAAATTACTAAATTTCCCCCTAGTATGTACTAACAAAAATTAGGTTATCGAGGATAATAATACTTATAAGTAGATATTATGTAATTTTATAATGGTAACAAGAAATGTTATTACTTGTTTCTGGTTAATTCATATTTGTACATATAACAAATTATATGACAATTTAATCTGTTTAACAGATAATTCTATAGATCTGAAAGGGGGTTTTAAATAATAAGAAAATGAATAAAAAATTAATGTTAGGTTTCTTAGGTTTGTTTGCTGTTTCATTAGTTACAGCTGGTTATATTGTTAGTACTTTTGTTATAACAACTGATGTTATTGAACCATTTGAAGTGGAATATGCTATTTTAGGAGATGGTGGAAATTATGTTAGTGGTATGGGCTCATGTGCAGATTATAATGGCGATTGGAGTGCTATTGGAGACATAGATGTAGGTGGGTTATATGCTGGAGAAGCTAGAAAAGTTTGTGCTAAAATTGAGAATCTTGGAGAAGGAGATTTAGATTATACTTTTTCAGGAGAAGTAGTTTCAGGATTAGGTAATTTAGTTGAATGTACATATGCATTTGGAAATCCATCTGTAACTGGAACTGTTAGTGGATTATCTACTGTACAAGTAGGAGCTTTGGTTAATGTGGCAGGAGATGCTGCACCAGCAATAGATTGTGAAGTAACTTTAGCTGTAGATAGAAGTTAAACATAAAACAAATTTATTTTTTTTATTTTTTAAATTTTAAATGGTTGGAGAACCTTAACCTCACTCATACCCCAAGGGGGGCATAAATACTCAAAATGAAAACGACAACAATGATAATCGGAATGGTCTTAGGGGCAGTATTAATGGTTAGTTTAGCAAGTGCCATATATCCTGGAGAATGTGATTCTTTTGAGTTTCCAGATGAAGGAATAGTAAATTGGACTGTTCAAGATAATATTAGCTCAATGGAAGGTTTTTCTTTTACTCAGAATGGTACAAATATAACTTATTGTTTTAGTGGAGATTTTGCTCCAGATAGTTTTATATTAACTTTCTATACTGTTGATGGAAGCCCAGAAGTAGTTATTATAAATCACTACTCTGGTGGGGGTGGAAGTTCTTGCATTCCTAAAAAGGATTTTGATTGGGGTTGCACTGAATGGGATGAATGTATCTCCGGAACTCAAACAAGAACCTGTAAAGAATATAATAATTGCGGAAATGATTATGGAAGACCAAATGTGGCAAGAAATTGTGAGGTTTCTTCTCTTAATGCCAAAATTCCAGAAGAAGAACTTCAAGAAGAAATAACAACTACTAATTTCTTAACAGGGGCGGTAACAGGGGTAAATAACTTTGTAAAATCAGGTGTTAGTTTAATTTTTGGGATTATAATTCTTATTGCAGGAATTTTTGTAATTATTATAACAAGAAAGAGAAAGTCTAATCTTTATTATTAATTTTTAAAAAGAAACTATTGTTATTTAATAATTACTAAAAATAGCTTCATTGATTTTAAGTGATAACAAAAAACATAGATCCTCGACGACAACAAAGCTTTTAAACTGATTTCTATTAATCTTCAAAACAGCGACGACAAAAGTTAAAAAAGGAATTTGGCAAAAATCGATTCATTGGTTTTTGGGGACAACAAAGAAATAGTTTCTCGACGACAATAATGCTTTTAAAGAAATCGGGTTTTAATTTAATAATGGTGACTAAAACTACTACACAAAACAATAATTCTAATCCTATCTTACTTCATAGTTATGCGTATAACGTGTATAACACTGGGCGCAGTGAGATATTCACTCAACTCAACGTAGTTGTGTGCCTTTATAGAGTTGAAAGGGGGTTTTAAATGAAAAAAATGAAAACAAAATTATTAACATTATTTGCTTTGACTTTATTAGTTATGCCAGCAGTTTTAGCTGTTAGTATAGGTAGTGGTATTGGAATTGATCTTATAACAGAAGACTTCGCTCCAAGAGTTTGGATGTGTGATCGAACTGTTGCAGACGATTTTGTTGAACCTCAACTTTATGGTGCTCCAAGATTTAACAACTATGCTTTCACAGGAGAATCTGTTACTTGGGAAGTTCTAGTAATGGACAAAAATGGTAAAGAAAAAATTGATGATGTATATGCTACAATAGGTTCTGTTCAAGGTGAAGGAAATGATATTGAAGCTAATTGTGTTCGAACTGCTAAAAGAGTTGCACCTTTCGCTGATTGTGAAGCAAGTATTTTAGAAGAAAGAATTGCATGGAATGGAGATTTAATGGCAGTTTACGATTGTCAATTAACTGTTGAAACATCAGACTCTATGTATGGAGAATACTGGGTAACTGTTGAAGCTGAAGATCAAGATGGTCTTTTCGGAACAATGGCTAACAATGAATATTGGTTCCTTAACCCTGTTATAGCTTTAAGTATTGATGGAGGTTTAACTTTTGAAGATGTTAGACCAGGTTCAAGAGCAACATCTTCTACTCTTTTGGTAGGAAACGATGCTGACGATGGATCAGGAGTTGTGCTTGATATGTATATATCTGGTACAGATTTCTACGATTCAATGAGTAGTGGAGCTATGTGCCCTGTTACAAATCAATTAAGCTTAACAGCTTTCACATATGATGTAGTTAACGGACAATTCTTATCTGAAGATATGGCTATTAACTATGGGGATACAATTGCTCAAGCTGGAAGAATTATGGATGGAGGTGCATTCGCAGCTCCTATCGGACCTGATCCAACTAATTTCTTAGCACCAGGTGCTGAAATGGCAATAACATTCCAACTTGACTTACCTGAACCATGTAACGGAGACTTCGACACAGGAAGTATCTGGTTCTGGGGAGAAGCTATGTAGATAACCTAAAAAAAATTTTTATTTTTTTTTATTTTTTATTTTAATGGGGGGCTCTTTGAGCCCTTCTCATACTCACAGCAAGAAAAATCTTGCTTCCTAGAGGTGATACAATGGGAAAAAACAATGGGAAAAACAGAAAAAACAATGGGAAAAACAATAGCTATAATTGGTTTACTATTTTTAATTGTAATTCTAAGCTTATCTTATATGAGTGCTAGCAGACTATTATGTTTAACTTACGGGCAAAGCCTTCCCTCAGGGTATACTTGTTGGTCTGATCAATGCATTAATATTTGTGTAGATGATTCTAATTATCATACTAATCCTGCCTATTGTTATGGTTATGGTGCATGTGATGTTTTTGAAGGTGGGGGAAATTTAGGGGGGGACACAACACCTCCTGAGGTAAGTATTACTTCCCCGAATAATGAACAATTAATTAGTTCTCGGAGTGTTTTATTTGATTTTGAATTTAATGAACCTTCTTCTATATATTATTTAGACCATAAATATGGAAGAAATCGATGGAAAAGAATTTGTAGTAACTGTGGAAATGGTTATTCTAGAAAAGTCAGCTTTAAAGATGGTTTTAACAAAATTACTTTAAAATTTATAGATAGAAATGAAAATTATGTTGAATTTGATAGGGAATTTACTGTAGATAGCAGGAAACCTAGGATATCTAGAGAAGAACCTAGAAGGGGTTTTGCTGATGGAAATTTCAAAATCCAAATTCAAGAAGAAAATCCAAAAGAATTAATAATTAATTATGGGAATATAGCTAAAGGTCGTCAAGACCATGTAGTAGATATAGCTAATAATTGTACATTGAATAGAGGAAGATATACTTGTGACACTTATATTGACTTAAAAGACTATGATGGGACAAATATATTTTACACAACAAAATTAACAGATGTTGTTGGTAGTGTTGTTGAATCAAGAAGGCCAATAGAATTAACAGTTGATATGACCTTCCCAAAAATAAATAATCAAGATGATCTTTGGAGTCAAGGAGAAGGAAGATATAGTAGATACATTACATTTTCAGTAGATGTTACAGAACAAAACTTTGAAAAAGTTTACTACACTTATAAAGATTCTAGGGGAAATTACCGAGATAGAACTTTATGCACAAGATTAAAAGACGGTGTGTGCGAAAAGAAAGTAAGTTTTAGAGAAGGGAATTATGATCTTATGCTTAAAGTTATTGATGAAGCTGGAAATGAAATTGGAACCCCTTTAAGCTTTGAGATGAAATATTAAATCATATTCAATTAGATTGGAGTACAAATGAAAAAAACAAAATTCGCTTTAGTTGCATTTTTACTAGTTTTTTCTCTAGCATTTATTTCTTTTGCGTCTGCACAATGGTGTACTGATGTTGAAGGGTGGAGCGATGATATAGCCAATTTTGGATCTAAAGGTTCTATTTGTGTTTTTTATTGTGATGCTAGTTCATTTACTGTAAATGATTTGTGGAGAGATGCTTTTTTGACAGATAAATGTACAGACATTAATACTGTGCATGAATATGATTGTGTGAATAACGAAGTTCATGATTATGATTGGGATTGTGGATCTAGTAGAATTTGTCAGGGGGGGAGATGTGTAACTCCAGATCCTATTGGAGAATGTGGTGACAATATTTTAGACGAATTTTGGGAAAAATGTGATTGGGGACAAAATAATGGAAATGTTTGTACACCAACTCCTAGCCAATCATGTGAATATTGCTCAGATACTTGTGAATTAATAACTTTAATAGATCATCGTTGTGGAAATGGGAACTTAGATGTTGGTGAAGAATGTGATGATGGTAATGGTGTTGGAGGAGATGGTTGTTCTCAAGAATGTAAAATAACTGATTATAATTTTGAATGTAGTAATTTAGATATTGTTGCAGATGGTGTTGGAATGGACACAGGCTCAGGCCAAATAAATTTAAATGTTCCTGGAGAGCCTGAATTAGGATTGCTTTATTGGGAAATAAGGGGTAATGGGGATAAAAATATTAATTTAAATGGAAATCCTATTGGTGGAAATTTAATCAAAGATCCTGTTTTAGGTTATGGTTTATGGAGTAAAGCTTATAGTTATATATTTGATTTTACATCTTATGTTTCTTCAGGAGCAAATGTTTGGAGTTTGAGTGGATTAGATCGGCTCCCTGAAAAAGATCCTGCAGCTGGTGTGGCTTTTGTTGTTTATGAAGATGAAGAAGTTGAAAATATTATTCAAATAAAATCAATAAATGATTATTCATATGTTGGACTTAAGACTGGGCCATTGGTACAATCTCCCCCTGTGAATTTTGAATTTGATTCTGCAGAAGAAAATAGAAATACTAAAATTATAATTGCAACAGGGGATGCAGAACCTTTACCAAGAACAGATAAAATTTGGTATGAAACAGGTGTTGGTGTTGTTCCTAGTAATTTAATTAATACAGGGACTTTATTAGATGAAAACAAATTAAGAAGTGCACAAGGCCCTGAAGCAGATGTTTATCAAACAGAAATAACAATTCCTGCCGGTCATGATTATCTAAGTGTGCAACTTGAAAGTCACGGAACTAATGGAGATAGTTTAATTTTTATTTCAACAGCAATTGCAATTGATTGTAATATTCCTCCAATTTGTGGCGATAATGAAATTAATCAAGTTTGGGAACAATGTGATGAAGGATTGAATAATGGAAATGAATGTAATATTAATTATGGTGAAACATGTAATTATTGTGATTTAGAATGCCAAAATATTACTTTAACAGAAGGTTTTTGCGGGGATGGGGTTTTGCAACCTATTTATGAACAATGTGATGATGGTAATTTGATTAATGATGATGGTTGTGATAATGAATGTCAAATAGAACCTGAATGTGGGAATGCAATTGTAGAATTAGGTGAAGATTGTGATGATGGTAATTTAGATGAAACAGATGGTTGCTTAAGTGATTGCACTTATACTTATTGTGGAGATAATTATTTACAATCACCAAATGGAATGGGACTTGGAGGCCCTTTAGATGATGGATATGAAAGTTGTGACGATGGTGCTAATAATGATCTAACAAATTCTTGTACAAATGTATGCACATTGACATTTTGTGGAGATGGAATTATACAAGATCCAAATGGTTTAGGGATAACAGAACAATGTGATGATGGTAATATTCTCGATGGGGATGGCTGTGATAGTGGATGCCAAGAAGAACCCGATCCAATTTGTGGTGATGGGGAAGTTAATCAGATTTGGGAAATTTGTGATGATGGTAATTTAATTAATGGAGATGGTTGTGATAATGAATGCCAAATAGAACCTGAATGTGGTGATGGGGAAGTT
>Ga0222658_1000013_pt1 | contig 177401 bp, 152 predicted proteins | sample AntAcemetagen476_FD_179830 | JGI IMG/M metagenome (GOLD analysis project Ga0222658, IMG submission 179830) | Saline water microbial communities from Ace Lake, Antarctica - #476 | ecosystem: Environmental > Aquatic > Non-marine Saline and Alkaline > Saline | place: Antarctica: Ace Lake... | reverse complement strand
GCATATCCACAGCAAGCACTCACAAAATTGTCACAAGCAGATCTTAAAAGAGTCAATAAGCAGTTTGTAGAGGCTTATGATGATTATGAAATGATTTCAAGTGAAAATCCGGATTTAGCTGATGCTCATTGGGGAATGTTTTTAAGCATGTATGGGATTGTTTATGCACCAAATGATACCCTTAAACGTTATGGACCAACAGTTCAAATCTATTTAAATGAAGCACCAACAAAAAATAAATATTATTTAAACGTATTAGCACTTTCAAAAGATAAATATAAGAACCAGCATTTTATCGAAGAAGGCGAAATAATTGATAAAATCTGGAGTGAAACAAAACCAGCTTTAAAAAAATCACTTAAAAAGCCAAAGAAAAAAGATGCGGATGAAGAAGATGCTAATGGATCAGTAGAAACAGCAGCTTACAAAAATATCGGATCTAAGTTACCAAAAGATTATCAAATCGATCCTATTTTGGAAAATAAGATAAAAAATGCTGAAATCATATATATGAAAGCGAATAAATTTGGTCGTGCAAATAAGATTTTTGATGAAGCACTTGAAACCGACCCATATGCTAAGCGTGCTTTATGGGGAAAACTACTTTGCAAACTACAAGTTTCTGATTTTGATTTATTAGGACTTAATACGAAATTAAATGTTGCTTTTCCTCTATTTGAAGAAGTCATGGAATGTCACAAAAAAGCAGATGAAAACATTTATCTTAAAGCGTTTGAAGAATTTCTACTTAAGAAATTTAGATCAAATCAAATATTTGATGAAGAACTTTATGCATATATATTAAATTGGAAAAATAGATACGATCAACATGCTTTTGCTAAAACTTTATATAATGAAATAAAAACTTTCCTTGAAAAGGATGGTTTAATCGATGTCAATTGGATTCATATAGCTTTGACTGAATCACTGAGATTTATTGAAAAAGAAAATCCACAAGAATATCTTGAAAAGTATATTGAAACTGCTATTAATCTTAATCAAGATAAATTATACAAAGATGCTCTTAAGGTTGTTGATGTCATTCTTTCTATCGATGAAGGAAATCAAGATGCATTACTTATTCAATTATGTGCAACTTATAGAGTACCAGAATTAACTGAACTCCATACCGCGCTTCGTGATTTAAAACAGATAAAAGTTTTTGATGATTTGATTCAAAGTGGGTATCAAGACCTTGATATCTTTATGGAATTGAGACTTGCAGCACTAGAATTAATTGAAAACGGGAATGCTAAACTAGCACTTCAATTTATCGATTTACTCTTAGAAAGTTTGCCAGTACAACATGTTGATATGCTCAATGATTCTTTATTAGAGTTTTCAGAAAATCTAATTTATAAAGAAAAATTTAAGGAAGCTGAAAAATATGTTAATCATCTCATTCACAACCTTCCTTTATTACCAGCGGCACATTGGTGTAAACTGAAAATTGCTTTAGGGGCAAATACGAATTTTGATGTTCTCATGCATAGCAAGAAAGACTTAATGGAATATCCAGACTTTGAACATGCGATTAATTCTACATCTCATCCCGAAGATTATATTAAGTTTTATGAAATTCATGATTCTTTGAAGCAAGCAACACCTCAAGGTAGAGCATTTAAGAAGATGGCGAATAAGCATTATGATGATTTTGAAGAGTTATGTGGCAATGTAGACATTCACACGTTTGTTACTGAAACAGTTCCTAAACTACAAAAACATGTAAAAAGAGCGACGAATGAAGATCAATCGGGTGTTTCGAATATCGTTGTGAGAAGCGTCATTGTATTAATACTTGTTGGATTTGCTTTTGTCATTAGTAATGAACGTGCATTATTTGATTTATATGATTCTAATAGTGGACACGATGTTGCTTGGTATTTATATCAATTCTATAAGAATACAGGTGGTTATGCTATATTAGGCTTAATGTTTATTACTTTCCTTTTGACGGCTCTAAAGGAAGGAAATAGCTTTGGTAAGTCATTATTGAAAGGTTTTCTTCTAGGCTTAATGTTTACAGCAATTGGTTTAGCTATGGTTGCCGGTATTCCTTGGGCATTGACAAAATATTTAGGAGATACACTCTTTAGATTCTCAGATATTACGTACTTTGGATTATCTACTGTAGTCGTTTCTGGTGCATTATTTGGAATTGTTATCATTGCAATTGTCATCATTCTTAGAGGTTTTCATATTAAATTGCTTGATTCAACAAATAGCAAGAAAGCATTTGGTTTAAGTATTGTTAATATGGTTATCTTAAGTTTGATTGTGTTGGGAGCTCTTGCAGTTTCATTATTAGGAATCATTAAATAAAATTTTAAATATATAGAAAAGAGAACTATTTGATAGCTCTCTTTTTTTGTTATTCATTTGGGAATTTTAATCCCCATGTTTTTTTTAGGGCATCCATTTGTTTCATTACTTCAATGGTTATGTTGTGTGGTAGCAAAGGACTTTCTTTTAAGTTTTCATTTAGACACCTAGCAACTTCATTTATTTCGTATTCAAATCCGTTGACGAGATGAGGGTGAGCAATCTTTCGTATGAGTTGATTATTTTGATTATAGACAAAAGCTTGTTCTGCCTTCCAAAAATCCGGAATTTTGATATAACCCTTTGTTCCATAGATATATCCGGTTGTATCCAGTTGCTCTGCTAAAGAACTTGCAAGATTTGCTTTTGCACCTGGATAGAAGAAAGTATAGGTTGCTGAAAAATCAAATCCCCTAGGATCCATGATAACTTCAGTTTCGTAATGATCTGGTGATCCTAAAAATAAATTTGCAAAATGAATGGGATAAACGCCTAAATCAAGAAGTGCACCTCCACCCATCTTTGGATCAATTAATCGATCTTTTCTATGATCTTCGATAGCAAATCCAAAACCAGCCTCGATTTTTGTTATTTTACCAATGACACCAGAATCAACAAGTTTTTTAACTTCTCTAATCGTTGGAAGAAATATAGTCCACATTGCTTCCATAACAAAAAGGTTATTTTCTTTTGCTTTATTTAAGACCGTTTCTGTTTGTTTAGCATTTAATGTGAATGATTTTTCACACAAGATATTTTTTTTGTGATTAAGAGCGAGCATCATATGTTCATAATGTAGGCCATGGGGTGTAGCAATATAGACACAGTCCACGTTTGGGTCTTCTAATAAAGCTTCGTAGCTACCATAGACCTTTTCAAATCCATAATCTTTTTGATATTGTGTGGCTTTATCAATATTTCTGCTAGCAATTGCGTAAAGACTTTCTTCAGTTCCCTTCACTGCTTTGCTGAATGTTTGTGCTATTCTACCTGCGCCAACAACTCCAAATCGGATCATATTCATCACCTCTATTCATTATATAATAATATGGATGTATATGTAAAAAAGTGAGCCTCAGCTCACTTTTTGATTATTTCGTTTTATACTTTTCTTGCAACATATGCAAACATCATGGGTCCTGTATGAATACCAAGAACAGGTGTTAATTTTGAAAGTGATATATTTCTAATGTTAAGTTCTTTACGTAATGATTCACCCAATTGTTTCGCTTTTTCAATATCATCACCAAAGTGAACGATGAGATCAATTTTTGCTTTTTGGAATTTTTCAATGAGTATTTGTTTCATTGCCAAAAAAGAACGTTGAATACCAAATCCCTTGGATAAAGTCACATAAACACCGTCATCATTGACGGTAATTACTGGTTTGATTCTTAGAATATTACCAATTGTACCTTCAACTTTTCCGATTCTACCACCTTTGCGTAAATACTTTAGTGTGTTAATGGTATATAAAGCAAGGCTGTCTTCATATCTGAGTTTGTTAAGTTTCTTTATGATTTGTGGAATGGCTGTTTCCTTTTTAACGAGTTCACAAGCTTCGTCAACCAAGATAGATAATCCGCCTCCTAAGGTCTTTGAATCATAATGAGTAATATTGATACCTTTCATAGGCTCAAAAGCCAATCTGAACGCATTAAACGTTCCACTTAAACCTGAAGATAGATTGATGACAAGTGCATCAGTATATTCCTTTTTCTTCAGATCTTCAAATAGTGCATTTAAGTCATCCATGCTTGGTAAGCTTGTTGAGACATCATGATCGTCTAGTTGTTGATAAACCTCGTCTGATGTAATTTCAATACCATCGCGATAGCTTTTTCCATCAACGACAATCATCAAAGGGACAACGAAAAGATTATCATATTTTTTTAATGTCTGGGGACTTAAATTCGCTGCTGAATCAGTTACAATAGCAATTTTCATTTTTTCTCTCCTATTTTTTTTTTATAGGTCATGTATCCAATAAGATTCTTATTCATAATAAGTCTATCACTTAATGATAAATGATGTCAAAAATAGTTCTTAAATGTTTCAATTTTGAAGAAATATGTAAATCTATGTGTAAATTTATTTAGAAAATGAGGTAAATTCAAGAAAAAACAAATGAAATTTTTAGTTCAACTTAAGGACTTTTGATATAATCGTAATCTTTTATGATAGAATAATCATGACAAGAGAGGTTAGATTATGAATCAATATCAAAAAGCACAAGAAGCAAAGAATTACATCAATCACTTAACAAATATTAAACCTAGAATTGGATTAGTGTTGGGATCAGGGTTGGGTTCTTTGACTGAAGAAATGACGGATGTAGTTGCTATTCCATTTGAAAAAATTCCCTATTTTGAAAAACCAACAACCAAAGGTCATTCAGGAAAAGTTGTTATTGGGAAACTGAATGGTGTCTATGTTGTTATATTTTCTGGAAGATATCATTATTTTGAAGGTTTTCCATTAGACACTATAACCCTACCTATTCGAGTGATGCATTCATTAGGTGTTGAAACACTCATACTGACTAATTCATGTGGTGCTATTAATACAGATTTTAATCCAGGAGACTTAATGGTTATTAATGATCACATCAATCTTGTATTCAACAATCCCTTAATAGGTGAAAATATAGATGAATTTGGTCCTAGATTTCCAGACGGAACTGAAATCTATACCAAGTCTTTAAGGAAACGTGCGCACGAGGCAGCTGAAAATTTAGGGTTTGAATTGCGCGATGGGATCTATGCATGGTGGACAGGACCAAGCTATGAAACACCCGCAGAAATTAGAATGATTAGAATGTTAGGCGCCGATGCAGTTGGTATGTCAACCGTTCCAGAGGCTTTAATTGCATCACATATGAACATGAAAGTACTTGGCATTTCATGTATAACCAACATGGCAAGTGGTATTTTGGATCAAAAATTATCTCATCAAGAAGTCCTTGATGTCGCTGGTCAAGTTAGTTTGAAATTTATGAATTTAATTAAAAAAATCGTAAAAAATCTGTAAAACGCAAAAATTATTTGGGAGAATTGTTAAAATTCTTCTTTTTTTTAATAAAAAACGCAAAAAAAGTGACAAAATGTGTCGTTAGGTATTGTGTCACGAACAGTAGTGTGCTATAATTAGTGTATAAGAAAGAGATGGAAAATCTCATGATTGAACAAATGATGTTTAAGAAAAACCCTTAATAGATCATTTGAAATACAATATGAAAATGAACAAGATGTGAAGTTATAAAAGTAAAGGAGATAAAACGATGAAATTCTTTGAACAAAAATCAGAAAAATCAGAAATCAGAAGCAAAATGATGACGAAGTATCCAATAGTCTGGGATCATTTAGGAGTACGCGATCATGTTAATTTCTAATAATAATTCAGTAAGATCACATATAAGAATGAATGAATTAGCAAATTGTTGGTCTTTGAATAAGGACAGATTGGAAAGTAAGAATCATAAGAAGAGATTCTAGATAATAATAGTTAAGTGATTATCTTCAATCTTTTTCTTGCAATACAAATAAATAAAAATAGAATAGAGATTCAGTATCATGCAAAAAATAATGCATGATGCTATGATCATAGGAGGGATTTAATGAACGCACAATTTAAAAGAGGTATTATTGAGCTTTGTGTCTTATCAGTATTAGTAGAAAAGGATATGTATGGATATCTTATCATCAATCAACTCTCCGATTTCATTGATGTCAACGAAAATACCATTTATCCAATATTAAGAAGGTTGACAAAGGAAGATTACTTTGAGACATATCTCGAAGAATCAAATGAAGGTGCACCGAGAAAATATTACAAGATGACTGAAAAAGGATTTGTTTACTATTTAAAATTAAGAGATGAATGGGATGCTTTTATCGGTGGTGTTTATCAAATCATTAATCAAGGAGGAAAGAAGAATGAAGAAATATTTAGAAGATTTAAAACAAGAATTACTGAAGAAAAAATTGACGAATAAGGAAATTGAAGAAATTTTAACAGATCATGAAGAAATGATTCAAAATGCAATGGATGAAGGTTTATCAGAAGATGAAATTAAAGCTAAATTTGGGAAACCCGAACAATTAGCTGAAGAACTTGCTGATTTTGAACAAAAAGAAGACACTGAGCAACAAAAAACAGATTCTTTCACTCTATATGAATCATTTGAAGTTAATGAAGACGAAATATCAGTTAATGTAAAACTCACATCAGAAGATATCGTTTATCAAGTATCATCAGATTCCAAAATCAATGTTTACTACAAGGGCAAGGGTAAAATTGATAAATATACAGTGGGTTTTAAGCATGGTAAATTTGAACTATTAGGACAAAAAAACGTTAATTTGGTATTTTCTTTCAGTAAAGGTAATGATTTAGACTTTATTGTTGAACTGCCTGAAGCAGTTCGTGTTACTGAATTAGCACATCAAGGCGTTAGTTCAGATGTAGTACTAAAAAATCTCGATATCATGAGTTTCAAACTAACAACAACTAGTGGCGATATGATGGTTGAAAATGCTAAATTAGGTGCTGCATTCTGGCATACGGTAAGTGGCGATTTATTTATTAAAGATACGGCGATGGAGAAGCTAGACTCCTCACAGGTTAGTGGCGACATCAAACTTGAACGTGTGAAGATTGCAGGCGATGTAGTATGCAATAGTGTAAGTGGAGACCTACTTTGTACAGATTCTTCATGCAAAGACTTTACTTTAAAAACTGTAAGTGGAGATTTAGATGGAAAAGAATTTTATCCAAAGAGTGTTTCACTAAAATCTGTATCAGGTGATATTAAAATCAGAAATAAAGAAAAAACATATATAAAAGTACTTACAAAGCATTCTCTTTCGGGAGATATTGACATAAATTAAATTATTCAATATTACAAAAATTGAAGTGCTATAGCGGATATTCGCTATAGCACTTTTCTTATCATATACGCATAAATAGAAATTTAATCATCAATCAATTCAACAAACCGACAATCACAGATGAACTGTTGGTCTATTTTTTCGCCTTTTTTTGTAATCAAGTATAGTCTGCCACTATAAAATTTATTAATTGGAATGATCATTCGTCCATTTTCAACGAGCTGACTTAATAGAGCATCGGGGACTTTATTAGGAGAAGCAGTAACAATAATGGCATCATATAAAGCGAAAGCTTCCCAACCTTCATATCCATTACCCAAATGATAATAAATATTATCATAACCAAGAGATGTATGTATTTTTTTAGCACGTATTTGTAGTCTTTCTAAACGTTCAACAGTGAAAACTTCTTTTGCTAATTGAGCTAAAATAGCAGTTTGATATCCTGATCCGGTACCAATTTCTAGTACACGATCGGTTTTCTTTAAAGCTAGTTTCTCGGTCATTAATGCGACGATATAAGGTTGAGATATCGTTTGATTCAATCCAATGGGCAAGGGATGATCTTGATAAGCGTACTGTTCAATTGCTGGATCTACAAATAAATGTCTAGGAACTTTTAATAAGGTTTTAATAAGCGCCTCATCTTTGATACCTCTATAGATGATTTGTTCTTGGACCATTTTTTTCCTATCAAAGTCATATAAATCTCGTGACATAATATTCCTTCTTTCAAGTTCATCATACATCATGTTTCTCAAAACGTCAAAATGGTGATGAAGTAAATCAAAAATTTGTGTGAATAAGTGTATTTATATTGACATTAATATAGTGTCTTGATATAATCAATAGTAAACCGACCGACCGTTCGGTCGGATGAGATTTTCAAACAAGGAGAAAATACATGAGTTCATATAGCGTAAGAAGACCTATTACCGTTTTAATGGGTATATTAATCATTATTGTTTTAGGAGTTTTTTCGGTAACAAAATTACCGTTAACACTCTTTCCAGATATTAATTTACCTTATGTCGTTACGATAACGACATATGAGGGAGCGACACCTGAAGAAGTTGAGTTAGATGTTGCTAAACCGATTGAATCTGCTGTTTCAACCATTGGAAACTACAAGGAAGTTTCTTCCATGTCCAATGAAAGCTTTGGGATATCAATTATCACATTTGCTGATGGATCCAATATGGATTCAGTGGTCATTGAATTAAGAGAATTACTGAACAACCTTAACTTTCCTGATAATGTAGGAAATACAAGAATCTTAAGAATCAGTCCAGATATGCTTCCTGTGATGACGGTCACATTATATAAGACATATGCTGAAGATTTGACAGATGATGAAATTTTAATTAAGAATACTGAGTGGATAAATAAGGATGTTCTTCTTGATTTATCCAGTATTCCTGGAGTAGCTGACGTCAGTATTTCAGGTGCTGCAGATATTGTTTTACAAGTAAACTTAGATACGGATATCCTAGATTCTTATGGCATTACACATCAAGATGTTTTAGCTACGATTGAAGATCAAAATGTTGGTGGTCTTGTTGGTGTTGCCCTAGATTCTGGAGAACTTCGTATGCTCTACTTAGGTAATAAACCAAGTAGTCTTTCAGATATTGAAGACTTACCCATTCTTACATTTGGCGGAGATGTCATTACATTAAGTGACTTAATTGTTACCGATGGTATCCAATATGTGAATGCAAATACAAATACATATTCAAAGATTAATGGGTTCCAAGGCATTCAAATTTCTTTTCAAAAACAATCCGATTACGGAATTACCGAAGCCTCAGATAATATTATGACACGGTTAAATGAAATTATTGCCAGAGAAGATAGTGATGCAAATTATACTGTTTTATTGGACCAAGGTGAATACATTAATTTAGCAATTGGTTCAGTTCTACAGAACATTATTATCGGTGGTATCTTAGCAATTATTGTCTTATTCATCTTTTTAAAGGATATTAAACCAACACTGATAGTTGGCTTAGCTATACCAATTTCCGTTGTTGCTGCATTCATGATGATGTATTTTACGAATGTCAGTCTTAACTTAATTTCAATGGGTGGTCTTGCATTAGGTATTGGGATGCTTGTTGATAATTCGATTGTCGTTATAGAAAATATATTTAGGATGATTAGTGAAGGAAAGACAAGAAGGGAAGCTGCTGTTGAAGGTGCAAGACAAGTCGCTGGTGCGATTACTGCATCAACTTTAACAACAGTTGCTGTATTCTTACCAATCGCCTTTATTGAAGGTATGGTTGCTGATGTATTCATCAGTATGGCACTTACTATTAGTTATTCGTTAGGTGCTAGCTTATTAATTGCTTTAACCTTAGTTCCAGCAATGGCATCACAGATGCTTAACGATCATAACAATAAAAAAGAAAGTAAAGTTATTCACAAGTTAAAGGTTTGGTATAAAACTTCTGTTTTATTTACAATCAAACATAAAGCATATACTTTAGTTACAGTTATTGTTTTATTGGCTGTATCAGTTTTCTTAGTCATATCAAAAGGATTCATCATGTTACCTACATCAGATGAAGGTACCATAAATGTTTCAATTGATACAGTAGCTCAAGTTGATTTTACAACCAATGCAGAATTTGCTGATTATGTTACTTCATTACTTATGGAAATTGATGATATTGATACAGTATCAGCAACAATCAATAGTAGTATGTTTGGTTTGAGACCTATGATGATGGGTGGAGGTTCTGGAACAATTCAATTTACGATAAATCTTGTTGATTCTAGACGTAAAACAACTTCCTACTATGAAGACTATATCAGAGAATACTTAAAAGATATTGATTATGCAGATGCGGGTGGTATCCTAGAAACTCAAGTTACTGATATTATCGTTTCTGCACAAAACAGTACCGCTGGATTAAGTGGTGCTACAGGAATCAATATCAAAGTAAGTGGATACGATTTACTTACCTTGGAATCTATTGCTAATGATATTTCTACCATATTAGAAGGTACAGATTATGTAACTAAGATTGACAATGGTGTTAATCAAGGTGCAGATAATGTAAGAATTACTGTTAATAATGAGAATGCGATGATGTATAATCTTACAAATCAAGATGTCATTGAAAATATTAATTTACTCTATACTGATTTAACAACATTAGGTAGTACTCAATCACTAATCATTAATCTTCAGGGTGTTGATTATACTTTAGATTTACCTAATGAAACAGTCATAGGTAGCATTAGCTTTGATGATTTCGGTGATTATCTCGATTTTCTTGGTGGTGTTCAATTATTTGATGATGCAACCAGAGCAATGATTGATGCTTATATAGCGAGTGCTGGAATGGGTATTTATGCTCCAAATATGTTAGTAGATCCCACATATACACCCGGAGATCCACTCCAATTTATTATTAATCCATATTTAGTTATAACAGGCGGACAGATTGTTTTCAATCCGATGAGTGCTGATCCTAAACTATCTTCACTTAGTGTTGCTCCTTTGTACATTGCAGATGATACAGATAGTGCGACAAATATTGAAAAAGTTACGGGTTTTGCTACCATCAATACTGATGGTACCAATCGTTATTTAAATGTAACAGCTCAAGTTGAAGAAGGTAAAAACATTACTCTTGTTAGTCAAGGTGTCATTGATCGTGTGAATGCCTATCTAGAGGGTTCTGATTTTGCAGCTTATGGGCAAGGATATCATGTGACATTCGAAGGTGAGAATGAAAGTATTTTATCAGCTGTTAGTGATTTAACCTTAGCAGCTATCGTCGCTATATTACTTGTTTATATGGTCATGGCTATTCAATTCCAATCTTTGATTTATCCACTTATTATATTAGGTACGATTCCACTTGCATTTACTGGTGGTATGGCTGCTCTTCTTGTTACAAATTCCAATTTAAGCTTAGTTTCAATCATGGGGTTAATCATTTTGATTGGAATAGTGGTGAATAATGGTATTGTCTTAATTGATTATATTAATAAGTTGAGGCTCAAAGGACGAACCATTATTGACGCAATTACTGAAGCTGGTCAAACAAGATTAAGACCTATCCTAATGACGGCACTTACAACAATTCTAGCGTTAATTACTTTGGCGTTTGGTGTAGGACAAGGTGCAGAGTTATTATCACCTATGGCAATTACTGCAATTGGAGGCTTGATTTATGCAACTATATTGACACTTGTAGTTGTTCCTACAATCTATGCAATGATTAACTTTAGAAAGATTAGAGAAGAGGCTAAAGCAAATGCAATCGACAAAGGATAAGATATTAAGTGCTGTATTAGCACATATCAAAGAGGGTACTCAATTAGATCATATTACAATTTCTAAGATTGCTAATGAAGCAGAAATTGGTAAAAGTACAGTTTACGAGTATTTCAATAGTAAAGAAGATATGATTTTAGAAACTTACCATTACTTATTTGATTATTATGATCTCATCTTAACAGCTGATAGTGAGCATATGGATTTTAAAAGTGCCTTCATTGAACAGATTAAAAGAGTATTATTCGTTATGAAAGATGCAAAGCTGATTATGAATGCAATTATGAATTTTGACCAACAAATCTTTCTTAATTACGGCAAACAACTCGAAGGATGTGCAAGTGACATTAGAGATAAGATGAAAACAAGATTTGAAAGTATCATCCATTTGGGAGTCATTGAAGGAATTATTGATACTAAAACACCTCAGCCATATATAGGGCAAGTGATTCAAGCCATTATTTCCGGACTATTATTCCAATATGTTAATGGTGCAATTGAGATTGAAGAAGAAAAATTGTGTGAATTAATATATCAACACACGCTTATTGCTATCAAAACCTAACAAAAAACCTATACCCAGCATTAAAAATGCTGGGTATTTTTTTATGTGAAATCATGGGGTTATATTTATATAGTTAATAATTCGATATTTTTGAATAATTAATGTAATTATGAGGTATTTTGTTGCCAAAAGACATTGACAATTAGTCTAAATCATACTATCATAAAAGTAACTTATTCGCGAAACTCAATCGAATCATTTGAAGAGTTTTTAACATGTTACTACCATGTAATAACATAATAAAAGAGATTTCTATGAGTAAATACTGAGTTTTCGATATAATACATCTTCGTTAACATGATAATGGACATTATATTTATTGCACAAGCGGTTTGGCAGAATTGTTTATTTTTACTTAATTAAATAGGAGGCTAGGAAATGTTGTTGAAGGAACTGCTTCAAAAGTATCCAAAGAAAGAAGATCAGCTCATTGAAATTCTATTAGAATATCAAAATGAAAAAATTGATCATTATATTTCAAAGGAAGAGATTACGGAAGTATCGAAATACTTAGACGTACCAGAAAGTAAGGTATGTAGTGTTTTATCTTTCTATACATTCTTTTCAGATAAGCCAAGAGGAAAACATATCATTCAAGTCTGCAAAGATGTGCCATGTTATGTAAGCTCCAATATTGATGTCTTAAAAATAATAGAAAAGGAACTTGGTATTCGCATTAATGAAACAACTCCAAATCAACAGTTTACTTTAGAATTCACAAGCTGTTTAGGTTGTTGCGAAGCTGCACCTGCGATGAGAATCAATGATAAGATTTACACGCATTTAACGGCTGATAAAATCAAAGCGATATTATCTGAGTATAAGGTGTATATGTGATGATAGAAATGAAATTAGTATCCAAGAGATTTGGAAAAATCAATCCATTATCTATTGAAGAATACATCAAGTTTGATGGATATAAAAATTTGGTTAATGCTTTATCAATGGAAAAAACAGAAATCATTGAAGAAGTACAGCATGCATATTTAAGAGGTAGAGGTGGTGCAGGATTCCCAGCTGCAATTAAAATGATGGCTCTTGCAAAAGAAACTTCTGAAGATAAATATATCATTTGTAATGCAGATGAAGGCGAACCAGGTAATTTTAAGGATCGATATTTAATGGAAAATGATCCTCATCAAATCCTTGAAGGTATGATTATTTCCGCATATGCAACAGGCGCTACGAAGGGCTTCATTTATGTTCGTGGTGAATATCAAAAATCAATGAGTTTACTGAAGTGGTCTATTGATGAAGCCAAGAAAAAGGGTTATTTAGGCAAAAACATCTTAGGCAAGAAATTTAATTTTGATATCGAAGTACGGTCTGGTGCTGGTTCATATGTATGTGGTGAAGAGTTTGCTTTAATTGAAAGTATTGAAGGTAACCCTGGTAGAACGAGAGTTAAACCTCCATTCCCCACAACTAAAGGATTATATGGTAAACCAACTTTGATTAATAATGTTGAAACATTAGCTACAATTCCTCTCATTATTGAAATGGGTGGCAAAGAGTTTGCTAAAATAGGAACGCCTTCTTCAACTGGAACTAAGTTGATTTCATTATCCGGTAATGTCAAGAATAAGGGTGTATATGAAATTCCTTTTGGTGTTCCCATTAGAGATGTCATTTATAAACTCGGTGGTGGTATTGAAAATGATCGCAAGATTAAAATGGTTCAATTAGGTGGAGCTTGTGGTCCAATTATCCCAGAGTATATGTTAGATATGATTATTGATTTTGAACGATTCGAAGAATTTGATTCAAAAACAGGTGCTGGGGCAATCATTGTCATGGACGAAAGATTTGATCTATTTGATATTTTATTAAAAATTGTTCGTTTCTTTGAACATGAATCATGTGGTAAATGCACACCATGTAGAGAAGGTCATATTCAATTAGCAAATCTAGTCATTAAATTTATTGAAAGAAAAGCAACAGTTAAAGATATGGTTTCATTGGAATCTCTTGCACGTGTGATCCATCAAGCATCTTTATGCGGATTGGGACAAACCTCACCAACAGCAATAATTTCATCGCTTAAATATTTCCGGGATGACTATTTAGATCGAATAGAACATCCTGAGAAAGCATAAGGAGGAGAGAAAATTGGTTAATTTAGTTATTAATAACGCAAAGGTATCTGTTGAAGAAAATACATCGATTTTGCAGGCCGCCAAACAATATAATATGGATATCCCTACATTATGCTATTATGAAGATTTGAATATTAAATCAGATTGTAGAGTATGTGTGATTGAAGTTCAGGGCAAAAAAGGATTAGTATCAGCTTGTTCTACACCTGTTGCTGAGGGTATGGTTGTATATACAAACTCTCCAAGAGTTTTAAATGCAAGAAAAACAATAGTTGAACTTATTTTATCTAATCATGACACCAATTGTACAACATGTGTAAAAAACATGAAGTGTGAACTACAAACATTGGCTAGAAATTTAGGGATTGATGAAAATAGATTTCCATCTGTATTTGAAAGATGTGACATCGATGAAAATAATCCAGCAATCGTAAGAAATCCCAATTTATGTATCAAATGTGGACGTTGTGTCGATGTTTGTAAAAATGTACAAGGAACAAACGTGCTTGCTACGATGGGTAGAGGTCATACAATGCAAGTTGCTCCTGTCTTTAATGAAGATTTGAACGAAGATTTTTGTACTTTCTGTGGTCAATGCGCAAGTGTTTGCCCAGTAGGTGCAATTACTGAAAAAGATAATACTGATCAAGTTTGGAATGCTATCATGGATTCTGAAAAACATGTCATCGTGCAAGTTGCTCCCGCTGTCAGAGTTTCTTTAGGCGAAGAAATTGATCAAGTTGTTGGTAATATTGTTACTGGCAAGATTGTTTCAGCAATGAGACTTTTAGGATTTGATAGAGTCTTTGACACTGATTTTACAGCTGACTTGACAATTATTGAAGAAGGTAATGAATTAATACATAGAGTAACTACAGGTGGTGTTCTTCCTATGATGACATCATGTTGCCCAGGATGGATTAGTTATGCAGAAACAAGATATCCAGATATTCTAGATCATTTATCAAGTTGTAAATCACCTCAACAAATGTTTGGTGCACTTGCTAAATCATATTATGCTGAAAAGATGAATCTTGATCCTAAGCATGTCTTCGTTGTTTCAATCATGCCATGTACGGCAAAAAAATATGAAGCACAAAGAGAAGAGATGAGTGTTAATGGAGTAGATCCAGATGTTGATGTTGTCTTGACAACCCGTGAATTGGGTAAGATGATTAAACAAATGGGTATTAACTTTAATGGTTTGGAAGAACAAGATTTTGATAATCCATTTGGTATTACATCTGGTGCTGGTGCTATATTTGGTGCTACTGGTGGTGTTATGGAAGCAGCAATTCGTACTGTTTATGAAGTTGTAAATAAAAAACCACTTGAAAATCTTGATTTTAAAGATTTAAGAGGACTTGAAGGAATTAAAGAAGCTGAAGTTGATCTTGGTGGAACAATGGTTAAAGTTGCTGTTGCTCATACTTTAGCAAATGCTAAGGTTTTGTGTGATCAAATTAGAGATGGAAAATCTCCTTACGCGTTCATTGAAATCATGACATGCCCAGGTGGATGTATTGGTGGTGGTGGACAACCTTATGGAACAACCAATAAAGTTCGTCAGGAAAGAATCAACTCAACGTATCGTGTTGATGCAAATATGAAGATAAGAAAATCTCATGAAAATCCACAAGTGACAGCATTATATGAAGATTATTTAGAAAAACCGCTTGGTAAAAAATCACATCATTTACTTCATACACATTATCACGACCGTAAGCGTAAATAAGTATTAGATTATAAGATTTACATGATATCATAAGGGTACATATGCTGTACCCTTTTGTTTTGAATCATTTGGAGGATTTATGAAAAAAAGTGATTTCTTATGGATATTTATATTATTAGCTTTAACATCAATTGTTATTATTCCGTATACAAGATCAATCTTTGAGGATGCTACTGCGTCCCATCCATATCTGATGGGTTTCATTAAAACATCAATTTTAGCTAGTTTAGGTGAAAGATTAGTTCACAGAATTAAAACTGGAAGATATTTTGGAGATCATGGGATTTTCTTAAAGTGGATTGTTTGGGGCTTTTTAGGGATGATATTTGTTATCATTTTCAAGATTTATGCAAGTGGTGTTAATGCAGCAGAACAAGCACACCTTTTACCTTTTATTAGTCAGGATACCTTTATTTCAACACTCCTTACAGCTTTTTTGATTAGCACGCTCATGAACATTTTCTTTGCACCATCATTTATGATGCTTCATAGAATCACTGATACATATATAGAACTTGGTGATGGAAACATAAAAAAGATTGTTCACATACCTATAAATGATGTTGTAGGGCATATAGATTTCGTCGTATTTTTTAAGTTTGTTGTTTTTAAAACAATTCCTTTTTTCTGGATTCCAGCTCACACGATTACATTCTTACTACCTGAAAATTATCGTGTGTTAATGGCAGCTTATCTATCTGTTATTTTAGGAATTTTACTATCGGTTGTTAAACCTAAGAAAGAATCTTAATAAAGTGTATTATTTTTTGTTAAATAATACAAAAAACTTGACATAAAAATGTGTTTTGATTAATATCTTAAATGGAGGCGATAAATTATGGCAAAAACAAAACAATTTAAAACAGAGTCAAAAAAGCTATTGCATTTGATGACTCATTCGGTTTATACACAAAAAGAGATCTTTTTAAGAGAGCTCATCTCTAATTCTAGTGACGCAATTGATAAGCGTCATTTCATGTCACTTACCGATAGTAATATTCCACCTGTAGACTACGAAATCTTTATAACCCCTGATGAAGATAACAAAACATTGATTATTGCAGATAACGGGATTGGATTTACTGAAGAAGAACTAATTAACAACTTAGGAACAATTGCGGAAAGTGGATCAAAAGCTTTTTTAGAGAAAGCAGAGCAAAACGATGTTGATCTTATTGGTCAATTTGGTGTTGGGTTCTATAGTGCATTTATGGTAGCTGACAAAGTGACAGTTGAAACCAAATCACCTTATGCTGAAACGGGATATAGATGGACATCAAAGGGGGAATCTTCATATACGATTGAAGAGATTCAAAGAGATGCTATTGGTACAACCGTCATTCTACATTTAAGAGCCGACGATGAAGAAAATGAAGAAAATTTCTCTGAATACACTAAAACATATACTTTGAAATCTTTGGTTAAAAAGTATAGCGATTATGTCCGTTATCCAATCAATATGATGGTTACAAGTACGGTAGACAAAAAAGAGATAGAAGTTAAAGAAACCTTAAACCAAATGATTCCGATTTGGAAGAAAGCAAAATCTGAAATCAATGATGAAGATATGAACGCTTTTTACAAACATCAGTTTAATGATTATGATGAACCACTGAAGGTCATTCATACAAGTGTTGAAGGAATGCTTACCTATACTGCATTACTTTTTATTCCAACAAAAGCACCTTATGATTTCTATAGTGAAAAGTATGAAAAAGGACTTCAATTATACTCAAAGGGAGTCTTCATCCAAAATCAAAATACGGATTTACTTCCTGACTACTTCAAATTTGTTAAAGGGCTTGTTGATTCATCTGATATTTCACTCAATATCTCTAGAGAATTATTACAACAGGATAGACAAGTCAAAAAGATTGCATCTCATCTAGAAAAGAAGATCAAAAGTGAACTAGAAAATATGATGCAAAATGAAAAAGATAAATACTTAATCTTCTATGAAAATTATAAGACAACTTTAAAATACGGTATTTACGAAAGTTTTGGTTTGAATAAAGAGAAGCTTCAAGATTTAATTATGTTTAAATCTAATAAAAGTGATGCGTTTATGAGTTTCAAAGAATATGTTGAAAAGAAACCCACTGATCAAAATGCAATCTATTATGCAACGGGCAAATCAAAAGAAAGTATTCTTAAACTTCCACAAATGGATGTTATGAAGGAAAAGGATATTGAGGTTTTACTCTTCACTGATGATATTGATGAGTTCATGATCCAAGTGATGCAGAACTATCAGGAAGTTCCTTTTAAATCCATTCAACAAGCGGATACTGATTTGTTAGATGAAACAAAGAAAGAAGACTTAAAGACTAAGGAAAAAGAAAACAAAGATATTCTTAAGGCAATTAAAAAAGCTTTGAAGGATAAAGTAAAAGACGTTAAACTCTCGTACAGACTCAAAGAATCTGCAGTTTGTCTTGTTTCAGGAGAAGGCATTAGTATGGAAATGGAAAAGATATTAAAACAAATGCCTAATGCAGCAAATGTTCATGCTGATAAGATCTTAGAAATCAATCCTGATCATGATTTATTTCAAGCATTAAAAAAGATTTATGAGAAGGATGAAAAGAAGATTGATGAGTATTCTAGTATTTTATACCATCAAGCTTTACTTATTGAAGGATATCCAATTGAAGATCCCACAGAGTTTTCAAATCATTTGGTTCAATTGATGATTGATTCATCTAAATAATAAGAAAAAGGGCTTAATTAAGCCCTTTTTCTTATCTTTTCTTTGAGATTGAATCTTCATTTTTATTGATACATTTGTTCTTGTCTTTTTTCAATGAAATAAGGAATTTCAGGGGTAATGACATAAAAGAGTAGAATACCTATTGTTAAACCACCAATATGACCAGCAATACTAATGTTTGGAACAACAAAGGTGAATACCAGATTGATGATGATCAGTTGTCTGATTGAACGGATTGCTCGTTCATTAAACCAACGTGCGCGTAAGAAGGTTAACATGAGCATACCACCCATGATGCCAAAGATTGCTCCACTAGCTCCAACAGTTACACTATTTGCGGGTCCTACTAAGACGACAAGTATACTTGAACCTAAGCCTGATAATAAATATAAGAGTGAATATTTTTTAGGTCCGATGATTAATTCCATTTGACCACCTATATAGAATAATGCAAGTGAATTCATTAAAAAGTGAAGAATGCTTCCGTGTAAAAACATGACAGTAATCAAACGATAATACTCATGTCCTATGGTGACATAGGGAGGATACAAAGCTCCATATTTAACTAGTACCTCAAGTGAAAAATTGTCTTCAACCATGACGATGATGGCCATGATTAAATTGAGGATTAAGATGAAACTTGTCACTGGGTGAGCTTTGATATAATGTAATAATTTTTCTGTAAAGGTCATATGTGTTTTCTCCTACATTGATTATTATACAGGGGTTCAAGTTTTCATTCAAGTTTTAATCGTTATATGTGATAATATGTATAAAAGATGTTATAATAATGTGCGTAAACATAAAGGAATGGTATATATGAAATCAATAGCAAAGAAAATTAATAAAAAAATATATTATGGATGGGTTATTGTACTAGTCAGTGCTATTGCACTGTTTTTCTCGTCTCCTGGACAAACATATTCAATTAGTGTTTTTAATTCATATTATGAAACACAACTTGGATATTCTAAAACATTATTGTCTACGGGATATAGTATCGCAACGACAATCAGTGGATTATTAATTGTCTTTGTTGGTAGAGCTATTGATAAGAATGGTCAGAGAAAAATGTTTATCATTGTTGCTATTGGTTTAGCACTTACCACCTTATTCAGTTCATTTGTTTTAAATATTTGGATGATCTATATCAGTTTTTTCTTTCTTAGATTTCTTGGTCAAGGATCATTGACTTTAATACCTGCAAGTCTCGTCCCTCAATGGTTCGATAAAAAAAGAGCATTTGCTTTATCAATGATGGCTTTTGGTGGATTCTTTGCAATGTTATTAATTCCAGCATTTAACTTGTGGATGATTAATACGTTAGATTGGCAAAATGCTTGGAGAGTTTGGGGATTACTATTACTTGTTGTGTTCTTACCTATTGTTTTCTTTTTGGTTGTCAATAGACCTGAAGATGCAGATATTCCGATGGAAAATGAAACGACCTTTATTTCTAAAGAAGATGCACTCGATGCTTTAAATAAGGAATCATGGACATTAAAAGAAGCAATGAAGACAAAAGATTTTTGGTTTATTGGTTTTTCATCTATGATTGTACCGATGTTCACAACCGGATTAGTCTTTCATTTCTTTTCAGTTATGGATCTTAGAAACATCAGTCACGAAACAGCAGCATGGATTATTGGATTCATGGCATTTCCAATGATTCTTATGCCATTTGCAGCTAAACTCTTCATTGATAAAACCAAACCTAGATATATTTTCTTTACGACACAAGTCATTATTTTCTTAGCTATGGTCATGTTATTATTGTGGGTACAAAATGCAACAGCAGCTATTATCTTTATCTTGATTTATGGGCTTGGTGCTGCGATTCAATCAGTGACACTTAATACAATCTATCCCTATTATTATGGCAGGAAATATTTAGGAAGTATTCGAGGTATGGCAACTGTTTTTATGGTTATAGGTAGTGCATTAGGTCCCGTTCAATTTGCAGTTAGTTATGATCAATTTGGAACTTTTAACTACGCCATCATCGCAATGATGATTATGACAGTGATTGCTGCTATTTTATCCTTACTTATTCATAAGCCCAAGAAACCTGAAAGTAATATAGAAGTAAATCAGATTAGTCAGTAATTATTTATGATAAAATAAAATTTATAAAGGAGTGAATATATGTCTAAATATGAATCGCCAAATTATGATGTAATCAAAAAAGAAGGATCGTTTGAAATCAGAAGATACAAGGAGTTTTATACGACATCAGTTGATGAGAGAAAACTATCTGGTTATAGTGGATTTGGATTATTATTTAGTTATATTAGTGGAAATAATAAAACGAGTGAAAAAATACAGATGACAGTGCCTGTCATCAATGAGTTTGAAGAAGATTCAATGTCTATGGAATTTGTCGTACCTTCTAAATTCTATGGTAAAGAAATCCCTACACCTAATGACCCTAATTTAGTGACTAAGTTCTATCCTGAGCATTATGCTGCAGCTTTACTTTTTACAGGGTTAAGCACACCAAAGCATGTTGAAAGAGAAAAGAACAAACTAACTTTATGGCTATCTGCAAACCAGGTTAATCCATCAGGAAGATATCGTTTAGCTAGATTCAACACGCCTTTTAGTGTTCCATTTTTAAGACATAATGAAATTTTAGTAGGAGTTGATTATCAAGAGTAAGGGCAGCAGTGCCCTTTTTTTATTACTTAAAATAGAAAAGATAATGTTATAATATATAAGAACTAGAAGTTAAAGTGAAGCAAAGGAATCTAACGATGGCAAAAAAAATTAAGATTAAAGTTGAACCCCAACTTAAATTCACAAAGGAAGAACATTTAATTCAAGCAGTGAAATTCCTGTTGTTTTCAATGTCAGCTGGAGCGATACAAGCTGGATCATTTACGTTACTACATGAAATTTTTGATTTTGTTTATTGGCCAGCTTATTTAATTGCACTAACACTTTCTGTGATTTGGAATTATACGTTAAACAGAAAATTCACCTTTAAATCAGCGAATAACATTCCTATCGCAATGATTAAAGTTGCTTTCTATTACGCAGTTTTTACACCACTATCAACATGGTGGGGTGTTGCTTTAACAGATATTGGATGGAATTATTATCTCGTATTATTCCTCACGATGGTCATCAATTTATTAACAGAGTTTCTATTCACTAAATTTTGTGTCTACCGACACGCAATCAATACAGCAATCAAACCTGTTGAAGTATAAAACCCCAAAATTCGGGGTTTTTATTTTCTCTTAGTTAGGAGTCATTGATTTCCAAAAATCCTGGAGTTTCCTATCCAATTGATTTGTTGAGCGTATAGTTTCATAATTTTCCCATTCAGGTGGAAATAATTTTCGATAACTATAACTATTAAATCTATCATCAATAAGTATAGCAATACCATAATCGGTAGCAGTTCTAATAACTCTGCCCACAGCTTGGATAACCTTATTCATTCCTGGATATTTGTAAGCATAATCAAAACCTTTTGAAAATTTTGATTGATAATAATCTTTAAGTTGATTATTCGTTTCATTGATCATCGGCAAACCAACACCTACAACAATTACACCATTGAGCATATCACCGATGTAATCAATCCCTTCAGCAAACATACCACCCATAACAAAGAATGCGAGTTGAGATGTGTCATTTTGTCCTCTAAACCGTTCAATCATCATCATTCTTAATTGAGGATCCATATCTCTTTTTTGAATTAGTATGTCAGCATCCATTGCAGGAAGTTCATCTAGGATCTGATTTAAATATTGGTATGATGGAAAGAAGACGATATAATTTCCTTTCTTTGCATTGATGACTGAAGTGATGATATCAACAACACCTTTAATTGATTGAGAGCGGTCTTGATATCTTGTGGAGATTTGATCCATAACGATGAGCTTTAGTTTATCACGCTCAAATGGTGATCGAATTTTTAATGTTTCACCTTCATCTTGAGTCAATAATTTTTGATAATATTCGATTGGATAAAGTGTAGCACTAAAGAACACTGAACCATAGGTTTTATTTTTTACTGTATCTAGGATGAACTGTGATGCATCAAGACATTGAACAGTAACCGAAAGTTCCTCATCTTTTTTTTCAATGTTTGTTAAGTAAGCATCATTATAGAATTCATAGACTTTAATAAAGCTAAGCATTTCTAAATATCCCTCAAGCACATCAATCTTTTTTGGATAGTTGGGGTCTTGTTTAAGTGCATTCTCTATTTTTTTCATTAAGTATTGAATTGCCTCTAAAAAGTTGTTGTTAAGCGATTTAAAGGAGATGAACGTTTGATCGATTAATTGTGATTCAATCATATCATAAGCATCTAAAACGTGTTTTACTCCCGTACGTATCGTTGGTTTTAATTTGGATGCTGCGCGTCTTAACTTAATGAAATTAGATCTTAATAACGTTGATGAATACATATCCCGGGAACGGTTAATTAGGTTATGTGCCTCATCGACCAAGACCAAAGGTTTATAGTTTTGCTCATCAAAATATCTGATGAGATGTGTAATCGGATCAAAAACATAATTGTAATCACAGATAATAACATCAGCGTAATATGAAACATATAAACTATACTCAAATGGGCATATCAGATGTTTTCTCGCATAATATTCAACAACGGATCTACTCATCAACTTCTCATTTTGAAATATATCTTTAGTGGCTTCTTGCAATCGGTCAAAAAATCCTTTTGCAAAAGGACACTTTTTTGGATCACACTCTCTTTTTTCTAGGAAACAAATCGTATCTTTTGAAGTGATTTCAATTGTTTTTGTTTCTAGACTGCCTTCATGAAGCATATCCATAGTATCTAAGGCAATTTGCTTACCCACTGTTTTTGCAGTTAAATAGAATATCTTTTGTGTGTCATCACTTAGTGCTTTAAGACTTGCAAATAATGAGGCCATTGTTTTCCCTATTCCCGTAGGAGCAATCGCGTATAAAATATCATCTTCAAGTATGGTTTGATAAACAGCACTCATCATTTCTCTTTGACCTCTTCGATAATTGTCAAAGGGAAAAACCAAGGTAGCAAGTGATGTCATTTTATGCTGTTCATGTTGATCTAAAATATTTAACCAAACGAGGAAATCATTAATGGATTCTATAAAAAAGGATTCTAATTCATTTAGATGAAATATATATTCAAAATGGCGCAACTGATAATCTCCAAGTTGTATATAGGTCACACGTCCATCAATTTCATGAATCTCATGAATCCTCATATACATAAACGCATACATCTTTAATTGAGATAAATGCTCATTATTAACTATAAAATCCGGATCATTAATATTGAATCTAGTTGATTTGATTTCTTCAAGAATTGTATAACCATCACGCAATAAAATACCATCTATGCGTCCAGATAGTAGAATAGGATGTGAATCAGCCATATATTCTAACTGTATAGGAGCTTCAGCTTGATCTACGGATTGATATTTAGATTGAAGATATTGGTGAGCTTTTGTTCCTTCAAGAAGTGAGACGTTTTGAAAAGTTTCACTACTTAGATCACCACTCGCATAAAGAAAAGATACTAGATCACCGACACCGATTTTGAAAGGTTTCATTTTATTCCTTCGTAATCTTAAGATTACATTTATTATATCGTATTATGGCTAACTTAAGAAATTCTTAATAAGTTTAGGTCAAGTATTGATATTTTCTGCATTGTTTTTATTGAATTAAATGGTAATATATATATATGAATGACGACTACGAAATGGTGTTTTCATTATTATATAGTCATAGTCTATAAGTCAACATATAAAAACAACAAGGATTTTGGCAGAATACACATGGACCTTTAAGGAAAATGATATTGATGAGAGACAAGACAAGTATGCAAAGTTTCATTAAAATATCAGGAATTGTTATAAAGGCTATCGCAATAGTCTTTATTGGGTTCTTTTTTATGTTTACTTTTTTACAAGGCGGACATCAAGAAACACTTCATTTCGAACTTCCAGATGTTTTCCTATTTTTATTTATTCCCGTTTTGTATTTGATAGGAACATTTGTTTCTTTTAAAAATGAATTTGTTAGTGGAGCCATCATCTTTTTAAGCTATGTTGGATATAATGGGGTCATTTTAATAGTTGAACAAAGCGGAATAGAGAATCTCCATTACTCTTTCTTGCTAATCCCATCTGTTTTGTTTATTCTTCTATACATCGTTAGAAAGTATGAAGAAGCAAGAAAAAATGAATTTAATGCACTTTATGGTGATTATGAATCATTGTCTCAGATGTATAAGATTGTAGATAGCATGCATCAAATTACAACTGAAATATTACAAGAAAACGATCTAGAATTAATTTTTCAAATCATTTTAGAAAAAGCAATTGATATTGTACCCAAAGCACAAACCGGAAGTATCCTGATTAAAAATGGCGATAAGATGGAATTTAAAGCTGCTGTGGGATATAATCTTGAAACTTTACAAAATGTCAATTTACTTTTTGATGATATGTATCAATCAAAATTGGGCAACATTTACGAACCCACAGTCATCCGTGATATTAGAACTTTTAATGGTTCTAATTTGAGTGAGACCAAAATGAAAAATTTAGATGAGCAAGATGCCCTCATTGCTAAAGCGGTTCTTACTTGTGCAATTACATTTAAAGATGAAATTTATGGATTTATCAATTTGGATAATATTGAAGACACAGAAGCTTTTAAGGAAAGTGATAAAGCAGTTATCAAACAGCTTGCTCAGCAGATAGAGATTGCAGTCAAGAATCAGAAGCTTGTTGATGACATCTATAAATTATCTAGATATGATGCTCTGACTGGAGCATACACAAGAACATATCACACAACACTCTTAAAAGAAATCTTCGAAGAGGCTAGAAAGAATAGAGCAGTATTTTCTATATGCAATTTAGATATCAATGAACTCAAACCTATTAATGATAAGTATGGTCATGATGCTGGTGATGATTATATCGTTTACTTCAGTGATGTAATCAAAGACCATTTGAAACCAGAAGACATGTTTTCTAGAATGGGTGGAGATGAATTCATTGTAGTTTATGCAAGCTGTGATAAAGAGTGTGCTGAAGAGAATATGGAAGAAATTCGGGACTACTTTATTAAGCATCCATTTAAGAAAGGCAAAACAATAGTTCCATTAACATTTGGATGTGGTATATCAACATTTATTGATGACAGCGAGGATTTGGAAAAGCTACTTGTTCTAGCAGATCAAAAAATGTATGCAAATAAAAGACATCGCAAATAGAATTCAATATTAGCCATCACAATATGATGGCTTTTTTTATTAATTAAATATTATAATAAAGTATTTAACTAGCTGAAATTGAATAAGAACCCATAAATGTAGACATCAACATAAAGTCAGAAATTTTATTAAAAATTGTCAAATACCATGTAAATGCGTTATAAAGCCATTGACCGCTAAAGCTATCAAAATGAGTGAAAAAAACTTTCGATAAATGAGTTGCAAACCACTAAAACAACCGTTATAATAAACACTAAACAATGATGATGTCTTAAGAAATTCACAAGTTAAAAATTGAAGTAATTTTCAAAACATTACATTTGTATTTAAAGAAAGATATTTTAAGGGGTCTTTTTTAATTTATCGAAAGGTTATCATTAATATAATATCAAAAAATATGAGGTGGATAAGATGTTTGTATTAAAAAGAAATGGATCACAGGAAACATTTGATTTAAGAAAAATAGCGAATGCAATGCTTAAAGCTTACCAGAGTGTAGGTTCAGAATTTTCTGAAGAAGATTGTCTCAAACAAGCACAAGATATTACAAAAGCTTATGCTAAGGATCAAGAAGTCAATATTGAAACAATTCAGGATGATGTTGAATTATATTTAATGAAGAAAAAGCAGTTTGAAGCTGCTAAAGCATATATTAAGTATCGTGAAAAACAAAAGGTTGAACGTGAAAACCCTTGGTCAGACAATGACGAAAGACAAGACCTTATTTTAAGTAAGTATCTTATCCCTGGAGAAAATAAAAAAGATTTTATAAAGAGAGTTGCTTTTGGTAATGTTGCTGTTGAAAAAATATTTAGACGTAAAGAAGCGGTTTTTGGTGGAAGAAACTTATATGCAATCGGTAGAGAAGGAAACATTACAGGCAGTAATTGTTATGTTACTGAGGACCCTCAGGATAGCTTAGAAAGTATTTATCGTGCTGACTATCAAATTGCCCGTACTTATAGTTATGGTGGCGGACAGGGCATGAATCTGTCCAATATACGCCCTAAAGGTGCAAAGGTTAACAATACAAGTAATACAACACCAGGAGTTATGGTTTTTGCTGAAAAGTATTCTCATACGACATTAAGTACACAACAAGATAACAGACGTGGAGCATTAATGCTTGTTCTTAATATCGATCATCCAGATATTATTGATTTTATTACAACAAAGCTTGATTTAAATAAAGTGAATGGAGCCAATATTAGTATTGCACTTAAAGATGATTTTATGCAAGCTATCAAGAATGATCAGAAATGGTTAATGCGTTTTGAAACACCATATGAAAGTATTGAAAAATCAATTAGAGCAAAAGATTTATTGCAATTGATTGGTTATGCAGCACATACAATGGGAGATCCTGGAGTCGTCTTTATTGATCACATGAACGATTATCACTTCTTAAGTGAATATTCAGATGTTCGCTTTACTGCAACAAATCCCTGTGGTGAGCAACCTTTGATGGCTCACGGCTCATGTAATCTAGGAAGTATCAATTTAAATGCTTTCGTTAGAGATGCATTTACAGAAAATGCGTTTTATGATTGGGATAGATTTGACTTTGTCGTCTCAGAAATGATAGGAGCACTTGATGATTTACTAACAATGTTAGGAGATCGTCATGCATTACCTGAACAAAGAGAACATGTCAAACAGTTTAGAGAAATTGGACTTGGAGTGATGGGATTAGCAGATCTAGCTCTAAGTATGAGACTTCCTTATGGTAGTCCTGAATTTCTTGAATTTTTGGATATACTGATGAGAAGAATGCTAAACACTGCGACAAAGAAAACAGCACTTCGTGCTAAAGAATTAGGTATATTTCCTAGATTTGATTATGAAAAAATATCTTCATCTAAATTCTATAAAGATACAATAGATGCTGATACTGATGCATTAGTTAAACAATATGGAATGAGAAACTCTAGACTATTATCAATTGCTCCTACGGGATCGATTTCAAATATTTACGGTGTAAGCGGTGGAGTTGAACCGTTCTTCCAAATTAATTACACAAGACGTATTGTTTCCTTGTTTGAAGAAGAAAAGACAATCACTGTATGGGAAAAAACACCACTTGCATTAGCGAAAGCTATGAATGTTGATCCAGAAAAATTACTTGATTGGGCTTTGATCACTTCACAAAATATTGCCTTCCTTGATCGTGCGAACGTACAAGCAACGATTCAGAAATATGTGGACACAGCAATTAGTTCAACATTTAATTTGAATAATAGTGCAACTGTTGAAGATGTCATGGACATTTATCAAACAGCTTGGGCTAAGGGACTTAAAGGAGCAACCGTCTTTAGAGATCGTTGTGCAAAAATTGGTATCTTAGCGGGTATTAATGAAAATACCGAAGATTTAAATCCAGCAGAGCCGCCTCATGTTCACGTTGAAGAAAAGTGGACGAATAAAAAAACGAATGAAGTGAAAGAATATGTCACACATATTACGATTAGCAGCAGTGGTCACATCCCAGAAAAAATCGAAAGAGAATTATGTCCATTATGTGGAGACGTTCTTATCAAAAAACAAGGATGTATTCAATGTAACAATCCCGAATGTGTTTATGAGAAATGTGCAATTTAATTTCATTTAATTCAAACAAAGGATAGAAAAATTCTATCCTTTTTTATTCTTTCAATCTAAGCTCATAATGGTATAATCGTAAATATAGGAGGATTATAAAATGAAATCAATAGAAACCATTTATGCACCCATAGCAGTTGGACCTTATAGTCAGGGGATTTTAGCAAATGATACACTTTATGTATCTGGACAAATTCCATTTGTACCAGAGACCATGGAACTCATCTCATTAGATATTAAGGAACAAACGCTTCAAAGTTTAAAAAATGTATTAGCCATTGTTGAAGCAGCTGGATTAAAGAAAAACGATATTGTTCGTTGTGGAGTTTTCATGACAGATTTAAGTGATTTTTCAAAGATGAATGAAGTATATAGTGATTTTTTTAATGGCCATAAACCAGCAAGAGCAGCTATAGAAGTAAGAAGACTTCCAAAGGATGTCTATATCGAAATAGATGCAATAGCAGTCATATAGGAATATGATCAAAAAATTAATAAAAAAACAAAAGATTGTAATCCTGTTTATTACAGCACATCTTATTATGCTTACCATGTTAAATCTTCGTTTGAAGTATTCTCGAATACAAAAGCTTATGTAAAGAAAGGTACTTTTGCTAATCCATCATTTGCCTATCCACCACATACGAAATCAAAAGAAAACCTGCTAAGAAGAATTTTTAAATAATAGACATAGGAGATGCTAAAATGGATATTTTAAAGCATAATAGAACCGCATGGAATCATGAAGTTGATAATGCAAACATATGGACAATTCCAGTGGATGCTGAAACGATAAGTAAAGCAAGGAATGGTGGTTTTTCTCTCTTATTGACACCAAAGATACCTGTGCCATCCGCATGGTATGATGGTGTGAAAGGTAAGAAAATTTTGTGTCTAGCTTCTGGTGGAGGGCAACAAGCACCTATTTTTGCAGCAGCTGGTGCACATGTGACTCTACTAGATAATAGTCCCAATCAGCTTAAACAAGATGAAATGGTTGCTCAAAGAGAAAACCTGAAAATTCAATTGGTCTTAGGCGATATGAGAGATTTATCTGTATTTAAGGATGAAACTTTTGATCTTATTTTTCACCCAGTATCCAATCTATTCGTAGATGATATCAACATTGTTTGGAAAGAATCTTATCGTGTTTTGAAAAAAGGTGGACGATTATTATCAGGATTTTGTAATCCAGTATTATTTATTTATGATTATGTAGCGTGGGAAAAAGATCAAGTATTTATCACTAAATATAAAATTCCGTATTCGGATATTGAACAATTACCTAAAGATGAGCTTAAACAAAGAATAAAAAACGAAGAACCATTGGAGTTTGGACACTCATTAGATGATCAAATTGGAGGGCAAATCAAAGTCGGGTTCTCCATTCATGGATTTTATGAGGATAAATTTGGAAAAGAGTTTTTGGATGAATATATTTCTTCATTCATTGCTACATTAGCTATCAAATAATAATAGACCGAGTTCAGTTGAATTCGGTTCTTTTTATGTAAAAAAAACCATAGTTCGATTTACAAGACAAGTTTGTGTGAATTAATCAAGTTAACTGTTATTATAGATATGGTAAATTAGGAGGTTTGATGATGTTACAACTAACAAAAATAAAAAAAGATTATTATGTGGCTGGAAATCCTGTTCCTGCACTTAGTGGAATTGACCTAGGTTTCAAGAAAAATGAATTTGTTGCTATATTAGGTGCATCAGGAAGTGGGAAAACAACACTTTTAAATATAATTGGTGGTTTAGATAGATATACGAGTGGAGATTTACTTGTTGATGGAAAATCAACGAAGGAATTTAGTGATACCAATTGGGATGCATATCGAAATGCAACGATTGGCTTTGTTTTTCAAAACTATAATTTAATTTCGCATCTATCCGTTTTAGATAATGTAGAAATGGCATTAAGATTATCAGGTATACCAGCTAAAGAACGTAAGGAAAGAGCGACTAAAGTATTAATTGAAGTAGGTTTGGAAGATCATATATTCAAAAGACCAAATCAACTATCTGGTGGACAGATGCAAAGAGTTGCTATTGCAAGAGCACTTGTAAATAACCCCATGATTCTTTTAGCGGATGAACCAACTGGAGCAATAGATAGTAAAACCAGTGTTCAAATCATGGAACTTATTCAAGTGATATCTAAAGATAGATTGGTTATCATGGTAACTCATAATTCAGATATTGCAAATCGTTTTAGTGATCGAATTGTTCAACTAGTTGATGGGAAAGTCGTTGAGGATTCAAGACCCGTATCTATTACAGCATCTGATCATACGAATGATAAATTACTCAATAAGAAGACATCAATGAATTATATAACAGCACTAAAAACTAGTTTTAAAAATTTATTAACGAAAAAAGGAAGAACCCTCATCACTGCAATTGCAGGGAGTATTGGGATTATTGGTATTGCCTTGGTTTTATCAATTTCTACTGGTATGACAAGTTATGTCAATGAAATGCAAAGTGATACTTTAGCTGGATTTCCAATCAATGTAGCATCAATGGTTTCAACTGACATATTTTCTGAACCTCGTGGAAGATTTAGTGATTTAGGTGGTGATGATGGACAATTTCCTGATGATCCGATTATTTATGCATATGATGAGGCATCTAATACAACCTTACATACCAATATCATTAGTGATGAATTTTTAACATACTTAGATGAGATGGATTCAACACTTTATAATTCGATTTCATATTCAAAAGCAATTCAGCTTAATATTGTTGCTGAAACTAGTGCAGGTGGGTATGAAAGAGTTGTTACGCAATCGATCAACAACCCCTTTATGTCAGGTAGTAGCGTATTAAATGAAATTCCTAACAATCAGGAGTTTATTCAAACACAATATGATGTGCTTACAGGCGTTTATCCAACAGCTTACAATGAGCTTGCTTTAATTATTGATCAACAAAACACAATTGATGTCTCGATATTAGAAGCTCTTGGAATATCTGTGACAGATAGTTATACTTTTGATGATTTTATTGGAAAAACATTTAAAATCATTCCAAATGATCTTTATTACACAGCCGTTGGAAGTACTTTTTTACCCAATACAGATTACGATGCGATGTACAATAGTACAGAAGCTGTAACGATTACGATTGTTGGAATAATGAGAGTTGATCAAGATGCATCAACAGAATTATTGTCTACTGGCATTGGCTATACAACATTGCTTACTGATTATATGATTAATATGGCAACTAATTCAGATATAGTTGTTGCTCAAGCAGCTTCAACTGATATCAATGTTTTATCTGGACTACCATTTAATACAACGGTTACTTACCAAACAGTAATGAGATTCATTGGTGGTGACTCAACACCTACGGGTGTACAGATATATCCTGTTTCATTCGATGCGAAAGATACAATTAAGGCATATATCGATGATTATAATACTGGAAAAACTGAAGAACTAGCCATCGTATATACTGATCTCGCTGAGATTATATCATCAACGATTTCCAGTCTTATCGCAACGATAACGATTATCTTAGCTGCTTTTGCAGGAATCTCACTTGTCGTATCTTCAATTATGATTGGTATTATAACTTATGTTTCAGTTGTTGAAAGAACAAAGGAAATCGGAATTATGAGATCTCTTGGAGCTCGTAAGAAAGATATTTCAAGAATTTTCAATGCAGAAACCATTCTTATAGGTTTAAGTTCAGGTGTTCTTGGCGTTGCTCTAGCATCGTTATTAAATATTCCAGTTAATTTCATTATTCAACGATTAATTGGAGTTCCGGGATTTTCATCGCTTAATTTAACAAGTGCAATAGGGTTAATTGTGTTAAGTACAATTTTAACATTGTTAGCAGGATTAATACCAAGTGGTATTGCAGCAAGAAGAGATCCAGTTGTTGCTTTAAGAACAGAATAAGTTGCTATTGAAAAGTTAGACATGAAATAATCATCGCTAATTTCATAGTTTTAAAGTAAAATATAGACAGGGTGATTATTCATCTTGTCTTTTTTATGGAGGTATAAATATGCAAAATCAATATGATATTGTTGTTGTAGGTAGTATTAACATGGATCTCTTTTTTGAAATTAATAGAGCACCTATGCTTGGAGAAACCATTGAAGGTCAGGCATTTCACTTTCTACAAGGAGGCAAAGGAGCCAATCAGGCGATTGCTGCTGCCAAACTTGGCAATAAAGTTGCTATGATTGGATGTGTAGGGAAAGCTGCTTTTGGTGCAATTGCAATAAAAAACTTTGAAAAATATAAAATAGATCATACACATGTTCATCAAGTAGCTGGTCATACAGGTGTTGCACTTGTCAGTAGTTTTCAAACTAAAAAAAGAGATAATTCGATTATTATTGTTCCGGGTGCTAATCGCAAAATTACTAAGAAAATGATAGATGATGCACTACCTTTGATTATGCAAGCTAAAATCGTATTATTACAATTAGAAATACCAATTGAGATTGTTGAATATGTCATTGAATTGTGTAATCGGAATAAAGTAAAAGTGATTTTAAATCCCGCACCTTACCAAACTTTAAAACCTGGATTGATTAAAAAAGTTAGTTTTTTAATCCCAAATGAAATAGAGGTAAGACAAATATTTCCCAATCACTCTATTGAACTCAATTGTGCTCAGTATCCCAATAAATTAATTGTTACTAGAGGAAGCATGGGAGCAGTGTATCACAATTATTTTGGACTACAAATTCTTTCTGGCATAAAGATTGCTCCAGTAGACACAACAGGGGCTGGTGATACATTTGTTTCTGCATTTGCATCGAAATATATCGAAACAGATTCTGTTGAAGATTCTATTAAGTTTGCCAATATCTGTGCTGGATTATCAATTATGAAGATCGGAGCTCAAGAAAGTTCACCGAGCAAAGCCGAAGTAAATAAATATATTAAAGAACATCAAGAAGAGTTAGAAAAATAAAAAAAGGACAATTTAATTGTCCAATGAAATATATGTTCAGCTGAGCATCTTATAAGATAGGCAAATAAAAAACCAGTAATCCAATGACAAGGGAAGCTGCATTCATGCAAAATGATATGAGTAATAGCTTCTTTTTTGTATATTCTTTCCCGAAAACATAATTTAATATCGTGTATTCGATATAGACAACAATAACTTCAAGTATTCCTAATGCGATATAATAGCGATCTCCTTGAACTATAGAAAAGAAAAAAGTTAAAAGAACTAGCAGTAAATTCATCGTAGGATTAGTTAAGATATTCATCCATATAATGACTTTTATTTGATCTTTTCCTTTAAAACGAAACAAAAAGCCAACACCAATTTCGATTAATATCGATAAACCTAATGCGATTAAGAAGCGGTAGATGATATCAAGCGGCACTTTCTTCACGCTCCTTCTTTATTTTTCTAATCATTTTAATCGATAATACAACTAGAAAAACAACAACTGCAGTAACGATTATTGCAATGATACCAAAAATTATAAGTATTGGACCAATGGCAACATCACAGATTTGAAACATAAAAATCACACTCCCTCTGTATTTTCAAGATGATTATCTATTGCAAGATTTAATAGATAAGCACCAAGTGCAACACTAATAAAAATGAATACTTCATAGAAAATACCAAATTCAAATTTCAAACCAAATGCACTTGGTAAATAGGCTATTAATAACGATAAGGTCGTTAATCCAAAAGCAGTTCCTTTATATTTTCCAAGATTTTGAATAATAATGAATAAAGTGATTGCCATTGTTAGATTAAAGAAGAATGCTCCGAGTATTCCAAATAATGGCATTTGGTGACCGAGTATGAGTAGTGGAAGTGATACAACTAAGCCTCCAATACCGATGAGTTTATATCCAAATAAATCACCAAGCCACCCCCCAAAGAATTTTCCCGCGAATACTCCCAATGTTAATGCGAATAGTAACCAGATTTGACTTTTCCAAGTTAATATGAGCATTGTTCCAATTGACCCTCTAATTAAAACGACTAACAGAATGAGATAGATTATTTTTATGAAGTTTTTTGGTATAGGTTTATAGGTGTGATTATTTATATGTGATCTAAAGACAAAGAACAATGATAAAAGAGTAACAATCACAATGAGTGAAATGTAGATTACAGGAGAATTATATCCGTTTGCAAGAACTGTTCCTGCAAACACACCGAGTGCACCGGGTGCAACAAAAAATCCAGCTGGAGCGGCTTTATTAGGGTATAGATTGACACTTAACACACCACCACCTACATGATACATTGCATTCCCGAGTGTTGCTAATATAATAGCAACAACACCTAATGAAATCATCTGTAAAGCGATGAGGGGTAAAAGAAGACCCACTAAAATATAGATAAAATATAAGTTCTTCTGATCAGCAAAATAACCAAAAAAAGGTTGGAGACCGAAAGCAATCACATTATAAATAATGAAGAATAATGCAATGTACTCAAAATTGTAATCATTGAATTGCATATTGATGATGAATAGACCTTGAAGATCGACGAGGCAATGTCCAAGTCCAAGAAAAATGAGCTTGATTGTTTTTTCGATGATAGAGTCCCCCTAAATAAATTCTTATAGTTTAATTTATTATTATTATATCATATATATCTGGTCCATAAACGAAAACATTTTGGTTGAAATACAAGAAAATAAAAGCGCTTACAAAAATATATTTATTTTTTACTAAGTATGACGTATAATAAAAGTATCTTACATAAGGGAGAAATGCTATGAATAAGAAGTACAGTGCGGAACCGTATCGTATTAAAATGGTCGAACCTATCAAAGAAACAACAAGAGAAGAACGAGAAATGCTTTTAAAAAATGCCGGGTATAACCCTTTTTCTTTGAAAAGTGAAGATGTTTACATCGATTTACTTACTGACTCAGGAACCGGTGCTATGAGTCAAGAACAATGGGCTGCAATGATGATTGGTGATGAAGCTTATGCTGGAAGCAAGAGCTTTTATAAGCTCGAAAGTGTTGTAAAAAACATTACAGGATATCAATATTTCATGCCTGTTCATCAAGGTAGAGGCGCTGAACAAGTTTTTCTACCTCAACTTGTAACAAAAAAAGGTATGTACTATATTTCAAATATTCATTTTGATACGACGAGAGCACACGTAGAACTATCTGGTGCAAGAGCAATCGATTGTGTAATTGAAGATTGTTTTATTATGGATAAATATCATCCTTTTAAGGGTAATTTTGACTTAAAGCAATTAGAGAAAATCATTTTAGAAAAAGGTCCCGAACAAATTGCAGGAATCATTATGACAATTACCAATAACTCAGCAGGTGGTCAACCTGTAAGTATGGAAAATATACGTGAAGTAAAAAAGATTGCTGATAGATATCACATTACAGCGATCATTGATGGAGCGAGATATGCTGAAAATGCTTTTTTCATCAAAGAACGTGAAAAAGGATATGAAAATAAAGCAATTATTGATATCGCTCGTGAAATGTGTAGTTATGCAGATGCTTTCTTGATGAGTGCAAAAAAAGATGGACTTGTCAATATGGGTGGTCTGATTGTTGTTAAAGATAATGAAGAATTATTTAATAAATGTATTATTAGAGCAATTCCTTATGAGGGTTTTCCAACCTATGGTGGATTGAACGGTAGAGATATTGAAGCAATGGCAGTTGGTTTAATGGAAGGTCTAGATGAAAGATATTTAAAATATCGTTTGGATCAAGTCAGATATTTGGGAGATAGATTGATGGAAGCTGGTGTTCCTATTCAGTATCCAATCGGCGGTCATGCTGTTTTTGTTGAATGTAGTACAATTGCTCCTCAAATACCATCTCATCAATTTCCTGCACTTGCAGTGACAAATGCAATTTATTTAGAGGCTGGAATTAGAGCTGTCGAAATTGGCTCACTTCTTATGGGAAGAGATCCAGATACACATGAAAATGTTAAAACAAAGATGGAATATATGCGTTTAACCATTCCAAGAAGAGTCTATACGTATAAGCATATGGATGTTGTCGCAGATGCTGTGATTCAGGTCTATCAACATAGAGAAGAACTTAAAGGTTATGAATTTGTTTATGAACCACCCATGTTAAGACACTTTACTGCAACTTTTAAACCTGTTGAAAAATAAAAAGAAATATATAAATGGAGGAAAAATATGGATTCTATTTTTGTGATTGGACTTATATTAGTTATGTTTGTATTGGATTTAGTTGTTTCACTTTTGAACTATCAAAATCGGAGTAAACCCATACCAGAAAATGTCAAGGATATTTATGATGAAGAACAATATGAAAAATGGTTGAGCTACACAATGGATAACCTGAAGTTTGGTCTTATAAAAAAGACCTTTAATATTGTTTTAATTGTTTTATTATTAATTTTTGGATTTTTCGGTGTACTAGAAGGATGGACAAATGGATGGTTTTCAAATTCGTTTTTCCAAGTTTTAGCATACCTAGGCGTTATCATGATTGGTATGACAATCATTGGTACACCATTTAACTATTATGGAACTTTTGTTATTGAAGAAAAATATGGATTTAATAAAACGACTAAAAAAACGTTTTTCATTGATATTATCAAAAACATTTTATTAATGTCAGTTTTATTTGGTTCTTTAATTGCACTCATTAATTTGATTTTCATTAAGTTTAATGATAATTTATGGATTTTCATTTTACTCTCATGGATTGCATTGACACTGATTATCATCTTAATATTTGTTCTTAACACGAAAGTATTTGTTAAAATATTTAATAAACTCACACCTCTTCCCGAAGGTGAACTTCGGTCTCGGATTGAAACGCTAGCTCAAAAAGTCGGATTTGAAGTTAAAGCAATTTCAGTGATGAATGCTTCTAAAAGAAGTACGAAGTTGAATGCCTTTTTTAGTGGTTTAGGTAAAACAAAAGAAGTTGTTTTATTTGATACATTAATTGAAAAACTATCAGAAGACGAGATTTTATCAGTTCTTGCTCACGAATTGGGTCATGCAATGCATAAGGATATTCCCAAAATGCTTATCGAACGCTCCTTAGTATTTGGAATCTATGCATTAGTTTTGGGACTTATCCTACAAACTTCTTCTTTAGCAACTACCTTTGGTTTATCAGGTATCCATTTAGGTTTCGCTTTGGTTTTGTTTAGTATTTTGATTGAACCTATGGATGTACTTTTGGGAATTCCGCTTAATTATTTAAGTAGAAAAGCAGAATATGCTGCTGATCATTTTTCAACTGAATATGTTGAAAAAAAGCATATGATAAATGCTTTAAAAATTTTAGTCAAAGAAAATTATGCAAATCTTAATCCACATCCGATCTTTATTCTACTGCATTATTCACACCCAGCCGTTTCAGACCGTCTAGGTGCAATTGAAAAATTGTAGACCTAAATATCATAACCTGTATTCAGATTTTTTTCTATTCAAATGGGAATTGATATACAGGTGATACCATTGTTCATAAGTCATATACATGTTATAATTAATAGTAGTGATAAGGCATTTAAATAAGGAGTATTTAATGGGAAAATACAAAATTCTTGCAATCAATCCTGGTTCAACGTCTACAAAACTAGCAATCTATGAAAATGAAATTCAGATTTTTCAAATGAATGTTAGGCATGATGCAAATGAAATAGCACATTTCGAGCATATCATTGATCAATATGATTTTCGTATGAAGGCAATCAAAGAAGCGCTCTCGCAATCCAAAATTGATTTGTCAAGTCTTGATGCTATTGTGGGTAGAGGTGGAATGCTTAAACCAATCGAAGGTGGAACATATGCTGTAAATGATGCAATGATAGATTACATGAAAGTATCACCTCGTGGAGAGCATGCGTCAAATCTTGGATGTTTTATAGCTAAGGAAATTGCAGACCAATATCATATTCCAAGCTTTATCGTAGATCCTGTAGCTGTTGATGAAATGGATGATATTGCAAGATACACTGGTATGCCAGAAATTAGAAGAGCTAGTCTTTTTCATGCCCTAAATCAAAAAGCTGTTGCCCTTAAAGCAAGTGCAGATTTAAAGAAAAAATATCAGGACTTAAACTTGATTATTGCTCACTTAGGCGGAGGAATCAGTGTCGGTGTCCATCATCATGGTCGTGTAATCGATGTGAATAATGCTTTAGATGGTGATGGTCCAATGTCACCAGAAAGAAGTGGATCAGTACCTCTCGGTCCCCTGTATAAAATGGTATTCACAGGAAAATATACATTAAAAGAGATTCAAAAAAAGAATTATGGTCAAGGTGGATTAGTTGCTTATTTAGGAACTAATGACGGTACTGAAATTGAAAAAAGAATTGAACAAGGTGATAATGAAGCGCGGTTTATATTTGAAGTGATGTGTTATCAAATTGCAAAAGAGATTGGCAGTTGCAGTACCGTGCTTAAAGGTGATGTTGATGCAATCATTATCACCGGAGGACTTGCCTATGGTAAATTAACAATTGATCTCATTAAAGAGAGAGTTGGTTTTATTGCTCCAGTTATGGTTTACCCTGGAGAAGATGAAATGGAAGCATTGGCCCTAGGTGCATATCGTGTACTTAAGGGTGATGAAATAGCCAAAGAATATAAGTAGGTGATTTAAATGATTAAAACGATGCAAGACATTGTAAATAGAGCTCAAACGCTTGAAGCTAAAAAAATGGTTGTTGCTGTAGCAAACGATGAACATGTTTTAGAAGCGGTAGAAATGGCAAGACAAGCTAAAATCATTGATGCAGTTTTAGTTGGTGATGCAGGTGAAATTAATGAATTGCTCACTAAATTAAAAATGAGTCATAGTGATTATGAAGTGGTGGATATAAAAGATCCTATTTTAGCTTGCGAAGCATCAGTTAAATTGATGAGTCAAAATAAGGGTGATATTTTAATGAAAGGTATGGTGGATTCTTCTACTATATTGAGAGCAGCTTTGGATAAAGATTACGGAATGAGAACACCTAATAGGATTTCTCATGTGAGTGTCTTGGAAATTCCAACCTATCATAAATTATTACTAATGAGTGATGGTGCAATGAATATAGCACCTGATGCTGATATCAAACAAGAAATTATTGAAAATGGTGTAGCGATTGCTCACTCTCTTGGAATCAAGATGCCTAATGTTGGATGTATTGCTGCAGTTGAGAAAATAAATCCTAAAATGCAAGCAACGCTTGATGCTCAAGAATTGATATTTAGAAATAAAAATGATCGCATCAAGGGATGTATCATTGGTGGACCTTTCGGAATGGATAATGCCATTAATAAAGAAGCAGCGCTTCTTAAAGGAGTCTTAGATCCAATGGCAGGTGATGTTGATTTTCTTTTGATGCCACAAATTGAATCAGGCAATATATTTTATAAGAGTATGATGTTTTTAGGTAATGCAAAAAGTGCAAGTGTTATCGCTGGAGCTAAAAAGCCTATTGTTCTAACGAGTAGAGCGGATTCTAAGGAGAGTAAATTTTACTCAATTGCACTTGCAGCATTAATTGCTGAGCATCATTAATTAAGTAATTTAATAGTTTGAGAAAAATATTTGAATAAGTATTATAAAAAGAGATAAGAAGCATATCGCGGTTTTTATCTCTTTTATTATCGCTGTAGAAAAACAATAGCAAAATATAGTGAATTAAGGGTATAATAGTAATGCAGTAAGCTACTTTCAAAAATATAACCTATGGTTATTTTTTAAGTAAGACGATAATCACGAGCAATCTGAGGTGACCAAATGGAACTTGATACTTTAAAAAAAATAGGTAAGAATATTAAACTTGTTGTTTTTGATTTAGACGGAACACTTCTAAATTCAGAGAGTAAAATTTCTTATCACAGTAAACTAGCAATCGATGAATTGAGAAAAAAAGGGATTAAGATTTGTATTGCTTCAGGAAGAATTTTTACAATGATTAATAGATTCGATGAAGTTTTGAAACCTACAGATTTTGTGATTTCATCAAATGGGGCTGGAATAGATGAATTGTTTGTTGATCAACCCATACAACAACTTTTTTTAGATGAAGATGAGGCAAAACGTGTTGTTGAATTTTGTGTCAGTAATCATTATGAATGTAACATTCTTAAACGTCAAGCGTGTTATTCTCAACCATTTAGTAAGCGATTAATCAGATTTGAAGAATATAATGTTGAAGCAAGAGAACATGGACATGATGAAATAAAATTAGTCAAATATGATACAAATATTAGTGATTATAACTACATCGAGAAGATATTGATTTTCGAACTAGATTTTAAAAATGCAAAAAAAATAATAAATTATGTTGATCAAAATACAAACTTAATCCATACACATTCAGGACATGGATATATAGATATTTCTAGTAGTGGTGTCAGTAAAGGTGAAGCTGTGGTAAAAATTGCACAGTATTTAAATATAGATCTAGGGAATGTTGCAGTTTTTGGAGACTATGATAATGATATTAGTATGTTTAAGGTTGCAGGATTATCAATCGCGCCTTCAAATGCATGTAAGAAAGCATTAAAGGAAGCGGATTTTATTACATTATCAAATAATGATGAAGGAATTGCTTATGCTGTAAGAGAATTATTTTTGAAGTAAGAATTAACTCGAAATGTTCATTGAATTGCACGAAGTTATTTTCATTATTTACAAGTTGTATAGTAAAATAGAAAGTAAGGGTATAAGAGTTCGTAAAATGATTACACAAATTGTATAGAAAGCCATCACAAAAGTCTTATTAATTGAAGGAGTTATCAAGATATGAAGGTCATTCATAAAGGTAATGCAGTATCTAAAGGAATTGGCATAGGTAGAGCTTATATTTATAAACCATATATTCCCCATATCAGGGAGGAATTTATTAGTGACTCTGACATAGATAAAGAATTGGAAACGTATGAAAAGGTAAAACATCAAGCACAAAAAGAAATTTCTAACATCCAAAAATTTCTTGAAGAAAATGATGATGACAAATCTAAAATATTTGATGCTCATCTTGAAATACTAAATGATATTTTAATTGCAGAAGAAATGAATAAACAAATCAAGGGAGTTAAGCACTCATACAGGTATGGAATTAAGAATGTATATGGGATGTTTATAAAAATGATTTCTGAAGTAGACGATCCATTAATAAAAGAAAGAGTTACTGATTTAAAAGATGTTAGAAATAGATTACTCCGTATCTCTGATGGAGTTCCAGAATCAGATTTATCGTTATTAAATCAATCTTCAATCATCATTGCACAGGATTTATATCCATCAGATACAGCAACATTAGATAGAAAACATGTTCAAGCAATCATTACCGAAACAGGTGGTATGACATCACATACAGCGATCATTGCCAAGAGTTATGAAATTCCTGCAATTTTAGGTGTTAATCGTTTGATGGAAGAGATTACTCAAAACGATTGGACGATTGTCGATGCAATGAATGGGATAATATATGTTAATCCAGATAATGAAACAATCGAATTATTTAAGAATAAACAAAAAGATTTCTTGTTTAAGCAAGAAATAATAAAAAAATATATAAACACAAAACCATTAACTAAAGATGGAACAATAATTGAAATTTCATTAAATATTGGTTCAGCTAGTGATGAAGAGTTAGAAAATGAACCCTATGTTGATGGAATCGGTCTTTTCAGATCGGAATTTCTTTATATGGAAAATACACAAATGCCGTCTGAAGATCAACAATTTGAGGTCTATAAGAAAGCACTTATCAAATTTAAAAAGAAACCTGTTATTTTAAGGACATTAGATGTTGGCGGAGATAAAGCATTGAGTTACCTAGATTTAGCAAAAGAAGACAATCCCTTTTTGGGTAATAGAGCAATTAGACTTTGTTTTAATCATATTGAGATGTTTAAGACACAACTTAGAGCAGCACTGCGTGCTTCTATATTCGGCAATTTGTGGCTCATGTTCCCTATGGTAGGTAGCATGGATGATATTTACAAATTGAAGAAAATTGTTGAAGAAGTAAAAGAAGGTTTGAAGAAAAGAAATATTGAATATGACCCTAAATTTAAATTTGGGATAATGATTGAAATTCCTTCCATCATCATGATTGCAGACCATGTTGCTGATGTTGTAGATTTTGCAAGTATTGGAACAAATGACTTATGTCAGTACTTAACAGCAGTTGATCGGATGAATCCAATGGTTTCCACATACTTCCAAAGTTATGCTCCAAGTATGTTTAGAGTTATTAAAATGGCTATTGAGGCCTTTAATAAAGCAAATAAACCACTATCTGTATGTGGTGAATCAGGCGGAGACTTAATTGCCGCACCAATCTTAATTGGGTTGGGTATGAGAAAATTAAGTATGAATAAATCATCGATAGCTGAAATTAAGCGAATGATTAAATCAAATACGATAGAACATTTAGAAAGTATTGCAAATCATGCGATTTCATTAAAAACTGAAGTGGAAGTGGTTGATTATGTCAAATCACAGCTCGATACGGAGGAGTAAATATGTATAAGAAAACTGTTCAAATTAAAAACCAATCAGGACTACATGCAAGACCCGGCTCAGAGTTTGTTGCATTAGCTACAAAGTTTGATTCTGAAATCAGATTAAACAAAGTCGGTCAACCTAATCGAGTTGCTGATGCAAAATCAATTATCTTTATTCTTTCTTTAGGTATTAGAAAGGGTTCAATGATTGAAATTTCTGCTGAAGGCAAAGATGAAGTAAAAGCTGTTGATCAGCTTGTCGCATTAATTGAAAGTGGATTTGGAGAACTTTAGATAATTATACACAAATCTTAAATTTAAGGATTTAGTACAACGTACTATATCCTTTTTTCTTTATGTTTGGGGGTTATCGGAAATGATTGTTTGTGGTAAAATAGTTCTATAAGAAAGCGTTATCATTTTTAAATGTATATGTTTAATAAAAATCATAAGAAATGATTACTTGAGGTGGAATCATGATTATTTTAGACGGTCAATCACTAACATTAGAGTTGTTAAAAAGAATCGCAAGAGATCAAGAGGAAGTTTCGATTGCAGAATCAAGTCAATTACTAGTTCAAAGAGCTAGTCTTTTTGTGGAAAGTGTTGTTGAAGATGGAAAACCGGTTTATGGAATTAATACTGGTTTTGGCGATTTAGCAGATGTTATTATTGAAAAGAAAGAAGTGAAAAAACTTCAAGCAAATCTTTTAAAAAGCCATGCATGTGGTGTAGGTGATCCTCTGCCTATTGAAGTTGTTCGAGGCATGATGGCATTAAGAATCAATGCATTGATTAAAGGTTTTAGCGGAATTAGATTATCAACGATTGAAAAATTAGTGGAATTATTAAATAAAAATTGCATTCCAGTTGTCTATGAAAAAGGAAGCTTAGGTGCAAGTGGAGATTTAGCGCTTTTATCGCATATGAGTTTACCCTTGATTGGTTTGGGTGAAGTTTTTTATGAAGGCAAAAAAACAGAAACAATGGAAGCACTCAAAAAAATGAATATCGAACCTATTAAAGAACTATATGCTAAAGAAGGTTTGAGTCTTATCAATGGTACACAAGCGATGAGTGCAATTGGTGGATTAGTTCTATATGATAGTTTTAAATTATTAAAATTTGCAAACTTATCATTATCACTAACAATGGAAGCTTTAAAAGGTGTCATTGATGCTTTTGATCCTAGAATTCAAGAAGTCAGAGGGCAATTAGGACAAATTGATGTTGCCAAAGAGATGAGAGATAATCTTCTCCATAGTAAACACATCACCAAACAAAATGAACATCGTGTACAAGACGCATATAGTTTAAGATGTGCACCTCAAGTTCATGGTGCAACGAAGGACGCAATGCAACATGTTCTAAATATTGTTGAAAGAGAAATGAATGCAGTAACCGATAATCCTATCCTTTTTATTGATAAAAAAGAAGCAATAAGTGCGGGTAATTTTCATGGGGAACCTCTTGCCTTAGTCTTCGATTATTTAGGGATTGCAATTGCAGAATTAGCAAACATTAGCGAACGTAGAATAGAACGACTCGTGAACCCAGATTTATCAAATGGATTACCTCCATTTTTAGCGAAACACTCAGGATTGAATTCGGGATTTATGATCGTTCAATATACAGCAGCTTCCCTAGTGAGTGAAAATAAAGTATTAGCTCATCCCGCCTCTGTTGATTCTATATCATCTTCGGCAAATCAAGAAGACCATGTTTCCATGGGTTCTATTTCAGCACGGAAAGCAAAATCAATTTTAGATAATTCCAGAAAGGTAATTGCTATGGAATTGTTTACAGCAGCACAAGGATTAGACTTCAGAGAAAAAGCACAACAAGGCGATAAAACAGCAATTTCATATGAATATATAAGATCACATATACCCTTTATAGAACAAGATGAAGTGATGTATCCTTATTTGCATCAAATGGAAAAGATGCTTATGGATGATGATTTCTATCAAACAGTTTTTAAAGGAGAGGATTTAAATGGTTAAAGAAAAAATGATTGGATTAGATCAATTATTTGATACACTCCCAGAACCAATCGAATTCGATCCGACAATTAGAAGAGCACCAAAAAGAGATTTGAATTTAACAGAAAGCGAACTCGAACTTGCAGTTAAAAATGCACTCAGATATATTCCTAAAAAATGGCATGAAGTCATGGCGAATGAGTTTGCACTTGAACTCCTTTCAAAGGGGAGAATTTATGGGTATAGATTTCGTCCAAAAGGACAGATTAAAGGTAAGCCAATAAATGAGTATCAAGCAAACACAATAGAAGGTAAAGCCTTTCAAGTGATGATTGATAATAATTTGGATTTCGATGTTGCTCTTTATCCATATGAATTAGTAACCTATGGTGAAACGGGCCAAGTTTTTCAAAATTGGATGCAGTATCACCTAGCAAAAAAATACTTAAAAATCATGAATAATGAGCAAACCTTAGTTCTTTTATCTGGACATCCTTTAGGGTTGTTCAAATCGAGCATACACGCACCAAGAGTGATTTTAACCAATGGATTAATGATTGGTCAGTATGATAATAAAGAAGGTTTTCAAAGAGCTGCTGCATTAGGTGTCGCTAACTATGGACAAATGACTGCAGGAGGGTGGATGTATATTGGTCCTCAAGGCATTGTTCATGGGACCTATTCAACTTTATTAAATGCTGGAAGAATGAAATTAGGCATCGATGCTAAACATAATTTAAAGCACAGATTATTTGTATCATCAGGTCTTGGTGGAATGAGTGGTGCTCAAGGTAAAGCAATTGAAATCGCTGGTGGTGTTGGTATCATCGCTGAAGTTGATTCGTCAAGAATACAAACGAGATATGATCAAGGATGGGTGAGTGCTATCGCTCGAACTCCAAAAGAAGCATTTGATGTTGCGCATCAAGCAATGAAAGAGGGAGAGAGTAAAGCGATAGCTTTTGAAGGAAATATCGTTGATCTTTTAAGATATGCAGTCAATCAAGAAATTCATATTGATTTACTAAGTGATCAAACAAGTTGTCATGCAGTCTACGATGGTGGATATTGTCCAGTGGGATTGACTTTTCATGAGAGAACAAACTTATTAAAAAATAATAGAGAGTATTTTATTGAACTTGTTAATCAAAGTTTGAAAAAACACTATGAACAAATTAAAATATTAGTTGAAAGAGGAACTTACTTTTTTGATTATGGTAATAGTTTCTTAAAAGCAATCTATGATTCAGGAGTTAAAGAAATTTGTAGAAATCAAGGAAATGATTTAGACGGTTTTGTTTTTCCCTCCTATGTTGAAGACATTATGGGACCTATTTTATTTGATTATGGATATGGACCATTCCGTTGGGTATGTTTATCAGGAGATCCTAAAGATTTAGATCTAACCGATCAAGCTGCTATGGATGCTATTGATAAGAATCGTAGATTCCAGGACCTAGATAACTATAATTGGATTAAAGATGCAAAGAAAAATAAACTTGTTGTTGGTACACAAGCGAGAATCCTTTATCAAGATGTATATGGCAGGTTAAAAATCGCATTAAAATTCAATGAACTCGTCAGAGATGAAAAAGTTGGACCGATCATGCTTGGTAGAGATCATCACGACACTGGCGGAACTGATAGTCCTTTTAGAGAAACAGCCAATATTAAGGATGGTTCAAATGTGATGGCTGACATGGCAACCCATGTTGCTTTAGGTAACGCATCAAGGGGTATGAGCTTAGTATCACTTCATAATGGCGGTGGTGTTGGCGTAGGTAAAGCAATCAATGGTGGATATGGTATGGTTTTAGACGGTTCGTCAAGAGTTGATGAAATCCTTAAATCAGCGATGCTTTATGATGTGATGGCAGGAGTATCAAGAAGATCATGGGCAACAAATGCACATGCGATAGAAGTTGCTGAAGCTTATAATCAGATTGATAATAACTCAATCATTACGATTCCTCATCTTGTTGACCACAGAAATCTTGTGAAATCAGCACTAAAAAATGCAAGAAAGGAAATTAAATCATGAACAAAATCGTTCAATGTGTCCCTAATATCTCTGAAGGCAGAGATATGAAGAAAATCGAATATATGACAGAACCTTTAAAGAATCAAGAAGGATTTAAACTTATCAGTGTGGAACCAGATAAAGATTATCATAGAACAGTGATTACTTTAATTGGGGATCCTGAAAAAATGATAGAACCTTTGATTCTGTTTTTTCAAAGAGTTGTTGAAACGATCGATATGAAAGAACATCATGGACAACATTCAAGAATGGGAGCAGTAGATGTATGTCCGTTTATTCCTATTTCGAATACAACAATTGAAGAATGTGCTGATTACGCTAAAAATTTAGCTGAAAAGGTTGCTGAAAGATTAAATATTTCTGTTTTCTTGTATGCAAAGGCAGCACAAAAGGAAAACCGGATAAATCTTCCCGATATCAGAAAAGGTGAATTTGAAGGTATGGTCGAAAAGATTAAAGATCCAAAATGGAAACCTGATTTTGGTCCTATCAAAATGCATCCAACTTTTGGTGTGGTTGCTATTGGAGCAAGAATACCTCTAATTGCATATAATATCGATTTAAATACGAAAGATGAAAAAATTGCTCGCAATATCGCAAAAGCGATTCGTCAATCCAGTGGAGGATTTCAATATATTCAGGCGGGTCCTGTATTTTTAAAGGAAAGAGAACATGTGCAAGTCACAATGAACATTCTTGATTATAAGAAAAATCCAATCTATCGTATTTATGAAACGGTAAAAATGGAAGCGAGAAGGTATCAAATTAAAATTACTGGATCAGAAGTTGTAGGTCTTTTGCCAAAAGAAGCTCTTATGGATTCAATTAAATACTACCTCTTAGCAGATCATCTTCCATATGATAAAGAAATGACAATGTTTGAATTAGTCTTAGAAGCAGAAAGATATCTAAAACTAAGGGATTTTGACGAACTTAAAATCATTGAAGCAAATCTTTAAAGGAGGAATTATGAGCGCAGACTTAATTATCTATAATATCGGAAAATTATATACGCCATATCTAAATCCACCTCTTCGTGGAGCTGATATGTCGAAAATCAAAACGATTGAAAAAGCATTTGTAGCAATCAGGGATGGACTTATTTTGGATTTTGGAGACCATCACTATAAGAAATACATTTCTAAAGAAACAATGTTAGTTGATGCAAAACAAATGATTGTTTGTCCAGGTTTTATTGATTCACATACACACTTGGTTCATGCGGGTTCTAGAGAAGAAGAATATGCAAAGCTAAGATCTGGAACACCTTATTTAGACATTTTAAAAGCTGGTGGGGGTATATTAGATACCGTTAGAAAGACAAGAAAAGCCTCCTTTGAACATTTATACAGACTCGCATATCAATCATTAGATGAAATGATGCTCTATGGAGTCACGACTGTAGAAGCAAAAAGCGGATATGGACTTCACTTAAAGACTGAAGTGAAACAACTTGAAGTAGCAAAAAAACTAAGTACTGACCATCCAATGAGTGTAATCTCTACATTTATGGGAGCACATGCAATTCCAGATGAGTTTAAGAATGATAGAAGTGAATATATCAATCAGTTATGTGGTGATATGGATACTATCAAGGCATTGGACTTAGCACAAGCTGTTGATGTATTTTGTGAAACAGGTGCTTTTTCAATTGAAGAATCTCGGCTTATTTTAGAAAAAGCAAAATCCTTAGGATTATCAGTTAAACTTCATGCTGATGAAATAAATTCTTTAGGTGGCGCAGGACTTGGAGTTGAATTGGGTGCAACTAGTGTTGATCACTTGATGGCAATCTCAGATAAAGACATCATAAAATTATCAAATAGCAATACAATAGCTAACCTCTTACCTGGAACATCATTTTTCCTCAATAAAGGATACGCGAATGCCAGAAAAATGATTGATCAAAATGTTGCAGTATCTATTGCAGGAGATTATAATCCAGGAAGCTGTCCAACAGAAAACTTTCAGTTAATTATGCATTTGGCTTCAAACAAACTAAAAATGACATCTGAAGAAATTCTGACCGCAGTAACAATCAATCCTGCTTATCATCTTAAAATTGATCATATGATGGGAAGCGTTGCTATTGGAAAAAGAGCAGATTTGGTTGTCTTAGATGCTCCAAATTTAGATTATATTTTCTATCATTATGGAATCAATCATGCTAAGCATGTGATAATTAATGGTAACTTCGTCGTGAAAAATCGACAGATTGTGAGGGAATTATGAAATTAATTGATATGTCAATTAAAGAATTTATTGATGAAATAGATTCTAAATCACCAGCACCTGGTGGAGGTTCAGTTTCGGCATTAGCATCGACTTTAGGTGTTTCACTTGCTAGAATGGTTGGACATCTAACCGTAGGAAAAAAGAAGTTTTTAGCATTAACACCTGAGATTCAACTCGAATTTTTGGATGTTCATGAAGCATTGATTACAATTAAAGATGAATTGATTGATTTAATAGATCAAGACACTGATGCATTTAATCTCATCATGAGGGCTTATCAAATGGCTAAAATAACAGATGAAGAAATTAAATTGAGAACTAGTAAAATTCAAGAAGGAACGCTTGAAGCTATCTTAGTTCCAATCAAAGTAGCTAGTCTTTCCATTTCAGCACTTCATCAAATACCATTTTTGATTCAATATAGCAATAAGAATACAGTTTCGGATTTAGGAGTTGCAATTATGTCACTTGCAGTAGGTGTTGAAGGTGCATGTATGAATGTCCTTATCAACCTTTCAAGCTTGGATGATCATATTGCTGTCAATCAATATTTAGCTCAAGTTGAAAGTTTGACTCAAACAGCGCATAAATTACGTGACCAATTGCTAGAATCTGTCTATAAATTGTTGAAAAAGAAATAGAATTTAGATAATAAAAATCTTTTTTAGATTTAGTATTGATAATAAGGGGTTTATCCCTTATAATGAAAGTAACTTAATTGATTAAGTCGGTGTTAAAATAACGTAACAGGGAATCAAGTTAAATTCTTGAGCTGTCCCAGCAACCGTGAAACGGACGAAATGCAATAACCACTGCGAATAGCGGGAAGGTGCAAAGTAGGATGATGTTAAGCCGGGAGACCTACCGAACAATCAACTAAAGTCATCTTCTGGGGCTGAGAAGGACAATTCTTTTTTGTCTTATATCCATGCCTCTCGAGGCATGGATTTTTAATTATACAAGGAGAGGGACATGAAAAAAATTTGGTTTGCAGTGTTATTTATTTTAGTGTCTACGATACTTGCTGGATGTCAAGGATTATTCGTAGAACCTAACTTTTTATCTTTTGATTTAGAAGTGATTAGTCTTGATGGCACAATTGTGTTAAATCAACCCATCATCTTTCTTGAAGATGATGAACTGACTGTTGTTGACTTAATTGATTTACAGGTTGGACTTGATTATGATGTATACGACATCGGTGTATTTGTTAATGGTGTAGGAGATTTTTATCCTACTGAATACGGAGTGACTTACAACTATTATTACACGTTATACGTTAATGATGAAGTTGCAAAGGTTGGTATACAAGATTTAGTTCCTACTGACGATATGAAAGTAGCTTTTGTTGAGACAACAATGCTTGATGAAATAGATGTTCAAGTTGATCAGTTGATTCAAGAATTTATCGATAATTACCTATCGACATATATCAATGATACGATGGTTTCTCATAATGTTTTAGCAGCATTAAAGCAACTTTCAGATTATGGTTATGATGTACCTTCATTAGACAATACACTATTAAATACTTTAAGTTACACGCTAGCAAATGATACGATTGCGAATGCCTTTAAAACAACTGTGTTTTTAAAAGCTTTTGACATAAATAGTCTTTTAACAGAAACAGCTTTATCGGCTTTTGTAGCAACCAATCCTTATGATGCAGTTTCATTACTAACAGCTCTTACGATGACGAGTGGATCAAATACTCAGATTAATGATATTCTAGCATCACTCACTTCAACAACACCTGAGTTTATGGATGCAGATTATGCAGGAATGTTACTCTTGGCACTCGCACAATATAAAGATGATTCTATAGTTTCTCAAACAGTTGATGATATGGTTGATTTTATTCAAACCATGCTAACAGTCGATGGTATTGAATCGTGGGGAAATGCTAATTCTTCTTCAACAGCTACAGTTATTTTAGGCTTAGTTGCACATGGAATAAATCCTCGTGGAGAAGCTTACATAACAGATAGCAATGACTTAATTGAGGCTTTATTAAGCTATCAAATAGATGGTGCATACAAGTGGTTATTAACAGATGAACAGTCGGATATGGCTTTTTCTACACCTCAAGTTTTTGCATCATTAGTCGCGTATAAGATTTTTAGAGATGTTTATGGTAACCCAGCATTTGATTTGTTTAATTTTTAAGGAGTTAGGTGATTAATAAATGAAAGTAATCGCACTTAAAATAGCAGTTAGCATCATTACCGTTATCACAGCGGTTGTTTTAGTGCATACTTTGACAGTTCAAAATCAAGCAGAAGATAGTGGATTTATTAGAATTATTATTGTTGATGAAAATGAAATCACGGTATTTGATGATGATATCGCGTTTGAAGAAGGCGATAATTTCTTTGATGCATTAAATAAGTCATTCGATTTGACATGTGCTACATCAAGTTATCAAGCAGATGCAACATGTTCATATTCTTTTGATAATTTTGCTTATGATGGAAAAGTTTTATTAGGTATTTCAAATCAGGATTTCAATATTTTAACGAATTGGTCAGACTCCTTTTTAGCATTTGAAGTTTATGACGAATCTGATTTTTACTTGGCTACTCAAGGTGTTAGCAATATTGAATTTAAAGATGGAAATCAAATTAGAATCGTTGTTAAATCGGTCTTGGGAGGTTTATCATGAGTCAACGACACCAAGCGATTAAAGATGCTGCATTAATTGCAGTTTTAACATCCATTCTTTTTGTACAACAACTTGCATTATCATTTATGCCAAATGTACAATTTACAACATTGCTCCTCGTTTTGTATGCCAAGGTTATTGGTTTTAAAAAGACATCATTAATTGTTGTTTTACATGTGATGGCAGTCAATATTTTATCACCATTCGGACCTGTGCTTCCCATTCAAATTCCAGCAATGCTTATTGGCTGGTTTCTCATTCCACTTTTACTAACAACAGTATTCAGAAAGTTCAATTCAGCATGGTCATTAGCAATTTTTGGATTTTTCTTTGGGTTCATTTATTGTTGGATGTACATTCCTGCATCAGTGTTCATTTTAGATATCCCATTTTTAACTTATTTTTATGCAGATATCGTTTTCGAACTCATCTTTGCAGTTAGTAATTTCTTAACTATTTTGTGGTTATATGAACCACTCAAAAAGTTATTAAGAGAACAAAAATTAAGATACGATATTATATCTTATCAGCCTAAAATTTAGTTTGCCTCAATGCGCGCATACGTACGTTAAACAAACAGCACTTTAAATAAAGTGTTGTTTATTTTTGAATTTAGTGCTATGCTATTAGTAAAGATTAACGAGAAATTATACCAATTTTAGCAATATACTGCGAGGTATAGTTTCTTTACTAAAAAGTCGTTTAGAAATTAATTAATATATCAAAGATTTGAGGAGATTCGTATGGCAGTAGGAATCATTTTGGCTGCAGGCTATTCCAGTCGAGCAAAAACCAATAAAATGCTTTTGATGATCAAAAATAAATCACTCATTTGTCATGCTATCGATGGTATGAAACCTTTTATAAAGCATGTTTTTGTTGTAACAGGGCACTACCATATCGATATTGAAAATGCTTTAAAAGATATTGAAGGTGTGACATGCATCGAAAATAAGAACTATCATCAAGGAATGTTTAGTTCGATTCAAGCTGGAGTCAATGCAATCAGCGATGACTTTTTTGTTCTTCCGGGAGATTGTCCTTTTATTCACCCTTCAACTTACGAGCTTTTATTGAATGGAGAAAAGGAAATGAGAGTTCCAAGTTATTTAGGAAGAAAAGGGCATCCTTTATTCATAAAAAAACATTTAATTGAACCGTTACTCTTAGAACCGGTAAATTCAAATTTAAAACATTTTAGAGACCGACATGAATTAGAGATTATGATTACTGATGATCCCAATATCCTAACTGATATTGATACAATAGAAGATTATTTAAAACTAGAAAAACCACATAAGGAGGAATAACAGATGGACATTAAGCACTTTCACAGAGCAGAATCATTAGAAGAAGCCTATCAATTATTAACTGAAAACCCCAAAAATATCATCATTGGAGGTGGCATCTGGCTTAAGATGTCAAAACCAAGTGTAGATACTCTGATTGATTTAAGCGAACTAAATTTAGATCAAGTTATTGATCGAGGCGATTTTATAGAAATAGGTGCTATGGTCACTTTAAGAGATTATGAAATTCATGAAAGCATCCGAGCTTTTGGTGATGGCTTTTTAAGTCAAGGCATCAGTAAAATCTATGGTGTTGGATTTAGAAATGTTGCAACCGTTGGTGGAACAGTTGCTGGTAGATATCCATTTTCCGATCTCATTACACCTCTTTTAAGTTTGAAAGCAAAATTAATATTTTATCCCAAGTTAGAAATGACTTTAGAAGAATATTTGAATACGAAAACAAAGATGAATCACATCTTAACGCATATCATCATTGAAAAAGAAAAAGGCAAAGGATACTTTTATAAAGTTGCTAGAACCTCAACTGAATTTGCTACACTCAATGTTGCAGTATTCAATAATTTCAACGAAATACGTATCGTTGTAGGTTCCCGTCCAGCGGGACCTGTCTTACTTCATGAAGCGATGGAATATCTAAATAAACAAAAAGAAGTTACTGATGAAGTTTTAGATAAAACCGTACAACTGATGCTTGACAATACAAAATTTGGTTCGAATTATCAAGCAAGTATACAATATAGACAACAATTAGCCCAAACTTATGTGAAGCGTGGTATAAAGGAGGTTTTGACAAAATGAAAATAACACTTAAACTTAATGGCCATCCTCGTTTATTTGAAATTACTCCTAATGAATATTTGTTAGATACCCTTAGAAAAAATAATATGACCAGTGTAAAAAATGGATGTGATGCATCATCTTGTGGTGCTTGTTCGGTCCTTATTGATGGAAAACCTATGTTATCTTGTTCTGTTTTATCAGCAAGAGCTGATGGTTGTGAAGTTACAACCGTGGAAGGCATTCAAAAAGAAGTTGATCATATTAGTGATTTTTTTGGTGATGAAGGTGCTGATCAATGCGGATTCTGTAATTCAGGACTTGCATTAACTATTTATGCACTTCAAAAGGACTTAAAAAATCCTACTGATGAAGAGATTAAAAATTACGTGGTCGGTAATCTGTGCAGATGTTCTGGATATCAAGCTCAGTTTATTGCAATCAAACGTTATTTGGAGGATCAAAAATGAAAATCGTCAAAACAAAGATACCATCAATAGATGGTAAGGGTATTATGATGGGCAGACCTGCCTATACTGATGATTTATCAGATCCAAATTCCCTTATTGTCAAATTATTAAGAAGTCCTTATGCATTTGCAAAAATTGTATCTATTGATACAAGTAAAGCAGAAAACCTTGAAGGGGTAGAACTTGTTTTAACTTACAAGGATGTACCTAAAAAATCATTTACAAGAGCTGGTCAGGGATATCCTGAACCTTCTCCACATGATAAATTTGTCTTTGATGAATATGCGAGATATGTAGGCGATGAAGTTGCATGTGTTGCTGCGGTAAGCGAAGTTATTGCTGAAAAAGCTTTAAGTCTGATTGAAGTCAAATATGAACAATTAGAAGCTGTTCTTGATTTTGAAACAGCTATTGATTCCCCAATTATTGTTCATCCAGAAGACGGTATTCTTGAAATGTTTCCAATTGGCTTTGAGCCAAAAAGAAATATAGCTGCTGTTTATGGCATGGAAGTGGGTAAAGTCGAAAAAACATTAAAAGAATGTGAAGTAATCATCAAAGAATCTTTTTATACACAAGCTCAAGCACATGCGATGATGGAACCCCATACAGTGAATGCAAGACTGGACATACATAATCGTTTGGTTCTCTATTCATCGACTCAAACACCTTTTCATGTGCGTCGGATTGTATCACAAACATTAGATGTTCCACTATCAAGAATTAGAGTTATCAAACCTCGTGTTGGTGGTGGATTTGGTGGCAAACAAGCGCTTCATGGTGAAATGTTTGTTTCCTTAGTTACTTTAAGAACAGGTAAACCATCTAAAATTGTTTATTCGAGAAAAGAAGTTTTTGAATCTACTTTTACTAGACATCCAATGCGTGTTGATATGACATTAGGTGCAATGAAAGATGGGACATTAAAAGCAATTGATTGTCACGTTTTATCTGACACTGGTGCTTACGGTGAACATGCACTAACCGTATTTATGGTTACTGGAGCTAAAGTGTTACCTCTTTATAACAAAGTTGATGCTGTAAGATTTAATGGTGAAGTAGTTTATACCAATCATGTATCAGCAGGTGCTTTTAGAGGATATGGTGCGATTCAAGGTAATTTTGCGTTAGAATCAGCAATCGATATACTATGTACAAAACTCGATATGGATCCAATTGAATTCAGACAAAAAAATATGATTGTAGAGGGTGAGACATCACCAATCTTTGAAATCATGGGTGAAGGTACTGCGGGTACTGCAATGATTATGGAATCATGTAAACTCGATTATTGTGTCAAGCGTGGTATTGAACTTATCGACTGGAAGAAAAAATATCCAAGAGTTGATCTAAAAAATCATAAGATTAAAGCTGTCGGTATGGCGATTGCCATGCAAGGTAGTGGTATTCCATATATTGATATGGGAGCTGCAACCATCAAACTTAATGATGATGGATTCTATAATCTAATGGTTGGAGCAACTGATATTGGTCAAGGTAGCGATACAATCTTGGCTCAAATAGCTGCAGAAGCATTAATGACAACTGTTGATAAAGTCATTGTTTATTCTTCAGACTCGGACTTAACACCGTTTGATACTGGAGCCTATGCATCTAGTACAACCTATGTTTCAGGTAATGCAGTATTAAAAGCTGCAACTCAAATGAAAGAAATGATTATTATTGAGGCAGCAAAGGTATTAAAAGTAGAACCTAAAGATGTCGACTATGATGGTGTTGTATTAAAAGCCAAAGATCAACAAATTACATTATCTGATTTATCTAATAGATTAACCTATAACGAAGACCAGAAACAATTAACAACAACGGGTAGTTATGTAGGACATAAATCACCACCACCATTTATGGCTGGTTTAATTGAAATTGATATTGATAAAGAAACTGGAGAATTTGATATCATTGATTATGTGAGTGTTGTTGATTGTGGAACACCAATCAATTTAAAACTCGCTCAAGGTCAAGTTGAAGGTGGTATTGTTCAAGGTTTAGGTATGGCAGCATTCGAAGAAGTGAGATATGGTAAAAAAGGTAACATGTTATCAAATTCATTCCTTTACTATAAGATACCTACAACAAAACAAATACATAAACTAACAACTGAGTTTGCAGAAAGTTATGAGACATCAGGTCCATTCGGTGCTAAATCTGTAGGAGAAATAGGAATTGACACACCTCCCGCAGCACTAGCTAATGCTGTTTATAATGCTTTAGGTGTCAGAATTACTTCATTGCCAATTACGTCTGAAAAAATATATAATGCAATGCAAGAGAAAAAACAAAAGGAGAGCAACTCATGAAATTCAATAAATCAATCGGAATAACCGTCTTATTCTTTGGTGCAATCTGGGGAATACTAGAAGCTACCTTAGGCTATGCATTACAATTTTTACCACCTTTAGTATCTGGAAGTATTATGTTTCCTATTGCAGCAACCTTAATGTATCTAACCTATAATAATACAAAATCTAGATCAGCAATGATTTATGTTGCAGCGATTGCAGCAACACTCAAAGCACTTAATTTCTTTTTACCAGGACTTCCACCAATTAAAACTTATAATCCAATGATTGCAATTATGCTTCAATCAGTGGTTATGGTTGTCTTTTTGCCAATCATAAAGAAAGAATCAGTTTTAATCAAAATGTCAGGTATTGCATTTGTTGGATTATCTTGGAGATTATTATTTTTAGGAAATATTGCGATTAATCATGCCTTAACGGGATTTCCTTTTGGTCAACTTGTAAGTTTTTCTAATATGGTTGAATTTGTCGTTTATCTAGGTTTGATGGAAGCATTGGTGTTAAGCATCATTCAATTGACAGCTATGGCGTTAAGACATAAGGTTAGTTTCACATTTAAACCTAATTTACTTATTTCATTATCAACATTTGTTGTCGCAGTTGTTGTTACTATTCTTTTATAATTACCAGTTTTGCATCTTAAGAAAAGAGTTGATGATATGAATGATTTATATGAAAAAATAGTGTCCTATCAAGCTCGAGGGTTAGACATGGTTTTAGTGACTGCCGTTGAAAAAAGTGGAGAAGGACCTGTTGAATTAGGGAAGAAACTACTCGTTGTTGAAACGGGGGTTTTCTTTGGAACTGTTGGTGGCGGTGCATTGGAGCACTATGCAATCAATAAAGCAAAAGAACTCATTAAAAAAAGAGAGCACTTTACAGAAAAATATTTATTAGATAAAGGTAAGGTCACACCAGAAGCTAAAACATTACCTATGGTTTGTGGCGGTGTAGTGACTTTATTCTATGAATTTATAGGTGTTAAAAATTATGTATATATTTTTGGTGGCGGTCATGTTGGTCAAGCACTTGTTAAAGTGTTAAAACCTTTGAATTTTCACGTCACTATCATTGATGAAAGAAAAGAAATTATCGATGAGTTTGAAGGTGGAGATGAAGTGATTCATCAGCATTTTGCACCTTATATTGAAGAAAAAGGGATTAAAGAAAATAGTTTTGTTGTTGTTTGCACACCTTCACATGCCTATGATTATCATGTGATTAATAAAATTATCGAACTCAAATTGAAACCTAAATATATAGGGATGCTTTGTTCTGTAGAAAAGTTAAAAGATTATCTCAAAGAAACTTATAAGAGATTTGGGAAAGATGTTGATTTGAGCAATTTCTATTCGCCTATTGGTTTAGATGTTGGTGGCGGAGCGCCAGAAGACATCGCAATTTCGATTTCAGCGGAAATACTAGCAATACACTTCAATAAAAAAGATCAAAAACATATGAGGGAAACTATTGATGATAACAATCGTTACTGGGAAAATAAATGAAGGAAAGACAACAACACTAAAATCACATTATCTAAAACATAAACAAGGAGATGGGTTCATCTCTGAAAAAAAGATGATCGATCAAAAAGTTTATAGCTTTACCTCGGTTAGGTTATCGACTCAAGAATTCAAATTACTCATGATGCATGAACATTTTTATTCTGATGACTTTTTAAGTGTTGGAAAAATCGGACCATATTATATTAATTTAGTTACTTTAGATTGGATTGAAAAAATAATTGATCAAATAATTGCTTTAAAAACTGAGCCCATCTATTTAGATGAGATAGGTAATTTAGAAATCAAAGGATACGGATATCATCGTATTTTTAGAAAAATGATTGACTCAAAGCTTGATTTAGTCATTTCAGCTAGAGAAGATTTAGTAAAAACTATTATTGAGACTTATGAACTAAAAGATGTTAAATTGCTTAAAGTCAATCCATAGGAGGATCTTATGTATGATAAGGCTTTAATTCATGGCAAAGTTTATTTAAAAACTGGATGGCAAAATGTCAATATTTATATTGAAGGAGAAAAAATTGCTTTAATAAGCGATCAACTTTTTCCTGCGAAAGAAGTGATTGATGTTAAAGGCTATGAGGTCTTACCTGGCGTTATCGATCCCCATGTTCATTTTGAGCTTGATCTGGGTTTTATTAAATCAGTCGATGATTTTTACTCTGGAAGCGTTGCTGCAGCCTATGGTGGTGTCACATCTTATGTTGACTTCTTAGCTCCCGTAGATAACGAAGAAGATTTAGAAAAAGCCTTTAATGAAAGAATGGAACTTGCTCAAAAGAGTGTTGTTGACTATCACTTTCATGCATGTATTAAAAATCCTAAAGGTGATTTAGAAGCTTTTGTTAAGAAGATGAAAGCATTAGGTATGAATACCTTAAAACTTTTTACAACTTATTCAGATTCTAATCGTAGAACTTATGATCCTGAAATCATTGAACTTTTAAAACTTTCTAAAAAGTATCATTTCTTAATTATGGCACATATTGAAAATGATGAACTCATCAATTTAGATCCTAAGTTTACATATCGAGATTTATTGAAAAGCAGACCACAATTAGCAGAAACAACTGAAGCCTTAAAACTTGCTGAATATACGAGACAAACAGGTGGATGGATGTATATGGTTCATTTAAGCAGTGGAAAGACATTAGAAGCATTGATTCAAAATTATTCTGATATTTTGAATCAGCACTTTTTCGTTGAAAGTTGCCCACAATACTTTTCATTTACTAGTGATGTCTTAGAACAAAAGGATGGTTATTTATATACGTTTGCTCCACCGCTTAGAAGCTCACATGAAAAAGCTTTATTAAAGTATAATGGGCAAGCGGTTTATACCATTGGTACTGATCATTGTGCATTTATGAAAAAAGATAAAGAGAAAAAATCATTGCATGAGACACCACTTGGTATTGGTGGAATCGAACACGCTTTAGGAGTAATGAGATACCATTTAAAGGATGAAGCAATTGAAAAGATGACATCAAGGGTCGCTTATACTCAAGGATTAAGAAGTAAAGGAGTAATTGCAAAAGGTTTTGATGCTGATCTGGTTGTTTTTGAACATGATGATAAGATGAGGGTTCATGGGAATCATGGGACTTGTGATTATTCGGTTTATGAGAATTATCCTATAGCAGGAAAAGTTGTATCAACCATGCTCCGAGGAAAATTTGTTATCAAAGATGGTATTTGGATTGGCCATAAAGGACAATGGATCAAAGGAAGTGATTTTAATTGATTAAAGCAATAGTTAACGCACGTATTTATGATTTTAATCGTTTTATCGACGAAGGTTTTGTCATTTTTGATGACAAGATTTTAAGTGTAGGATCTATGGATGAATTTAAAAATAAGGATTATCATTTAATCGATGGTCAAGATTATTTGGTATTGCCCGGTTTAATCAACAATCACACACATATCTATTCAACATTTGCTAGAGGAATGTCAGTTCCATTTCATCCTAAAAATTTTCAAGAGATTTTAGATCAGTTATGGTGGAAATTAGATCGCAACTTAGATAATGAAATGACTTATTATAGTGGAATTGTTAGTGCAGTCGATCACGTGAAAAATGGTGTGACAACAATGATTGATCATCACGCAAGTGGTGTTGATATCACTGGATCATTAGAAGCTCTTAAGAAGGCTGTATGCGATGATACTGGAGTAAGAGGCATTTTTGCATTTGAAACAAGTGATAGATTTGATGTTGATAAAGCAATCAAAGAAAACGTAACATTTAATAAAAATAATCAATCAGGAATGACTAGAGGATTATTTGGATTACACGCATCAATGAGCCTGTCTGAAGCAACATTAAAAAAAGTAAAAGGTAATTTAGGTGACATACCCATTCATATCCATGTGGCTGAAAGTGTCATGGATGAAGAAGATAGTCAAAAGAAGTATAAAGAAAAGATTATTAAACGTCTAGAAAGACATGGTTTATTAAATAAAGATAGCATCATTGCTCATGGTATTTATATCGATGATGAAGAAATGGATATATTAAAGAAACACGATTGCAAGATGGCAGTTAATTTTAGTTCTAATATGAATAATAGTGTGGGGCTCCCCCCTCTTAAATCATTTAGAGCACATGATCTTGGTGTGATAGTAGGTAATGATGGTATTTCATCATCAATCACTACTGAATATTTGAATGTTTATTACGGGACACGTTTATTAGATAAAACCCCGAATTTATTTGGTTTTGATGAGTTGAAAAAAATGATTAACGAATCATATCAATATGCTAGTCGGATTTTAGATGTTAAATTAGGAAAAATTGAAGAAGGATATGAAGCAGATCTTTTAGTCATTCCTTACATGCCTCCGACACCAATTAACGAAAGTAATGTATTTGGACATTTATTTTTTGGATTATTCAACAGTTTTAAGCCAAGATGTGTCTTTATTGCAGGTAAACAAATTGTTCAGTATTATAACGTCAATGAATATTTAAACGATCAATACTTCAAGGCGAATCAATATGCAGCAAAATTATGGGACAGAATAAATAAGGAGATGAAGTAAATGAATTTAAAAACAACATTTGACGGATTAGCATTAAACAACCCTTTAATGCCTGCATCAGGACCGTTAGTTGGAGACACTGAAAAACTAATGTTTATGCGTGATGCTGGTTGCGGAGCAGTTGTAACAAAGACGATATCAACAAAAGAACCCCATATTCCTAAGCCATGTATCTATGGTGATAGAGATTATGTGATGAATAGTGAACTATGGAGTGAGTATTCTAAAGAAAAATGGGCGAATGAATTTTTACCTGAATACAAAAAAGTTAAAGATAGACCGCTTATTATCAGCGTGGGCTATACCAAAGATGATATGGAAGTTTTAATTCCTCTTTTGGATCCATTTGCTGATGCTTTTGAAGTTTCTACACATTATGTAGGGACAGACTTAAGTGTTATTGCAGGCACTGTAAAAACAATTAGAAGTCATACAAAAAAGCCTATTTATATGAAGATTAGTCCTCATATTCCTAATCCAGCAGAATTTGCAAGAGTTATCAAAGAAAATGGAGCTAATGGTATTGTTGCGATTAATTCGTTAGGACCAACAATGAAAATTGATATCGCATCAAGATCAATTAAGTATGCTAATGAATCAGGATTCGTATGGACAAGTGGACCAGTCATTAAAAATTTAGCATTAGCAACCGTCTATACAATCAAAAAAGCAGAACCTTCATTAACAGTCATAGGTGTGGGTGGTATTCAATCAGCTGATGATGTGATTGAATTTTTACTCGCTGGAGCAAGTGGCGTTCAAATGTTATCTGCTGCTTTACTTAAAGGCAAACAGCTGTATGCTAAAATCATCGAAGATTTACCTAAAAAGTTAGAAAAATATGGATTTAATAGTGTTCAAGAAGTGATTGACACCACACTATCAAATCATGTTTCTTATAAAGCGAATGTGCCTACATTAATTGAAGAAAAATGTATTAAATGTAATCTTTGTGTCAAGGTATGTCCATATTTTGCAATTTCAATGCAAGATAAAATTACATTTGATCCAGATAAGTGTTTTGAATGTGGTTTGTGTGTCGTCAAATGCCCAACAGACGCAATCATAATGGAAATGGAGTGATGGCATGAAAGATATTAGTATTTCTGTACCTAAGGAAGATCATAATGAAAAAGTTTCTGGTAGTTCCCCTTATGTAAGTGATATTAAGATGGATCATATGCTTTATGCGAAAACAGTTCGATCTGACCATGCAAAAGCGAAAATAATGAGTATAGAGATTCCCCCATTACCCAATGGGTATTTTGTAGTTGATTATAAAGATATTCCTGGCAAGAATTATGTCAAAATGATATTTGAGGATTGGCCAGTTTTCGCTGAAGAATCAGTTAACTATATTGGTGAACCAATTATGCTTGTTGTTGGTAAAAACAAGCAGACAATTGATGATATTATCGATCAAATAAAAATAGTTTATAAACTGCTCAAACCGGTCTTCGAGTATAAAAAGAGTGTCATTCATAAACAATTTAATAAAGGAAATAATAAACAAGTATTTCAAAAACAAGAATATAGCATCTCTCATACTTATGAGACGGGTTATCAAGAACAAGCTTATATCGAACCTCAAGGATTTATAGCATATCCTGAGACCAAAGATAAAGTCACATTAATTGGATCAATTCAGTGTCCTTATTATGTTAAAAATGCAGTGATTAATACATTGGGATGTGAACCAGAACAAGTTAGAGTTATTCAACCTTCGGTTGGAGGAGCATTTGGTGGAAAAGAAGAATTTCCTTCTATCATGGCTTGCCAACTTGCTGTTGCAGTTAGAAAAATCCAATTACCTATCAAGATGATTTATGAACGAGAAGAAGATATGGAAGTCACAACAAAAAGACATCCATCAAAGATTACTTTAACAGCATCTATTAATTCAGATTATAAAATTGAAGGAATTAAAGCACACGTATCTCTTGATAGTGGTGCTTATATAGGTTTGAGTGGAGTTGTCTTAGCTAGAGCAATGATTGCTGCAACTTCGGCCTATACCGTAGACAATTTAGATATCTCAGGAGATGTCTATGCTACCAATACTGTTCCTAATGGAGCGTTTAGAGGTTTTGGAGCTCCTCAAATGATTTTTGCTATGGAGATGTTCATTCATCATATTGCAAAAGAACTCAAACAAGATCCTTTTACAATGAGAATGAACCATCTAGCAAAACAGGGTGATTTAACATCAACATCTGGTTTGTTTAGAGATCCAATTATTATGGAAAAGATGATAGAAAAAGCTACCGAAATTTCTGGATATCATGAAAAAGTTAAAGCATATGCTGCTCCTTCAGTTTATAAAGGGATTGGTATGAGTTGGTTTTTACATGGATGTGGATTTACTGGAAGTGGCGAAAGTACACATATTAATGCAAAAGTAAAATTAAAAAAAGATGAAAATAATCAAGTATACATCTTAGTAGCAGCCGTTGATATGGGTCAAGGATGCAAAACATCTTTAAAGAAGATTGTTGCTCAAACTTTAGAATGTAAACTTGATCAAATCACCTTTGATAATCCTGATACAGATTTTGTTCCTGATTCGGGACCTACTGTCGCTTCAAGAACAGTCATGATTGTTGGTGGATTACTCGCTAGAGCAGCTTTAAAGATGAAAGAAACCTGGAAACAGGATGAAAGAATGGAAGTCAATGAAAATTATGTACAACCCGAATATATCAAATGGGATGAAGATCAGATGATTGGTGATGCATATCCAGCTTATTCATGGGGTGTAAACATTGTTGAAGTAGAAGTTTCACCGATTACTTATCAAACGAAATTAAAGCATATATGGAGTGTCTATGATGTAGGTAAGGCCATTGACAAACGTTTAGTTTTAGGTCAAGCTGATGGTGGTATTGCACAAGGTGTCGCTTATGGATATCTTGAAGTGATGAATCACGAAAAAGGAAAACTAAGACAAAAATCAATGACAGATTATATCATTCCGACATCTGTTGATATGGCACCTACTGACACTGTGATTATGGAAAATCCTTATATCTTAGGCCCTTATGGAGCAAAAGGTGTTGGTGAATTAACCTTAGTAGGTGGAGCACCAGCTGTTGCACTTGCAATTGAACTAGCTATAGGAAAGAATGTATATAAAATTCCAGCATCACCTGAATATGTATTGGAGTTGATGACAGATGAGCATTAAATTTAAACTCAATAATAAAGATATCGAGTTAAACTTAGATCCCTCGATGAGATTTTTAGATGTGCTTCGTAACCACTTAAATTTAACTGGTTCTAAAGAAGGATGTGGCGAAGGAGAGTGTGGTGCATGTGCAATTTTATTGGATGGACATATTGTACACAGTTGTATCCTACCACTCGCTAATGTTTTCGGTAGAGAAATCATAACCATTGAAGGGTTCAAAGAAACCAAGAGATATCAAGTTTTAGCAGACGCAATGCTAGAAGAGGGTGGTTCACAGTGTGGTATTTGTACACCCGGGATGATGATTGCTGCTGAAAGTTTATTAAGTCAGAATTCAAAGCCTACAGATGAAGAAATACGCATTGGGATTTCTGGTAATTTATGCCGATGTACAGGATATAACATGATTGTTAAAGCAATAAAAACTGCTTCAAAAAAAGGTGATGGCTTATGGTAAAACACGCCATACCTAAAAATGTTTCTGAAGCATTGAATTATTTATATGATGGCGATTATAAAGTCATAGCTGGTGGAACGGATTTAATGATTCAAAAAAGAAATACAGCAGAACTTCCTCCAAATTTTAATTCCAATATATTATATGCATTTAATTTGGAAGAACTGAAATATGTCATCAAAGAAAAACATCAATTAAGAATTGGTTCGATGACATCCTTAGAAACTTTATTGCATCACCCAGATGTTCCACAGCTCTTAAAAGATGTCATCATGGAGATGGCTTCTCCAGGAATTAGAAATATGGCAACATTAGCAGGCAATATTGCGAATGCTTCACCTGCTGGTGATAGCTTGGTTGTATTATATCTGATGGACGCAATCGTTGTTTTATCAAGTATTTATCAAAATCGATATTTGCCCATTGAAAAAATAATTACTGGTCCAAGAAAGACTGTCATACAATCAAATGAATTAATCAAAGAAATTATTATCCCTAATCATGTTGTTACACAAACTTCATGGGTTAAGGTTGGTGGAAGACAGGCAGATGCGATTTCTAAAGTCTCATTTGCAGGCGCGATTACGATAGAAGACGACAGAGTTGTTGATTTAAGAATTGCTTTAGGTGCAATCTATAAGAATGTTGTCCGTGATAGAAATATTGAAAAGCTTTATAGACAAGAAACAATCGCACATCTAAAAGATGAAGTGCAGAATGTTTTATCGCATTATAAAGACATTATTAGTCCTATTGACGATCAAAGATCAACCAAGGATTATCGGTTTAAGGTTGCTTTAAATTTGATTGAGGATTTTATTAATAAACTATGATTTCGGAGGTGTACAATGGATTATAAAAGAATCATGAAAATTGCGAGAGGTGAGCTTGAAGCAGAACTTGTTCTTAAGCATGCACAAATCATTAATGTCTATAGTAGAGAAATAGAAAAAGGAGATATTGCGATTGAAGATGGCATCATTGTTGGTATTGGTTTATATCATGGGAAAAACGAACATGATCTCAAAGATAAATATGTATCCCCAGGTTTTATCGACGGACATGTACATATTGAATCATCGATGTTGACACCTTATGGATTTGCAAGAATCGTTGTTCCTAAAGGAACGACAACAATCATCGCTGATCCCCACGAAATAGCGAATGTTTGTGGAAATGATGGCATTCAGTTTATGCTTGATAGTAGCAAAGACATTCCTTTAAATGTTTACATGATGATTCCATCTTGTGTTCCTGCCATAAAGGATGAAAATAGTGGTGCTGTTGTGAGTGCGAAAGACATTAAATCCTTTATGGACCATCCTAGAGTTCTTGGATTAGGTGAAGTTATGGATTATCCATCGGTCATTTATGGTGATGATGATATGCACGCGAAAATTGAACTCATGCGTGGTCGTGTGATTGATGGTCATGCACCAGATGTAATGGGCAATGATTTAAATGCCTATATTGCTGCTGGAGTAATGACTGATCATGAGTGTACATTTAAAGAATCAATGATTGAACGAATTCGAAAAGGAATGTATGTTCATTTGAGAGAAGGATCTCAAACAAGAAATACGAACGCATTACTTAAAGGATTAAATAAAGATAATATCAACCGTGTTCTTTTCTGTACGGATGATAAGCATCCTTTTGATATTAAAAGAGAAGGTCATATCAATTTCAATGTCAATCTAGCCATCAAAGATGGTATTGATCCCGTTGATGCAATCAAGATGGCAACATTGAATGCAGCGACATGTTATAAACTTCCTCATTTGGGTGGTATTGCTCCAGGTAAACAAGCTGATTTGCTTGTCTTTTCGAATCTAAAAAACATCGAACCTGAAGTCGTCTATTATAAAGGTCAAATTGTAGCCAAAAATGATGAAGCATTATTTGAAATGCATTACGAAGTTCCTGAATCAGTATTAAATACTGTGCATTTAGATCAGAAGAAAATTTCTTTTGATCTAAAACTTAAGTCTAATAATGTGAAAGTGATTGGTTTAGTAAAAAATAATATCACGACGAAACAATATATTAGACAAGTAAAAGTTAAAAACCATTCATTCGTCTATAATCCAAATATTGATATCCTAAAATTGGCTGTTGTTGAAAGACATCATCATACAGGAAATGTTGGTATTGGATTAATTGAAGGATTTGGAATCAAAAATGGTGCGCTAGCTATGACAATTGCTCATGATTCTCATAATCTCATCATCATCGGTTCGTCAGATGATGATATGAGAGTTGCTCTTGCGAAAATTCAAGAAATTCAAGGTGGCATTGTCCTTGTTAAAAATGGTGAAGTCATTGATTACCTTCAACTAGAAGTTGGTGGGATTATGACAGCTCAACCTGAAACTATTGTTCAACATACGTTGTTAAGTATGAAAGAAAAAATTGAAAAAATGGGACTTAATCCCGAAGTTGGAGATCCATTTATATCATTAGCATTTCTAGCTTTACCAGTGATACCCAATCTGAAATTAACAGATCGTGGATTATTTGATGTCATCCAATTTAAGATTGTACCTATAGAAGAGGAATGAAGGTGTTAATTTGAGCTTTGCAAAACTATACCGATGTACTTTGTGTCAAAAAACTTACTCAATTGAAGAGCAAATTTTAACATGTCCATCTTGTGGTGAAAAGGGTATTTTGGATATTGAATATGATTATGATTCAATGAAAAAATTTGTCGATAGGATATATTTCGCTAACAATCAGGATTTTACTATGTGGCGTTATGCACCGATGATGACTGTAGATTTAAAACATATTCATCACATGTTAAAAATTGGTTGGACTCCGTTATATCAAGCAAATAGACTCCATCATAAACTTGGTATAAAAGCACTATACATCAAAGATGAGGGATTAAATCCAAGTGCTTCCTTAAAGGATAGAGCGAGTGGTGTCGCAATTTTAAAAGCAATTGAAGCAGGATATGATACGGTTTCATGCAGTTCAACTGGCAATGCTGCATCAAGTTTAGCTTGTCATGCTGCAAGAATGGGACTTAAATCAGTTATCTTCGTTCCTAAGAGAGCACCGATTGGGAAAGTTAACCAATTATCGATTTACGGAGCGAATGTGATTAGTGTTGATGGCGATTATAAAGACACCTTTAATTTATCAAAAGAAGCAATTGATCATTATGGGTGGTATAATAGAAACGCTGCAATAAACCCCCACCTCGTAGAGGGTAAAAAAACAGTTGCTTTAGAAATTGCTGAGCAACTTGATTTTAAACCCACGGACTGGGTATGTGTATCTGTAGGTGATGGTTGTACAGTAGCAGGTGTTTATAAAGGATTCTATGATTTAAAACAACTTGATTTAATTGATAAGATACCTAGAATTTTGGGTGTTCAAAGCACAGGTTGTTCACCTTTTGTTGACGCCTATATCAATCATAAGCCGATCAAAGAAGCTGAAGAGAATACGATAGCTGACAGCATATCGGTAGGAATACCTAGAAATCCTGTCAAAGCACAACTTGCAATCGAAAAATCTAAGGGTGCTTGGATTGCAATTACAGATGTACAGATATTGAAAAGTATGAAAAAACTAGGAAGTAAAGAGGGCATATTCGGTGAACCAGCAGGTGTGGCAGCACTCGCAGGTCTCGAAGAAGCAATTAAACAAGGTATTATCCTAAAGGATGAAACCGTAACAGTCATTATGACTGGCAATGGACTAAAGGATCCACATAACGCTCAAAAAGCAGTAAAGCCTCCTGTCCTATTAAAACCAAACTTAAGTGATTTAAAACTATACTTAAAAGAAAAAGGAGAGCAAAAACATGCCTAAAGTACCATTTGGACCTACCTATGACGAGATGTTAAATCCAAGTAGCATAGATCCACAAATCAGAGAAAAAGCACTCCATGCTAAAGAAAATGAATTGGATCCAATTAATCTATTCAACATTACATGGAAGAACGAAAAGAATGAAGTAAATAAAATTGTTTTACCGAAAGCACTAACAGGTGTTGATGCCAATATCGTTGTTTTACTTGGCAAATATTTTCCATCGGGATCACATAAGGTTGGTCCTGCATATTCAACTTTAATTGAAGGATGTGTTGATCGTGATATCGTACCTGAAAAACATACGATCTTAGGACCTTCAACTGGAAATTTTGGAATTGGTGTTTCATATATTTGTAATTTAATGAAATATGAATCAATTGTTATCATGCCTGATAACATGAGTAAAGAACGTTATGATCGCATTCAACGCTATGGAGCGAAGCTCGATTTAACTCCAGGAACTGAATCGGATGTTATTTTAACTTTAGAAAGAACTTATGAACTCAAAAAGAATCCTAACTATCGTTCTTTAGCACAATTTGAATTATTACCCAATTATAGATTCCACAGACACGTGACAGGAAATAGTGCCATTGAAGCCGTTAAAGGTATTGGTAATGGTAGAATTGCTTGTTTTGCTTCTGCACCAGGTAGTGCAGGGACATTAGCTGCAGGAGATCAAATCAAATCGGTATATCCTGAAGCAAAAGTTGTTGCTTTAGAACCTTATGAATGTTCAACACTCATGAATGGTGGACGTGGACAACATCGTATCGAAGGTATTGGTGATAAGATGTGTACATTAATTCATAACGTGTTAACAACGGATTTTATCGCTCTTATTAAAGATGAAGAATCCGTTAGAGGACTAAAAATTATTCATGATGCACCGCATATTCTTGTTGAAAATGGTGTTAATCCTCAAGTTGCTGAACAAATGAGAGATATATTTGGAGTTTCAACAATATGCAATATCATTGGAGCAATCAAGATGGCTAAATTCTTACGACTTGGTGAAAATGATAACATCGTGACAGTTGCTACTGATGGTTATGATCGTTATAACAGCGTCATTGCTGACTTGGAACGTCGCGAACTTGAAACTGCAGACTATGTATTAAGAAGATGGTTTAAAGATATCTTCCATAAGACAAACATCGATGATATCGATGATATGAGAACATTAGAGAAAAAAGAAAGATTATTTAAACAAAAAGAAAACGACTGGTTAAAATTTGATTATTCAATCGATTATTTAAACCAGATGAGAAATATGAAATTTTGGGATGATGAATACGAATTGATTCATCATTATGACGAAAAGATTATTAAAATGAGAGGTAAAGATCTATGAAAATTCCATTTGATGCAATTTTGAAAAAAGCTCATTCCTATGAAAAGGAAATGACACGTTTCTTAAGAGATATGGTCAAAATTCCTAGTGAATCTAGTGATGAGAAGAAAGTTATTGAAAGAATTAAAGAAGAAATGATTAAAGTTGGTTTTGATTCTGTTTCTGTTGATCCTCAAGGAAACTTATTTGGTAAGATTGGACATGGCAAGCATTTGATTGCAATGGATGGCCATATTGATACCGTAGGCATCGGTGAAATCAAGAACTGGACTTTTGATCCTTATGAAGGTTATGAAGATGAAAAAACCATTGGTGGTAGAGGAACCTCTGACCAAGAAGGCGGTATGGCTTCAATGGTTTATGCAGGAAAAATCATTAAAGATTTGAAATTAGAAGATGATTATACTTTATTAATTACTGCAACCGTTCAAGAAGAAGATTGTGATGGTTTATGTTGGCAATATATTATTGAAGAAGATAAAGTTACCCCAGAATTTGTAGTAATTACTGAACCTACATCTTGTAGAATTTATCGTGGACACCGTGGTCGTATGGAAATTAAAGTAAGTACACATGGTATTTCATGTCATGGTAGTGCACCTGAACGTGGAGATAATGCAATCTTCAAGATGGCACCTATTTTATTAGAACTTAAAGAATTGAATAACAGACTTACCTATGATGCTTTCTTAGGAAAAGGAACATTAACTGTTAGTGAAGTATTCTTTAGCTCACCTTCGAGATGTGCAGTTGCTGATGGTTGCTCAGTTTCTATCGATAGAAGACTCACTCATGGTGAAACTTATCTATCAGCCTTAGAAGAAATTAGAGCTTTGCCTTCTGTCAAAGAAGCTGGAGCAGTTGTTGAAATGTATACTTATGAAAAACCCGCATATACTGGATTAGTTTATCCAACACAATCTTATTTTCCAACTTGGGTATTAGAAGAAGATCATGTTGTGTGTGAATCTACAGTTGATGCGTATAAGAACTTATTTAAAAAAGATCCTATCGTTGACAAATGGACTTTCTCAACTAATGGTGTTTCCATTATGGGAAGACACGGTATTCCATGTATTGGATTTGGTCCGGGACATGAAGAAGAAGCTCATGCTCCAAACGAAAAGACTTGGAAAAAAGATTTAATTGAAGCATGCGCTATGTATGCTGCAATCCCATTAATGTATTTGAAACATATCAATAAGGAGAAATAAATATGGAACCACTATATAAAGGAAAACATTTCATTACGTTAGAAGAATGGAAAAAAGAAGAAATTGATAAATTATTAGAAGTATCAAAAGAACTTAAAAGAAAGTTTTTAAATAATGAACCAACGCCTTACTTAACCAATAAAACAGCTTTCTTAATGTTCTTTGAAGCTTCAACAAGAACAAGAAATTCTATGGAATCAGGTATTGCTCATCTTGGTGGTCATGGAACATTCTTAGATGTTTCTACGATGCAGATTTCACATGGTGAAACTGCAAAAGATACAGCAACTATCCTATCATCTTATGGTCATGGTATTGCTTGTAGATATTGTAATTGGGGTATCGGAAACAAATACATCCGCGAAATGGCAGCAAATTCAACAGTATCTGTGATGAATCTACAATGTGATATTTATCATCCTATGCAGGGCTTAGCTGATTTAATGACAATTCAAGAAGTAGCAAAAACAACAAAGAATTTAAAAATATCAATTATTTGGGCTTATGCAAAGAGTCATAAAAAACCAATCAGTGTTCCACTAACTCAAATCCTATTATTTCCTAGATATGGTATGGATGTGACACTTGCTTACCCTAAAGGATATGAATTACCAGATTGGGCGATAGAAAAAGCAAAACAAAATGCTAAAGAAAATGGCGGAAGCTTTAGAATTACGCATAATATTAAAGAAGCGTTCAAAGATGCTGATGTCGTCATTCCTAAAAACTGGGGTAGTTGGGTTAATAATCAATCAACTGCAGTTATTGATGATCTACTAGAATCTTATAAGAGCTGGAAGTGTACTGAAGACATGATTGCATTAGCAAGTCCTAATGTCTATTACATGCATGCGCTACCTGCTGACCGTGGGAATGAAGTAGAAGATTCTGTTATTGATGGTAAGCATTCAATTGTTTATCAAGAAGCTGAAAATCGTCTCCATACTGCTAAGGCGGTTATGGCAATGACAATGGGAAATAAATAGATAACAAAAGAGCCAACTCAATTTAGAGTTGGCTCTTTTTTTTAATATAACGTTTTTTCTTTTTCTCTATATTCTTTAAACAAAAGTAAACATTCGTCCCTATGTTTTTCATCCAGTGTTAAGACTTGTTTATCTGGATGTTCATCTTTTAAGAAACGATAGATAAAATCGTCTCTAAATCCAATATCATCTGCATCCGATGGACGACAACCATATACAACATGTTTTATATTGGCCCAAATTGTAGCACCTAAACACATAGGACAGGGATAAGCGGTTGTTACTAATGTACATCCAGTTAAATCGTGAGTGCCTAAAGCATCACAAGCTTTTCTAATTGCATTAACTTCAGCATGTGCTGTTGGATCATGATCCTTTAAAACTGAATTTGACGTTACAGCAAGAATTTTTCCGTTTGGATCAATAATTGCAGCACCGAATGGTCCCCCAACATTTTCATTCATTGTCTTTCTTGCTTGTACAATTGCTTTTTCCATTACTTCCTTGATTCGATTGTCATTTTTCATGATGGTCCTCTCTTTAATTGGGAATTTTTTGTTATTCATTGATTAAATTATATATGTTTTATTACAAATATTCAAATGATAATCTAAAATCACAAGGAATATACCAACTTATCATTACATCATATGGCTTTTTACAAATAATTTAGAAATACCAGAAGTTATAATAACGCTGATTAATGCCAATAATCCAAGTTTTCCTCCCAAACCATTAAAATATCTAACAAAGATAAAATAAATAAAGCCTAGAATTATACCGGATAGAATAACAAATATAAAGTTAGGAAATCTCTCTTTACTTGACATTCCAATAAAACTTGCTGAAAAAAATACAACGACATAGTCTAAGTGTGAAGGTATTAGGTATATAAATATTACTGCAAAGATAAGACTAAGAATAGTAGATGCAAAAACTGCGGTTAATTTAAAATAATGTTGAAGGTAAAAAGTAAATGATACACCAATGATGGTTGTTGCTAATAACAATCCTAAGTGTAAATTGCTTTCTACTACAAGAAATCCATCATTAAACAAACTATGAACAATTAGTGATGACATAAATGCAATCGCCCCTAGCTTCCCGCCATATCCCGAAAACAAAGGCTTAGTAAATAAATATATGAATGCACATATAAGAGATAACACTAAAACTTCATAAAACCCAAAGAGCGCAACTGAGACCATACCTGCAAACGAACCACAATATATTGCTGCTTCATATTTTCTAGCAACAAAATGTCCAACAAGTCCAATCAAACACGAGGCAAGAACAACCGAGAATTCGAAAAAATGTACAATGCTATATGTTGCAAATACACCAACTATGATTGATAGACCATCTAAATAATCAAAACTGAGAGTTTTAACTTTGATGTTTTCATTCTTAAAAGCATGAAACAGTCCCGTGAGTAGAAATATAAACAATATTGCGTAAACGATATTTAGCAATAGTTCTTTAGGTTCAAATAAGACAGCGATATATGCATAGAGCAATGCAACTAATAGCACAACAAAACCCAACCATTGTTGATTGTATTTAATATATTCCCATATTCTTTTGTTAAAGGAGTTTTGTTTTTTCATAGGATTTCAAACCACCTATTATGAAATAGAATGAAATATCTTAAGAAGAAAGCAAAAAACTATATAGTATATATAAATCATACCATAAGCAATTCTCCATTCAAATAGTTAAATTGATTCTAAGATAATAAAAAAGGCATTAAGCATATTTGCTCAATACCCGTGTAAACCAAGTTTTAATTCGATCAATTATGAAGCTAAAACGCTAATTTTGTTATACATGACAACTGTAAATAAATCAACAATCCACAAAATAGCAAGACCCGCAAATATCCAAATGATTCCGACTAGCATAAGTACTAAGTCATTTTTTTGTATACCCTTTATTAAACGATAACCACCCCAAACGATGCCATCAAATACGGGTAGTGCAAAAAGTATCTTTAAAATCCATGGTAAATTATCTAAAGCTTTAATCAAATCTTTCATCTTTAATTTCCTCCTATACTTTTATCAATCTTATTATACACCGGTTAATCAAAAATATAAAAAGATTAAAAAAATATGATTTAATCACAAGAAATATTTGATATTATTAAAATTCTTTGATTATCGCTTCGAAAGTCATTGACAGCGCTTTCATCTTTCGTTTATAATAGATGTAGAGTCATACAGAGGTGCAATTTATTGGGTATTTGAACCGTGTTTTAGAAGATGGACATTCAAACGGTCAAAGAAGGAATAAATTGCCGAAAGTCTACTGAAGTCCAAATCTTTAGACTTGATAATTGAAGGCACACTTCAATTATTGCCATTATAGTGATAATGGAGAGCTGTTATTAAACAGTTCTCTTTATTTTTATTTGGAAAGGTGGAATAAAATGATCAAAAGTATGAAGATCGGAGATCAAAGATCTTATCAAAGAATCATCACATTTGATGATGTCAAAAAGTTTGGTGAACTGACATGGGATATGAATGATGCACATTTTAACGAGGAGTACACCAAAACAACAATCTTTAAAAAACCAATCGTACACGGCATGTTTGTAGGTTCGCTTTTTAGTAAAATATTTGGAATGGAATATCCAGGATTAGGGACCATCTATGCTTCCCAGACACTGAAATTCTTAAAACCCGTTTATCCGGATATGTTATTAAATGTTGTTGTTACAATAAAAGAAATTATTTTAGAAAGAAATAGAGTAATTTTTACTACTGAAATCTTTAATGACATGGGTGAGTGCATGCTGACGGGTGAAGCAGTACTTTTGCCAAGAAAGGAAAAGACAAATGGATAAATGGATTGATAAGAAAAAATTTTTGACTTTAATCAAAGATCGACAATCGATTATGGTTGGAGGATTTTTAACTTGTGGTACACCTGAAACACTTATTGATTGGGTTGTTGAATCAGGAAAGAATGATTTAACGATTATCTGTAACGATGCAGGATATCCTGATAAGGGTGTTGGCAAATTGATTGCTAATAATCAAGTTAAAAAGCTGATTGCATCTCACATTGGAACAAATCCTTATGCGGGTAAACAAATGAGTGAAGGAGTACTTGAAGTTAATTTAATTCCTCAAGGAACTCTAATCGAACAGATGAGAGCATATGGTGCTGGTTTAGGTGGTATTTTAACACCGGTTGGTGTTAAAACATCAATTGAAGAAGGCAAACAAGTAATTAACTTATCTGGTAGAGATTATTTACTTGAAGAAGCATTTGGTGCTGATTTAGCTTTGGTTCAAGCATATCAATCTGATCAATTAGGTAATTTAACTTATGCTAAGACAGCAAGAAACTTTAATCCTATTATTGCGACTGCTGCTAATATCGTGATTGCTTATGTAGATAATAAAGTTGAGAAAATTGATCCTGAAACAGTCATTACACCACATACATTTATTAAATATCTCGTTGGAGGTAAATTAAGTGGATAATATTAAAGAAATCATTGCAAAACGAGTTGCTAAAGAATTGAAAGATGGAGATCTCGTTAATTTAGGAATAGGTGTTCCAGCATTGGTTGCTAATTATATTCCTAAAGATTGCGAAGTCTATCTTCAAAGTGAAAATGGAATTATTGGATTAGGACCTTTAGCAAATGAAGATGAAATTGATTTAAATCTTACAAATCCCAGTGGACAATATGCAACAATTAAAGAAAACGGGGCATATTTTGATACAGCATTTTCATTTATGATTATCAGAGGTGGTCACTTAGACTTGACAGTCCTAGGAACACTTGAAGTTGATGAGCAAGGATCTATGGCATCATGGATCATTCCTGGAAAACTTGTTCCAGGTATGGGAGGATCAATGGATTTAGTCATAGGAGCTAAAAAAGTGATTGTTGCTACAACACACACAAATAAAGGAAAAGCAAAAATAAAGAAAAGATGTGCTTTACCACTAACTGCATTTGGAGTTGTTGACATGATAGTAACCGAAATGGCAGTTATTGAAGTGAAACCAGATGGATTGCATTTAATTGAAAGACATCCTGAAGTATCAATTGAAGAAATTGTTAAAAATACAGAAGCAACACTCATCTATGATGAAGTGAAGCTCATGGAGGTATAAGATGCAAAAAATAACGCATAGATTAAGACTTAGTCAACATGATGCACATTATGGCGGAAATTTAGTAGATGGAGCAAAAATTCTTGCTTTATTTGGAGATGTAGCAACTGAATTGTTAATTATTTATGATGGCGATGAAGGTTTATTTAGAGCCTATGAAAAAGTTGATTTTTTAGCACCTCTATATGCAGGTGACTTTGTTGAAGTCACAGGCGAGATTATTGAAACTGGAGCAACATCTAGAAAAATGCATTTTGCATGTTATAAAGTGATTGCTGCTCGACCCGACATTAATCCTAGTGCTGCTGATGTTTTAAAAGATAAGATATTGACAACAGAAGCAATTGGAACATGTATTGTTCCAAAGGATAAAATGAGAGTTAAAAATGGATAAGCTAATCATCACTTGCGCAATATCTGGTGCAGAAGTAACGAAACAAGATAATCCATTTGTTCCTTATACAGTAGAAGAAACCGCCGAACAAGCATATGAAGCTTATAAAGCGGGCGCTTCAATCATCCATCTTCACGTGAGATGCGATGATGGGAGCCCTACACAAGACAAAAAGAGATATGAGGAAGTTATTAAGGCAATTAGGAAAAAATGCCCTGATGTCATTATTCAGCCTTCGACTGGTGGAGCTGTTGGCATGTCAAGAGATGAAAGACTACAACCTACAGAACTTCCCATTGAAATGGCAACTTTAGATTGTGGAACGCTTAACTTTGGTGGTGATGATATTTTCATCAATACCGAAAATGATATGAAGTATTTTGCTAAAATCATGCACGAAAAACAAATACTTCCAGAATTAGAGTGTTTTGAAAAAGGCCATATTGATATGGTTTTAAGATTACATAAAAAAGGATTCATTTATGATCCCATGCACTTTAGCTTTGTTTTAGGTGTTAATGGAGGAATGACAGGTGAACCAAGAGATTTTCATTTTTTGAGAGAGAGTATTCCGGAAGAGTGCAGCTATAGTGTTGCTGGTATTGGCAGATACGAGTTTCCTTTAGCTGAACTCTCCATCGAATACGGCGGACATGTTCGTGTAGGTTTAGAAGATAATATCTACATTGCTAAAGGTGTCTTAGCCGAAGGTAATCAAGATCTTGTAAAAAAGGTCGTCGCATTAGCAAAGCAATATAATCGTGAGATTGCATCACCAAATGAAGCAAGAAAAATATTAAACATACAGGAGAAGGACTATGAAAAAACTTTGTAAATACGGAACTCACCGTGTAATTGAACCTCAAGGCATTTTGCCACAAGCTGCATTTAAGATTGATTCAACACCTATTTGCTATGCAAATGAATGCTTAATTGAAGTGGATACACTTAATATTGACTCAGCATCGTTTCATCAAATCAAAGAAGCATGCGACCATGATCCAGAACGGATGAAAGAAATGATTTTAGGGATTGTTAAAACTCAAGGTAAAATGCAAAACCCAGTAACTAAAAGTGGGGGAATGCTTATTGGTACCGTTAAAGAAGTAGGCAAAGATTTTTCTGGTAAAGATTTAATGCCTGGTGTGAAACTCGCTACACTTGTTTCTCTTTCGCTCACACCTTTACATATTGATGAAATCATCTCGATTAACATCACTAATGAACAAGTAAAGATTAAAGGTCAAGCAGTATTATTTGATTCTGGTATTTACGCTGTTATTCCTGATGATTTAGACGAGAAATTTGTTTTAGCAGCTTTAGATGTTGCGGGAGCACCCGCACAAGTAAGAAAACTTGCTAAAAAAGATATGACAGTATTTATTATTGGTGCGAATGGTAAGAGTGGAATACTTTGTGCTTATGAAGCTAAAAAACAAGTAGGTTCTAAAGGACGAGTTATTGGTCTTGTTCGTAAACAAGGTCAAGTTGAAAATCTACAATCATATCATCTATTTGATGATATCATCGTAGAAAGTGCAACGAATAGTATTGAAGTTTATGAAAAATTAGATAAAGTGACTCACGGAAAACTAGCTGATTTGACAATTAATGTCGTTAATACTGAAAATACAGAAATGACTTCGATTTTGTGTACGAAAGAATTGGGAACAGTATATTTCTTTTCAATGGCAACATCTTTTACTAAAGCAGCATTAGGTGCTGAAGGTATAGGAAAAGATATTACGATGATTATTGGTAATGGATATACAAAAAATCATGCAAATATAACATTAGAAATCTTAAGAGAGAATCAACAATTATTTGATTTATTTATGTCACGCTATGCCTAGGAGGTTATGATATGAAATCTATATTAAATGAAAGTCATTTGGAAAGACGAAAACAGTTTTTTGGAAACATCTCAGATGAAAATTGGGACGATTGGAAATGGCAAACCGCAAATCGGATCAGAACTGCAAAAGATTTAAAGAAATATATGAGTTTATCAAAAGATGAAGAAAATACAATTGAACAAGTATTAGGAAAACTCAGAATGGCAATTACACCATATTATTTGACGTTAATTGACCCAAATGATCCAAAATGTCCAATTAGACAGCAAGCTATTCCTTTTGGTAGTGAATTAATTAAAGGAAAAAATGATATTTATGACCCACTTGCTGAAGATCATGATTCACCCATACCTGGATTGACGCATCGTTATCCAGATCGTGTTTTGTTTTTGATCACGGATATGTGTTCTACATATTGTAGGCATTGTACAAGAAGAAGATTTGCTGGACAAAAAGATGCAGCGCTCAAAGTAGATCAAATCGATAGAGCTATCGAATATATCAGAAATCACGAAGAGGTCAATGATATCCTTCTAAGTGGTGGAGATGCATTTATGGTTTCAGATGATCGAATTGAATATATTTTAAAGAAACTTCGCGAAATAGATCACGTTCAAGTCATTCGTTTTGGAACAAGAACACCAGTAGTCATGCCTCAACGTGTAACTGAAAAATTAGTCAATATGCTAAAAAAATATCATCCAATCTGGGTAAATACACATTTTAATCACCCTAATGAATTAACTCCCGAAAGTAAGAAGGCAATTGATTTATTAGCTGATGCAGGTATTCCTGTAGGAAATCAAAGTGTTTTACTTAAAGGGATTAATGATTGTGTTCACATTATGAGAAAACTTGTTAAAGGATTGATTTCTATAAGAGTCAGACCATACTATTTATACCAATGTGATTTATCAGTGGGTATTGAACACTTTAGAACATCAGTATCCAAAGGTATAGAAATCATTGAAGGATTACGTGGTCATATCAGTGGGATTGCAGTACCAATATTTGTTATTGATGCACCCGGTGGTGGAGGAAAAATTCCTATCATGCCAAACTATATGATTTCTCAAGCACCAGGTAAAGTTGTTCTTCGTAATTTCGAAGGTGTCATTACGACATATAGCGAACCTGAAAATTATACGTCTGAATGCGAATGTGAAGAATGTAAGAATGAAAAGTTAGATGGTATTAGTGGTTTATTAGAAGGTAATAAAGTTTCTATGGAACCAGAGCATTTAAAAAGAAAAGAAAGAATAAATCGTGAAAAAACTCATTGACCCTATAGATACTTTGGGAATTATTGGCTTATCGAAAAATAGTGGAAAGACAACAACCCTAAACTATATTATTTCCCTTTATGAGTATCTAAAAATTGGAATAACATCCATTGGTCTCGATGGAGAAGCACTCGACCAAGTTAATTTTTTACCCAAGCCAAAGATTCATGTAAGACGTGGAATGGTCGTTGCTACTGCAAGTGGATGCTTAGAAGCTTCATTTGTCAATTTTCAAGTCTTGGATAAGACTGATTTTTATACTGCCTTAGGACGGATTCAAATCGTTGAAATCTTATCTGATGGTCATATGGTCATTGCAGGTCCTACAACGAATAAAGAATTAAATCAAGTCCTTCAAAAGATGAAATTATTTGTTGATAAAATTTTTGTTGATGGTGCATTTAACAGGATGACATTTGCAAACATTGATCAAATTGATGCAATTATTCTTGCAGCAGGAGCAGCGATATGCCCCATCATGAGTGAGACAATTAATCAAACGAAAATGATTGCAAATATATTTGGTTTAAATAAATCTTATCGTATTGAAAAAATGCCAGTTGAAATGATGATTGTTCAAACAACATTTCATAGATATGGATATGGTGATAAAAAAATTGAGACATTAAAACATTTGCTTTCAAATATAAATGATAAAGTGGATCTTCTGTATATTAAAGGGGCAATCACACCTAAAATCATTCACTTTTTCATAGAGAAAATGATGACGGATTTTTCATTAGTTTGTGACGATCCAACTAAACTATTACTCCAGGAGAGAGACTTTAAGTATTTGAAGAAACTTCATATAGAAGTCAATGTCGTTCATCCCTGTCCTTTACTATGTATTACAATTAATCCATGGAGTCCGACAGGTAATCACTATGATAAAAAGGAATTTATGGAACAAATTAAAAATGTTATTTCATTACCAGTATATAATGTCATGAACCAGGAGGTAAACAATGTCAAAACTTCATTTGAATCAATTACAAATCAAGGCATGTAGAGATAGTGCAGAAGAGATAGCAAGCCAAGTGCAGTCTTTCATCGACGAACACACAACCGTTTCGGTTGAGCGTTCAATTTTACGATTATTGGGTGTCGATGGAATTAACGATTTTGGAGTACCTTTGGTTAATGTTGTTGTTGATCATATCAAGAATAATGCTGATCTATCCTTGGGTATTTGTCATTATATGTCCTATGCGATTCATGATTTAAAAAGTTCTCCACAGGAGATCTCAAATAGTATTTCGGAAAGTAAATTAAGTTTAAGCAATTACAAGAATAGCGCGGAAAGCCCTTATTTAAGCGATTTAACACCATACTTTGAAGAAACATTAATAACAATCGATAAGATGAGAGCGTTAAGAAAAGAATGGATAGAAAGAACTCCTTTTAAGACAACACCAAATAAATATGTCATTGTTGCTACAGGTAATATTTATGAAGATATCAAGCAAGCGGTTTCCGCTGCGAAAAGAGGCGCGGAAATAATTGCAGTTATCAGAAGCACCGGACAATCTCTTTTGGACTACGTTCCTTTTGGTGCGACAACAGAGGGTTTTGGTGGAACTTATGCAACTCAAGAAAATTTTAGATTAATGAGAAAAGCACTTGATGAAGTATCCCTCGGAGAAGATAGATATATTAAATTGGTAAATTATGCATCTGGTTTATGCATGCCTGAAATTGTTGCAATGGGTGCTATTGAACGCCTAGATATGATGCTTAATGATTCCTTGTATGGCATCATCTTTAGAGATATAAATATGAAGAGAACTTTTATCGATCAATATTTTTCTAGAGTATTAAGTGCCTATTCAAATATCATGATTAATACAGGAGAAGATAATTATTTGACAACCTCTGATGCAATTGAACATGCACATACAGTTTTAGCATCACAATTTATTAATGAGCAATTCGCTAAAAAAGCATTCATGGATGAATCGCTCATGGGGTTAGGTCATGCTTTTGAAATTAATCCTGAAATTGAAAACAGCTTTTTATATGAACTCGCTCAAGCAGAGATGTCAAGAGAAATTTTTCCTAATGCACCATTGAAATATATGCCGCCAACGAAACATATGACGGGAGATATATTTAAAGGTAATATTCAAAATACTTTATTTAATATTGCTGCAGTTACTTCATCACAATCAATTCATTTACTAGGTATGATGACTGAAGCCATTCATACACCATTTATGAGTGACAGGGCAATTGCATTAGATAATGCTACCTATATTGAAAAAGCCTTTAAGGATTTTGGAAATGAAATTAGCTATCGTCCTGATGGTATCATTGTAAGTAGAGCATATGAAGTATTGAAAAATGCACAAGAACTCCTTTTGGAGATAAGCAAAGAAGGGTTATTTAAAACCTTGGAAAAAGGAACTTTTGCTGGTATTTCAAGACATGAAAATGGTGGTAAAGGATTAGAGGGTGTCATTAAGAAACACAAACATTATCAGAATCCTGTGATTGATTACTTTATTAAATCATTGAAGGAGGAAAATCATGCCTAATAAAAAGCATTTGATTCGTCCATATGGAGATACCTTAAATGATGGTAAAGTTCAAATTAGTTTTTCTTTGCCTGTTCCATGTGATGCTTTAGGTGAAGAAGCTGCAAAACAAACGGCATTAAAAATGGGTATTCATAATCCAGCAGTCGTTCACAGCTCTCCTTTAAGTGATTCTTTTAGTTTCTATATTGTTTATGGGACTGTTGAACATCAAATTGATACAAATGCTCTGCATGTTGTTGAAGTTGATTCCGAATCAATGAGTAAAGAAGAAGTTGAACAATATATTGAAGAAAACTTTAATGCACCGTTAGTATTTATTGGTGCATCTACAGGAACTGATGCACATACTGTTGGAATTGATGCGATTATGAATATGAAAGGCTACAATGGAAATTATGGTCTTGAAAGATATAAAGGTATAGAAGCTTTTAATCTTGGTGGACAAGTTGATAACGAAACTTTACTGGAAAAAGCAATAGAATATCAAGCAGATGTCATTTTAATCAGTCAGACGGTAACTCAAAAAGATATTCATGTTCAAAATTTAACAAGTTTTATTGAATTACTTGAAGCAGAAAATAAAAGAGATCAATTTATAGTTATCATCGGTGGTGCTAGAATCAACCATGGATTAGCTAAAGAATTAGGATATGATGCTGGATTTGGTTCTAAAAAATATGCATTTGATGTAGCAAGCTTTGCTGTACAAGCACTAAAGAAAAAGCAAGTCAAGATTAAACTTCACAAGTAAACAACCTTGAATTTTATGGTAAAATAGAAGTATCAATCCAGGAGGTTTCCGATGAAAATTTATACAAAAAGAGGAGACTTGGGTCAAACTGACCTTTTGACAAAGCGTGTTAATAAAACTGATTTACATATTTCAGTTAATGGAGCATTGGACGAAGCAATGGCATTTTTATTGATGTCTAAACACGAGATAAAGGATGAAGGCATTAAGACTGAAATCAATCAAATTCACGACCATTTATTCTCTATTTGTCATGAAATCGCGTTAAATCATCCTGATAAAAAAATTACAACTGAAGAAAACATAAATTGGTTAGAATCTAGAATTGATGATTACGATCATCGACTTCAGCCCTTAACAAAGTTTATTAAACTGGATCAAACACCAACTGCATCATGGCTTAATCTATCTAGAGTTACGATAAGAAGGGCTGAAAGAGAATTAGTTTTGTTAGCTGATCAACAAGAGATTAATAGAAATACTTTGCAGTATGTGAATAGACTATCAGATTATTTATTTACTTTAGCCAGGGTATTTGATGAATTATCATAGAGGTGCGTATGGAAAAAATTAGAATTATTATTTGGGGATTTGGAGCTATGGGTAGAGGTATGGCAGAGATGTTACTCTACAAGAAAGGTGTCCAAATTGTTGGAATTTGTGATTTAAATCCTGAATATGACAAAAAGAACTTTTTAGATATATTAAATGTCAAGTCGGATCACGAACCCGTTATTATTGAATCGAATATTGATTTGGTTTTAAGATCCAATGCTGCGGATGTTGTTTTGTTATGCACCGATAGTTTCGTCAAAGATGCATTTGATAAAATCCAGAAAATTGTTATACAGGGTATGAATTGTATTTCAACTGCTGAAGAAATGGCATATCCTTACGCGAATGAACCAAGATTAGCAATGCAGATTGACAACTTAGCTAAAGCATATAATGTCACCGTATTAGGAACTGGAATCAATCCAGGATTCATTATGGATTTGCTTGTGGTTGCTTTAACTGGAACAATGGTTGAAGTTAATCACATTGAAGCCAAAAGAGTTAACAGTTTAAGTCCGTTTGGACCAACGGTTATGCGTGAGCAAGGCGTAGGTATTACAATTGGTGAGTATCACAAGAGACTTATGGATAAGAAATTAGCTGGACATGTTGGTTTTAAAGAAAGTGTCTACATGATTTCTGATGCTTTAGGTGTTAAACTTGATGGATTTAATCAACAAATGGAACCTATTATTACCGAAATTGATCGAAATAGTAAATATGGAGAAGCACTCGCAGGAAATCTTGCAGGTATTAATATGACTGGACAAGGGTTATATAACGGAGATGTATTTATTGATATGATTCATCCTCAACAAATTGAACCTGAAATGGCCGGTGTACAAACTGGAGATTATATTAATATCCAAGGAATTCCTAATATCAATATGTCCATTACTCCTGAAATTCAAGGTGGAATTGGTACAATTGCAATGTGTGTAAATATGATACCTCATGTAATTAATGCAAGATCAGGTTTAAAGACGATGATTGATTTACCAGTACCAAGAGCAGTTCTTGGAGATATGAGAGATATGATAGAATCAGATGATGAATAGGAAATCTTTTTGATTTCCTATTTTTGCTTTTTCGCAGTAATAATCACTATACAACAATAGGCAAAAATGGTATTATATTTATAGGGTAAGCGCTTTCAAGTTAGTTATCTTTTTTTCTGTGAAATGAGAGGTTAATCAAATGATTAAAAAGTATGCGTTCGTACAAATATATAAAAATGTTTTATCTAGAGAAAATAGAGCTTCTAATCTACCCGCAGATACAAAGAATGTTCCTTTTGAGATGCGTGTCAAAGGAAAATTACTTAAAGATGCTGAAATAGGAGATCTTGTTGAAGTTGTTACTGCAAGCAATAGAAAAGAAACGGGGATTTTGATTGCTGAAGAACCTTATTTTTCTCATAGTTTTGGACATTTCGTTAAAGTAATTGAAGATGTTAAAGATATTATTATTGCTGAAACGGAGGACCTGAGTCATGAGTAACTCCTATCAAGATATAATTTCAAGAAAAAAAGTGATTATGAAGAGTGCATTAAAATTAGATTACGATCAATATGAAAATCCAGGGATTGGATTCAACTATGAGAAAATGATGAAAGATTCTGGGTATAGTCTTAGTGACGTCAGAAAGATTCAGTTGGAAAATAGTGTGGGGTCAACACCTTTAATAGAATTGAAAAGATTATCTCTTTACGCAAGAAAATTTGCACCTGAAGGTTATGGAGCACGCATCTTTTTAAAAGATGAAGCAGCAAACATTAGTGGATCGTTTAAGGCTAGAAGAGCTGCGATGAGTATTCATCAAGCAAAGACCTTAGGCTATAAAGGTGTCATTGCTGCAACGAGTGGTAATTATGGTGCTGCGGTTGCAGCTTTAGCAGCAAGAGCAGGACTTAAATGTATTATCGTACAGGAATGTTATGATTCTAATGGTGTTGGTCAACCCGAAATTATTGAAAAAGCTAGAGCATGTGAAGCGTATGGTGCAGAAGTTATTCAATTATCTGTTGGACCTGAACTATTTTATGAGTTTTTAAAACTGTTAGAAGAAACAGAATATTTCAACGCTTCACTTTATTCACCTTATGGTGTGATGGGTATTGAAACATTGGGATATGAAATTGCATCTGAAATGATGAAAAGAGAAAAGAAATTCCCTGAAATGGTTATTTGTACAAATGCTGGTGGAGGAAATTTGACCGGAACTGCAAGAGGTTTAATAAAAGCAAAAGCAATTGATACAAAAGTTGTAGCTGCAAGTGTTGATTTAACTGGACTTCATATGGCAAGTGATCACGATTTTAATCAAAAATCATTTACAACAGGACATACAGGATTTGGAATACCATTTGCTACTTTTCCTGATCGTAGTGATGTACCACGAAGTGCAGCAAGACCTTTAAGATATATGGATCAATATGTATTAGTTAATCAGGGAAGCGTCTTCTTTATTACTGAAGCACTTGCTTTACTTGAAGGATTAGAAAGAGGACCAGCAGGTAATATTAGCTTAGCTGCTGCATTTAGTCTTGCGCAAACAATGACAGAAGATCAAATTATTATTGTTCAAGAAAGTGAGTATACAGGAGCAGGAAAACACATGAATGCTCAAGTATCATTTGCATTTGATCGCGGTGTTGAAATCAAATTAGGTGATCCACTTAAAGAAAAACCAGGAAAAAATATCATTTTTCCAACTTCTGGAGCACTGCTTAAACATAAGGAGTTACCTCTAGATCAACTGAGAACATCATATTTGAAACACTATAGTAATCAAGATTTAACAGATATTGATTATATGTATCTATCAGAAGAATTAAAAACAACAATTGAACATATTAAACACTTAATGGAGGATTTTGATGAAAGCAAGAAATGATGATTTTAATGAACGAAGAAAACATTTAGATGCATATAGTGGCCAAGAATTAAAAACCTATTTCTATAAGCTTACTGATCAACTCATCGATCCATTATTAGAGATGGCATTTGATTATACATCACCAGCTATCGAACGAAGTGTGTTGCTACGCATGGGTTTTTCTAGTTTAGAAGCTAAAGCAATAACAGATCGGTTATTCGAGCATAACCTATTAGAATTTGGTGCTGGCCATATCGTTTATTTTTATTCAAAAGAGAACAATATTTCTATTAGAGAAGCTGGATTAAAGCTTCTTGAAGGATCTAATATCAATCAAATGGTGGAGGTGTTCAAACATGAAGCCAAATGAAAAGCTTGATATTAGAAATCTTCTTAAAGATTTAGAGCATTATCGCCCAAGAAGAAAAGGTTGGGTATGGAGAGACAAAGGTCCTATTGATTTAGGTCCATTTCACTATGTTGATGCAAGTCCATCACTCAAGAATTTTGTTGCACTTCCAAGTGCAAGAAATTTAAATGGTATTGATCCTCAACCAGATGCTACGATCACAACTGAAATTGCTTCAGGAAGATTTGAAGATGATATCAGAAGAATGAGAATGGCAGCTTACCATGGTGCAGATCATATTATGGTGATTAGAACAGCTGGACAATCACACATGGATGGTCTTCTCGAAGGGACACCCCAAGGTATTGGTGGCGTTCCAATTACGAGAAAACAAGTTAGAGCACAACGCAAAGCACTTGATTTGATCGAAGATGAAGTCGGTAGACCCATCAATTATCACTCATATGTTTCTGGCGTTGCAGGTCCTGAAATTGCTGTTATGTTTACTGAAGAAGGCGTCAATGGGGCTCATCAAGACCCACAATATAATGTTTTATACCGAAATATTAATATGATTCGTAGTTTTGTTGATGCTGCAGAAAGTAAAAAGATCATGGCTTATGGTGGACTAGCACAAATTGATGGTGCGCATAATGCCAATGCAACAGCAAGAGATGCTTGGAAGGTAATGCCTGAACTCCTTGTTCAGCATGCGATTAATAGCAGAATGAGTGAAAGAGTTGGGATTCGTCCTGATTTAATTTGTCTTTCTACTGTACCTCCAGCTGCACCACCGAGCCCTGATTTAAAACTTAATTTACCTTATGCAATCGCTCTTCGTGAATTCTTTTCAGAATACAAAATGCGTGCACAAATGAATACGAAATATATGGATTCATCAACACGAGAAGCTACAGTTACTCACGTACTTAATCTATTAATATCCAAATTAACATCAGCGGACATTCAATCAACAATCACACCAGATGAGGGACGTAATGTTCCATGGCATGTTTATAATATCGAAGCTTTAGATACTACTAAACAAGCAATGATGGGTATGGATGATCTCGTGAGTATGCTTGATTTCAAAAAAGATGGTTATTTGATGAAGACCAAAAGAGAAATTCAAGAACGTGCTATTTTAATGCTTGAAGAAATCATTGAAATGGGTGGTTATTTTAAGGCTGTTGAAGCGGGTATGTTTGTTGATAGTGGGAAATATCCAGAACGTTCTGGTGATGGCATTGTTAGAAAGATAGAAGGTGGCATTGGTGCGGGAACAATCATTAAAAGACACAAGAATTATATGGCACCAGTTACAGCACATTATGGATATAATAATTTGAGTCAATATGGAATAAACGATCATCCAGCATCACTCATTGGTGGATCTACTTTTGAAAACCCCGATTTGATTCAATACATAGATGAACTTGATGATGAAGATAATGTTAATTTAAGATTAGATGAAAATGAAAGATATCGCTCAACATCGATGCTTAAACCCGAAGTACAATGGCTTGGTGATGGTGTTGTTACAGTTGATTTATTCTTTCCAACTGATCTATTAACTGCTGAAGCAGCAGCTCTTGAAGCTGGAAAACAAATGAATTTATCTGCTGTTGAAGTGATACATAAAGAAGTGATGCATCCTAGTGAAGGTACAAGAATACAATTAAAGGGTACTGTCAATTTTGAAATTGATACAACGAAACTTGTTTTACCTAAGAAAGAAGAAGTTTTACCTGAAGATGAAATTTTAGAATATGTCAAAAAACATGGAATTAAAGTCGTCGCTGGCACTGGTGGAAGTGATGAACACAGTGTAGGCATGCGCGAAATACTTGATATTAAACATGGTGGTATTGAGAAATATGGGATTGATTATATCTACTTAGGAACAAGTGTTCCTATTGAGAAGTTTATTGATGCAGCCATTGAGACCAATGCTGTTTGTGTGATGATTTCTTTAATCATTTCTCATGATGATATTCATTATAAGAATATGCAAAAATTAAATGATTATGCTATTGAAAAGGGCGTAAGAGATAAGTTGATCTTGCTAGCTGGTGGGACTCAAGTCACTCCTGAACTTGCTAAAAAGTATGGGATGGACCAAGGATTTAGTAGAGGTACTCACGGCAAGGAAGTAGCAAGCTTCATTGTTAAGAAACATCGTGAAATCTATGAAAATTGATTGTTTAGTTGCTGAAATAGGGTCAACAACCACAGTCGTCAATGCTTTTAATCTAAAGGATAGCATTGCTTTTTTAGGACGTGGAATGCACCAGACAACTGTCGATATAGATGTGAATATAGGTCTAAAAAATGCTATTGATAATCTTAAAGAAGCATTAGGTGTTAATGAGTTAACATATGATGAGCTTTTTGCATCTTCCAGTGCTGCTGGTGGATTAAAGATTACCGTTCATGGGTTAGTTTATGAAATGACAGCGAAAGCGGCTAAAGAAGCTGCACTTAATGCTGGTGCTAATATTCATTTGATTACTGCTAATTTGTTAGAAAGTGATCATCTTGAAAGAATTAAAGAGATACATCCCAATATGATTATCATTGCTGGTGGAACTGATTATGGCGAAAAGGAAATTGCGTATCAAAACCTTTTAGCTGTTCTACCCTTAAAAATTCCTGTTATTTATACAGGTAATATCGCCAATCATGATCGAATAAAAAAATTGAATCATCCGAATCTTCGAATTGTCGAAAATGTTTATCCTAGAGTTGATGATTTTAATATCATTCCTTTAAGAAAAGCTATTTATGAAACTTTTGAAGAAAATATCATTCATGCAAAGGGTATGAAACATATCTTTTCTATGGTAAATGGCACAATTATTCCTACACCCGGAGCTGTGATGGATTCAACCCTGCTTCTAGATGAATTATTTGATGGTGTTATCACTTTAGATGTTGGTGGAGCAACAACAGATGTTCATTCAGTTTGTGAAACAAAACCAATTTATCAAAAATATAGTGATGGAGAACCAAGATTTAAACGGACTGTAGAAGGTGATTTGGGAGTTTTTATTAATCGAAAACTTGTTCTCAATACTTTTAATGATAAAGAGTTAGAACTGTTAATGGATATGAGTAAAGAAGATTGTTTGAGTTTGGCTAAAAAAGAACCGTTCATTCCTTTGTCTGATGAAGGAAAAAAACTCAATCAAATCATGACTACTCAATGTGTTAATCTTGCACTAGATAGACATATTGGAGATTTAAGAAGAGTATTTACAACAAATGGATTCAAAGTAATACCTGAAGGTAAGGATACATCTTTGGTAAAAGCAATCTTTTTAACTGGTGGAGCATTATTAAATGTTATAGATCCAGAAAGCATGATTAATAAATATATTGAAAAACAACATAAAAAGCTTGTACCAAATCAAAACGTGAAGATTTATAAAGATTACGATTATATATTTGCTTCTTTAGGAGTTTTGTCTCATAAATATCCTAATGAAGTTAAGATTCTTTTGAAAAAGACTATTCGGTTTGAAGGTGAAAATAATGATTCCTAGTCTCCATATTAATCTTGAAAAATATCGTTACAATTTATTGTATATGCATAAACTGCTTAAGAGTCAAGATGTGACTATGATGGTTGTTTCTAAGGTTTTTTGTGCAGATCAACAATTAATTGATGTAATTAATGAAACTGAAATTGAATATATTGCTGATTCCAAGATTGAGAATCTCAAACAAATGCGAACTGTAAAACCTAGAGTTTTGTTAAGAATTCCACAAATCAGTGAAGCTGATGATGTCATCAGTTATTCTGATATATCTTTAAATTCAGAGTTAGATACGATTTTAGCATTAGATCATGCTGCAATGAAAAAAAATCTAAAACACGACATTATTCTAATGTTCGACCTAGGTGATTTAAGAGAAGGTATCTATTATCAAATGGATTACATACCTATAATAAAACAGATATTAGAGCTAAAACACATTAATCTATATGGTATTGGAACCAATCTCACTTGTTTTGGCGGTCTAATTCCAAGTATTGAAGTCTATCAAAAACTAGAAACAATTAAACAAACAATTGAAAAAACGTTTAATATACAAATCACATTGATTAGTGGAGGAAATTCCTCATCTATCCAAATGATTATTGATCATCAATTTCCAATCTTTGTTAATAATTTAAGACTGGGTGAAGCTTTGATTCTCGGCCGTGAAACAGCTAACGGTAAACATATTGAATCAATGTATGATGATATTTTCGAATTACATGCTGAAATTATTGAAATCAAGCATAAACCATCGATGCCCGAGGGTGAGCTTGGATGTGATGCATTTGGAAATAAAGTTAATTTTAAAGATGAAGGTATCATGAAAAGAGCGATCATAGGTATTGGTAGACAAGAAGTACATTGCGAAAATTTGATTGCACCAAAAGGTATCAGAATTCTTGGATGTAGCAGTGATCACCTCATTGTTGAAATTAAAGAAGGAAATTATAAAATAGGAGATATAATTAAGTTTAAGCTTACCTACGGAGGTATCTTAAGTTTAGCTACCTCAAGATATATGAGGAGGGTATATGAAACCAATTTATAGACCAACCTGGGCAGAAATTAATTTAGAATATTTGTGGCACAATGTGCTTTTAGCACAAAAAAATGCTCCAGATAAAATCATGATTCCCGTGATTAAAGCAAATGCTTATGGCCATGGAGCAATAGAAGTAATGAAGTATTTATATGCTCATGAAATTCGTTACGTTGCTGTATCTCTTCTAGAAGAAGCATTGGAATTAAGAGATGTTTTTCATGATATAGATATTCTTATGTTAGGACCTATCATGCCTGAAGATTTGAAGGTTGCTTCTAAAAATCATATTGAGATAACAATCTATAATGATAAAATTTATCAGGCAATAAAAAAGGTTGAATGCTGGATCACATGTCATATTAAGGTAGATTCAGGAATGGCCAGATATGGCCTTACTGAGCCAGAAAAAGTCGCATCTATGATTGAGGATTTGCAGCTCATGGAGCATGTATCCCTCAAGGGAATCTATACGCATTTTGCTACAGCAAATAATGATGAATCTTATTACCACATGCAATTAGAAAGATTTAAACTTATCCTAGATACTGTTAGAACATTACCACCAATGATTCATATATCCAATTCGTCATCGACATTAAAATATGAAAAAAATTATGATTTCACAACACACTTTAGATTGGGAATATCTCTTTACGGATTATCTTTAGACCATCCTAAACCAGACTTAAAACCTGTGATGTCATTGAAATCAAAAGTTGTTCAGATTAAAGAATTAAATCCTTTCGAGTGTGTCGGTTATGGTGCAACTTATTGTGCGAAAGAACATGAGAAAATTGGGATACTACCCATTGGTTATGCTGATGGATTCATTAGAAAAAACAAATCAGGATCTGTTGAAATCAATAACAAGCTTTATAAGCTTATTGGAACAATTTGTATGGATGCATGTTTCATTAAAATTGACGATAGTGTCAGTTTAGGAGATACTGTAACCCTATATGGTGGTATGATTACAATTGATGATGTTGCTAAAAGATTGCAGACAATTAACTATGAGGTGTGTACATCTCTATCATACCGTGTACCTAGAGTGATGATTAAAGGAGGAAAACATGATTAAAGTCAATTCTGAGATTGGAAAATTAAAATCAGTTTTACTACATAGGCCTGGAAAAGAATTAGAAAATCTGACACCAGATCTATTGGAAAAACTACTTTTTGATGATATTCCTTATTTAAAGATTGCTCAAGAAGAACATGACCTATTTGCTGAGACCTTGAGAAATGAAGGGGTTGAAGTTTTATACGTAACCGATATGCTTGCTGAAGCTCTTGAAGCTCATCCCGAGGTTATTAGCAATTTCGTCAATGGATTCATTGAAGAATCGAAAATTAACTCATTAACGATAAAAACAGGTTTATATCAATATCTCATTCAATTACCTATCATTGAGATGATTCATAAAATGATTGAGGGAATTAGAACAAATGAAATTGTTTTAGGGAAAAGTGTTTCAATTATGGATATGTTAGAAGATGAATATCCATTTTATACTGATCCACTTCCTAATCTATTATTTCAAAGAGATCCATTTGCAAGTGTAGGTTGTGGTGTTGCTATTGGAAAGATGTCAATGCAGGCGAGACAACGAGAAACTCTCTTTTCTGAATATATCCTAACTTATCATCCTCGTTTCTCTGAAAAGGAAATTCCTTTCTATTATGACAGGTTAGATCGATATAGACTTGAGGGGGGAGATGTCCTCATCCTTAATAAACATATCGTTGCTATTGGAATATCTAATAGAACGGATCCAAGAGCAATTGAGCATTTTGCCGAAAGACTATTTCAAGGAAAGAATGAATTTACAACAGTACTTGCATTTAATATCCCTAAAAGTAGAGCATTTATGCACTTAGATACGGTGTTTACACAAATTGATTATGGTATGTTCACCATTCATCCTGAAATAGAGAAAAAATTAACAGTCTTTGAAATCACTAAAAATAAAACAAAGTTTGATGTTGTTAAGGTTATTGATTCATTAGAAACAGTTCTTGAAAAGCACTTGAAGATAAAAATCAAGATGATTCGTTGTGGAGGCAAAGATCAAATAACTAGTATTAGAGAACAATGGAATGATGCAGCGAATACCTTAGCAATTTCTCCAGGTAAAGTGATTGTATATGATCGTAATCATGTTACCAATAAAATGTTAAGACAAGCTGGTATTGAAGTGCTTGAAATCGAATCAAGTGAACTCTCTAGAGGACGTGGAGGTCCTAGATGTATGAGCATGCCACTAGAAAGAGAAGAAATATAAAAAGGAGCAGACTATGAATATTAAAGGAAAAAATTTTATTACCCTTTTGGATTTTTCTCCAGAAGAAATCCAGGATCTCATCAATTTAGCTGCAAAGCTGAAATATGAAAAAAAAGAAGAAATCTCACATAAACATCTTCATGATAAAAACGTGGTTTTATTGTTTCAAAAAGATTCAACTAGAACACGTGCAGCATTTGAAGTCGGAGCATTAGATTTAGGAATGGGTGTTACCTATTTAGGACCTACAGGTTCACAGATGGGAAAAAAAGAATCTGTCAAAGATACTGCAAGAGTTTTAGGTAGAATGTATGATGGTATTGAATTTAGAGGTTATTTGCAAAACGATGTAGAAATTTTAGGAGAATATGCGGGAGTTCCCGTTTGGAACGGTTTGACTGATACCTATCATCCAACCCAAATTTTAGCAGATTTTCTAACAATACAAGAACAATTCGGACATCTTAAAGATATTAAATTTGTTTATCTTGGAGATGCGAGAAATAATATGGGAAATTCTCTCATGATAGGTTGTGCAAAAATGGGGATGCATTTTTATGCAGCAGCACCTAAAAACTTGTGGCCTAATCAAGAGTTAATTGAAAAATGTGAAGAAATTGCAGAGACTACAGGAGCAACGCTTAATTTCACAACTGACCCTATTTTAGCAACCAAACTTGCAGATGTGTTATATACAGATGTATGGGTATCTATGGGTGAACCCAAAGAAGTATGGAAATCTAGAATTGCAGAACTTCATCCTTATCAAGTAAATATGAGATTATTAAAAAATGCTAAACCAACAGCAATATTCATGCACTGCTTACCAGCATTTCATGGAAATAATACTGAACTCGGTGCTCAAATTGCTCATGAATTTGGACAAGAGTTCCAAGTTGTTGAATTTGGCGAGTTAGAGGTAACTGATGAAGTGATTGAATCTAATCAAAGCGTTGTCTTTGATGAAGCAGAAAATAGAATGCATACCATCAAAGCAGTGATGTTAGCAACATTGAGTGATCTTTATGTCTAGATTCGTTATTTCATTAGGTGGTAATGCATTAGGTAAAAACGCGAGTGAGCAAAAAGAACTGCTTAAAGACGTTGCTCAAGCCATTTTTCCATTAATTGAAGCAAATCATGATATCGTCATTGTTCATGGTAATGGTCCACAGGTTGGAATGATTAATTTGGCATTTAGTGAATCTGAGTCAACACCTTTGATGCCATTTGCTGAATGTGGTGCAATGAGCCAAGGTTACATAGGCTTTCATATCCAAAACGCCATCTATAATATCATGCAAGAAAAGAATTTTCATCGACCTATATCAACAATCGTTTCACAGGTATTAGTTGATGTGAATGATACAGCATTCCAACATCCAACAAAACCAATCGGAAGTTTTTATTCTAAAGAACAAGCTGATGAACTTGCTCATAGTCAAGGTTATACAATGGTTGAAGATGCAGGTAGGGGTTATAGGAGAGTTGTAGCAAGTCCTAAACCACTTGATGTTATTGAAAAGAAAAGCATTTTAGCTTTATTAAAGGATAACCAAATTGTGATTGCTGCAGGTGGTGGTGGAATTCCCGTTATTGAAAAAAATGGTCATTTGATTGGTGTAGATGCCGTTATTGATAAGGATCACGCCAGTGCTAAGATGGCTGAAATCATAGAAGCTGATGAACTTATCATTCTAACAGCTGTCGATTATGTTTTCCTAGATTTCAATACACCTAAGCAAAGAGCTTTAAAAGTAACAACTTTAGGTGAATTGGATATATTATTAAAAGAAGGACACTTTAAAAAAGGGTCAATGTTACCAAAAATCGAAGCATGCATGTCTTTTGTTAAAACAACTAAGAAACCAGCGGTCATAGCATCTTTAGAACATGCGTCACTTGCATTTAAGCAAGAAAGTGGTACGATCATCAAATTTTAATAAAGAAATTCAATAAAAAAAGTTGGACCCGAGGGTGCAACTTTTTATTTGATCGTTGGTTTCATAATTTCAATTCCTGCATGCTCGCCAATATCTTCATAGATAAGATTATTTTTATCATAAAGTTTCAAATGAATATTACCAGATAGACCTTCTTTGATTTGTTCAATCATCATCCCATTTTTGGGAGATGCAAGTTCAATTTGAACAGAAGAATTAGCAACAACTTCTAAACGATACTTCCCCTTTTTAATGGTATAACTAGCATTACCTTCCCCAATCTCTTCCTTTTTAACTTTTGCACCATTATAAGTAGCAAAACGATATTCTTTGTTTTGATAGAAAAGATTTACGATTAATCCCTTGAAATGAAATCCAATAAAAGGGATATCTGCATATGAGAAGAGGAAAGAAGTATTTGAATCTTTGAAATGATTCGATTGAAGCCATACGTATGTTTTTGGAAATGATGTTCCCCAATCCTTTTCCATATAGCCTTTACCATCAAAAAAATCAATATTTTTCTGATTAATAGGGATTATCCCACTGAGTTGGTGTGACATACTAATGATTCCGTGATAGCATTCCATAAAATTCACATATCCAAAAATACCCATGATATTAGGAGAAAATAATGATGTTTTGATAGGAGTTAGACTATCTAAATTAACAATACCTGAAATTTTTAAATCTTTTTTTCTAATCGATAGCTCAATCCTTTCTTTAGAAAAGTAATTTTTTCCTATTCTAATCCAAAACTCTTTATGACTATAAGAAAAATCATTAAAATCAAAACGTATATAATGTGTTTTTAAAGATACATCTTTTATACTTTTATGGGAAATAAACACCTGAATAAAGGCATGCTGATCTTTTTGATTGATACTTACTCCGGGAATAAAGGCAATTGTATCTTTTTCGTCACGACTGACAAGCTTATAATACCAACCCTCAAAATAATGATCTTTCTTTTTATTGCCCTGAAAGTATTCTGGATGTATGAGTTTTTTAAAATACATAATAACCCCTAATAAAAAAGCTGGAATAACCAGCTTAGTTTTTTATGGTTGCATTGCTCCGAAAAGAACGAGCCATGCTAAAATTGATTTAGCAACAAGGCTGAGTACGATGTAAGTACGTTCGCCATATAAGTAGTCTTTCCATTTGCCAATCTTTTTGTATTGCAATATCATGTTGATTGGGAATGTATTAAAGGCTACAAAGTAAGTACCTACAATTGCCCAAACAAACCATGGGACCATGCCGTAATTACCATTACCAAACATGTAAAGAAGAATTGCTATCCAAGGAGCTACTCCTGCAATTGAACCCCAAACAAAGGGACCCCAATGAACTTTTTCATCTTTTTCTCTTTTTGCGTTAAGTTGTTCCATCACAAGACCAAATAGATTCATACTTGCATTAACTGCAAAGATTAAGATTAGTGATGCAATATCATAAATTCCAAATAAGGTTGCAATTAAGACAATCATGATTGAAGAACTTAAAGCATATTCAAACCATCTGAATTTATTGATTCCTAAAGCTAAATCCTTATTATATATATCATTAGTCTTTTTAGGAATAGAGATTAATGCATGAGCGATTGCAGATAATAATAAGAAGATTGCGACTAATATTCCAAAAGGCAATTGAAATATTTCTGATGAGCTAAGTTCAAGTGATTGTGTGACTTGATTGTATTCTAAAAAGTTTTGCGTGATTACTGGTTTAAATTCAGCAATATTCTGAATGACTGTAGTTGCCAAAAAAAGCATGAGGATTCCTTGAATTAGGTGAAGTCCTCCCATAAGCATGTTAAATTTTCTTAATTTTAATAATTTTTCTGTTTCCATATTTCCTCCAATTTTTTTATTTCATGCTTAATTATATCATTAATATTTAATAGTTCACGTAATTTGCTCATGAAATATTTGAATTCAAACAGAGTAAAATATACATTCTTCGAATATGATGATACATGATAAAATAGGAGTATAAAAATATTTTAGGGGCACTTATGAATTCATTAAGGATAAAACAATTAAAGAAATCGTCTACAATAAATACAGAAAAGTATGTATTATATTGGATGCAACAATCTCAACGTGTCCACTATAATCATGCACTTGAACATGCAATTCTTACTGCAAACCACTTTAATTTACCCGTCTTAGTGTTTTTTGGATTAACTGCAAGTTACCCTGAAGCCAATCAAAGACATTATCGTTTCATGTTAGAAGGATTAAAAGAAGTTAAGCATATCTTAGAAACATTTAATATCAATTTTGTCATCAAGTTTGCATCTCCTGAAATAGGTATACTTCCTTTTCTTAAGGATACGCAAGCACTTGTGATGGATCAAGGGTATCTTAAACATCAAATCAAATGGAGAGAGAAAGTTTTAGATTATATTGATGAAAATCAATTACATTTAGGTGTTGATATCGTTGATACGGATTTAATTGTGCCTGTTGAAATTGCATCTAATAAAGTTGAATACGGGGCATATACATTAAGACCCAAATTAAAGAAAATATTCCAAGAGTTTAGAGATTTTACGCGAATCTCAACAGTGCTCAATCAAACAAAATTAAGATTTGTTAATGATGATGACCTATCTGATATCAATCAGACAATCAAAACATTAAATCTAGATCAAACATTATTTCCAAGTAAGTTTTATCAAGGGGGATACCTTGCAGCATCAAATCTCTTTTTTGAATTTATTGACCATAAAGCAGAACACTATCTAGAAAGTAATGATCCAAGCACTGATTACACTTCGAAGCTTTCCATGTACCTTCATTTCGGACAGATTTCTTCTTTAGAAATACTTGAAAGAATGATGATGGCACATGATTATGGACAAGTTGATGGAGCAGCTTTAGATGGCTTTATTGAGCAATTATTGGTGAGAAGAGAATTAGCATTTAATTATGTTTATTATAATAAAGGTTATGATCAATTTGAAACAATGACAGAATCTTGGGCTTATAAAACAATGAAGGAACACGAGATGGATCAAAGGCCATATAATTATACAAAACAGCAGATTGAAAACAGTTTGACGCATGACCTGTATTTTAATGCAGCAATGAAAGAAATGGTTTATACAGGATTTATGCATAACTATATGAGAATGTACTGGGCAAAGAAAATCATCGAATGGATGCCCTCATTTAAAGAAGCATATGATACAATTAAATACTTAAATAATCACTATTTTATAGATGGAAGAGATCCTAATAGTTATGCAGGAATTGCATGGTGTTTTGGCAAACATGACCGTGCATGGAAACAAAGAATTGTCTTTGGTAAATTGAGATATATGAACGACAAGGGTTTAGAAAGAAAATTTGATATAAATGCTTATGTTAATAAGATCGAAAATATGATTTCAAATTAAGTTCACTATTGTGAGTTAGAGTATTTCATAGTAAGATGTTATTAAGAAGAAATTATTGCGAGATGGTCTATCTATATTTTTATTTGAAATCTAAGGACTTACTAAAAAGGAGAGGGAATTGTGAAGAAATCACTAAAAGCGATATTTTTTATTTTACTGTTTTTTTCAATGACTTCTTGTACTGAAGAAAAATCGATAACGATTGTTTTTCAGACCAATGGGGGTAATGAAATTGAAGATATGATTGTTGGTGCTAATACTGATAGTCTTGATTTGCCTATACCTATCAAAGAAGGTTATACATTTGTTGGATGGTACAACGATGATGAATTGAGTAATGCATACACATCAAAATTGTTACCACCCATTGACATCACATTATATGCAAAATGGATAATAAATCAATATACAATCACTTTTGAAGAAAATGAAGGAAGCAATGTTCTAGATATTACTCAAGAATACTTAAGTGCATTGTCCATCCCAGATGATCCCATAAAAACAGGGTATACATTTACAGGATGGTATAGTGATGAATTACTAACAATGGCATATACTTTTAATACCGTGCCTCTGGGTGGAATCACCTTATATGCAAAATGGATAATTAATGAGTATATAATTTCGTTTGAAGAGAATGGAGGTAGTGTCGTTACTAATCTAACACAAGATTATTTGACGTTAGTAAATGAACCTACAAATTCGACCAAAGAAGGATATACATTTGCTGGGTGGTATAGCGATGAACTGTTGACAACAGCATATGCTTTTGATATTATGCCTGCGCAAAACTTGATACTATATGCAAAATGGACCATTAATGAGTACACCATTTCATTTGAAGAAAATGATGGTAGTATAGTGCCTGATATTACGCAAGCTTTCTTAACTACAGTACCTATCCCAGATGATTCCATAAAAACAGGGTATACATTTGCAGGATGGTATAGTGATGAATTACTAACATCGATATATACCTTTGATACGATGCCTGCACAAAGCCTCATACTATATGCAAAATGGACAATAAATGAGTACACCATTTCATTTGAAGAAAATGATGGAAGTGCGGTTCCAGACATAACGCAAGCCTTTTTAAGTGCTGTATCTGTACCAAATGATGCCATTAAAGCGGGATATTCATTTGATGGATGGTATAGCGATAACGAATTTACAACTGTTTATATATTTACTACTATGCCTCTCGATGGAATCACTTTATATGCGAAATGGGTAATTAATGAGTACACGATCTCATTTGAAGAAAATGGAGGAAGTAGTGTCGATAGTATTACTCAAAATTATTTAACTACAGTAATGACACCTATAAATCCAATCAAGACTGATTATTTATTTGGTGGATGGTACAGCAATATTGAATTAACAACAGCTTACATATTTACTACCATGCCGTCAGAAAATGTAGTGCTTTATGCAAAGTGGGATGTCATACTTAACTCAATCACATTTGTCGATTTTATCGACGATAATGATATCGTTCCATCACTTCAATTGGCAGCCGGTGAAATAATTATTTTACCTGTTCCAAATCTAGTTGAAGGATATGAATTTTTAGGATGGTTTGTAGATGCTGAATTGACAATTATATTTGAAAATACAATTATGCCAAATGCTGATTTTACTTTATATGGAGACTGGGGTTTAAACACCTATATCATGGCATATGAAACTAATGGTGGTACCGCATTTGATAGTGTTGAAGTTACTTATAAGGCTCAAATACCAGATCCTGGTTTACCAATTAAAGAAGATTATTTATTTGGTGGATGGTATATTGACACTGATTTTACATTTCCATATGAATTTCTTGATATGCCCGCATCAAATATGACAGTATACGCTAAGTGGGTCTTTGAAGAACTATTTTATCCAATAGAATTAATGTTCATCAATCAACCAATCACACCAATCACAGTCCAAGGGATTATTTATTATGTTTTTCCAGATCCTTTGAATGGATTCTATCTATATGATGGCACGGGATATATTTTCGTTTCCCATTCTAGTTCAGGATTGACGGTAGGTCAAGGTGTACAGATTACCTCTTCATTTGAGTTGTTTGAAAATAAACCACAACTTATCAATGTTACTGAAATTACATCTGATGAATCATTTTCCACTATGCCATTTGTGTCTGAAATGTCTTTGGAATACTTGATTCAAATCACAGAAACAGAACATGAAATTTATGGAATGCCTGTAATGGTTACTGGTGTTCTTGGTAATTCTGGATCAGATTATTACTTGATAGTCATGGATTCTAATGATGTAGTTATAATTAATAATCAATCATATTTAGTAGATGATAATCCATTCGAATTCTTAATTGGACAAACTCTAATAATATATGCGATTATCTATGATTATGATAGTGTGGAAAATGAGTGGCATATTTTATTTGATCCTTCATTTGTTATTGAACATAGTTGATAAATAATAATATTGTGAAAACAGGTTCAAAAAGGCAACATTTATTGATAACAAAAAGTAAAAATCAATCATTCCTTTTCTAAAGAAAAGAAAGTGTAATGAAAGAAGAATATGGTAAAATAAATATAAGAAATTATAATAAGGGGTATATTATATGAGCTTTTTAGATATTCAATCAAACATCATGGCAATTTTGATGTTATTCACTCTGTATTTTAGTCTTCATAAACAAGTGAATAAACAGGAATTTATTAATCGTATTTTCATCACTTTGGTTTGGTTGAATATGCTCATCTTGGTAGTGGATTCATTCCAGATTGCTTTCAATGGGATTGATACTGTTTTTGGATTTATAGTACTTCATATCAGCACAGGAATTTATTATTTTTTGAATCCTATTATTCCATTGGTATGGTTGTTTTATGTTGATTTCCATATATTTAAAGACCGTAAACGAATATTTAAAATCTTGTATTTTAGTTTGCCCTTCATTTTAATTCACACCATATTTATTATTCTTAGCATTTCTGGAGACTTTATTTATCAAATAGATTCAGCTAGCGTTTATACAAGAGGTAGTTGGTTTTGGATTTCACCAGTGATTTCATTTAGTTTTGTTTTTATAGCAACAGGATTTATTGTTATTTACCGTAAAAAGATTAAGAAAAACGAATTATTACCTTTGTTATTATTTGCTGTTCCACCATCAATTGCTGGTTTCATTCAAATTGCAATACCTGGTATAGCAATCATATGGCCATCAATGACAATTTCTATTCTGATTGTCTATATCTATATTCAGTCAAAACTAACAACAACCGATTATTTAACAGGATTATATAACCGAAGAGAATATGAAAATCAATTATCTTTAATGGAGAAAATCAAAGGCAAAAACTTAAAAATGGGTGGTATTGTTGCTGATATTGACAATTTCAAAAATATCAATGATCAGTTTGGACATCATGTTGGTGATGAAGCATTAATCACCATGGGTGATATTCTCAAAGATTGTGTTAGAAAAGACGATTTTGTAGCAAGACTCGGTGGAGATGAATTTACTATTGTAGCCATGAATCAAGATGAGAAAACACTTAAAGAAATTGTTGATCGGATTGAAGAAAAATTAAGCGTATTCAATAAATCAAACAAGAATTCCTACCAATTAAATGTGAGTATAGGATATGACATATACAATGTTCAACGATTTGAGACGATGGAGAAATTCTTCATTCATTTAGATCACAAAATGTATGAAGCTAAAGAAATTAACATAAAGAATATAAAATAACAAGCTTCGGCTTGTTTTTTTCTTATTTATAGATGAATTTATAATGTTTATTATATTATTTGACATCTATCATCTAACCTATATAATGAAGATGACGACAACTTTTAATGAGGAGCTCAACCCAATGAAATTAAAAGCGATGAAATATCGGCTAGGCGATCAAACAAAGCTCTCTAATCTGAAAAAAGGACAAAAGGCCAAAGTGGTCTTTTTAAACACGGAAAATAAAGCCTTAAGAAGAAGACTCTTAGATATGGGAATTACTGAAGGTGTTCAAATAAAAGTTAAAAAAATCGCACCTTTAGGAGATCCAATTGATATAGAAGTTAGAGGATACGAACTATGTCTAAGAAAATCTGATATGTCATTAATTGATGTCGAGGTGATTTCATGAGAATCGCACTCGTAGGAAATCAAAATTCAGGTAAGACAACCCTGTTTAACTTATTAACAGGCACTAATCAAAAAATTGGTAATTGGCCCGGAGTTACGATTGAAAGAAAAGTAGGAGCCATTCGAGGTACAGATTTTGAAATTGTAGATTTACCAGGTATTTATTCACTTTCTCCTTATAGCTTAGAAGAAGAGATTTCTACTAAGTTCCTATTTGAAGAAAATGTCGATCTCATTTTAAATATTATTGATTCAACATCGATTGAACGTAGCCTCTATTTAACGACACAATTATTAGAATTGAAGATACCGATGATCATCGCACTCAATATGAGTGATATTGCCGATAAAAGAGGCATACACATTGATTTAACGACATTAGAAAACAGATTGGATACAACTATCATCTCCATTTCTGCACTTAAGAAAACGAATGTATTTAATTTAATTCAGTACATCAAGATGGGAGATTACAGAAAAAATTATTATCAACATGTCTATGATCATGATTTAGAAGACTACATAGAAAAAATAAAGAATATAACAACTTCAAAACATCCTCGTTTTCTCGCAGTTAAACTGATTGAAGACGACCCTTTGTTTACAGACTATCAAACAGAACAAACTAAAAAATTGGTTAAAGAGATTTCATCAAAGTATTTAAGAGATATGGAACAAGTCATTGCTGATGAAAGATACAGATATATAGAAAATATTAGAGATGAAGCAGTTACTGCGAAGCATGACCAAATGACATGGACTGATCGGATTGATAATGTTTTATTACACCGGGTGTTTGCAATTCCGATATTTGTTATCGTCATGTTTAGTGTTTATTACTTAGCAGCTGGTCCAATAGGACAATTCACTGTGAATTTTGTTGGCCATTATGTGCGAATATTTAGTGATTGGACACGCGCATTACTAATTGATTTTGGGGCATCCTCTTGGTCTGTAAGTCTTGTTGTAGATGGTATGATTGCCGGTGTAGGTGCTATCTTAAATTTTTTACCGCAACTCGCTATTTTATTCCTGTTGATTTCACTTTTAGAAACAACGGGGTATATGTCTAGAATTGCATTTTTCTTAGATCGTGTTTTTCAAAAGGTTGGTCTATCTGGAAAATCACTCATCCCATTTATTATTGGTAGTGGGTGTAGTATTCCTGCCATCATGTCAGCACGAACAATTAACGATGAAACTGAAAAAAGAATGACAATTATGTTAACCCCATTTATCCCATGTAGTGCTAAACTTCCCATCATTACGCTTTTCGCTGGATATTTCTTTGGGAGAAACTCGGGATGGGTGAGTGCATCACTGTATTTCTTTGCTATCGCAGTTATATTTCTTTCAGCGGTTATTATGAAAAAGTATTGGTTCAAGGGAAAAGTATCAAGTTTTATCCTTGAACTTCCCGATTACAAAATTCCTAACTTCAAGTTTGTTGTATTTGATGTTTTTGATAAAGTAAAAGCGTTTATACAGCAAGCTGGATCTATCATTTTACTCGCATCAATTGGTGTCTGGTTCTTAATTAGTTTTTCCTGGACATTGCAATATGGCATAGATGCTGAATATAGCATTCTAGCATCACTTGGTAAAGTTTTAGCTTGGATTTTTTATCCCATGTTAGGAACGTATAGTTGGGGAGCTGCTGTATCAGCAATTCAAGGTTTAGTTGCAAAGGAACAAATTGTTGCATCTATGGCAATCATTGCTGGATACTCTGATCAAACATCTCAAGGACTATTAATATTTGGAAGTACAGCTTTTGCATTTTTCACTCCTGCATCTGCCTATGCTTTTATGGTATTTAATTTATTTAGTGCACCTTGCATTGGTGCTATTGGAGCCATGCATAAGGAGCTTGGAACAACTAAGAAAATGTGGCAAGCAGTCTTTTTTCAAACAGGTATGGCTTGGGTATTAGCGGTCATTGTGTATCAGATAGGGCATTTGATTGAGGTGATATTATGAGTTTTGCTGATGTAGTGATTTTAATTATAGTTCTAACAATTGTAACTTTAATCATTTACCGGATGATAAAGAAAAAAGATGAAAGCATTTGTGCAAATTGTGCCTATGCAAAAGGTTGTAATGAAAATTGTTCACCAAAGAAAAAAACGATATCGCGTTGATATCGTTTTTTGTATTTAATCTCTTTTTTTAGGTTGATTGATAACAACTTGTGGAAATGGAATTTCAATATCATTATCATCAAGAAGTTTTTTAATGCGTTTTCTGATTTCCCTTTCAACTGCGTAATGTTGTTCAGGCAGGGTTTTTGCGATTACTCGAAGATTGACGCTGCTGTTTGCAAGTTCGATGACACCTAAAACTTGAGGTTCATCGATAATCGTTGGAAAATCTGCTCTAACCTTAGGTAATTCTGCAGTAAGAAGATCAATTGTTTTTTGGACATCCTCTTGATAAGCGATACCAAATTCAACAATTGCAACAGAAAAGTGTCTGGAGTAGTTAATCAGAGTCGATATTTCTCCATTTGATACAATTTTTGTATCACCTTTCCAGTTTCTAATTCTGGTGGTTTTTAAACCAATATCAATGACATCACCTTTAAACCCTTGAACCTCTATCTTATCTCCGACATCAAAGTGATGTTCGAATACAATAAAGAATCCACTAATTATATCGTTGATAAACTTTTGAGCACCTAGCCCTATAACTAATCCTAAGATACCAAGACCAGCTAAAGCAGGAGCAACATTGACACCCCAGATTGCTAAAACAATGAGAATGGAAACAATAGATACAACGTATTTAATGATGCTATTAACAACTTTTGCTATCGTTTGTTTACGCTTCATCATTGGACTTTCTTTTTTACCAACATTGATTAATGACATCTTAGCTATTCTCATAATGAGTAAAGCAAAAAAGATGACGAGTAAACTGCTTACTGCAGCTCCCATATTTGTGCTAATAAGCACGTCAGCATCTGCGGAAAGTGTTTCAATGTATGTTAGCAAATTATAATCCCACATATATAGTAAGAAGAAAATAGAAGCTATGATAAGTAAAAATGTAGCAATATATAAGAAAATAACAAACCATTTATTTAATGTTTCTGCCTTACGCTTTAAATAAAAACTCTCCAATAATAATAAAATAAGGATGAAAAGGACTATCGAAACAGTAAGTCCTATGTTTAAAGCGACTGATGCAAATAAGAAATTAAAGCTCATAAAAAATCTCCTTCCGCTTTTTATTTTATTATACCATGATTGTGAATAATGAGCGATGTAAGGCTATCTAAAAAAAATATTAATTATTTTCTTATTTTTTGTTTTTATTTCACTAGGAAAAGTGTTAAAATAGATTTGCATTTTGAAAGGTGGTTCATTCATGGAAAAAGATCATAAGTTAACACCCTTTTTCACCAAATTACTAGAATATGCTACCTCTAATATCATTGCTCATGATGTTCCTGGTCACAAACTTGGACAAATTCATAATGATATGATGGATTATGCTGGCCAAAAGATGTTCAAATTGGATGCAAATGCCCCTAGAGGTCTTGATAATCTAAATCGTCCTACAGGTGTTATCCAAGAAGCTGCTGAATTGATGGCTGATGCTTTTGGTGCGGAAAAAGCGTATTTTCTGACTGGTGGAACAACAATGGGTATTTTAGCGATGATCATGTCGACCTGCCGAGCAAAAGAAAAAATAATATTACCGAGAAATGTACACAAATCAGCAATTAATGCACTGATATTAAGTGGTGCTATTCCTGTTTTTGTGAAACCGTATATTGATCAAGAATTAGGGGTTGCAAATCATATTGAATTTGACGATGTCAAAAAGGCTATTTTAGATAATCCTGACGCAAAAGCAGTTTTTGTTATCAATCCTACTTATTTTGGGGTAACCAGCAATTTGAAAGAAATTGTTGATTATGCTCACGATAGAGATATGATGGTCATCGTTGATGAAGCGCATGGATCACATTTCCCGTTTTCAGACCAACTTCCAGTTGGTGCAATGGAAGCTGGTGCAGATATGAGTTCTTGTTCCTTACATAAAACTGTTGGATCTTTGACTCAAAGTTCTATCTTAATTACTCAGGGTGCATTAGTTGATCATATTAGATTAAGATCAACAATTAATATGATTCAATCGACATCTCCATCAAGTCTATTACTTTCTAGTCTTGATGTTGCAAGAAAAACGATTTATTTTGATGGACCTGTTCAAATACCAAAATTGATTGAAATGGCAAAAATAACGAGAGCTCAAATAGATTTGATTCCAGGAATTAGATCGATTGGAAAAGCTGATTTCTTAAAGAAAAATGCATTTAACTACGATGAGACAAAGATTATAGTTAAAGTATCCGGGTTAGGAATTACAGGTTTTGATGTCTATAAAGAATTATTTGATGAACATCATATTCAGTTAGAACTTGCAGAAACACATTTGATTTTAGCTGTCCTTTCTATTGGTACTTCACAAAAAGATTTGGATGCACTAGTCGTAGCACTTCAAAAGGTTTCAGATAAATTTATGCCTATGGAACTTGAACCCTTGCAACCTAAGATTAAATATATCTTTCCTGAAGCTTATACAAGACCAAGAGAAGCGTATCATGCACCTAAAAAATATGTACCGCTTAATCAAGCAGTCGATGAAATTTCTGCTGAATCAATTATGATTTACCCACCGGGGATTCCTATTGTTATCCCAGGTGAAGTTATTAGTCAAGATGTCCTTGACGATCTGGATTTCTATCAACGCAGTGGATCAGTTATATTAAGTGATACCGAAGGCGGATATATAAAAATAATCGATAAAGAATATTGGGAAAAGTGGAGTGAATTATATGAAGATGAATAAAGTAGATTTATCTTTTCAGAGTTGTAGAGCTACATACGAACAAGCAGATGTTGTTATTTTTAGTGTTCCAATGGATGCAACAACATCCTTTAGACCAGGAACGAGATTTGCAGGCAATGCGATTCGTGTGGATTCGATAGGAGTTGAGTGGTATTCACCTTATCGCGAAAGAGATTTAAACGAATTTAAAACTGCAGACATTGGAGATCTTGATTTGCCTATTGGTGCAGTTGAAGATGCATTAGATGTGATTTATGAAACAACAAAACAAATCTTGAGTGATGGGAAAACACCGATGATGGTTGGTGGTGAACATTTGGTAAGCTATCCAGTTATTAAAGCAGTTTATGAAAAATATCCAAATCTTCACATTCTTCATTTTGATGCACATACAGATTTAAGAGAACAATTCTTTGGAAGAGTCTTATCACATGCAACATTTATGAGACATGTGCACGGATTTGTTGGCGATGGAAGAATTTATCAATTTGGTATTCGTAGTGGTGAAAAACCTGAATTTGATTGGGCGAAAAGTGGACATGTTACCATGAGAAAATTTGATTTTGAAGGGCTTGATCAAGTTGTTGAAAAACTTAAGGATGTTCCAGTCTATATTACAATTGACTTAGATGTTCTAGATCCTTCAGTATTCCCAGGCACTGGTACACCAGAAGCTGGTGGAATGCAATATAAGGATTTACTAAAAGCTTTTGATCAATTCGAAAAATTAAACCATTTGGTTGGTGCTGATTTTGTTGAACTTGCACCGATGTTAGACCCTAGTGGAGCATCAACGGCTGTTGCTGCTAAAACACTGAGAGAATTAGTTTTAATTCTCCAGAAAAATCTTGAGAAAAGAAAATAATTGAATCATTTTATACATTAAGGGAAAGTTCACATTTTCCCTTTTTTTAATGGAAAAAATGGAATATCAACCTATAAACGAATTATTATAAATAAAAAATAAATGGCTTTATAAGGGTGTTTTAAGTACGACAAAGAAAGAACTCTATCGATATAAAATACCTTTAAGCAAAGCTTTTGTATTCACATGTGCGCTTTAGTATAATAAGAGTGCAAAAGCGAAGGAGGAATTCATTCATGTTATTTAATGATTATGACCCGCTTAAGAAGAAACAACTTTCAATTTTAGATGCTAATGGCGATATAGTAACACCTAAATTAGAACCTAAAATTTCAAAAGAAGAACTTATAAAAATGTATAAGACAATGGCTTTAGGTCGCATTGCTGATATTAAGGCTGTTCAATACCAAAGACAAGGACGTATGTTGACATACGCACCTAATAGAGGTCAAGAAGCTGTACAAGTAGGTGCAATGGCTGCCTTGGAACCACAGGACTGGCTAGCACCATCGTTTAGAGAATTAAGTGCAATGCTATATAAAGGCGTTACCTTAGAACAAGTCTATTTATATTGGTATGGCAACGAATGGGGAAACCACTTTGATGAAGGTGTTAAAGTTTTACCTATTGATGTCATCATTGGTTCACAAGTCAATCATGCTGCAGGCATTGCCTATGCATCAAAGATTCTTAAAAAGAATGAAGTTGCATTAGCAACCATCGGTGATGGTGGAACATCACACGGTGAGTTTTATGAAGGTATGAATTTTGCAGCGAATTACGATGTACCCATGGTTGTTGTTATACAAAATAATCAGTATGCAATATCAACCCCTCGCTCAAAGGCTTCTAGAGCTGAAACACTTGCTCAAAAAGCAGTTGCTTTTGGTATACCTGGAATCCAGGTAGATGGCAATGATGTCTTAGCAGTTTACGTTGCTACAAAAGCTGCTGTAGATTATGCAAGATCAGGTAAGGGTCCAGTCTTAATTGAAGCTGTAACTTATCGCCTAGGTCCACATACAACATCTGATGATCCTTCAATATATCGTTCAGATGAAGAAGTCGCTCTTTGGGAATCAAGAGAACCAATGATCCGTTTCAAGAAGTATTTGATTGATAAAGGATTGTGGACTGAAAAAGAAGACGAACAGTTAAAAGCTGAACAGCTTAAATTTGTTGGTGATACCTTTAAGAATGTTGAAAAATCTGGTTTATCAAAATTAGAAGACATCTTTAAATATACATATGAAAAGATGACTCCACAACTTGAAGAGCAATTAGAAAATTATAAGAAATATATAGAAGAAGGTGGAAAATAATATGGCAGTAATCACCTTATTAGAGGCAATCAATCAAGCATTAGACCAAAAAATGGCTGATGATTCAAGAGTTGTTGTTTTTGGAGAAGATACAGGTTTTGAAGGTGGTGTCTTTAGAGTCACCGCAGGACTACAAAAGAAATACGGTGTTGAACGTGTATTTGATACACCGATTGCTGAAGCAGCAATCACTGGTGGAGCTGTTGGTATGGCAATTAATGGATTAATTCCAGTTGCTGAAATCCAGTTTGATGGATTTGTATTTCCTGGATACACTGAGATTGTCACGCACATGGCAAGATATAGAAATAGAACACGCGGAGGATACTCTTTACCGCTTGTCGTAAGGTTTCCTGTTGGTGGTGGCATTAGAGCCCTTGAACACCATTCTGAGAGTATAGAAACCCTTTTGGGGCATATTCCTGGATTAAAAGTTGTTATTCCATCAACACCTTATGATGCGAAAGGATTATTAATCTCTGCTATTGAAGATCCGGATCCAGTTATCTTTATGGAACCTAAACGTATTTATCGTTCGGGTAAACAAGAAGTACCTGAAGAAATGTATCGTATACCGATTGGAAAAGCTAAAGTCGTTAAAGAAGGTACAGATGTCACCGTCGTTGCTTGGGGTGCGTTTGTACGTGAAGTAGAAAAAGCGATTAAATTACTAGATGATGATATCAGTGTTGAACTCATTGATTTAAGATCAATCAGCCCAATTGATGAGGAAACACTCATCAATTCGGTTAAAAAGACGGGAAGATTTATTGTTGTTCAAGAAGCAGTTAAGTCTTATGGACCTGGTGCTGAATTGATCGCGATGATTAATGAAAAAGCATTTTTGTATTTGGAAGCAGCTCCAGCAAGAGTGACTGGATTTGATATTACAGTACCACTTGCAAAAGGTGAACAGTATCATTTTATTCAACCAGAACGTATTGCAGCTGAAATTAAAAAAGTTACTAAGTTCTAAAAGGAGGATTCATTATTATGTATGATTTTAAATTTGCTGATATCGGTGAAGGAATTCATGAAGGCCGAATCTTAAAATGGAATTATAAAGTTGGCGATGAAGTCAAAGAAGGCGAAACATTAGTTATCGTTGAAACAGATAAAGTCAATGCTGAATTACCATCACCTGTTGATGGTATTGTCGTAAAGCTAGGTGCTCAAGTTGGCGAAACAATTGAAGTTGGTCAAACAATTATTTTGATTAATGATGGTGAAGAAACCGAAGAAGAACCTAAAAAAGAAGCTTTAAAAGAAAGCAAGTCAGCTCCAGGTGTGATTGGAGAGATTGAAGTTTCATCTGAAGTGATGGCATCAAGCACTGAAAGTGCTACACCTAATCAAGTGAGTGAGAGTAAAGTGTTAGCAACACCTGTTGCTAGACAACTTGCAAAAGATCTTGGTGTAGACATTAAACAAATCAGTGGTTCAGGAGAAATGGGAAGAGTACTCAAAGATGATATTTATCAAGCATCTGAACAAAGAAAGACCCCTCAGATATTTAGCTTACCGAAAGTTAGTATTTCAGTTCAAGGTGAAGTTGAATATGTACCTCTAACAAGCTTGAGAAAGACTATTGTAAGATCTATGACATTATCAAAACAAATTATTCCTCACACCGTCTTAATGGATGAGGTTGTTGTTGATAAGCTTGTTGAGCTTAGAAATAAGGTAAAAGAACAAGCTGCAGCAGAAGATATTAAATTAACTTATATGGCTTTTATTATGAAAGCAGTTGTTTTAGCGTTAAAGAAATTTCCTAATTTTAATGCAAGTTTTGATCAAGAAAATGAACGCATGATCTATAAGAAATATATCAATTTAGGTATGGCTGTTGACACACCTGTAGGATTGATTGTTCCTAATCTAAAAGATGCTGATCAAAAGAGTATCTTAGAATTAGCTAAGGAATTAAGAAGTATTGCTAGTCGTGCTGTTGATAGAACTATTCAGTTAAAAGATCTCCAAAACACGACATTTACGATTACAAACTTCGGAGCTGCTGATGTTGCATATGGCACACCAATCATCAATCATCCTGAAGTTGGAATCCTAGGTATTGGTAAGATTGCACAAAAAGCAATTGTCATAAATGGTGAAATTAAAGTAGCTTATGTGATGCCACTTTCACTTGCAGTAGACCACAGAGTCATTGATGGTGCAGATGCGGGAAGATTTTTATCTCACATTAAGTCTTTATTAAGTGAGCCAATGATGTTATTATTAAGTTGAGGTGATGAGATGAAGACATATGATATCATCGTTTTAGGCGGTGGACCTGGTGGATATGTAGCAGCCATTAAGGCAGCACAACTAGGTGCAAAAGTAGCTTTGATAGAAAAAGAAGTTGTTGGAGGCATTTGTTTAAATCACGGATGCATTCCCACGAAAACATTATTAAAGAATGCAAAGGTCTACAAGACTGTTAAGCATGCTGCTGATTATGGTGTTCTGATTAATGGCGAGATCAAGGTTGATTGGGCATCAATGCTTAAGAGAAAGAACATCGTTGTTAAGAAGTTAACGATGGGTGTTACTGGATTACTTAAGAAAAATGGTGTTGAGGTCTTTTCAGGATATGGCAAGGTGTTATCTAAAAGTAAGGTTGAAGTCAATGGAGAAATTTTGGAGACTAAAAACTTAATTTTAGCAACTGGAGCAAGTCCTATTGTTCCACCTATTCCTGGACTTAAGGAAGCATATGAACAAAATATTGCAGTTACCAGTAGAGAACTATTAAAGATTGAAAAGATTCCTGAATCATTAGTCATCATTGGTGGTGGCGTTATTGGTTGTGAATTCGCAACTATTTTCTCATCAGTAGGTTCAAAGGTAACAATCATTGAAAAACTTGATGGTATTTTACCTATGATGGATGATGATATTCGAAGTGCATACACAAAAACACTTAAGAAAGATGGCATTGACATCTTTGTAAGTAGTGAAGTTAAGCATGTTGAAGATCATGAAGTATTATATGTATCAGAAGGTAATGAAGTTAAGATTAATGCTGAAATTATTTTAGTATCAGTAGGAATGAAAGCAAATACTCAAGGTCTTGAAGTTTTAAACTTAAAGATGGACCGTTCATCAATTGAAACGAATCAATATTTGGAAACGAATGTTCCTAATGTTTATGCAATTGGCGATGTCAATGGAAAATTTATGCTTGCTCATGTTGCATCAGCAGAAGGATTGATTGTTTCCGAACATATCATGGGTGGCAAAAGAAAAATGCGGTATGATCGTATCCCTAATGCTGTTTATGGATCTCCAGAAATTGCAACCATTGGTTTAACTGAAAAAGAAATTAAAGCGCAAGGCATTCCCTATAAAGTTTCAACTTTTCCACTTATGGCAAGTGGTAAGGCTTTAGCAGATAATGAAAAGGACGGCTTTATTAAGCTTATAGTAAGTGAAAAGTATAAAGAGATTTTAGGTGCACACATCTTTTCATATAATGCATCAGATTTAATTTCGGAGTTTGGAGTAACACTTGAACTTGAAGGTACAGCTGTTGAGATTGCTCATACAATCCATCCGCATCCAACGCTTTCAGAGATTATTATGGAAGCTGCACATGGTGCTGTTGATAAACCGATTCATATGTAAATTAATTCAATATAGAAAGAGTTGGTTAATCATCGTAACAACTCTTTTTTTATTACATATTATGTGTTAAAATAACCTCATGAAGGTTGTGACCTATGAAATTTTTATTGCTTTATAATCCAGTTAGTGGACGAATTTCATTTAAGAAAAATATTGGGAAAATAAGAAAAGTATTTGATGATTCAGAGCATGAATTAGAAATATATGAATCTAAAGCCCCAAAGGATCTAGAGAAAATCGCACAAGAAAAATCATCAAATTATGATGTATTTTTAGTGGCAGGCGGAGATGGAACCATTAATGAAGTTGCTAATGGTATGATGAAGTCTGATGTTAGACCTATACTTGCTGTTTTACCTGGTGGAACTGCCAATGATATTGCAGCTATTTTGGGAATCAATAAAAGCATCAAACGATCTTTCAAAATCTTTTTTAATGAAAAACCTGTTTTAATCGATGTTAATCAGATAAATGATCAATATTTTGTTTATACTGTATCATCGGGAATTCTATCACGCGTGAGTTATGATGTTTCAAGAAGACATATTAAAAAATATGGGTATTTAGCTTATGTGATAGCAGCTATGAAAGATTTGATTTTAGATTATAGATATCCAATAACAATTAGTACAAATGGACAAACACATAATTGCGAATGTGTCATGGTCTTAGGTTTGAGTACAAATCGTGTTGGTGGTGTGCGTTTGATTAACTTTTCAAATGCAAAGCTAAACGATGGTTTATTTGAATTAAGATTCTTTAAAAGAGCGAAAAGATTATGGAAATTTAGATTTTTATCATCACTTATTAGAGGTGGTAAACGATTGGGAGAAGATATTCATTTGGTATCTGATCATTTTAAAATTGAAACGAATGATAAAGTGAGATGGAATGTTGATGGTGAATATTCGTGTAATGGAAATATTGAAATAACTACATATAAAGAAGCAATTAGAGTTTTCGCAAGCGAAAAAACGATTAAAAAATATTTGTAGAAGTTGCGCCGAAGTAGCTCAGGTGGTAGAGCAGCTGTCTCGTAATCAGCAGGTCGTAGGTTCGAGTCCTATTTTCGGCACCAGATTTAGCCGCTAAATATTTCTTATATATCCCTTAGTAAAGACAAAAAATCAACCAAAAATGGTTGATTTTATTGTTTAGAAAAGGTCGAAAATAGGGGTAAAAAAGTCGTTTTCACCGGTTTTTCCTTAGAATTCTAGGGTTTTAGAGTTTTTAACGACCCAAACCTACGACCTATTTTATTGAGTTAATTCCAAAAATTTAATGTTATTCGGTCAAAAAAGGGGAATAATATGGAAAAATCATGATTTTCGTGTTTAACTGTAAAAAGTATCAAAATAGGAACTTCTAAGGAAAAAAGGATCAACTTGATTTTTTTCGTACACATGAACTTCTAGGGTTTGCAGTGCCAGAATTTGAAGCATAATGCAATAACTGGCAGATGTATATTTTTACTATCAATCGTGATATAATTGTTATAAATAGCAAACGATGATAAGGGAAATTTCGAGATTATGTAAGTTGGGGGAGCCAAGGGGCTTATGTCCAAGATTAACGAAGAAGAAATATTAATTATGATGTATGACAAACTAAGTAATCAATTTCAAGATAAGACATTTCAAATACAATGGTATAAGGCAGATACCAATAGTGTGAGAGTCAAATTTTATGGTAATGATACCTTTTTTCCAATAAGTTATCAGAAAATTACAATATATAGCAAGAAAAAAATAATTAATCCTAATAAAACGGAAGTATTTTTTCATGGGCAACCTCTTAGAGATGTCTTAGAGATTGTTGATTTTGGTGTGTACTATAAATTATTTTATGAAACTAAAAAAAGTATAATACTACATAACTCAGAATTTAGTCTAATAGATAACATAAATGATCCATCCATACAATGGCAATTAAGGTTTAATTACTTCAAAGAATTATCGAGACAATCTGCAGATGGAGACAATGATCACCTAGCTTATCAATACGATCATATTGATCCAACGTTAAAACATACAGTTCTAAATCGATATCTAACTCATTCTAAAATACTCAATAGAGAAACAAGCGGACCTTATATTTATCCTTTTGGTCTTAATTTGAGTCAAAAGGCTGCAGTGGAGAATGCATTTAGTTTAAACGTTTCATTTATCGAAGGTCCACCAGGTACTGGAAAAACACAAACGATATTAAATATAATATCTAATGCAGTATATCAAAATAAAACAGTTGCTGTGGTTTCCAATAATAATGCAGCAATAAGTAATGTTAAAGAAAAATTAGATGAGTATGGTTTGGGATTTATTACAGCACTACTTGGTAATAGAGATAACAAGATGGTTTTCTTTTGGGAAAATTCTGAATCTAATAGAGACGAAATAATAAGCAGTTGGAAGATTGCAAATCTAGGAATAGATTATTTAGAGAAGCAGTGTAGAGGTTACCAGCAAAAACTACCTAAACTCTACGATAGAGAAAATACACTGGCAAAATTAAAAACATTCAGAATTAATTTGAATAAAGAATATGAACATTTTCAATTACAAAATCAAATCACCAACGAGCCAAAGAAGAAAATTATTAATAGAACAAATAGCTTGGATAGCCTTATTCAATTCAAAATTGAATTAGAACACCTTCAAACAAAGACGAGATTCAGGTCATTTCTATTAAAAATCAGATATGGATTTTCTCTTAAAAATGAAACTGAAGAATCTATAAAGAGTTTAATTGATTATCTGGATCAAAAATATTACAAACTTAAGATATTAAGTATTGATAAGGAAATAGAAAAATTAGAAAAATATTTAGAATATGAAGATTTCGTAGAGGCAAAAACCAATTATCAGAAAATATCCAACCAGTTGTTTAAATTGAAAATTAAAATGAAATATTCATCAATCAATCCACAAGAATTCTCAATTGAAAACTATAAAAATAATTTCAATGAGTTTATTGCTGAATATCCTGTAATCTTAAGTACGACTCATTCGTTAATCCCCAGTGCAAATCATGGATTTGTTTTTGATTATCTTATAATTGATGAAGCGTCTCAAACTGACTTGTTAAGTTCGGTGCTTTCGTTATACTGTGCAAGAAATGCAATTATTGTGGGAGATTCGAAACAATTACCTCAAATAGAAAATCAATACCTTAAAGATAAGAATACCACACTTAAGAAGCTTTTTAATATCAGCGACGAGTATGACTACTTTGGCAACAATATTCTATCCTCAATGGAAAAAGTATTTGCTGAGGCACCTAGAGTAATGCTAAAGGAACATTATAGATGCCACCCCTTGATTATAGATTTTTGTAATCAGAAGTTCTATAACAATGAACTCATTATATTAACTAAACCAGATTCTGAAATTTCTCCTCTAAAGATATATAAGACAGTACCTGGAAATCATGCAAGAAAAAATCCAGAAGGTTCTGGATTATATAACTTAAGAGAAATAGACGAAATAAATCTCATTATTAAGAACTCGGTATGCAAAGATATAGGTGTAATTTCCCCATTCAGAAAACAAGTCGAAGTACTAATGGAAAATATTGAAATCAAATCTGGGAAAATTGAAATAGACACTGTACACAAATTTCAAGGAAGAGCAAAGGATATTGTCATATTATCTACTGTTGCTAATGATATTAAATCGAGTACATCATTTGAATCTGAAAAAGAAGATTTTATTAGTAAAAGCGATTTACTCAATGTTGCAATTTCTAGGGCTAAAAAGCAACTGAATTTAGTTGTTTCAGATAAAATTTATCAAAGTAAAAATAATAATATTGCGGATTTGATTAAATACATTAAATATAATTCAAGTATTGATGATATTCAAGAAGGAAATGTGAAATCAGTTTTTGATATTCTATATTCAGACTATCAAAAAGAGTTAGAATCATTTCGAAGAAATCACTTCAAAGCACAATTTGATACTGAAAGCATTGCATTAAATCTAATACAGCAAGTGATAAAAGGATATAAGAATCTCAAAGTTGTTATGCATAATCCACTTCGTAGATTACTACATGAATACTCTGAATTTGATCCAATTGAGCAAAAGTATCTTAAACACCCTTGGACACATGTGGATTTCCTGATTTTTAATACTGTTACAAAAGAAACTGTTCTTGTAATTGAAGTTGATGGAGTATCGTTTCATGAACAAAGTAAACATCAATCAGTTAATGATGAATTGAAAGATAGAGCACTTGTTTTAAATAACATCAATTTCATTAGATTGAAAACAAACCAAAGCAATGAAAAAGACAGAATAATCGGTGCAATTAATAATTCTCTATTGGATAATTAGGTCAAAAAAAGTGTAATTCTTATGTTATAGTAACAAATAGAAATGAACGTTTATTAAAAAATTTACATTTGAGGGATATTTGTATGAAAAGAGTAATAGGTTTTGCTTGTTTAGTTTTAGGGAATTATAATAAATATGTAGAAACATTAAGATGATGGGAGGATTTATTCTATGTTAAGAAAAACACTTAGTCCTATATTGTTTATAATTTTTGGATTGGTTCTTATTTTTGTGGAATCTTCAATCACTCTTCCAGTGGATAGTAGCGGAGATTCACATAATAATGTTAATCTATTTAATCGAATTCTTTTATTTGGAATAGTTGCATTGATAATCATTTTTGAAGTGATACCTCAAAGCAAAAAAATGACTAATAAAATCCATAAATTTTTATACTCTATATCAATATCTGTGTTATTAATAGTCATTGTGATCTTTTGGATAATTCAGTTTACCTGGAAATAATAAAACGACAAATAGAAATTTAATATTTTAGAACGATTAAGATATGAAGATTAGTTAGAGATGAACTGTCTCATTAGATTATGAGAGCTTAACAAAGCCAAAAATAACCCAAAACAAGCGTATAAATTTCGGGACGTCTTTTCGGCACCATTATACCCCTAGGAGAATTGTCTATATATACCGTAATAGAACCAAAAAAGCGATGTAAACCATCGCTTTTTTTATGTATTTTTATGGTAGTTTTTGAGTGAAATTGACGTTTTGGAGGGTTAAATACATGAATTTCTAGGGGTGAGGATGAAATAACAACAACGAACCCGTGTGAACAATTTTAATGTTTTGTAGAAAAGATGAAAAATCAATGTCTTAGAAGTACAAGAGTGGTTTATTGGTTAATGTGAAAACTATGAAAAAAAGTAAAAATGCATTAAAAACTACGCACCCTTGGAACTTCTTGGAGTTTTGGATAACAAATGTCAAAATTCGGGGATATGAATTTCAAAAGATATGGCGCAATAAATTTTATCAAGTATAATTTAGATTTTAGTTGTTTATACTTTCCTTACACATGTTATAATTTTAGTAACTTCTAAAATCTTTTGGGGAATATAGGAATTATCTGTTGTGAATGTATGGAAATTGTAATATCCACGCCACGTGGATATTATCTCTTACGCATAGGTTTACAGTTTCTTATTAAGATGATAGTGTAAAGATGAGGTGATATGATGGATCCAATAAATACTGGGAAGTTTATACAAGAATTAAGAAAAGCAAAAAAATTAACACAAAATGATTTAGCGGATTTGCTTCAAGTTACAAATAAAGCTGTATCAAGATGGGAAACAGGAGAAGGCTTTCCAGATGTTGTACTTTTGCCTAGACTAAGCGAAGTCTTAAGTGTTACTATTGATGATATTCTAAAAGGTGAGAGAATCGAAAAAATAGCACTGCATCATTCTCTAGAAAAACAAAAGCTTCTAAATGTGTACAAAATATGTCTTGCAATTATGTCATTATCTTTTGTCCTATTCATAGGGTTAACCTATACAACATTTAAAGCATGGATTGGATTTATGGCTTATGTTATTCCGGGCACATTAGCTTTAGTTTGGATTCTGATTGCTCGTAGTAATTATATGGTTGTTTGCGAGTATGATGACAACGATAAAAAAGTTTTATTCGACACTCTTCGAACATCAGTTATTCTATATGCTGTATTGTTTGCTGTCATGTTCATCCAATTCTTAGCTCTTGGCATTGTTTTCGCATACAATTTTATGAGTTTTCAAGACATCATTCTATTATCTTTTGTAGCTGGAGGACTAGTTTTTTTCGGTACAAGTTGGTATTTCAATTTAATTAATATAAAGCAGGATAAACTACAGACAGTTATGTACAAAAAGATTACAGCGTACTTTGCTATTATTCTAATTATATTTCTTGGTATGTTCTTATTAAGTCCATTAAATAAATTGTTTCCTTATGAAGGAATTCCCATAATATCAGTTATATCTGTTTCTTTTCTGGTGTATATTTCTTTTGGCGTTTATTACCTGATGAAAAAAACAGATAGTATAAAAATCTTTCTTCTTCGTATAATAACAATAATTGCTTTGGTCTTTGTCAGTTTATTTAGTTTCTTCTTTGAAGGAGATTCAATAGTTTTGTTAGCTTTGCCCATTATTATTTACTTCAGTATATTACTTTTATCGATAGCTGGTTTTATCTTGAAATTTGTTCATTATAAAAAAGACTCATTATTTAGATTATATTTTCAAAATATATTCTTATTGGTATATTTCTTTTTCTATATTTTTGGATTAATATTTTTAATCGTTATCGTGATCATTTTTGGAACTCTTGATTTGTTCGTTAATAAGAAAATCGATTCAAAAAATTCAATAGATTTGAATGAGAACCAAAATTAACAATTTCATTTAATAGCCTAACAAGGCTAAAAATAACCCAAAGTAAGTGGGTTAATTTCGGGTTGTCTTTTCGGCACCATATTTCCCCTATGATGATTCCTTTTACATCCTTTAGTAAAGCCAAAAAAAACGACAAAAATAGCTCTTTTAATGTTATATTTTTGAACAATTTCAGTTGTAAAAATGATGAATTTTAGAGAAAAATAAAGTATTTACATGCTTTGGAATCAATTAGCAACAAAGTAATCGTGCTCACAAAATGATAAGTTTAGATAAAGTGATAGAGCATAAATCCTTCAATTTACATAGGATATGATAAATGTTTTATTACTATATGAAAAAAATTAAAATATTATACTCTAAGGATATTAATGAATTTTAAATAAAAACCGTTATTTTGGGGATCTATGAATTTCTAAGAATGAGTATCGAGAATTAGCATTTTTTGGATTCAATAAAAAACGTATATATGGAGGAATTAAATTGGATAAACTAGAGGCTAAGCCTAATAAGAATATAATATTTGTATTTATGCTTGCTGCAATCATATTAGCAGTTATATCTCTATGGAAAGGTAGAATAGATGGATTGATAGTTGCTGGTATAATTTTCCTGATTTATGTGATAGCCCGAATCCTAATTTTTTATTCTAAATCTACGTTAATTATTACAAACAAGGAAATCAAAGTTAAGAATTTTCGAACATATAAGTCTTATTTGATTAGTGATTATAAAGAATTTAGAATCAATCCAGAATTTAGATTTAGAACTTTGCTTGGGTACAAGGAGATTGATGGGGAACTTAAAGAGTATATCATTTTAGGAGATATATTTGATATTTCATTAGATGGTATTCTAATGTTCATACAGTCTCATATGGCAATAGAAACCTCGATAGAAGAATGGCATATTGATGAAAATTCTAAAAAGTTGTCTGATAAAATTGACAATTTTCATAATAAAAAATACAAGAGAGAACTGTTTCTAAGTATTTTGGTTTGTGTACTTATCTTTCCTGGAATTTCAATTGGGATGTACTTTCAACATGCGATGTCAATAACCACACTTACAATAGTCATAGTGTTCTCAATTGTATGGATAAGTATAACGTACTGTTTTATAAAAACACAAAAAGTATATCTCAAATACAGAAGAAACATCGATTTTCTGATGCCTTTAATCTACTTGATAACATTCTTTTTATTTGCATTTATTCTTATATTATAGTGATTAATGCTTATTTGAATAAAAAAATGGCTTAACAAAGGTAAAAAGCACCTAAAGTAAGTGGGTTAATTTCGGGTCGTCTTTTCGGCACCACGTTTTCCCTCTAAAGATTCCATGTATATCCTTTAGTAAAGCTATAAAAACGATAAATTTTATCGTTTTTTATGTTATAATTTCGGACATTTTTTGATAGAAAATGAGGGCTTTTCTAATAAGAGCAAGAGTTTCAATGAATATGGAAGAAATATCAACAACCAAACAAATCGCATAAAATTGTGAATTTGTTTAAAGTGAAATAAATCTAATTCATGAATGTACATAGGATTTGATAAATACGACTTATTAAACATAGAAAACATTAAAAAACTATAGATTAAGGATATCAATAGATACGATGCAAAAACCATTTTTTTAGTGACCAATGAATTTCTAAGGTTTGAAACTCAGAAATTGTAGTCTATAAAATTAATGATATGATATAAGTAACAACTAAAAATTAAAAGTAACAATAAAAGAAATTTTATTATGCTATAGTGTTATCAAAGGAGGGGATTTCATGACGGGATTTAAAAATAGAATTAAGGAATTACGCGTAGAAAAAGGTTTGTCACAACAAGCAGTAGCAGACAGTATTTATGTTAGTCGAAGTGCTGTTGCTAAATGGGAGAATGGATTGGGTCTACCAAGTAAAGAATCATTAAGACTATTATCCGAATTTTTTGGCATTGAAGAAAATGAATTGCTCAAAGAACAACAGTATGAAATAGAATTAGTTTCAAAAAATATAAAAATTAATAGAATGAAATTGTCTATTTTCTTAGGTTTGGGAGTTATTGTAGTATTAATCGTAGCAATTATAGGTATAGGATATTTAAATAAAGCAGCAGATAATAATCATTTATTGTATAATGATGTTCCTATTGTAACTATAAATAATGAAGAAATTACTTATTATCAAATTGGTTCTGAATACAAAAAAGATGCTAATGGAGATCTAAAAAGATATGATTACGTAATCTCATTTCCGAATACTCAAATATATGAAGAAATGAACTTAATTAGTGCAGATGATTTATATCAGATAAAATATTCTACGCCTGCAACTATCTTTGGTACATATTATTATTTAAATGAGGATTATAGTTCGGCAGAAGAAACAAGTGGGTGGGAAATAGTCGTTTCACATAGCTTAAACATTGAAAATGATGGTACATTTATAGTTGACAGTTCAAGCTTTTCATATATTGTAATTGAACTAGTATTTGAGTTTCAAGATTTAAGTGTTAACTATTGTTTCATAATTGATTTAAGATAATAACACTAATAACTGACAAAACTTTAAATAACAATGCCAAATATTTTGATTGAAACAAAGTATTTTCTATCATTGAAAATGTATCACAAACGTGATACAATATAAGTGGAGGTAGATACCATGTCAAGATCAGAAGTAATCCACGTTAGAGTCACACCAGAAGTTAAAGAAAAATCAGAAGCTATTCTTGTGAAATTAGGTATAAGTACATCACATGCTATTAGTTTATTCCTAAATCAAGTGCTTATTCATGATGGAATCCCTTTTGAGATTTCTTTACCAAATCGTGAAGAAGTTAAAAGGAAAGAAGAATTAGCTCACGCAATTAATTTAACAGGCGGTAAAGAATTAAAAGAAGCAGCAAAAAAGATTATCTCTTTATATGCTAGAGGTGATATTGATTATGATACTGCAATCTATGCCATCAGCAAGGAGTATTAAGTGAAAGATATTTATGTATATCCTGGAACCAATATTCTTATTAATCTAAGAGACATTAAAAATCAGGACGATTTAGACGATTTTGAGAGTGCAATGGTTGCTTTAGCTTTAGTGAAACTCCAAAATGAAGTTATTATAGTGGAAAGCATTAAAGATCTACTCAATATACATAAGTCGATGTTTTTAAATGTTTATGACTGGGCAGGAGAGATTAGAAAAATCAATATGTCTAAACCAGAACTCGTCTTAAATGATCTAAGTGTAGAATATGAAGATTACAAATCAATACCAGAAGAATTAAAGAAATTGAATGAACAATTATTATCCATCAAGTGGAGTACATTAGATAAAACAACATTTATTAAAAATCTTGTTTTAGTCATATCAAGATTATGGCAAATACATCCTTTTAGAGAAGGTAACACAAGAACAGTTACTTTTTTCATGTATCTGCATCTCAAAAAATATGGATTTACCTTGAACCAAGATTTCATATCCATTCATGCCAAATATTTTAGGAATGCTCTTGTATTAGCTTCTATCGGTGAATACAGCGAATACATACATCTTGAATCAATTTTACTGGATTCAATTGATCCGAATACTGAGGATTTGAAAGATTTAGAAAAGTACAAAACTATAAAAGGATATGATCTAAAGAACTATAAATACAATTATCACACAGAAAAAAGCAAAAAATAAACGGCCTCATAAAGCCAAAAATACTCAAAAGTAAGTGGGTTAATTTCGGGTCGTCTTTTCGGCACCATATTTCCCCTATGATGATTCCTTTTACATCCCTTAGTAAAGACATAAAAACGCCATATTTTGTCGTTTTTTATATTATAATTTTGAATAGTTTTTGATGTAAAAATGATGAATTTTCAGGAAAAGCATTGTATTTCTAGGTGTTCAACATAGTTAATTAATACAAAAATGTGTGCACTGAGGCGTTAGGCTAGATAAAGATATAAAATAGAAAGACTTAAATATACATGGGTTCTGATAAATGGAACTTAACAAATACAGAGGGTATTAAAAAAGCTATACATTAAAGATATCAATAGGTCCGAAGAAAAAACCGATATTTTTGTGTACCAAGTATATCATTGTTGTTAGACTACAATTACATTTGGAAAAATTGATGTTATAATATTAACAAAAGACATTTGGGTGGGTTCTAAGGATTCAAATATGACTATGAGATTTAATATACATTAGATGTTTATTTAGGGAGAAATGAAAATGAAAAGATCCTTAACTATTCTTGATTTATTATACTTGATTGGAACTTTGACATTACTTATAGGATTGTTTTTTTATCATAATGTAATCATTTCTGATAATTGGTTAGGTACACTCAGTGGATTTCTCAGACAAGAACAAAGTACAATAGTGATATATACAGGTGTATTCGTCATTGTTATAGGTTTACTTATAACAAAAGATTTTTTGAGAGTATATAAAGTTCTTAAAAAATACTTTTTGATTTCTTTTCATTGGTTCACAAGCAATACATCTACGAAGACAAAATTAGTCATCTTATTTTCAGTGACGCTATTTGTTTTAAGTATGTTATTGAACCCAATATATGTTTTTTTTGGTGGCTTCGTAATATTATTGACAATTATCATATATTTTGGAGTAAGAGAACATATAGCATATTTGATTGCCGCTATCGCTATTTTAGTAGAGTCTATTAGTTGGGTTGAGTTTGTATTTTTCCAAAATAGAGAAGGTGTTTCATTTCTATTTTATACAATTCCATCATTTCTATTTATTGCAATTAATATATTTTATTTAGGCTTTATTTTTTTTAAGAGAATCAAACATAAAAAGTCTTCAAGATACATAAAGTTATTGATGTTTAATATATTGATAGTTTCACTGATGATTATTTTTGAAATATCTTTCAAGGTATCATGGAGTTTCTCAACAGGAGCGAATATTATCAGAATGCCACTCTCTATAGTTTACTTAGCTGTCTTCTATCTCATGATCATCGCTTCAATCATAAGTAATATATTAAAAATAAAAACTTTAGAAAATGACATTTGTAGTACAGAAAAAAACATACAAGAAAACATACAAGAAAACATACAAGAAAACATACAAGATAATTGAAATTTTGTGTGTTTTTTGGTATAATAATATTGTACTTAGGAGGTATCATATGCCATATAAACCACCCTACACAATCACATCAAAAATGCTAGACTATATTTCAAATATTATGAAGTTAATTGGACGGCTATCAATTCATGGAAATCTAGAACATAAGCCTAAACTAAGAAGAACTAATAAAATAAATTCTATCTATTCTTCTTTAGCTATTGAAAACAACGTATTAACTAAAAAACAAGTAACCGATATTATTAATGGTAAATTAGTTATTGGCCCAAAAAGGGATATTATAGAAGTCAAAAATGCAATTAAAGTTTATGATGAAATTTTGAGTATTAATCCATATGATATCAATCAATTACTTAAATATCATGGCATTATGATGGAATCCTTAATAAATGATTCTGGGAAGTTTAGAAAAGGACAAGAAGGTGTATTTGATGGGGATCAAATCATTTTTATAGCTCCACCCGCAGACGGGGTTCCTAAGCTTATGCATGATCTATTTGATTATCTAAACAATCAAGATGAAAACATCTTAATTAAATCATGTGTCTTTCATTATGAGTTTGAATTTATTCATCCATTTTCGGATGGTAACGGTAGAATGGGAAGGTTATTTCAAACGTGTTTATTAGCTTCAAAAGAAGAAATATTTGCTTTTCTTCCAATTGAATCAATTATAAAAGAACGACAACAAGCATACTATCAAGCAATCGCTCAAAGTAATCATGCTGGTAACTCAACTTTGTTTATTGAGTTTATGCTCGATGCTATTTTAGAAACTTTAACTAGAATCATTAAATCATCAGAACAAGAAAAGTTTAATAATAGCATTGAGATAAAAAAATTACTCACTATCACTGAAGAAGGGATACCATATACTACACAGGAATTAATGAGTCTATTAGATATGAAGTCAAGAGCATCATTTAAAAAGAACTATCTTGATCCAGCTATTGAATCGGGACTGATTGAAATGACATTTCCTGATAAACCAAATAGTAGGAATCAGCGTTACATTAAAAAAAGTATTTAATCTTACAATTTTGATGACTTCATAAAGCCAAAAATACCCAAAAGTAAGTGGGTTAATTTCGGGTCGTCTTTTCGGCACCAGTTTTAGCCGCTAAAGATCTCTTATATACATATTATAAAAAAGCCCTTACGGCTTTTTGTTTTTGATCTATATATAACCTCTTATTCATAATTTGATATGCTGTGATATAATATTAACACTATAATAAATTGCGAAAAGCAATTTTTATAACGATCAGTGTCACAAATAGTTGTGAATGTTGAAGTAAGCAATATAAATATAAGGAGATTAAAATGAATAAGAATAACATGAAATATGACATCTATCAAAAACCAAAATCTTATCTTGAATGGTTGTTACTTTCATTACAGCAATTAGTAGCTGTATTTGGGGCTACAATACTCATTCCAATTATCATTGGCATAAACCCTGCATTAGGGTTAATGACAGCGGGTATAGGAACACTTTTATACATTCTTTGGACAAAGAAGTCTGCGGTGTTTTTAGGTAGTTCTGGAACATTTATACCATTACTGTTTGGTTTATCTATAGGAAATCCTACATTACTGATTTTGGGTGTTATTACGATTGGATTAGTATACATTGTGGTAGGGACAATCGTGAGATTCACAGGGACTTTGTGGTTGAAAAGTATTTTAACACCAGTTATTGTAGGTCCAATTATTATGATCTTAGGAATCTCATTGGTTGCTTATTCTATTACATGGTTTGGGTTGGACTCAACGATTACTGGAGGAAGTTCATTGTCTCTAGAACAATGGTTGACATTAGGGATTGCGACGACTACATTTATTATTACAACGTTATTTGTATTAAAAGGAAATAAGGTTACTAAGACATACAGTATCATTATTGGTTTAGCAATATCAAGTGTCATCGCAATCATCATTAACTTAGTCATTGGTAGTGGATTGCCAACACTTAGTGATATGGGCAATTTCGTTGTTGAAAATCCTATTAAATCTGCTTTAAGGACTTGGAAAGGATTCAGTCTTAGTAATGTATCATTCATTCAATTAGTACCATTTATGATTATTGCATTTGTGTCTATGGCAGAACATATTGGGGACCATACGGTATTAAGTGCAACAGTTAAAAGAGACCTTTTGCAAGATCCTGGATTAAATAAAACGTTACAAGCACAAGGATTTGCAACATTATCGGCTGGACTATTTGGTTCTACGCCAGTAACTACTTATGGCGAGAGTACAGCTTCTGTTGCAATTTCAAAAGTATCAAGTAAATATGTCATTGGAGGAGCTGCTGTATTAGCAATCATTATTTCATTTACACCACTATTGACATTGCTCGCATATATTCCAACTGCAGTGTTTGGTGGACTAAGTTTATTGTTATACTGTTTCATTTTCCTAAATGGACTAAATGTGCTACTAAATTCTAAGGTTGATTTTGGTAATCAAAAAAACTTACTTATCGTTTCTTCTATGATATTATTAGGAACAGCGGTAACGCTGATTCCATCTTATTCAGGAATATTCATTGGTATTGATGTGTTTAAAACCGGGGATATATCATTCCAAGTGAGTGGCTTGATGTTGCCTTTAATTATTGGTGTATTGATGCAAGCACTTCTACCTGATGAGCAAAAAGATTCAGAAACTTCTGCATAATCTTATAGAAGGAGATTCTTTCTAACAAATGCATACAAGTAAACATACATGATAACGAAACGAGGAAAGAAAAATAAAAATAGTTTCCTCGAAGAGTTGACGTGTAAAGACCTTTATGCTATAATGTATTCGAGGAAAGAAAGCATGAAAAAGTTTCCTCGAGGAGATAACATGAAAAAGCTGAACACACTACCATTTAAAGTTAATCTAAACACCATTGATATTTTAAAAAAATTAAATATAGCCAATAATAGTATTGGAGAATTAAAGGGGTTAGTCAATATACTTCCTAATCCTAATTTAATCTTGAGCTTAATTAATGTGAGTGAATCAAAAGACTCTTCAGCAATAGAAAATATCATAACTACATATGAAGATATCTATAAAGAACTGGTGTCTAAAGCAACCATTAGCAAAGCATCAAAAGAAGTCTTGAATTATAAGAGAGCAATAGAATACGGATATAAAGAATTAAATAGCAAAAAGTTTATCAGTACCAATTCTATAGTGAAAATTCAAGAACTGATTGAGCCGAATAAAGGAGGTATACGAAAACTTCCTGGAACAGTCATTATGAATATGGACACAAATGAAATCGTCCATACACCGCCACAAGATGAAACTGAAATTAGAGAACTTCTTAAAAACCTAGAAGATTACCTGAATATAGAAAATGATTATGATCCTTTAATCAATATGGCTTTGATTCATTATCAATTTGAGAGCATTCATCCTTTCTACGATGGAAACGGAAGAACAGGAAGAATACTAAACATTCTTTATTTAGTATTAAAAAATAAAATTCAGAGTCCGATTTTGTATTTGAGTAAATATATTATCGAAAATAAGGGTGAATACTACGAACTGCTAAAAGAATGTAATGAAAATATTATAAGTATCACCAAAATGGTGATGTTCATTCTTGAAGGAGTGATTGAAACATCAAGATATACGATTGATTTGATCTTAAGAATCAATGAATTGATTAATATGACAAAAGCAGAAATGAAAACAAGATTAGAAGATATGTATTCTGAAGAACTGGTTCATCACTTATTTGGATATCTCTATACAAAAAATGAGTTTTTCAGAAATGAATTGCATATTTCAAGACCGACAGCTACTAAATATTTAAAAGCATTAGAAAAAGAAGGTTTTCTTGTATCAGAGCGTGTTGGAAAAGAAGTTGTGTATAAGAATATTCAGTTATTAAATATATTTAAATCATAAAATAAAGCATAACTATGGGTGATTTAATCTGGTTTTAGGCTTAAAAGTTACGATTTTGACTTAAAAGAGATCAAATATTAGAAAATTAACTCGAATAAAGATGGCTTAACAAAGATGAAAATACTTAAAAGTAAGTGGGTTAATTTCGGGTCGTCTTATCTGCACCAGATGACTTGATATTGATGATATAAATAGTGGTTTCACGGGATTTCTATATATATTTTAGAAGTTGAAGTAAATAAGTAATATATAAGTGCTATAATTTAACTAATTATAGTACTTTTTATTTTGGGAGAATTCATCAATGGAGACACAATCATTAAGACAAAAGATAGCTAGTATATTTAATCAATACCGTGGACTGTCTAAATCAGCCTACGTATTATTTTTCGCTCGCTTAGTAACGAGCATGGGGGCTTTCATATTTCCGATGCTTACGTTGATTCTTACTGTTAAATTAGGCTATACCATGTTACACGCTGGTTCTCTAATGGCGATTGTATCGATTTTGATGCTAGTTGCCAATTTAATTGGTGGAAAAATAGCCGACAAGTTCAATCGAAAAAAAATCATAATTATCTTAGATATTATAAGCGTTTCATTCTTTTTTGCTTGTGCGATTGTTCAACCGCATGAAGCAATGATTTATTTTCTTGTTGTATCTGGATTCTTCGCAACTATGGAAGGACCAGCATTCGATGCTTTAATTGCAGAATCTACCTTACCCGCTGAAAGAGAAAAAGTTTTTTCACTGGCATATCTAGGATTTAATTTAGGATTTGCATTTGGGGCAGCTATAGCTGGATTACTTTTTACAAATTATTTAAGCATAGCTTTTGTTATAGATGGTTTTACCACGATTACTTCAACGTTCATGATTATATTTATGGTTAAAGTTTATAAACATGAGGAAATCAAGGAAGAAGATAAGAACGTATACGAAGATCACATTGATGAAAAACAATCAATTTTCAAGATATTGTCAGAAAGAAAACCAATTTTATATTTTATTTTTATAAGTTCTATTGGTGCTTTTATTTACACACAATGGACGTTTACATTACCAGCTTATGTTATACATATCTTTGGCGAAGATTTAGGAGCGATGTATTTTGGCTTTATCTCCAGTGCTAATGGGATTGCGGTAATTGTTTTGACTCCGATAATAACTTATGTATTAAGAAAAAAATATGAACTACAAAAAATGGCAATAGGTGCATTACTTTTCGGGTTAAGTTTTTTAATAATTTTTAGAGTCAATGCTCTATACTTGTTCTTTATTTTTATATTTGTTTTCACTTTAGCGGAAGTTATAAATACGGTTGGTTCTGCACCATATATGAGCAGAAGAGTTCCCGGATCTCATAGAGGAAGATTATCTTCAATAGGCTTTTTGGGCTATTTTGTTGGAGCAAATATAAGTACCGTTATATGCGGGTTAATAATTGATAAATTAGGATATGATTACGTATTGGGATTACTCGTTATTTTAGGTATAATTCAATCAATATTAATCTTGTTTAATTATAAAGCAGACAAGAAGACATTTCCTAAGTTATATTTAACACCACCAAGTATGATGAAAACTAGTTTAATGAAAGAAAAAGAATCTCACCAAAATTAGATTTTTAGAATATATATAATAACTTAATAAAAACAAAAAGAACCTAAAACAAGCGTATAAATTTTGGGTCGTCTTACCTGCACCAGATAATTTGATTTAAAAAAGAATTAGAAACAAATATAAAAATATCATGAACCTCCTTTATTAGTAGAGATCAAAACAAATGGGAATTAGTCATTAAAGGATTTTTAGCCCTACTAAAACAACATAACAAAGATGTAGATAGACCGCTGTTAAAAAGTTGTTATTTATGTTATTTATGAATTAATTGTAATATAATTAAAAAAAGTTGTATAATTAAAGAAAGATTAAGAAATATATAAAAACACCATGAATGCATTCCCAAAAATGGAACCAGTTAAGTCATGTTCCTACTTTTTGCCTGTCACGCGGATTTTTCCATTCTGGGTTTATTTTTGAATATTATACTTTATATTTGATTGTTATTTTGGGGTATTTTAAACTCGTATATAACCAATTATCATGAAAAAACACAATTAAGGAATACCCAGTTAGATAGTATAGAAAAAGAAAGAGCTATGCACTAATAATGGATTGACACAACCGAGAAGTAAGTCTCTGATGTGTCATTTTTGTTTTTTTATGCATTTAAAATGTAAAGGAGTTTACGCTATGAAAAAATTATTTACGCTACTTGCTCTAATATTGGTTATCTTTTCTATTAATGGATGTACAAGCGGTCAAACGATTACGATTCACTTTCAAACAGATGGAGGAAATGAAATTGACAACATAGTTGTCAGTGCTGAAGATGCGAGTTTTGAATTACCGACACCCGTGAAACAAGGATCGATTTTCGAGGGATGGTATGTCGATGAGGCAATGGTAACACCCTTTTCTTTTAGTGAATTATTAACAACGACAGAAATAACAGTTTATGCGAAATGGATAATTATTCAATATACAATAACCTTTGAGGTAGGTGGTGGGAGTAGTGTTGATCCAATCCTACAAGAAAGTGGAATAACGATTACAGCTCCCCCGATTCCATCGAGAACTGGTTATACATTTGACGGATGGTATAGTGATATTGGATTAACAATGGCATACATGTTTACTATAATGCCTGAAGAAAATATCACTTTATATGCGAAATGGATTGAAACAAGTGAAGAATCTGAATTTACATTTTCATTGAAAGAAGATCAAACTTATGAAATAGCAGGATATACTGGAACTGAAACAGATATTGTTATCCCATCAACATATTTAGGATTACTTATAACAAGCATTGGTGCTAATGCTTTTGATAGCAATGCAAGTATAACAAGTATCATTATTCCAGCAGGAGTGATAAGCATTGGAGATCGTGCATTCTATTGTGCATCCGATATTACAAGTGTTATCTTTGAAGAAGGCAGTCAGTTGACGAGTATAGGAGATCGTGCATTTTATAATACAAGCTCCTTAACAAGTATCATAATTCCAGCAGGAGTGACAAGTATAGGCGATCATTCATTTGATAATGCAAGTCACCTAACAAGTGTTACTTTTGAAGCAGGCAGTCAATTGACAAGTATAGGATATAGTATGTTCCAAAATGCAATATCTTTAACAAGTATCAACATTCCAACAGGAGTGACAAGTATAAGAGATCAAGCATTTTATAATGCGAGTTCCTTAACGAGTGTTATTATTCCAGCAGGAGTGATAAGTATAGGAGATTATGCATTCGATAACTGTGCCAATTTGACTATATATGCAGAAGCTCCAAGCAAGCCTTCTGGGTGGACTTCAACCTGGAATCTTGATTCACGGCCTGTAGTCTGGGGATATAATTTAACTAATCAAATATCGATTGTTTTTGAAGTGAATGGTGGAAGTGATGTTGATCCAATTCTCCAAGAAAGTGGAACAACGATTACAGCTCCCTCAATCCCAACAAAAACTGGTTATACATTTAACGGATGGTATAGTGATATTGGATTAACAGTGGCATACATGTTTACTATAATGCCTGAAGAAAATATCACTTTATATGCGAAATGGATTGAAACAAGTGAAGAATCTGAATTTACATTTTCATTGAAAGAAGATAATACTTACGAAATTACAGGATATACTGGAACTGAAACAGATATTGTTATCCCATCAACATATTTAGGGCTACCTGTAGCAAGCATTGGATATCGTGCATTTTATGGTAATGATAGTATAACAAATATCATTATTCCAGCAGGAGTGACAAGTATAGGATATAGTGCGTTCCATGGTGCACATTCTTTAACAAATGTCAGTATTCCAGCAGGAGTGACAAGCATTGGAGAACGTGCATTTCAAGATACAACCGCTCTTACAAGTGTTATTTTTGAAGAAGAAAGCCAGTTGATGAGTATAGGAGATTATGCATTCTATGGTGTAGTTTCTTTAACAAATATCGTGATTCCAGCAGGAGTGACAAGCATAGGAAATCATGCCTTCACTGATGCATTTGTCCTTACGAGTATCATTTTTGAAAAAGGCAGTCAGCTGACAAGTATAGGAGATCGTGCATTCGATAGTGCATACAATCTCACGAGTATCATTATTCCAGCAGAAGTAACAAGTATGGGAGAATATGCATTCTACAATTGTGTCGACTTAACTATTAACGCAGAAGCTTTAAGCGAACCTTCTGGGTGGGATTTGAACTGGAATCCCTCAAATTGTCCTGTTGTTTGGGGATATAATTTAACTAATCAGATATCAATTGTTTTTGAAGTAAATGGTGGAAGTGATGTTGATCCAATCTCCCAAGAAAGTGGAACAACAATCACAGCACCCATGATTCCAACAAAAGCTGGTTATACATTTGACGGATGGTATAGCGATATTGAATTAACAACAGCATACACATTTACTACAATGCCTGAAGAAAATATCACTTTATATGCGAAATGGATTGAAATAAGTGAGGAATCTGAATTTACGTTTTCATTGAAAGAAGATAATACTTATGAAATAACAGGATATACTGGAACTGAGACAAATATCGTTATCCCGAGAGCACATTTAGGAATTTCAGTCACCAGTATAATCACTTCAGTGTTTAATGATTTTAATACTTTGGGAAGTATAATAATACCAATTGAGATTACAAACATAGCTTGGGGAGCTTTTTATCAGTGTCCTTCTTTAGTCATATTCGCTGAAGCAACAACTGAACCTTCGGGTTGGGTAGCTGGTTGGAATCTTGGTGATCGTCCAATTTATTGGGGAATAGATATTATTTCTCGTGAATTTACTTTCGAAGAAAATGGTGGATCATCTATCGAGAATATAAATGGTTATTTCATCATGGATGAGCCGATTTCGACAAAAGAAAATTTCTATTTTATTGGATGGTTTGATAATATAGAATTAAGTGGTGAAAAGATTAATTTTCCATATTACACATCTGATTCAAGCAAGACAACTTTGTATGCTTTTTGGAGTGATACTCCACCACTCATGGATGGAACATCATTTGAAACTGCATATTCAATCGATATTGATGATCAGAAATTAGTAGAGATTGACTCAGAAGGTCAAATGGTATATTTTAAATTCACACCATTAGAATCTGGGAACTATTATATATTCTCGAGTGGTTTATTTGATACATATGGCTATTTATATGATGCTCGTTTGAACGAGATAACTCATGAGGATGGCGGCGGGCAATCTGATAATTTCGCAATCTATTATGATTATGAGAAAGACCTGCATTATTATTTCGCGATTAAATTGTATTCATCTAGTGAAATTGGTCAATTTACAATAGATTTAATGCCTTCAAATGATACAAATTTATATGACTTTACTTTAAAAGAAGATAATACATATGAAGTGTTCTCATATATTGGGGATCAGACTAATATCGCGATTCCGTCTTCATTCTTGGGAAAACCTGTAACAAGTATTGGTTCATATGCCTTCTCTGATTGTACAAATATCACAAACGTGATTGTTCCAAATAGTATTACGTTATTTGGTATGGGAGCATTTAATGGATGTATTAATTTGATATCTATCAATGTTCCTTCCAGTGTTATTAGTATAGGTGATACGGCTTTTTCTGATTGCAGTAGTTTGCCAAGTATTTATATTCCGAATAGTGTTTTGAATGTTGGTTTTTATACCTTTTCAGGTTGTTCCAGCCTAGTGATCAGCGCAGAAGTTACAAGCAAACCTGTTGGATGGGATTTGAATTGGAATCCTAGTGATTGTCATGTTGATTGGGGATATAATCAAATATCAATCATTTTCGAAGCTAACGGTGGAAGTAGTGTTGATCCAATCCTCCAAGAAAGTGGAATAACGATAACAGCTCCTGCAATTCCAACAAGAACTGGTTATACATTTGACGGATGGTATAGCGATATTGGATTAACAACAGCATACACATTTACTACAATGCCTTTAGAAAATATCACTTTATATGCAAAATGGATTGAAATAAATGAAGAATCTGAGTTTATATTTTCTTTGAAAGAAGATAATACTTATGAAATCATAGGATACATTGGAACTGAGATAGATATTGTAATCCCAGAAACATATTTAGGGTTACCTGTAACAAGTATTGGTTCCAATGCATTTGATGGTAACACAAATATAACAAGTGCCATTATTCCAGTGGGAATAACAAGTATAGAAGAGTATGCATTCTGTGATGCAACTGCTCTTACAAGTGTTACTTTTGAAGCAGGAAGTCAGTTGACAAAAATTGGAGATTGGGCTTTCCAATCCACAATTTCCTTAAAAAGCATTATTATTCCATCAGGAGTAACAAGTATAGGAGAGTATGCATTCGGTAGAACAACTGCTCTTGCAAGCGTTACTTTTGAAGCAGGCAGTCAGTTGATAAGTATAGAAAATCGAGCATTCTCTTATGCAACATCCCTAACAAATATTATTATTCCAGCAGGAGTGACAAATATAGGATACGATGCATTCAAAAGTACAACTGTTCTTACAAGTGTTACTTTTGAAGAAGGAAGTCAGTTGACAAGTATAGAAAGTGGTTTATTCTTTGATGCAATATCTTTAACAAGTATTATTATTCCGAACGGAGTGACAAGCATAGGAAAGAATGCATTTGCTTATACACATGCTCTTACAAGTATCATTATTCCAGCAGGAGTGACAAGTATAGGAAGCAGTGCATTCCGTGATACATGGGCTCTTACGAGTGTTACTTTTGAAGCAGGCAGTCAGTTGACAAGTATAGAAAGTGGTTTATTTGGTTATGCAAGTGCCTTAATAAGCATACTTATTCCAGCAGGAGTGACAAGTATAGGAGATGGCGCATTCAATAATGCAAGTGCTCTTACAAGTGTTACTTTTGAAGCAGGCAGTCAGTTGACACTTATAGGAGATTTGGCATTCGCTTATACAAGTGCTTTAACAAGCATTGTTATTCCAGCAGGAGTGACACACTTAGGGAATAATGTATTCTTTGATGCAAGTGCCTTAACAAGTATCATTATTCCAGCAGGAGTGACGAGTATTGGATATAGGGCATTCTCTGGTGCATATGCACTTACAAGTGTTACTTTTGAAGCAGGCAGTCAGTTGACAAGTATAGGGGCATATGCATTCAATTATGCAATTTCCCTAACAGATATCATTATTCCAGCAGGAGTGACAAGTATAGGAGATCATGCATTCTATAATGTGAGATCTTTAACAGGTATCATTATTCCAGCAGGAGTGACAAGCATAGGAGAATACGCATTTGATGACTGTTTGAACTTAACTATAAACGTAGAGGCTCCAAGCATACCTTCTGGGTGGGATTCAAATTGGAATCCTGATGATTGCCATGTTGAATGGAATTACTCAGGGTAATATCTGAATATAATTATTAAATGAAATCGATGTGAATTTTCACAGAAAATAATCATTTATAAAAAGGAGAATATATTAATGGATGAAGAAAAAGAATTGAATACCATTATGGAGTGTCCATCGAGTTATTTACTTAAAGATGAAAATGGGGACAAGATAGAAGATGGGGATGCCAAAGTTTTACTCAACGAAGAAAATTTTTCACTATATACAAAATTTAAAGATGCTTTGTTGATACCATTTAGAGATATTATGAGTATCTCAAGTGAGCAATACAAAATACAAATCAACCTCTATTCAAGTGAACAATTGATTATTTTTAACTTAGGGTATCGCTTTGAAGATTTTTTAAGAGTATTTCTTAAATTGAGAAATGCATTATTACTCAAAGACATGTTAATGGATGAAACTTTGAGAAAATCAGGAACCGAAGCAGAATATGTGCATATTAATAAGAGCACTAAAATAAGAGAAAATGGGCAATGCCAGCCTAAACTATATGATTCTGCATTAATCATGATTTCTGATTCGAAGGAACCATTAAGGATACCTTATGGAGATATTATTGAAATCAAAGCAGAAAATAACACATTAAACATTTTAACTGAATATGACGATCAGTTTATATTCTCCAAAATGGGAAGACAATATAGCTCTTTTGTGAAGACATTCACTGAGGTGATGAATGAAATTTCCTTAGAGACACAAACTTCTTTAAAAAAACTACTTCCAAAAGCGAGTCCTTTAATTATTAGAAAAGTATCCAAATTTATGAAGGATGGAAAAGCTGCAAAACGTACAGATTTGGAAGCAATTTCATCTACTATTTGGAGTGAACTAGAAGAAAAAATCAAAAGAACAGAAATTAAGGATGAATATGAATTATTTAAGTCAATAGCCAAAAAAGATAAGATGTGCATTGGTTTGAAACAAGGACTCATGGGTGATCTTACGGGTGAATATATCTGGTTTTTGATTCCGATTTACAGTAATGATTCAACAATCCCTGGAAATGCAATCGCTATGGAATCTATTTCTAGCGATGGGGGAGGAAAAGCAACATACTTCTTTAGAATCATTAGTAGAAATGACTATGCTAAAGTGAAAGATCTAAGTTATTTGCATCAAAAGACAGATGATTATCTCACACAAGTAAATCGATGTATGCTTGCAATTAATTTCAGAAGAGAACCCATATATTTAGCTGAAGAAAAACTTGAAGAGCCCGAATATCAAAAATATAAAACTGCAATGATCAATATTCCTGAACTAAAAATTTTGAGAGAATCATTTATTGGAAGAATTGTACATTCATCTTTTGAGCAATGGAAAACGGATGTGATCGATTTATTGACATTTAATGTTACTGCGACAAGTGATAAAGATAAATGGGAAAAAAGTCGGAAAAAAGACTCTTTGTAATAGGAATGATTAGATTATTTTGATAATAGGTTTCATTGAGAAACCAGGAAAGAGGTAGAGAAATGCCAGGATACAAACATCCATGTCGTTACTGTAATGAATTAATTGAAGCAGATTCAAAGGTCTGCCCAAAATGTGGTAAAGTAAACCCTTTGGGACCTCTCAGATGTCCTAAATGCCATACACCAATTCAAGAAGATTGGAAGGTTTGTAGCAATTGCGGACAAACTTTAGAAGTCAAATGTCCTAAATGTGGCAAAATGACATTTATGGGGGATTATTGTGAGCACTGTGACGCTAGGTTGACAGCCGTATGTTCCAAATGCAAAACAGAACAAGCACTAACTAATGAAAAATGTATTAAGTGTGGGAAACCATTAAAAAAATAAGGAGGATATAGCTATGGCTTTACAAGCATTTAGCGACAATTTCGCTGATAATAGTACAGAAGCAGGATTTCAATTCACATTTTTTTGTGATCTTTGTAAGGAAGGTTATAAAACCGAATTTATCGAGTCAAAATCTCATAAGAAAGCTGGATTTTTTCGAGGCTTCGGTAAAATGGCTTCTATTGGGGTTTCTTTATTAGGAAAATCAAGCGAAGGCTATGCAATACAAAGAAGTACGGATGTTCTGACTGAAAAATTCAATGGAATGTCTCCAAAGTGGCATAAAGAGCATGAATCTGCATTTGAGCTTGCACAAAACGAGGCAAAATCTCATTTTCATCGTTGTCCTAAATGTAAAAAGTGGGTCTGTGAAAATGACTGGAACGAACAAGAAGGATTATGTGTTGATGATGCACCTAGAATCAATGTTGAAGTGGCTGCTGCAAAAGCACAGAAAGCAGTTCAAGATATATATGGAAAAGCTGCTGGTACTCAAGTATTCACAGGTGAGATTGAAAGCAAACAGACAGTCTGTCCAAAATGTGGAAAACCTGCTGGAGAAGGCAAGTTTTGTAACAATTGTGGAGCTTCATTAGAAATGATTAAGTGCCCTAATTGTGGAGCAAACAATCCTGCAGAAACAAGATTTTGTGGAGAATGCGGGACAAAACTCGACTAACTCTACCAATCTACTTTGCATAGTTTGAAAAGAAATACAGGGAATGATTTTACTATGTTCCAATGGATTAACAAGAAATAATTTGATTGAAGTATAAAGAATCATGCAAATAATATTAGTAAAGCAGAAATTGTAGTTATTGACGATGATAAATATATAAAGAGTACAATCCGAAAATAGTGTAAAAAAATAATAGCCTAATAAGGCCAAAAAAACCTAAAGTAAGTGGGTTAATTTCGGGTCGTCTTTTTGGGACCATTTTTAGCCTCTCAAGTTTTCTTGTACTTTTTTTAGTAAAGCCAAAAAATCAACCAAAAATGGTTGATTTTATTTAAGATCAATAAACAAGGATTTACAATGAAATATCCGAGTTATGAACTTGATAATTAAATAGGGGAAAATCTATATATTAATATTTAAATAGTTTTTTACATTTTTTTGATTTATAATTGTGTTATACTTTCGGAAAGATTGTAGGTTAACTTTATGAACAAAATGCAGAAAATAGCGATTTTAAGTATCTCATTACTTGTTATTATGTCAAGTGCTGCAGTTTCGCCTGTTTTACCATATATTGGTGAATATTTTAGTAACTCTAGTGAATTAATGATTAAGATGATTATATCTTTACCAGCTATATTTATTATTCCAGTAGCACTGATCACGGGTAAATTAATTTTTTTTATCAAAAAGAAACATTTGTTGTATATAGGATTAACATTATATTTAATAGGTGGATTAGGTGGAGGATTGCAAAATTCAATCTATTTATTATTAGTATTTAGAGCAATAATGGGTATTGGAATTGGTGTCTTAATTCCATTAACAAGAGGTATTATTGCAGATTTCTTTACTGGAAGTGAACGAGTAAAAATGATGGGCTATTCATCTGCGTTTAATAACTTAGGCGGAATCATAGCTACGATATTCGCAGGGTTACTAACTGTGTATGGTTGGAGATTTCCGTTTCTAGTTTATATACTTGCTTTTGTGGTTTTATTTTTAGTGATAATTTATTTACCTGATCAAGATATACCACCAAAAGAAACACATAAAATACAAATAAATAAAAACGTATGGATGTTAGGCATTGGTCATTATATGATGATACTTACTTTTTTTGCGGTACCTTCAGGATTAGGATATTTTATATCAACTAATAAATTTGGTGGTGGAGCTACAACTGGATTATTAATATCTATTGTGACTTTGGGCTCTTTCTTTTTTGGTATTATATTTCACAGATTAAGAGCATTACTAAAAGGCGGAACTGTTTTATTTGGACTTTCTTTATTAACGTTAGGAATGTTTGGTATAGGCCTTTCAACAAATCTATTTGAAGTGTCTCTTGCATTAATCCTTGTAGGATTTGGTATGGGTATTGTTCCTCCAATAATTTATTTACAAACATCGCTTGACAGTTCTAAAAATGATGTGACCTTGTCCTTGGCGATTGTATCAATATTCTCATTTTTGGGACAATTTTCTTCGCCATTAATTAATAGTTTATTCCAACAAATATTTAACTATAATAGTGTTGAATCAACATTTATCATATCAACATTTATAGGGTTATTTACAATAGCTATTGTAATTATAAATAAGATAGTTAAAATTTATACTCCATCAAAATAATCAAAAAGAATTTTATATCTGAACGAATCACCTAATGATATGAACAACAAAAAAAGACCATTGGGCTTTTTTATTGTTTGGACTAAGCGAGATTTAAACAATGGGTAATAAATACATTATCTTACTCGATAAAACAATTGATGCTTATATTTCATGGTATAACCATCATCAATTCAAATAGATATTTAGAGGCTATCTCCTATTTAATTTATACTAACAAATAATCAAATACGACACAATAACTACCAAGAACATGAAGTGCAAGAAAATTAAAACGACCCATTTTATTTATTTGGTAAACAAATTAATCAATTTTCCATACAATATCGCGAATCATGGGTTGTAATAAAGCGCTTTCATTGTATAATAGAATATAGAGATAGATGAGCAATTTAATCTTTGCAATAACCGTTCAATCCAATGCTTTTTTTTCATGTCTCAGGCGATTATTGAACAAACTATAAAAAAATGTTTAACTCTTGACGGCTAAAATCGCCAAACCGCCAGTTTTTGTTACATGAATGCATGCGAATTTTCGCATATTATAATAAGAAAAGAGAGGTAATTCGAATTGTTTAAAAGTATGTATCTTAATGATTTCTATGAAAAGTTGTCTCAACGGTATTATGATCAAAAAGAATTTCTCCAAGCAGTTGAAGAATTTTTAGCTTCAATGGATATTTTGGTAGAAAAAGATCCGAGAATTGAAAAGAATGCAATTATTGAAAGAATTGTTGAACCTGAAAGAATTATCAAGTTTAGAGTTTCATGGGTAGATGACGCTGGCAACGTTAGAGTCAACCGTGCAATGAGAGTTCAATATAATTCAGCAATTGGGCCATATAAGGGTGGAATTCGTTTTCATCATTCTGTCAATGAATCCATTATGAAATTCTTAGGTTTTGAACAAACTTTTAAGAATTCATTAACTTGTCTTCCTATGGGTGGAGCAAAAGGTGGATCTGATTTTGATCCCGCTGGTAAAAGTGATAATGAAATTATGAGATTTTGCCAAAATTATATTCTTGAATTATATAGACATATTGGTCCAAGAATGGACGTTCCCGCTGGTGATTTAGGTGTTGGAGCGAGAGAAATAGGTTATATGTATGGAATGTACAAACGAATTGAAAACGAATTTAGTGGTACATTCACTTCTAAAGGTATCGCATCCGGAGGTTCACTCGGCAGAGCTGAAGCGACAGGATACGGTCTATGCTATTTCGTTGAAGAAATGTTAAAAACATATAAAAATGATACTTTTAAAGATAAAAGAGTCATTATTAGTGGTGCAGGTAAAGTTGGATCAATGGCAGCTGCAAAAGTCATTGAACTTGGTGGAAAAGTGGTTGGTATGAGTGATATTTCTGGTGTTATCCACGATGAAAACGGTATTGATTTAGAACTAATTAAAACATTATCAAAAACGAATTTAGTTGTGATGGATCAATACAGAGAATATCATCCAGACGCTACTTTCAGTCCAGTGACTAAAGATATTTGGAAAATTCCATGTGATATCGCAATGCCTTGTGCTACACAAAATGAAATCCACTTAGATTCAGCAAAAGAACTTGTTTCAAGAGGATGCTGGTTAGTAGCAGAAGGTGCTAACATGCCGACAATGAATGAAGCAACAAAATATTTCCAAGAAAATAACGTTTTATTTGCTCCTGGGAAAGCTTCAAATGCAGGTGGTGTGGCTGTTTCTGGACTTGAAATGGCTCAAAATGCAACATTCCAAAACTGGACTTTTGAAGAAGTTGATGCAAAACTTCATGTGATTATGAAAAATATCTTTAAAAGATGTTATGAAGCTTCAGTGATGTACACGGGAAAACCAGATGACCTTGTCACTGGTGCAAATATCGCAGGATTTCTTAAAGTATATGAGGCCATGCTACAACAAGGTATCTAACAATAGAAATCTGTAATGAATGTCATTAAAGCATCGAGATTACGATGGCTAACAATTCAATTTATATAAAAAAAGTTTATTTCATTTGTGGAGTAAACTCTTTTTTATGTTAAAGTGCTAAAGAGATTGAGCATTAGATAATATTATAATATACAAATAATAATAAATTACAATTAATAATAGTACAAAGAACCGTATCATAAATTGTTGTAATTATTGACATAGATAGCACAATAAAGCCCTTTTTTGTTTGATTTATGAATGAATAATAATTATAAACAAAAAAGAATATTTGTAATAAACACAAAGTTTTGTCGATTTAATAAAAATTTAATATTTTGAATATATTGAGATAATAAGTATAAGTTAAACTATAGTTGAAAGAAGAGAGGTGTTTCTTATGGAAGGGATATTAGAAAGTAGAAATTTATGTAAGACGTATTATAGTAACGATGTAGAATTTCATGCATTAAAAAATGTCAATTTAGTTATAAATCAAGGAGAGTTTGTAGCAATAATGGGTCAATCTGGTTCTGGAAAATCAACTTTACTATATACACTAAGTGGAATGGATGATATTACAGGTGGAGAAGTATATATAAAAGATAAAAAAATTAACAATTTAAAAGCTAGAGAAATGACTAAAATCCGAAGAGAAAATATAGGCTTTATTTTCCAAGGAATTAATTTGGTTTCAAATTTAACATTAAAAGAAAATGTTGTGGTACCAGGATATCTAACTACTAAATCAAAAGATATTATTAATCAAAGAGCAACAGACTTATTATCTAAGATGGAGATTACAGATCAAATAAACAAGTTGCCATCACAAGTATCCGGGGGACAAAAACAAAGAGCAGCAATTGCAAGAGCGATGATTAATAATCCTGATATTTTGTTTGCTGATGAACCAACTGGTGCACTAAATTCTAATAGCGGTAAAGCTGTTCTTGATTTAATCAAAAGTTTTAATGAGGACGGGCAAACAATTGTTATGGTAACACATGATATTAAGTCAGCAGCATATGCGAACAGAGTCGTATTCTTAAAAGATGGACGTATTGAAGGCGAACTTGATCTCAAAAGATACCAGACAGATAACCAAGAGAAAGTAATTTTTGATTTCTTGAGTGAGAAGGGTTGGTAATATGAGAACTATATTATTGATGGTTTGGGCAAATATAAAATCTAAAAAATCACAAGTTATTGCTCTTGCTGCAGTATTTGTTGCAGTTAGTATCTTATTCTTTTTAGCAATTAGATTGTTTGGAACAGCGGGCGAATATGAAGATTTGTATGTGGAATCTAAAGCTAGCCAGTGTCTGATTTATGTAGAAGGTGAAGCATCAAAAGATATTATAGTTAATTTTCTAGAAAATAATGAAGAAATATTAAATATAAATATCCTATCCAATTTTAATAATATTATTGAATCAAATATAAAACAAGATGACGAGTTAATACCTATACCCGATGTGATGTTAACTGAATATTCAACAGGTGAGTTTGATCAAATAAAAATTATTGATGGTAAAGCTGCAAACGAACTTTTAGATAACGAAGTAATATTTAGTTATGGTAAAAGTAAGCTCAACAATACAGAAGTCGGTGATACAATAGTTATTAACACAGAACAAGGAACAAGAGAAATGATTATCGCAGGACTTGGTATAGACCTAACATACAATTTCGATACTATTACTTTAAATAGATTTTGGGCAACAAAAGCTAATGTTGAAAGTTTACTTAATGGAGAGAAAGAATACTCTATAGGTATTAGTTATAAAAACTATTCAGGAGAATCGGAACAAAAAATACTTGATGAATTGAATGTTGTCCTTGGTGGAAATGCTGTAAATATACTTATGATTTCCCATGAAGTAGTTTTATCTGCAAATTCTTTCTTCCAAGTGATTATGGGATCTATATTCACCCTAATTGGAGTTATATTGATTGTTGTAGGATTATTTATTATAAGAAGTATTATATTTAATAACATATTAGCGGACAGTAAAAAAATAGCTACTTTGAAAAGTACTGGATTCTCATCAAATAATATCATATCAATCTATTTATTTGAATATGGAGTTATTGCATTTATCAGTATAATAATTGGTATATTTGGTAGCTTAGTTTTAGGTAATGTTGTTTTAAAAGATTTAAACGAGTTATCTAATTTGTTTGGTTTATCAAATAGTATAAATATTATTCAAATGGGTTTATTATTGATTCTATTGCTTGTAGTAATTGAAGTATCTGTATATTTAGTAGCAAGAGGAATTTCTAAAATAAATCCTGCGGTAGCACTTAATAGAGGTGAGCAAGTACATGAAACCAAATCGACTTTTTCATTAATTAAACATAAATATATGTCGATTAGCCTAGTTTTAGCAATTAAGGACTTTTTCCATAATAAGAAAATGATCATTACATTGATTCTATTTATTATTGCAATAACATTTACAGTAGTTACTTTATCATCAGCTTCTTATTCATTAAACATACAAAAAGAAAATAATCAGTTATGGTTAGGTTATGATATAGATGCTAAAGTTGTTAGTTCGACTCCTTTAGATCTACAATCACATCAACAGATTATATCAAAACTAGAAGCTTCAGAATACGTAGAAGGAACAGTAACGGTTTTCACTGATTTAAAGAGTCAAATATATGATGATAATCAAGAAAAATATTTAACATCAATATCTCAAATATTTGTAACAGACAATAAAGAACCATTGGATTTTAGTGTTGTAAGTGGAAGACTTCCTGAAAATGAAAATGAAATTATGTTAGCTCATAATTTATTAGTAACGCTAAAAAAAGAGATAGGAGACTACACAACTGTAAGATCTCTTGGTCAAGAAAAGGAATTACTTATTGTTGGAGAATGCCAAAGTCTTACGAATCAAGGGATGACTTTTAGATTGTTTTCAGATAATATAAAAGATGAGTTTCTTAATAACTCGTTAATCCAAATAAACTTTGTTGATAGTGTTGAAGATGAAGTACTATTTGCTGAAATAGACCGTCTATTTAATTCCGATGTGACATTGGTATTTGAATATGCTAATGCATCATTGCTATCAATGTTGGATGTCTTAAGCGTAGTAACAAGTGGTGTAGTTAGTATATTCGCTGTTATTTGTTTAGTAGTATTACTTAATTTAAATCTAACAAACCTTTACAAAGAAAGATTTAATTACGGTATATATAAATCAATTGGAATGAATGATCGAGGCATCATCAATATATATCTATTTAAAAACGGTATCATCAACATCATTGGTTTAATCATAGGTGGGGTTCTTGGAATATTGATAGTGCCTAGTATCATGAATGCTATGACGGGATCTTTAGGTATTTCTGAATTTCCTACAAATATTAATTATTTAAGTATCTTAACAGCCATCATGATTGTATTTACAGTTACATTCATTAATGTATTGATCATAAAACCAAACATTTCATTAATTAAACCAAAAGAATTATTAGTAGAATAAGTAAATAGAGCGGAAACGCTCTATTTTTTTGTGATATAATGTAATAAATGACGAGGTGATATTATGGAAAAAATATTATTAGTTGATGATGAAATTGAATTAGCAAAGATGATAAAAGACTATTTAAAAAATGAAGGTTTTGATGTCATGACAAGATACACTCTATCTGAAGGTAAAGATGCATTTAACAATCATTCTTTTAGTGCTGTAATTCTTGATATTAACCTGCCAGATGGCTCGGGACTTGATTTATGTAGATATGTCAGGGATAAATCAGACATACCCATCTTAATGCTTAGTGCAAGAAGCGGTGATGTTGATAAGATAATGGGACTTGGACTAGGTAGTGATGATTATATTACAAAACCATTTAGTGCAAGTGAATTATCGGCTAGAATTAAAGCACATATCAATAGATATAATCGATTATCAAGTAATCAAAATGAAGAAAAAGGAATAAAAAGATTTAAAGATTTAGTAATTGATGAACAGTCATATGAAATACATTTGAAAAATAAAAAAATTATTTTTACTGCTAAAGAATTTCAAATATTAAATTATCTTTCAGACCATCCAAATAGAGTTTTTACTAAAGAACAGTTGTTTAATCATGTGTGGGGATTTGATGATTATGGGGATATCAATACTGTTACTGTTCACATAAATAAAATAAGAGAAAAAATTGAAACTAACTCAAAAAAACCGATTTATATTACAACGGTATGGGGAGTAGGTTATAAGTTTGAAAACCCGGAGTAGCATAAAAATATTATTCTCTTTTGTCATTATTATTGCACTATTCACATTTGCAACCCTCATCTTTTATTTCGTCCAAAAAGAGAATGATATAAATGATTCACACAATATAAATGCACTAAGAGCATATACATCAACTACCATGAATCTTATTAATGAAGATTTCCCAAATGTAGACGATGATCTACTAGATAACAAGCTTGCTGAATTGAAGATAAATGCTCTAATTGCTGATTTAAGTAATAATATTTTATATAATAATACATCTTTCAATACTTCTAATGTGGCGCATGAGTTATACCAAGATCAATCTTACTCATTGAATAATATAGACATGATAAAAGTTACTTTTCCAATTGAGGATGGTATTGAAATAGTGGGTCTTGTAATATTTGAGATACCAGAAGCTGAGCTGATTGATAATAACTATGCATTATTCTTTGTAATTATTCTTTTAGAAGTTGTGCTATTAATTTCATTGATAGTATACCTAACGGTAAATTATAAAAGGATTGTTATAAATCCGATTATTAAATTAGATGGAGCTTTACTTGATATTTCTAATGGTATTTATAATAAGTTAAGTTCAAGTAAAGGTGTTTCTATTAAAAGTTTTACAAACTATAATATTATGCTTGATAAAATGGAAAACACTTTGAGTAATCAAGCGGATTATGAAAAATCAAGAAAGCAATTGATAGCAAATATCTCTCATGAAATCAGAACCCCACTATCATATGTTAAAATGAGTACTGAAATACTTGCTAAAGATGAAAGTATCAGTATGAATAATAAAAAATATATTGACACAATATTAAATAAGATAACTTCTATTGATGGCATTATAGAAGACTTATTTAGATATTCCAGACAAGATTTAGATAAGTTGTTAGTAGAATTAAAAGAAACTTATGCAAAAGATATGTTTGAAAGGATTTTTAGTAATATTAAACAAAAAGATGAAAGTAAAAATATTAGTATAAACATTAGTAACAATATTCCGAATGTTTTGATCGAAGCTGATGAAAACCGATTGGTTCAAGTTGTTAGTAATATGGTTGATAATTCTGAAAAGCATATAGAAAAAGAAGGTTCTATAAACATAAAAACAGAGATTGATGAAAATCACGTCGTGTTAATCATTGAAGATTCTGGAGAAGGAATAGATACAAAAGACTTGCCCTATATTTTTGAACCTTTCTATCAAGGAATGCAGGATGAAAAAACAAAGAAAAAAGGGGCAGGACTTGGATTAGCGATATGTGATTACATTGTTAAAAAGCATAATGGAGAAATATTTGTTTATAGTGAAAGGAACAAAGGAACTAAATTTGTTGTTAAGCTTCAGGAGATAGTATAATAAAAAAGGATTAGCAATATAAGGTGTCAATAGATAATATGAAGTCTATTGACACTTTTCTATTTAAATACTAATAAAATAGAAATAAATCATTATTCGAGATAAAGTTAAACGAAAGTCATATATTTAGAATTTTAATTTTACACAAGTATGTGCAACTAAAGGTTGCTTTATTATCTAGCAACTTATCGTATAATTAAAGTATCTTCTCAAACGGAAAGCAGGTGTTAGTTTGCTTGATTTATTACAAATTGGAAAAAAATGACCGAATTAAGGCAAGAAAAAGAATACACTCAAGAGGGTTTGGCAGAATTGCTGTTCGTAAGCCATCAAGTAGTATCTAAATGGGAGCGAGGAATCACTCTTCCTTCGATTGACAATATGTGTTTTTTGATGGATCTATATTTTGTAAGTCTTGAAGAATTATTGTGTCTTAAACCAATATCAAATGAGTTTGATATGGATAGATTATTTCAAGAACATAATCGCCAATATGTCATTCACGAGGTTGTACTTAATAGAATACAAGGTTTAAGTTTACATGAAATCATTCATAAGCTATCCGGAGAGGAAAGACTCTATGCTCTATATTTGTTGATTGATCAGAAGCAATTAATCAGTGAAACACTCTGGCCAAGATTATCACTGGAAGAAAGACAAATGATTATCCATAAGTATATTGAAGGTCAAATACAATTAGATTTATGTACACTGAGTCATATGATGTCACCGAATGAAATAAAAAAAATAAAGGAGATTAATAATGAAACTAATGAGAATGTTACCATTTTTAGAAAATGATGAAAAAAAGAATTGGTCGAAGCAATACTAAATAATGAACTAGCAGAAAAGAAAGTATCAGTCATGGCAATTATCCCATTTCTCGAAAGCGAAGATGTAACTAGATTATTTGAAGCATCTTTAGCAGGTAAAATTGAAGTGTGTTCATCTGGATTTCTACCATTTTTAAGTTCGGAAGAAATTACAAATTTGGTTGAGAAAATCAAATCAGGTGAGCAAGAGAATCTTAGCATTGAATCAGTCATGCCTTTCCTTGATGAAGATCAGATAAAATCGTTGTTCAAAGAAATTCTTGAATCACTCAAAAAGTCTAAAGAAGAATAGCAATCATCAATATATAAAATGCTTTACAAAACCAAAAAATCAATCAGAAATGGTTGATTTTATTCTTTTTAAAAAGTTTACATAAAGACAAACTTGATCTTTATGCGATTTGTGAATCTCTAGGGTTTTGGTTCGTGAAATAACAAATAATATAAATTATGCTACAATATCAGTGAAAGTTATTGAAATGAAGAGGTTAAATAATATGAACAAAAGAAAAGTTATTTTAGATTGTGATCCTGGACATGATGATGCCGTTGCAATTTTACTCGCTGGAAGTAATCCAAAGATAGAACTATTGGGTATAACAGTTGAATGTGGGAATCAAACCCTATTAAAAACGGGGAAAAATGCACTTAATCTAGTTCAGTATTTAGAAATTGATGTGCCAGTCTGCTTAGGTTCTCCTGAACCAATAATTAAGGAAACGGAAATATGTCCTGCGATTCACGGCGAATCAGGATTAGATGGATTTGATTTTCCACCACTATCTATAAAATTTGATCCAAGACATGCAGTTACTTATATGATTGAAACAATTATGAATAGCTTAGAAAAGATAACTGTAGTGACAACCGGCCCAATGACGAATTTAGCACTTGCCATGAAATTAGAGCCACGCATTAAAGATCATATTGAAGAAATTGTATTAATGGGTGGATCATTCACGAGTGGGAATGTGACTCCAGCTGCAGAATTTAATATTCAATGTGATCCAGAAGCTGCATATATCGTATTTACATCAGGTTGCACAGTAAAGATGTTTGGACTTGATGTCACAAGACAAGTGCTTGTGCTACCACAAATCGTTTCTAGAATGGAGAAGATTAACAACAAAGCATCTATCTTATTTACCAAATTAATGAAATTCTTTAATGCAAGTCAAAAACGAGTTTTTGGATTTGAAGGTGGTCCCCTACATGATCCTGTAACAATAGCTTACTTGATTGATCCAACTGTCGTAACACTTACTCATGTACATTGCGATATTGATATATCACATGCTACCAGTTACGGACGTACAAATTGTGATATCTTCGACTATTTGAAACTACCAAAAAATGCATATGTAGCAACTGCCATAGATATTAATAAATATTGGGATATCATTGAATCAGGAATTAGACAACATGGTGTAAGTAGAGTTAAAGAATAAATCTCTGACTTAACTGGAATTAGTAAAAAACAAGGAGATGAATATGTATATATTAATCATATACTTAATGGTTATTAATTTCATAGCGTTGATTGTTTATGGAATAGATAAAAGAAAAGCAATCATGAATAAGTGGAGAATAAGCGAAAATATTTTATTGTTATTTTCTTTAATAGGTGGTGGAATTGGCTCATTTATCGGTATGATACTATTTCATCATAAAACACACAAAATGAAGTTTCTTTTGCTCGTGCCTTTGTTTACAATCATTTTTGGGATTGTTATTTATTATCTAAATACTATGATCGAAATATTTTAGGAAAAAGATCTTTGTTACTTATTTTGATTAATCCTTAAAAAAATACAAAAAAAAGCTTAGTAATCATACTGATATGATCCCCTTAAAGTAGACACTACAAATAACTAATTGTAGATGTTTATAGAAATTAAAGTTAAAAGAATAAGGTGATATGTGATAAAATAATTTCAATAAGGAGTTGATTATATGTATCCATACTTGTTACCTGAGATTTTCAATTATTCAGTGCCTATGTATGATCTATTGATTGCCGTTGGAGTTATATTAATGATCGTGTATGTCACCCGTCGTTTTGAAAGAATAGATGGTTTTACAAGACAACAAACAAACCGGCTAGTTATCTTAATAGTTATCAGTTTATTATTTGCTCTGTTGTTCTCGTTTCTATTAGATGGAGTCTTCCATTCTATCCAAGAAGGAGAATTGACATTTGGATCCATTAACTTCTTAGGTGCACTTATTGGTGGTTTTGTAGCCTTTCTAGTGCTAATGAAATATTTTTATAAAGATGACAATAAAGATATGAGAAAGATTGGCAACACGATTATTACAGGTGTTGTTCTTGCTCATGCGATTGGCCGTATTGGATGTTTTTGTGCTGGTTGTTGCTTTGGTATACCTACCGATTCCTTCTTAGGCGTTATATTTCCTCACGGACATGCCCATTCACTATATCCAGACGCAGCAGTATTTCCAACACAGTTGTTTGAAGCCGCATTCTTATTTATCTTATTCATTGTTTTAAACAAAGTTAAATCCTTCAAAAATAAAGAAGTAGAAACATATCTTATTGGTTATGGTGTATGGAGAATCTTAATTGAATTCATTCGTGGTGATGATCGTGGTGTTTTATTACCTTTATTTAGTACGCAGTACAACATATTTCCTACACCATCACAATTGATCAGCTTGTTTATGATTATTTTGGGTATCTACCTCGTGTATCAACATCGTAGCAAAGCAAAACTTACTTATGCATAAAAAATAGAAGATGTTAGTTCCGATAATGGAATACTAACATCCTTTTTAATGAAAGAGTTGTTCCTATGGCAAAGAAGAATAGTGGCATGAAGACCCTCACTTATCAGAAAATATTAATTCTAATATTAATCATTGCAATAATCGTTTTTCAATTTGTCGATTTTCATCTATTTGAAAATGTCAAAGATACCACAATTGTTACTAACTCTATTATCAGATTTCTTGGTGGCATTGTGTTTGTTGTTCTCTTGATTAGTTTTGACCACGCAAAGTTATTTCAAATTAAGAACCTTGGAAAATCATTGCTTATCATTTTACCAGCATTAATCATCTCGATTAACAACTTTCCAATTATCGCTTTCTTTGATGGTAGAGCAACCTTGGCTGAACCAGGCTATCGGGTCTTTCTATTTTTCATTGAGTGCCTTAGTATTGGTTTCTTTGAAGAGATTATCTTTAGGGGTATCATCCTTGTGTTACTATTAAAAAAACTTGCACAAACGAAAAATGGCGTGTTTCTATCAATTGTCATCTCATCTGCTATATTTGGACTTATACACGTGTTAAACTTATTTGATGGCGCATCCATGGGTGATACTGTACTTCAAATTGGTTATTCCTTTTTAGTTGGGATGATGTGGGCTGTGATGTTTTTAAAAACTGGAAACCTTTGGTTAACAATGTTGTTACATGCGACCTATAATTTTTTTGGTCAAGTCATGTTCTATCTTGGTAGTGTGGATGGCAGATATGATATATATACCATTGGTATCACAACATTGTTTGCTGTAATCGTAGCTGGTTATTCAATTATACTATTTAACAAGTTGGAAGAAAAACCGATAATTAATCTATAGGTTATTATATTCATATTGGTCACATTTTATCTCAATGAATTTAGAATATTTATACAATAAAGCAATGAAGAACCATTGATAATGATTAAGAAAAAAGACGTTATCTCTGACAGTGCTTATTATATATAAAGAGATATAGTATAATATATCCAGTAAAAAGGATGATGATCGTATGAATTTAATTACTTTAAGAGAAATTAATAATAGCAATTTCGCAAAGATTATTTATCTAAGTGACACATTAAATGAAGTCCAAAAAAAATGTGTTGCCCCTAATGCAATTTCATTAGCTCAAGCCTATTTGAATCAAGATAAAGCATGGCCAAGAGCAATATATTTAGATGAAACTCCAATTGGATTTATCATGCTTAATCTCAATCCTAATGATCTCCCAGAAGAAGATCAACCAGCTCTTGATGTTTGGAGATTAATGATTGCTGATTCTTATCAATCAAAGGGGTATGGAAAAAAAGTATTGGACATTGTTATACAAAAGGCAAGAGATGAACATAAAAAAACAGTCTATTTATCATGTGATATGGAAAGTGATATGCCTTATCAATTCTATATAAAATATGGATTTATTGATACACACCAGATGAGTGATAATGAAGAAATTTTAAAAATACATATTTGAGTTTTTATTTGAATAGATGCATCAAAATAAATAATTTAGTTAACATAATCCGAGTATTTTAAAAAAAGAGGTAAATATGGATCAATTTGAAGAAAATTTAGGCATTTTAACAATAGAAGAATTAGAAAGTATCAAATACTCAAATGTTCTTTTAATTGGACTTGGTGGACTTGGTGGTTATATCGCGAATAGTCTTGCAAGACTTGGAGTTACTTCGATGACCCTCGTTGATTTTGATATTTTTCAATTGACAAATTTAAACAGGCAACTATTTTCAATGCATTCAAATTTGGGCATGAATAAAACTGAGGTTATCCAAATAGCGATAAAAAAAATCAATCCAAAATGTCAAATTTCTATATTCAATCAAAAAATTGAAGCCATAGATCTAGACCATCTCGGTGGTTTTGATTTGATTATCGATGCTGTAGATAATATTGAGACGAAATGTTATTTAGAAAACCTTGGGGAAAGATTAAATATACCTCTGATTCACGGCGCTGTTGGTGGGTGGTATGGACAAGTAGGGATTATTTTACCGGGTTCAAAATTACTCAATAAGCTTTACGAGGATAATCAACAAGGTATAGAGAAAATTCAAAAAAGTCCAACGTTTACACCAGCGATAGTAGCAAATATAATGATTGCTGAGATGGTTAAATTGATAACTAAAAAACCATCGGCATTAATCAATAAAATTATGTTGATTGACCTTCTAAATCATCAATACAAAATTCTTTTTAAATAAGGAATTAGCTTAAAGGAGAAAAGTTCATGGTATTAGTTAAATTTTTCAATCTGATAAGAAGCAATCATAACGTTGAGCAATTACTTGTTGAACCTGGAACTGTACAACAAATCATTATACAAATTAGAGAACTGCACCCACAAATCACACAAAAAGAGTTTCATGATGCTGTTTTATTTGTAAATAATGAAAAGGTCATGCACTTAAATAGATTTAACGTTCAAATTAAAGATCATGATGAATTAATATTCACTAACTTTGTTGGTGGAGGATAGAAACTTTAGAATATATGATTCTTACATATATATTTGAAACCGATAGCATTAAGCCCAATGGGCTTTTTTTACGAAAAATATTAAGATTTCTTTAAAAAAATCACTTATTAGATTAGAGAATATTTTGTTTTTACTATATATAAATCTTCATAAATTGTGTATAATTTTAATATTGAGGTGATTCGATGCATATTTTTATCACTGGTGGTACAAGAGGAATTGGGTTTGGTTTGGTAAATGAGTTTTTAAAAAGAGGACATAGTGTTTCTTATACTGGAACTTCACAAGCAAGTATTGATAAACATATAAGCGAATTAGAAGGCTCATTTTTACCAATTATTTGTGATGTAAGAAGTAAACAACAGATTGTAAAAGCAAAAGATCTTGCTATGGATAAATTCAAATCTATTGATATTTGGATAAATAACGCTGGTGTCGATCAAGACCGAGCGGATGTCTGTGATTTAAGTGAAGAAGAAATCAAAAGAGTTATTGATATTAATGTCATAGGGATGATGCTTGGCACAAGTGTTGCTCTTAAGGAAATGAAAAAACAAAGCTACGGTGTTGTCTACAATATGGAAGGTCTAGGGAGTAATAATATGAAGATCCCTCGAACCTTAATATATGGTAGTTCGAAAAGACTATTAACCTATTTTTCTCAAGGGTGTAATAAAGAGTTGAAGGACTATAAAAACATATTTGTAGGCACTTTCCAACCAGGTATGGTATTTACTGATTTACTCATGAAAAATATCGGTGATGACGGTATGAAAATTGCCAGAATCTTAGGCAGTGAAGTAGAAGTTGTTACCCCGTTTTTGGTTGAAAAGGCATTGAAAGGTAAAAAAACAATTAAGTATCTAACAACGAATAGAATGCTATGGAGATTTGTATCGAGTCCTTTTAAACATAAAAAATAGGATGAAATAAGGATGTTACATATTTTTTCAGATAGAATTAATATTAATGTTATGATAAAATTAAACTAGAATAAACAACCAGATAGGGCATCTTGCTCTATGTTTATTTTATAAGGGAGGAGAGCTATGAATTATAAAGAGTATTTGGATGATTATTTTGCTAAATATAAAGATTCAGAACAACTTAGAATTATTCACGATAAGGTGCTGAAAAGAACCAGTTATAAATATGCTTCTTTGATAGATGAGGGATATGGAAATCTTGAAGCAACAGTAAAAGTGATTGAAGAATATAAATATATCAAACAAGACTTTCCTGAGTTAATCAGAATGCCTCGCGCTAAACATAATGATAAAGATATGGGAATTGGATTTATGATCTTTTTCGTATTACTCTTTTTACTGATTGCTACTCCAATCTACTGGTTTGCACCCATGTTAGGATTTATTCCCACCTACATTTTCGCCTATTTTTTATTTTTCGTATACCGTGTTCCAGTTGATAGCAAACCATCAACAGATTTGACACTGGGGAAAGCATATATATTATTACTATCGTATCAAATGATAATGATCACAGTTGTGGCTACTCCTCCAACTGAATTAATTGTAGTCCTAGTAATTTCGTATGGAATAATCATATTGTTTGCTTTCATTTCATTTTTCGCAATGTCTAGAAGAAGAGAACAGGCGAAGCACACTGGTATTGGTTGGCGTATTATAAATGGACAGTTATTTAAATCAGCAGATGTATATATAATGATAGGTTATTACATGTTTTCAGTTATCATATTCGTTTTTCAGTTACTATTGACACTTTTATTAGCATTGAAGTTATCATAATCTCATGGATTCAATGGATTTATAAAGTGCTGAGTAAGTTACTTTAAAGAAAGAGATTAATATCATTACATGTATATAAACAAAAATTGTAATTATAAATGTTCAATCATTATGGTAATATGCTAAAAAAAATCCGTTCATTAAATCAGCAGATTTTTCATATTTTCTTAGATGTATTGATACTTGATGTTCAACTGGTAAGTTTTGGAATCACTTATCAATTTGGGACTTCATCAAAGTTAATGGTCTAAATCACGAAATTAAGTATCTTGAAAAAATCAAGCTAAAGAATTTTCAAAGCATCAATGTCGCTGAAAACTACAATCCAATCTTGGATTCTAATTTTTCTTATTAGTAGCCTTTAAGAATGATATTCATAGGCAAAGAATATTAAAATCAATAGAGTGGTATGAAGTTAAAACTGTTGTTGCATTGTGTCATAGCATGCAACTAATACCTATTTGCAATAAAATATGTTACCTCAATTCGCACCATCAATAGATTATGTATTTCTCTTAATAAAGCGATAATTAATGGCCCCATCCTTAAATTGAAATATATTTGTGTTATACTATTTAAGTAGATATTTCATATTTTCATTAAGAGAGATGTTCAAAGGAGATTATTCATATGCATAATATTAAATATATAAATGACAAGAAATTCGAATATAATAAAGATGTGATAAATGGATTAAAATTATATAATAAATCACAAACTGGTTATAGGGAAAAAGATAATCGTGACTTTTATGTTTTTGAAGAGGGCATACTAGTTGGTGCGTGTCATACAAAACAAGCTTCTGACTGGTGCAAAATAAAGGGAATTTATTATAAAGATCTCGATGTTTTCAAAGCATTAATGAGTGACGTAAGAAAATTTTACAGGGGCAATGTTGAAGGAATTCAATATAATACAGTATTAGAACTTAGAGCATTTGATTTTCAAAAAATTGGGTTTAGTGTTCATGGTGAATTAGATGACATGCCTAGTGGTAACAAGAATTTCTTTCTAATTGATAAGGATCTAGAACACTTTGAATCTAATGGGGACTATCAAATGAGATCATCTAGTGAACCAATACAACCATTTGATGCAGTGTTAAAAGATGAAATCAAAAAATTTAGAAAGAGTCTTGATTTTTCTACTGAAAAAATAAATTTACAGTTTGTTGTGCTTGATGATGATCAATTTGTTGGTGGAATCTATGGTCATTTCCTGTACGAATATTTGTTTATCAATGTATTATTTGTCGATAAGAAATATAGAGGAAAAAGAATAGCATCAAAATTGATGCATATGATGGAATCAGAAGCTGTGAAACAAGGTGTAACCAATATATATTTGACAACATTCGAGTTTCAAGCCTTAGATTTCTATAAAAAAAGAGGATACGAAGTTGTTATGACTATAAATGACTTCCCTAAGGGATTTGCAGAGTACACCCTATATAAAAATATGACTGTAATACAAAAACCCTAAAAAAAAGTTAGTGGTAAATGGCATCGTTTTCTATCTAAAAGTTTTACCAAACTAAATAAAGCAAATTAATAAGCGATACAAAATATCGCTTTTTTAAATAATTTCATTTGATAAAAAAACAACGAATTCATAGAAACATAAACCAATATTAAGTTTCAATTAATAAATCATTACGAAAACATTAATTTAAACACTAATCATATTTTATATGGTAATGTTTAGATAAATAGACAATACTGTGTAAATAATGATTAAATAATCACGATTTATGACTAGAATTTCCAATTTTTGATAACGAATCTTATGAAAAGTGATAGACTTGGACTATAAGGCATCTTTCTGGAGAAAGGAAATTTCATATGAAAAAACTCTTGATGATCATCGCATTGATATTCTTCTTATCGGCTTGCCAAAAAATAGATCAAGAAGAATTAAAACAGGATATTTTAGATGATCTTCAACAAGAGTACGCATTTAACATCGATGATTTTACAAGCCATATGAGTGAAATATCGATTTTAGCGAAATCTTGTACTATTGGTATTGATGTAACTTTAACAGACTCATCATCAGTTCTTGGATCAGGAGTCATTTATAAAAAAGAAGGTAATACATATTACATATTAACTAATGAGCATATCGTAAGATATTTTCAAACAATAGAAATATACTTCCCAGATAGTAAAATGTATGTTGATGCAACCATTGAAAAAACAGATGGAGATATAGATCTAGCGATTCTAAGCATTACATCTGATAATTCTATTAACACATGTGAAATCAAAATGACAGAATATGCTGTTGGTGAATTTGTTCTTGCTGTAGGAACACCAATAGATTTATACTATTCAAATACGATTACACTTGGTATCATATCTAGAATGGATCAAGATTATATTCAACACGATGCATCACTAAATATTGGTAATAGTGGTGGACCTTTGTTCAATTTAAATGGAGAGATTATCGGACTTAATGTTTCAAAAATATACAATTCGTCTTCAAGCGGATCGTTAGTTACAGTTGAGGGTATAGGTTTTGCAATTCCACTTGAGGAATTATTGGATTTCATTTCGTAACACATATAACTAACAGCTCAATGATAAGTCATTATTAAAAAATATAGTAAGAATGGAAGTGATTTAAATGAAAAAATTGCTAACAGTTTTATTGCTTATTTTGACAGTCTTTGCTATGACAGGATGTGGAGGTGAAGAAGATCCTTTTACACCAGATAAAATTAAAATTGAAGATATCTGTGGCGGATCTGGTGATTATTTTGTGATTAATGGTGAATGCGTCTTGAAAGATCAAGTTGTTTCTGATCGAATCAGCATTCATGAGAACGAAACAATCATTCAATATCTTGATAGTGTTGAGTTGATGACTGATTTCGTCGCTGATTTGACGGGTTCAACAGGTTTAGCTGTTGTGCCAAGAGGTGTATTTGATGCACAAACACTAGCATCTACCGGACCAGAAATAAATATGATGAAGCTAGCAGTTGAAATGGATACTCTTAATCAAACAGAAAACATTATTGTGAAATTAACGGAAGAAGGATTTTTCGAAGAAGTTGGTTTCACAAATGAACAAGGTTTAGAAGTTACGATATCTTCCAACCCTCTTGCATTAGAAGTGTTTGGAGCATATACAATTGTCGTTTTTGAAGTTGATTTGGGATATGAAAACCAAGTAACTACATTCTCACAAAAAATATTTGATTCTTTACATGCTGGCGGAATCTATCTAATTCACAACGAATCAGGTAAGATGTTTGCAACCAAAAATATTGAATATATGGAAAATACGAGTACTTATCAAGAAGATCATTCTAGAAACATTAATATCATGGTTACATTGAATCAACCAGTTATTGAAACACAACAAATTCCAAGATTTGATGAATTTGGAAACCCAATATTCGATGAATTTGGGGGCCAATTTTTTGATGAAGTTCAAGTGCCGGTTTTGGATTCGGAAGGCAACCCGCTGATCTTCACTGAAGGACCAATTCTAACTGAGATGCTAAATGTTCCACTTGTTGAGCACTTTAAAATTCAACAAGTAGATGATGATGGAAATCTTGTTGTAGATGAAAATGGGAATCCGGTTTATGATTATGTTGACGAACCAATTTTAAATGAAAATGGAGATCCGATTTTCCAGATTCAAGAAGTTCCTGTTCTTGATGAAAATGGAAACATTCAATACCAACAAGAATTTACAGTTGATTTATTTATAGAAGATATTCGCGTTATCACGATGACCCAATATTTTGCTCAAGTTACGGAAAATCCAATCAGTGGTGTTGCACAAAGATTTGTTGATCAGATCCTTGCTGAATATTATAATTGGAATTATTATCGTGTCAACAACTATATGATCTCATCATGGGGATTTTCTGCAAGTGATGAGGATATCTTCTTTACAGAAAATAAAGAAAATGCAACAGATCCATCTAAATATGATAGATATGTAATGAGATTATCTTTTGATTCTGAAACGAATGAATTATTATTAGAAGAGTACATTAATGCAACTAAAGCAGGTTTTAATGAATGCGAACTCATTTTAGATCCACGCAATAATAACATCATTTGTGATTCTTGGGATAGTAACATCAAGATCTATTCGCCAATTACAGGACTTAAGACTATACCAGATTCAGAAAACTTAAATCCTGTTACATTTCCTAACGGTGATCTATACTTCTATGATTACAATCAAACCTATATAGAGGAACTAGGCTATTATACAACTTTACTTTATACAATTAATTCGGATGGTACATTAGAGTCTAGTTATATTGAATTAGGTGAACGTGAAGATTTATGTTATAGCCCTCTTTGTAATAGCTATATTAGTGTAGATATGTATGACATGCAAGGCAATCAATATCATAATGACGGATATAATTATGATTATGTTAATGTTCAACAAGATATTGGTGATATGATCGTTTCAAATGCTGATCTTCAACTTACACAATTAGGTTCATTTGATGCATCTAGACCGGCATGTACAGACTCCAATGGATGTTGGTACAATGTCCTATATGATATCTATGATGGAGAAACTTTGATAGGTTCATTTGATGGCTCAGTAAGAGTATATCCTGGTGAAACAGTACCAGCTTATAAAGAAACTTATCAAGTTGATGAGTTCACCCAAATAGACTACCAACTTCAATGGTCAAATATAGACAAAGTGTGTGAAAATGGAGATGTTGGATGTATTGATAATTTTTATATGGTGGACGAATCAATTAATACATATGGACTGTGGATTTATGGAAATTCACTTATTCAATTAGGTGATACATATATTGATCAAATTAAATTAAATGAAACGAATAATGCTGTTTATGACTATTCGAAAGATGTTACTGGTATCGTGTGCGAATATACTACATGTGATGAATATGTACAAGTGAGAATATATGATGATCAAGATAAGTTGCTGAGTGAAACATATACGAATGTTCAAATAGCTCAAGGCGAAACCATACCTTTATATATTGAGTATCGTATGACTGAAAATACAACCGTAACTGAAAAATCAACTGTTTGTACAACCTCATCTGGATGTTGGTATAACTACGAAACATTTGATGGTACTTATTACGGCATTAATTATCCACAAGGCTCAACTATATATGAAACTATAGTATTTGTTGAATCAGATAAGACAGAAGTAACACAAAAAACACTAACGAATGCAGTTTGTACAGACCCTCAATATTGTTATGGTAACGAAATAGAGTATATTATTTTAGATGATCTCGGTAACGAGTTATATCATTTCAGTCAATGGGCTAATGCCGAATTTGGATCTAGAATACCATTTACGGTTACTGCTACATTAGATGATGTTACAATCACAACTGAAAAAGAATCTTTAACTGAAGTGGCATTATGTGAAACCGCTACATGTCGTCTTGATATAAGTTTATCTAGAAAAACTTCTACAGGCGAAACATATCTTGGTTGGGGCACATTAGTGTTTACTCAAGGAGAACAAATAATTAATAGAATTATGTTAGCACAAGATGCAATACCCTCGTCTACAATTAGCGAACAAATGTGTAACATTGATGAAGGATGCGTTGTTTATACAAATAATTTTACTATCCTTGATGATGAAGATAATGAATTGCAGTTAGAAGGAGAGATGTACAACTCATTACCGGTATTCTTCGCTAAAGGTGATATTATGCCAGTCGATTCTAGTTTCAGTGCAACCTTTACGATGTCAAATATTGAATATCGAATGATGCGTATGAATGTCTATGATTTCATCAACAACTTGAATAATGTTGTTATCTTAGATGATAATCTATATTTGATTGAACGCGAATCTTGGACAGCTGGTCAAGATAATGTTATATTAACTTATGATGAAACAAATGATCATTACTTGGCAATGTATACAAATCTTTCAGCAGTTACAGAAATAACTAAACTAGGTGAAGCATATGTAGCAATCAATGATGATGAAACAGCAATCTATAAGTTTGAATTTAACGTTGAGTTATCCGATAACAACTACTATCAATTTGATGTTACGAATTTAACAGATGGTTTATCAATCAATGGTGTTAATGATTTAATTATTGACTATGACGGATCAATTTACTTTAAAGGTGTCGATAATTTTATTCAAGATATTACTGGTTCAATTACGGGTGATGGTGTTGTGAATATTGATACAGAATATGTCGAACACGAAATTATTCGCTTGCGTCCAATTAATTAAGGAACAAACTTTAAGAAATAATTAGATTTGATAAAATTAAAAGGCATATTGTTTGGCAAGCCCAAAATATGTCTTTTATTTTGTCCGTATTTATATAAATTTATATTACTGAATAGAATGTATAGATAAAAATACTGAATTTTCAATATGCTATAATAGGTTATAAAGAAAGAGTGATTAAATTGAAATTATCAGGAAGAACACCATTACTAAGAGCAATTAATCTAGAAAAAAAATTACATGTTAAACAAATCTATCTAAAATTAGAAGGAGCAAATCCAACACATCATAAAAATGCCCGCATCGCTGAAGTATTATGTAAAGATGCTATAGCACATAAGAAGACAACCATTTTAACAGATGGGACAAATGCTTACTTAAGAGCGATTGAGTATTTTGCAGATAAAAATGGGTTAAAAATAATTATTCCAAGATTCAGTCACGAAACTTGGAAAACAAATTTTTTTGATGCATCGTTGGTATTGGATGTAAGAAAACAAGATAAATCTAAAAAAATGGATTATCTTCAACATTTAGCAACGACAAATTCTTATTATCTAGCTGTAGAGGGATATACCAATAATCACGTTTCTTTGATGGCACTTGAAGAGTTAACTAAAGAAATCATTAAAAGAAGAGAGAAGATTGATACTGTATATACACAATTTAATCACGGTTATACATTGACTAGTATGTATAACGTATTTTTAAGAGAGTGGATTGAAAATGAAAAAAGTATTCCTAAAATATATTGCGGAGCAAGTTTGGAAAATGATTTAGAAACAGAATTAATTGGAGATGATAGTGTTTCCTACATGCAAACAAATCACAGCTTACTTGATTCTTCCAAAAACACACTCAAAGAAAGTTTTGGAAAAACAATTACTGTAAGTGAAGAAGAACTAAAAGAAGCGAAAAAATTGTTACGATCAGTCGAGCAAATCAAAATATCAGTAGAGAATGCTTATCCGTTAGCTGCATTTTTGTCTCAAGTAAAAGCTGGAAATGTTGAAAATGGAACTCATATCATTGTTTTAGATGATGCGAGAAGTCGCATGGATATTGAACAAATAACAGATTTTCAGTCTCACGCCAAAGATGAGATTTTAGGAACCGTTAAAACCTATTTAGCAGAGTATTCAGATCCTTTAATTGAAATGAATGATGCACTGAATAATGCCATAGAAAAAGGATTTATATTATTAGCAAAACAAAATGAAATAATATTGGGGGTGTGTATTATTGTCAATACACAATTTGATGACTTTATTCCAACATATCATCTCGCATATATAGGAACAAATATGAATTCAAAAGGTAGAGGAATAGGTACGGAATTGGTAAAGCGTGCCGTAGATATTACAGAGGGAAAACTATCTTTACATGTGGATCTAGATAATAGAAATGCTAAAAAATTATATGAGAAGATGGGATTTAAACATGTGTACAACCGAATGATATATTACGGAGAATAGGCAAACATTACAAAAATGATATAAGGTACTTATGAATAAAATAGAGGGATTCATAGCCATTGAGCTTTAATTATAAATAGAATAGAAGTATTATTTTAAATTTGTCATCCAAATTTATAATACCCAATTTTGCTAGATTTCTTTTAGTAAAGATAGAAAAGCGATATCAATATCGTTTTTTTTGATTATTTACTGATTTTGAGATAAAATGATGTAGACGGAATATGAAAAAGTTATGAAACATGTCATATTAATCGTGTTTCATAAAAATAGAGAAGGAGTTTAATCATATGAATGCAGTTTTAATCAAAGAAAATGTATACTGGGTGGGTGTCATTGACTGGAATTTAAGAGATTTCCATGGATATTCAACAAGCCTTGGAGGAACATATAACGCATATCTTATTATTGATGAAAAGATTACTTTAATTGATAATGTTTATGCGCCATTTGCTGGAGAAATGATTTCTCGTATTAAGTCAGTGATTGACCCATCGAAAATAGATGTCATTATTTCAAATCATAGCGAACCTGATCATAGTAGTAGCATTCACGCAATATTAGATTATGCACCACATGCAAAGATTTATGCATCAGGACCTGCAGGGGTTCGTTCGATGGTAGGGACTTACCATGATATCGAAGTTCTTCCTGTTAAAACAGATGAGGTTATCAATATTGGTAAAAGAGATTTAAAGTTTATTCAAACACCACTTGTTCATTGGCCAGATAATATGGTTACATATAGTGCTTATGATAAAATATTATTTAGTAATGATATGCTTGGTCAGCATATCGCATCTTTCGAAAGATTTGATGATGAATATGATTTAGAGGTTTTACTAGATGAACTAAAAAAATATTATGCAAATATTGTCCTACCCTATGGTGCACAAACTCAAAAAGCACTAGCCGCTGTCAAAAAACTAGATATTGAGCTTATTGCTACAAGTCATGGAGCTATCTGGAGATCACATATAAAAGAAGCACTTGATCTTTATGAAAAAATGAGTACATATCAAAAAGAAAATAAGGCTGTAGTTGTTTATGACACAATGTGGGGGAGTACGGAGAAGATGGCATTAGAAGTTGCTGAAACATTTGAAAAATCAGGTATAAAAACATTAGTTCGTCATGTAAGAAAAACACCATTATCTGATATCATATCCGATTTAATTGATGCAAGTTATATTGCAGTTGGTTCTCCTACATTAAATAACGGCTTGATGCCATCAATGGCAGCTTTCCTTTGTTATTTAAAGGGACTTAATCCTAGAGATCTTAATTATCTTGTATTCGGTAGTTTTGGATGGGGTGGACAAGGTGTTGCATTTGCGGTTAAAGAACTGGAAGAAATGAAATTCAAGAAAATTATTGACCCAATTCGCATTCAATATTCTCCTTCTAGTGAACAAATGTCAACAATGAAAAAGGAAATTGCTTCTTCACTTAAAGAAATTAAAAAAAAACAATAAAATAATTTAATATAGTATGGATCAAATTTGTGATGAAATATTAAGATGATAGCGAAAAAGAAATTTGCTATCATCTTTTTTAATGTTATAGATTGAGATAAGTAAGAGGCATACTCAGTAATTCATACAATCGGTGCTATAATATGTGTAGAAAGCTCTGGGATGGGACGCAACATATGAAAAAAGCAATTATTTATGTTTTTTCTGGGACCGGGAATACTAAATTGACGGCAAAAGAGATAGCAGAAGAATTGAATCTTTTAGATATTGATACAACTATTTTTGACGTGCGTAACCCAATTCACGATGTTCCAAATCCGAACTTATACGACATAGCTTTATTTGGTTATCCTATTCATGCGTTCAATACACCCAAGTTTTTTCTTGATTTTATCAAACAGTTACCTCATGTAAATGGACTTCCTGCATACATATTTAAAACTTCAGGTGAACCATTTCATATTAATAGTGTCTCTAGTTGGTCTTTGATAAGAAAACTAAAAAGAAAAGGTTTTATTACTATGATGGATAAACATCTTCTTATGCCGTACAATATCATGTTTAAATATCAAGATGCACTAGCAAAACAGATGTTTAATCATACACTTGGAATGGCTAAATTAATTGCTATTAAGATAAAAAATGGTGATAAAGAAAAACAAAGATATTATCCTTGGTATATCATCGCGCATTATATTTTTAGAATTCAATGGATAGGAGCAAAGATTAACGGACCATTAATCCACGTCAAAAAAGATATTTGCAGCGGGTGTGGCCTTTGTGTTATACAATGCCCAACACAAAATATTGAAATACGTCATGGGATTCCACATTTTTCTCATCATTGTACGATGTGTATGAACTGCTCTTTAGTTTGTCCAAATGATGCAGTGAGACCAGGAATATTAAATCTTTGGAGAGTAAATGGAAAGTACCCATTCAAACAATTGATAGAAAATGATGCTATTCCATCAATGTATATCAACGAAAAGACAGAAGGATATTTTAAACTCTTTCTATCATATTACGATAAAACATATGCAGAAATTAAGGAAGTTACAGGAATAGATTATAGTAAGGTTTAATCTAATTATTCATCATTGACGAATAAAAAAGCTGCATAAACTGCAGTTTTTTTCATTTCTTTTCACTATTTTAATGTACTTAAGCGATCATTGTTTTATTGCCCATCGTAATTTTGCAGATCTTGCTCGACTATTAGAAGTTTGTTCCTCCATCGAGGGTCGAATTATACCTGGTGCAATTTCACGATATACACCTTCTCTAAAAAAGTGCTGAAAAGACTTTTTAACAAGGCGGTCTTCACCTGAATGAAATGAAAGAATAGCAACTCTTCCACCAGCTTTTAGCACTGAAGGGAGTTTTTCTAAAAATTCAAATAATGCTTCAAACTCATGATTGATATCTATCCTTAATGCCTGAAAGGATCGTTGACAAGATTTTTTAATCTCAACATCTCGGTTATCATGTGGAATGGATTTTAATGCATCCTTGATGACATTTTGTAATTGTGACGTGGTTGATATTTGATTACCTCTATGATATTCAGAAACAATAGCAGAAGCAATTTCTTCTGCATAAGGTTCATCAGCGTTTTCAATCAACATTCCACATATTTCATCCTTGGTCATTTCTTTTAAACGTTCAGCTGCGGTTATTCCTTTATCTTGATTCATCCTTAGGTCTAATGGACCATCTGTTTTAAAAGAAAACCCTCTTTTTGGATTATCAATCTGCATTGAAGAAACACCTAAATCGGCTAAAATAAAATCAAATGGACCCGATTCTAATGCAAGATAATCAATATCTGAAAAATTCATGTGCTTGATTGTTAAAATTTCTGGACCAAATCCCAAGTTTTCTAATCGTTTTTGGGTGCGTGGTAATTCAATGGAATCAGCATCAATAGCATATAAGTGTCCTTTTTGATTTAGCTGCTTCAGTATTTCTGTTGAGTGACCACCATAACCTAATGTTGCATCTAATCCAATTTGTCCAGGTTTTATTTGTAAAAACTCAAGAATTTCATTAACACAGATTGGGCGATGCATACCTGCCGGAGTATTCCCTTTTTGGATAACTTTTTCAATTGTTTCTGCATATTTATCTGGTTGCAATTCTTTATATTTAGCTTCAAAAGATTTTGGATGTGTACCCTTATATCGAATACGTCTCTTATGTTTTTCTTTTGGATTATCCATAATCGTTTTTACCGCCCTTAATTATATTTTTATTCATGTGAGTCTGAATATAATAATACCAAATACTCATATTAAATGCAAACCCTTACCTAGGTACATAAAAGATAGCAATTATGTAATAAATCAGTAAAATCCAAACATAATCTAAATCATCCCATAATCTAAAAAATATGTACAAATCGGATGTAATTATGTTACAATAAACTTAAATTAATGATAGGGGGTTTAACACATGTGGTGGGAAAGTTTGAACTCTTTTCAACAAATTATGTTTATTATTGCAGTCACTACTAGTGCTGTGATGGTTATTTTCATCGTTTTAATGTTTATTGGTATGGATGGCTCAGATTTTGATGGTATAGATAGTCCGGATATGGATGTTGATATTATCAACGACGAACCTTTCAGTTCCGTTGGTGGAATGAAAATTCTCACAGTTAGAGGTGTTCTAGCATTTCTTAGTATAGGTGGATGGGCAGCATTCTTATTCGCGAATACTTTATCACTCTTTTGGTCGTCACTTATTGGGGTTGTTTCTGGATTCATCGCTGCTTATCTGGTTTCTTTGGCTTTCAAAGCAGTTTATAAGTTGGAATCCGCAGGTAATCTAGATTATGAAAATGCTATAGGAAAAAAAGGAACGGTCTATATACGCATACCTAAAGCAAAAAGTGGTAAAGGCAAGGTAACCTTAACAATGCAAGAACGATTCATCGAAGTAGAAGCAGTTACCGAAGAGGATCAGGATATCATGCCGAAAACAGAAGTTGAAGTTATTGCAATCGTAGATACAACAATATTAGTTGTTAAATCAAAATAGAAAATAAGGAGAAATAGAGATGGAAAATATTATTTTAATTTCATGGGCAGCAATTATCGGACCAATCGTAACGGTTCTTATAATCATTTTTTCAGTGCTTGCTTTTGTTGTTACAAGAATTAGAAAGTGTCCTTCGGATAAGATTCTAGTTGTTTATGGTAAGGTCGGTAATAATGTCGATGGAACACATAAATCAGCATTATGTATGCATGGGGGAACTAAATTTATTATTCCATTTATTCAAGCATATCAATTTTTAGATTTAACACCAATGTCTATTCAAGTTGATTTAACCAATGCACTTTCAAGACAAAATATTCGTATTGATGTACCTTCAAGATTTACAGTTGGTATTTCAACTGAATCAGGAGTTATGCAAAATGCAGCTGAAAGATTATTGGGATTAAAGATGCAGGAAATCCAAGAATTAGCTAAAGATATCATTTTTGGTCAATTACGTTTAGTCATTGCAACAATGGATATTGAAGAAATCAATACCAATAGAGATAAATTCCTTGAAGCAGTTTCAGACAATGTTGAAACTGAATTAAAGAAAATTGGTTTAAGACTAATCAACGTTAACGTTACTGATATTAATGATGAATCAGGATATATTGAAGCTCTAGGTAAAGAAGCAGCAGCAAAAGCTATTAATGATGCTAAGAAAACAGTTGCTGAAAAGAATAGAGATGGTTCTATTGGTGAAGCGAATGCACATCGTGATCAGAGAATTCAAGTTGCACTTGCAAACTCAAAGGCAATTGAAGGTGAAAATAAATCATTAGGAGATATTTCTCAAACCAATGCAACACGTAGAGAAATTGAAGCTGAATCACTCAGAAGAGCAATGGTTGCAGAAAAAGTTGCAGCAGCGAAAGCACTTGAAGATTCCTATCTTGCAGAACAAACCGCTGAACTAGCTCGTGCTACTCGTGAAAAAGCTACTCAGGAAGCAGACATCATCGTTAAAGCTGAAATTGACAAGCAAAAGATCGTTATTGCAGCTGAAGCAATTGCTGAAGAAACAAGAAGACATGCAAGAGGTCAAGCAGATGCAATATTTGCTAAACTAGATGCTGAAGCTCGTGGTAGTCTTGAAATTCTAACTAAACAAGCAGAAGGCTTTAAACAAATTGTTAAAGCTGCTGGGGATAATCCGGATGCTGCTGTTAAGATGTTAATTGCTGATAAGCTTGAAATGCTCGTTAAAATCCAAGTTGAAGCAATCAAGAATCTTAAATTTGATAAGATTACTGTTTGGGATAGTGGATCAAAAGATGGTTCATCTTCGACAGCTAATTTCGCTTCAAATTTGATGAAATCAATTCCTCCAATGAAAGAATTATTTGATATGGCTGGACTTGAATTACCTAAATATCTAGGTACGGATATTAAAGAAAAAAAAGAGGAAGTTAAGGTAGAAGAAGTTAAAGCTGAGGAAGTTAAGACAAAAGAAGTAAAAACTAAATAATCAAATACCCCTCATTTTAGAGTGAACCCCATTTAGTAGAGACTTAAAAAAAAAGAGGAATTAATTGGTATATAAAAAAGAACCTTAGAATTCGATATCTAAGGTTCTTTGTTTATTTCTTATGTTCTACTTCTAGTTTATATAGTTCTTCAGTAGCAAAATGAAATTTAGTAACTGAATATTCTTGATTTGTTGGATACAAGTAGTAGGTGTCCTCACTTGTTGAAAAACTTAATCCATCACCTCTACCAAAATAATCATATTCAATATGAACTCCAAAATTAGCGATTACTGGTTTTTCAACTTTAAGATTTTCTCCGATAAGTTTATAACCATCTTTATTATGCGTTAATGTTCCTTTTCCGATTCGGTAATAACCTGTACTATTGGGTAACATGTCAATATTGACTTCTAGTTCAATATTGTATTCATTGTTCATGATTTGTTTTTTGACTTGTTCTCGTTCCCATTCGAACCAATCTGGGATATGCGAAAATATCGTTTTACCCTTAGTGTTAGCAAGTCTTCCTAGTTCATCCATTTCATATTCTTCAGAACAAGCCTTGCACCATAACTTAGTGCCTTTACTTGCCATTTGATGTTCAGTTTTACAATGGGGACACATATAAAGAGGTTTATGAAGGTTTTCTGCTCTAAATGGCTCTGTTATCTTGATTTTCTCTTGAACTTGATAAGCGTAATCATCATATTTAAAGGCTTCTCGTATTCTTTTGTTGATTTCATCAACACTTAATTTACTAATTTCATCTTTGGTAATTATTTGTGTAATATCTGTTGATGTATGAATTTTTCTTGGTTTAAGATTCCAAACGGGTTGTCTTAAGTGATGACCGTGAGAAATAATGGTTGCTACAGGGTGATTCATTAATTTAACAAGTTTTCCCAAACTATCAGGTAGCATTGAAGTTGTTCCTACAAGTGAATATCTTGCTTCGGGATATATTTGACAAACTGTCTTATTAACGGCAAGACTATGTTTGATTTGTCTGATTAGCTCGTTATCACTTACAAACTTACGTTTCATGAAACAACCAACGTTTCGCATAATACCTTCTCTACCAATATATCCATCAACAGCAACAATGTAGCTAGATCTTCGTGGAAACACTGCTCTTGTAGCAACTTTAAAATCTAGAAAGCTATTGTGACTACATAATAATATGAATGGACCTTTAAGGCTCTCCATGTTATGTTTCCGTATGAATGAATGTACAGTAAAGGTTTCAGGAAAAGCCAAAACCCATGCCAATAGTTGTAAATACCATTTTGGTCTAATAGGCATTTTTTTCATATCAAATCGGGGCATTGCTTTTACTTCATCAACACTTTTATAGACAATATCAGTTATTTTCATATCTAATATCCTTTCCGACATAATTGTTAATTTATTATAGCATAAATTATCATGAGACAAAATGCTTGATCGTTATATTCAACTTTTTAAATTTAAAAATATGATAAACTAAAAGTAGATATTGTATTTCTAAAATATAAGGATAGGGAGAATAATTATGAAGTGGAAAGAGATAAAAGATAACATCATAAATAGTTGTCAATCTATTGCAGTCCCTAATACCACCAAACAAGTACGTCATGTTGTGAAACAAAATAAAAATGACATTATGCAATTGTCATTAGAAGAAGTTCTTTTATTAGCTGAATCATTCTTGCGAATGAAGAATCAATATTATACAATCATTGCATATCAAATCTTAGAATATAAACATAAAGAATTTACAACAGAAACATATTACACACTAGAAAGTTTTGTACTCAATTATATTTCTGATTGGTGGGATTGCGATGATTTTATGACGCATGCATTTACTAAGTTGTTACTGAAATTTCCAGAAATTATTCCTAAAATTAATCATTGGACAACTCATGAAAGGTTTGCTGTCAGAAGATGTGCACCCGTGTTACTCGTGATTCCTGCTAGAAAAGGATTACTGGAAATCAATGATGTTTTCCATATTTGTGATCTCGTATTTTACGATAAACATTACTTAGTTCAAAAAGGCTATGGGTGGTTACTAAAAGAAGCTAGCAAAAAATATCAAACAGATGTTATAAAATATCTAGAAAAAAATATTGATATCATGCCTAGAACAGCATTCCGCTACGCTTTAGAAAAACTACCTGAAAGTGAAAGAAAACGATTAATGAAAAAATAAATATGGATATTTGCTACAATCAAGGATTATAAAGGAGAAAAAAATGTCAACTTCAAAGAACTTCGCTGACTATATTATTGATCAATTAAGTGATATAGATGGTATATCTATAAAAAAAATGTTTGGTGAATATGGATTGTTTTTGTCTGGCAAAATGGTTGGGTTATTATGTGATGATAATCTATTCATTAAACCAACTGAAGCTGGTAAAAAACTGATAGAAGATATTACTTATTTCTCGCCTTATAAAGGGGCTAAACCATATTTTCTCATTGATAATATAGATAACAGGTTTTTCTTAAAAGAACTCATTATCAAAACCGAACTAGCACTCCCATTGCCTAAAAAGAAAAAGGCTAAATTGTGAGATTAAAAAAAATTTTCTTATCAATAAATTAGAATGATTGAAGAGACTATTTGATTAAAACAAACAGGAACTGCGTGAACAGTTTCTGTTTTATGTATACCCCGTTTAAATGAAAAATTTAATTAACCAATAGCAATAACGTAAACGATTGTATTTGCTAAAGTAATTAATGTGAAGAATAAAGTATTAAAGAAAACTGATGTCCAAATGTTGCCAGTTTTTTGTGAGAATTTTCTTGAAATAATACCTGCAACTGAAAGTGTTGGAACTAAACCTACACAAAGAATTGCAGAAAGTGAGAATGATAATAATGCTGCTGTACCAGTGTGATAGAGTACCCAGTAATTATAGACTAAGAATATAAAACTACTGGACCAGCTAGTAAGAGGGCTGCAAATATATCAGCTAACCAACCCTTCATATTTCTAGTATTGACATGAACACATAGTTGTTTGTTGTGATATAATTTTATTGATAAAAGGATATTTTTGGTAATAAGTATAAAATGAAAAAATATTGAATACAATCAAGTATCCAAATATATATTATAGTATAGAAGAAGGAGAATTTGATGGATTGGATAGTAAGAGTAGAAAATCTAGTAAAAAGTTATGGTGAAGTTTTAGCAGTAAATGATATCTCTTTTACAATCAAAAGAGGGAGTTTATTTGCTTTTTTAGGTCCAAATGGTGCAGGAAAATCAACAACGATAAATATTATGACAACTCTCTTAGATGCAAATAGTGGTAAAGTTTACCTTAATGATCAAACAGACGAAGTCTATTTCAGAAATAAAATAGGTGTCGTTTTCCAAGGGAATGTATTAGATGATTTTTTAACAGTTAAAGAAAATCTTATGTATAGAGGTTCATTATATCAATCTAAAAAATCAGAGGTAAAACAGAGATATGAAGAATTAAAAGAATATCTTCATCTAGAAGAATTTGAAAATCAAAGATTTAACACTTTATCAGGTGGACAGAAAAGAAGAGCAGAAATTGCTCGCGCTCTTTTTTCGAATCCAGAAATTCTATTATTAGATGAACCAACAACTGGACTAGATCCGGAAACAAGACAAGTTGTCTGGAGAGTTATTGATGATCTAAAGAAGAAACATGGATTAACCATCTTTTTAACAACCCATTATATGGAAGAAGCTGCTAATGCAGACCATGTTGTTATCATTCATAAGGGGAAAATTGTTGCTCAGGGGACGCCCGCTGAGCTCAAGGATGAATTTAGTTATGATAGATTAAAGATAGTGCCACTCAATAGAGAAAAGCTGCTTAAAACCTTAAATGATTTAAACCGAGTATATGAAAAAGTTGCTGATCAATATATTATTCAAGTCAATGATCCCCAGGATTCAATTGGGTTAATTGAAATTTTAAAGGATAATATTAAGCAATTTGAGGTTTTGATGGGAACGATGGACGATGTATTTATCAATGTCATCGGAGGTGAGAATCATGTTTGATTTGACCTCATTAGTTAAAAGACACATCTTGAATTTCTTAAGAGATAAAACAGCTGTATTCTTCTCATTTTTATCTGTTATTATTCTTTTAGCGCTTTATTTTCTGTTTATTGGAAGACAATATACAGGTGGTTCAGAATTAGCTTTTTTAAGCCCTCAAATGAAAACGTATTTAACAGCAGGAATTATGATGGGTGGAATACTTATTATTAATACTGCATCATTATCTTTAGGAATGATGGGTAACTTGATTACTGATTTAGTCCAAAGGAAGCTAGATGGCTTTTTGGTTACTCCAGTTAAACGGTATAAAATCATTTTAAGTTATTACATTGCTTCAATATTGGTCACATCAGTACTTTCAGTATTCATGTGGTTGTTAACATTTTTATATGTTGGATTGTTTTCAGGATATTGGTATTCTGCTGAAGCATTTATCTACACATCACTTCTAGTTGTCTTCTTTACTTTTATTTCTTCAACGTTGATGATTTACATAACAACACTTATCAAATCTATAAATGCTTTTGGTGCACTTTCGGGTATCTTGGGAACTTTTATAGGGTTTACTAGTGGAATCTATATTCCTTTATTTGTCTTAGGTAAGACGATGACAAGGGTTGCATCAGTAATTCCTTTTACGCATATGGCAATTATTCTTAAAAGCGTCTTGCTTAAAGGACCTTATGAGATTTTAGCTCAAACACTCCCACCTGATGCCATGACAGAATTAGAGATTGCTTTTGGTACACAAGAAATTGGTGTTTTAGGTATGGACGTTTCAATGTGGGTTATTATGGCTTTTACAATTGGATTAGCTTTCATTTTATTGTTTTTTGCTTATAGAAGCATGATTAAGAAGATGGGAAATTAAATAAAGTTACAATACAAAGGATAGATGTAATCATCTATTCTTTTTTAATTGGCATAACAAGTGGTAAAATAAGATTACTGAAATATATAATATAATATAATACATTTGGAGGATAGTCATGAAATTGAGTTCATATTTAAAACCGAAATCAATGATATACACTGGATCTTATTCCCATATAGAAACAATTATTAGACATTGGGAATATGACGGAAAAAATGTTGAGGAAATTGAAAAGTTAGATATCACATCCAATAAAAAGCACTATATTCAAGTCGTGGGTTTAGCAGACATTGAAAAAATTCAAGAAGTTAAAAAGCATATATCAATCCATCCACTAATCATGGAAGATATCTTTAATGTTAATCAACGTAATAAATTAGAACTTAAAGAAGACTATTTGTTTGGAACTTTTTCATATGCATACTTAGAAAATGGTCAAATTAATAAAGATTATATGAGTATCTTAATGCTTCCCGATGTTATTATATCTTTTCATGAAACTGATCCAGTATTTCTCGATGATTTGAGATATTTATTTAAAGATCATAAAGAACTTAGGGAATTGCCTACAGATTATCTTTTCTTTCAAATTATGGATATCATTACTGATGGACAATTAGAAGTGTTTGATACACTTGATGTTGCTATCAATGATTTTGAAGCTCAAATACTAGAAACAAAAAATATCGAACAAGAATCTTTTTATTTAATTAGAAAACAAATGCTTAAGTTAAAGAATAATGTTTCACCTATTTTTGAACAATTAGAAAAAGTACTATCTAAAAAGAATGCATTATTTAGTAGTGTAACAGCAACTTACTTTGAAGATTTAAAAGATCATCTACAAAGATTGGATAGTAGAATTAATCAAAGTCGTGAAATGATACATCAACTTTTAGACCTTCATATTAATAATCAAGGAAACAAAATGAATAAAATTATGGCAACACTCACATTATTTTCAGCTATTTTTATCCCATTATCATTTTTGACGGGGTTCTTTGGCATGAATTTTATTCATTTCGGATTATTGCAGTATGATAATGCACTCATTATTTTCGGATCTGTATGTGTGATCATTGCTTTAGGAATGATTCTCTTTTTCAAGAGAAAAAAATGGCTTTAATAAACCCACTTGGTATGAGGTAAAATATGAATATTATTTACTATATGACTAATGATGAATCATTAAATGAAATCGTTGAAAAAACAGCAAATTATTCAAACCTATTGTGCTATAGGTATTTTAATCTTGAACAGTTTTTTAAAGGTTACTATGCTCACAAACCGGATATTATTTTATTGGATTTTTTACTTTCAAATCAATCGGGATTAGAAATACTTAAGGAAATTAGAAGCAGAGATCAAGATACACCTATTATTATGCTATCTAACACAAAAAGTGATTATGATAAACTGATTGCTCTTGATTTAGGAGCGGATGACTACTTAGCAAAGCCATTTAGCGTTCCAGAATTAGAATTGAGAGTTTTAGCAAGAATGAAAAAAAACGAATATGAAAATACTTATATGTATGGAAATGTAATTCTCGATGATAAAAAAGGTATCTGTAGTATTAACAATTCTGAAGTTTATTTAACAAAAAAGGAATATGAAATTCTGAAGTTGCTATTAAAAAATCAGAATAATATTGTGACAAAAGAAAAAATTTTCAAAGTTGTTTGGGAAACGGATTTTATAGGTAAAACTAGAACACTGGATATGCATATAAAATCATTGAGAAACAAATTAAAAAATTCTAATTCAAACATTCAAATACATACGGTACATGCTATTGGATATCAATTGCTAAGGAATGTTTTGTGAACCTACTCCCACCACTTAATGGTTACCAATTTGAAGTGGGGGCTTCTTGGGTAAAGCGAGCTAGTGCCCGCTACTTGACCAAGCGATCGCGTCTGTCCCGTACGCTTTTTGATAATGTTCTAT